>Ga0208244_101071_pt1 | contig 17842 bp, 16 predicted proteins | sample SubbioCR12Aug_5A_FD_184828 | JGI IMG/M metagenome (GOLD analysis project Ga0208244, IMG submission 184828) | Serpentinite rock and fluid subsurface biosphere microbial communities from McLaughlin Reserve, California, USA - CR12Aug_5A (SPAdes) | ecosystem: Environmental > Terrestrial > Deep... | reverse complement strand
CCGAGCCTCTCGACGGCCAGCAGGTAGGCCTCCTCGTTGGCCAACGCCGTCAGGTAGTCCAGCCCGCGGTCTGCGAGCGCGACGTTCTGAAGGTAGGTTCGCTGCTCCATCATCTTCTCGACGGAGGAGTGCAGGTAGCCGATGTACGGCTTGGCGTCCACGATGTTTTCGCCGTCAAGGGTTAACAGCAGGCGCAGCACCCCGTGCGTGCTGGGGTGCTGGGGGCCCAAGTTGAGCATCAGCTCTTCGGTGCGCAGCGCCATCGTACCGGCCCGGCCTCAGGCCCTCTCCGCCGCTCCACGGCGGAGGAAAGGCCCGGCCTTTATCTTTTCCTGGAGCTTGAGGATGCCTTCGATGAGCGCCTCCGGCCGCGGCGGGCAGCCGGGAATGTAGACGTCCACGGGAATGATCTGGTCAATGCCCTTCAGGATCGAGTAGTTGTCGTGGTAGAACGGGCCGCCGCAGGTCGCGCACGACCCCATAGAGATCACGTACTTGGGCTCGGGCATCTGCTCCCACAGCCGGCGCGTGATCGGGGCCATCTTGATCGTGCAGCGCCCCGCCACGATCATCAGGTCGGCCTGGCGAGGCGTCGCCCGGGGTATCACGCCCATGCGGTCGAGGTCGAACCGGCCGGCAAAGGCGGCCATCATCTCGATCGCGCAGCACGCCAGCCCAAAACCCAGCGGCCACAGGCTGGCGGCGCGGCTCCAGTTGAGCAGCGTATCAACCTTGGTGAGAACGACGCTGCCGCCGGGCAGCCGGTCCAGAACGTCTATCGCTTTCTCTACGGATGCGGGTCTTGATGACGGAACAAGATCCCGCTGTTGCGGGGTTGCCATGCGCTCCTCCCCGGGGAGATCACGGGCGCGGTCGCGCCCCATATGTCCGATCCGGAACTGAGAAAACCGCACTCATGGTAGCATCGGCCGCGATGACCGTCAAACCTCCTTCCGGTACGAGTTTGGGCCGCTGTGGATCGGCGGCAGGGTAATAATCCCCCTTCACAGAACCTAGAGTTGCTGTTCATCTGTCGCGCATCCTGCGCGCGGGGGCGACCATGAGTCCACAAGAGGATCTGAGCGCGCTGCAATCGCGCGCGCGCGACTTTCGCAAGACGATCCTGAAGATCATTACCCGAGCCGGTTCCGGGCATCCGGGCGGTTCGCTCTCGGTGATTGATCTTCTGACCGCGCTCTACTTCGATAAGTTGCGGCACAACCCGAAAGACCCGGAGTGGCCCGACCGCGACAGGGTCGTTCTTAGCAAGGGACACGCGTGCCCTGCCTGGTATGTGGTCCTGGCCGAGTGCGGCTACTTCGACCCCGGCCACCTGTGGACTATGCGCCAGATGGGCAGCATCCTCCAAGGGCATCCTGACATGATCCGTACACCCGGGGTTGACATGTCCACCGGCTCGCTGGGAATGGGGTTCTCGGCCGCGATCGGCATGGCGCTGGCCAGCAAGCAGGACGCACGTCCCTACCGCGTGTATGCGGTGCTGGGCGATGGCGAGTGCCAGGAAGGCTCTGTCTGGGAAGGCGCTATGTTCGCCGCCCACTACGGACTGGACAACCTGGTGGCGATTGTGGACCGCAACGGCGTCCAGCAGACCGGCCGCACCGAGGAACGCATTCGCCTCGACCCTCTCGCCGACAAGTGGCGCGCGTTCAACTGGGACGTGGCGGAGATAGACGGCCACGATATGGGAGCGATCGTCTCCGCGCTGGACCGGGCGGCGGCCGCCTCCGGACGGCCGCACGCGATCATCGCCCGCACCGTGAAGGGCAAAGGCGTCTCGTTCGCAGAGGGCGCGTCAGGGTATCACGGCAAGGCGTTGACCGAGGACGAGCTGGTGCGCGCGCTTGCCGAACTGGATGGGGAAACGCGGGGGTAGCATCGGATGGCGATAACGCCGGCACGGACCGCAGCCATGAAGGCAACCAGGGACGCATACGGTGAGGCAATCGTCGAGGTGGCCCGAGATAATCCGCGCATCGTGGCGCTCACGGGCGATCTGCGCGACTCCAACCGGCTCGAGGCGTTCGCGGCGGACTATCCCGACCGTTTCTTCGAGTGCGGGATCGCCGAGCAGAACATGGTCGGCGTGGCGGCGGGCCTGGCCACGTGCGGCAAGATCCCGTTCGTGAGCTCGTTCGCCGCCTTCTCCCCAGGGCGGTGTTACGACCAGATCAGGGTGCTGGTCGCGCAGCCCGGCCTCAACGTCAAGCTGGTCAGCACGCACGGCGGCCTGACCGTGGGCGAGGACGGGGCGAGCGCCCAGGCAGTGGAAGAGCTCGCGATGATGCGGTCCCTGGCGAAGATGGCCGTGATCGTTCCGGCGGACGCAGTGGAGACGGCGCAGGTGATCCGCGCGGTGGCCGCGCACGAAGGACCGGTGTACGTGCGGTTGGGGCGCGTCGGCGTGCCTGTCCTCTTCGATGATTCCTACAAGTTCTCGATAGGGTCTGTCCCGGTGGTGCGCGACGGCGGCGACGTTACGCTGGCGGCCTGTGGGATCATGGTCGCGGAGGCCCTGGAAGCCGCCCGGTTGCTGGAGGCGGAGGGCATCTCGGCGCGAGTGCTCAACGTCTCCACCCTCAAGCCGCTCGACGAAGCTGCGATCCTGGCGGCGGCACGCGAGACCGGCGCCATCGTTACCGCCGAGGAACACACGATCTACGGAGGGCTGGGAGGGGCCGTCTGCGAGCTGGTCACCGCGCGCCACCCGGTGTGGGTGGAACGCGTGGGGATCCGCGACCGGTTCGGCGAGTCGGGACCGCCCAGGCTACTGATGGAAGCCTACGGCCTCACGGCGGGCGAGATCGCCGCCGCTGCCAGGCGAGCGGTCAGCCGGAAGCGGGCACCCTAGCGCCGCGCCGCGTACTCGTCCAGGCCCTGGTCCAATGAGATCCAGGGCAGCGTCGCGCACTTGACCCGCACGGGAAACTTGCGAACCCCCTGCAGCGCAGCGAGGTCGCCCATCTCGTCGCCGGGCTCCTCCCCGCGCATCATGCCCTTGAAGGCCGCCACCAGCGCCCGGGCCTCGTCCAGCGTCCTGCCCTTGATCGCTTCGGTCATCATCGAGGCCGAAGCCTGGCTGATCGAGCAGCCGTGTCCCTCAAAGCTTACCTCCTCCACGCGGCCGTCCCGGAGACGCAGGTAAAGCACCAGCTCGTCCCCGCACAATGGGTTGGCGCCTTCCACGGCGACGTCGTTCGGGTCCAGCCTGCCCCGGTTGCGGGGGTGCGCGTAGTGGTCCAGGATCACCTCGCGGTAGAGATCATCCAGCGCCATGCGCGCCCTCCCTTGCCGTGGAAGAAGCCCGCGCAAAAAGGCGGCGGACCTTGATCAGCCCCTCGACCAGCGCGTCCACCTCCGCACGCGTGTTGTAGAGGTGGAAGCTGGCGCGGGCGGAGGCCGGAATCCCGAACCGTCGGTGCAGCGGCTCGGCGCAGTGGTGACCGGCGCGTATGGCGATGCCCTCGCCGTCGAGAACCTGAGCGATGTCATGCGGGTGGACGCGCTCCAGCGTGAAGGCGACGGCGCCACCTCGGTCCGTAGAAGTCTGGGGCCCATATATCGTCAGCCCCGGGATCTCCTTCAGCCGCAGGAGCGCATAGGCCGTGAGGTCGTGCACGTGCTCGGTGATGGCGTCGAGGCCGACCTGCAGTATGTAGTCCACCGCCACGCCGAGCGCGATCGCATCCGCGACGTTGGGGGTTCCGGCCTCGAACTTGTGAGGCGGATCCTTGTAGGTGGACCGATCGAGACCCACGGTGGCGATCATCTCGCCCCCGCCGTGGTAGGGTGGCATCGCGTCAAGCAGCGCGTAACGGGCCCACAGCCCTCCGATGCCCATGGGCCCAAGCATCTTGTGCCCGGAGAACGCCAGGAAGTCGGCGCCCAACGCCGCGACGTCCACCCTCTGGTGCGGCACGCTCTGCGCCGCATCCACGACAACGAGCGCGCCTGCCTGGTGCGCCTGGTCTGCGATCCACCTGACCGGGTTGATCGTGCCCAAGACGTTGGACTGATGGGTCAGCGCCACGAGCTTCGGCCGGCCGGTCAGCAGCCGATCGAAGGCGTCGAGGTCGAGCCGGCCTTCGTCGGTAACCGGGATGTACCTCAGAATAGCCCCGCGCTCGGCGGCCAGCATCTGCCACGGAACGATGTTGCTGTGGTGTTCCATCCCGGTCAACAGAATCTCGTCCCCAGGGCCGACGTTGGCGCGGCCCCAGGTCGCGGCTACAAGGTTCAGCGATTCGGTGGCGCCCCGGGTGAAGACGATCTCCTCGGGCCGCGCGGCTCCGACAAAGGAGGCAAGCTTGGCGCGCGCCTCCTCATACTTAGCAGTGGCCTCCTCGGCCAGCCGGTAGATGCCGCGGTGAACGTTGGCGTTGTAGGAGCGGTAGTACTCGGCAAGGGCCTCCAGCACCTGGCGCGGTTTCTGCGAGGTCGCGGCGCTGTCGAGGTAGACCAGGGGCTTCCCGTCCACCACCTGGCTCAAGAGCGGGAAGTCGTCACGGATGCCTGCGGCCAGAGCCACGGGCGCACCTCCAATGCTAGCGCTTGTGCGGCATGCCCTGCCCGGGCCTGCCCTCCAGCGAAATCAGGATCGCTTCGCCTTCAACCTTGACGGGGTACGTGGCCACCGGCCGCACTGCCGGCAGCGAGAGCACCCGGCCCGAGGGCAGGTGAAACCGCGACCCGTGCTTGGGACACACCAGAATCTCGCCCACCACCGGGCCGGCCGCGAGGGACTGGTCCTCGTGGGTGCAGGTGTCGTCCACCGCGTAGATTGTGCCGCCGGCGTTTACCACGGCGATCTTGCGGCCGCCGGCCACCACCTGCTTGGCGGCGCCCGGCGGGACGTCTTGAAGCATCGCAACCTGGATGAACTCGGCCATCTCAGATCATCTTCTCCGCGACCCTGGCCCGCAGGTAGGAGCGCACCCGTTCGCTTGGAATGCGATCAAAGATGTCGGCGAAGAAGCCCCCAACGATCATGAATGCCGCCCGCTTGCGCGAGATCCCCCGGCTCATCAGGTAGAAGATCTGTTCGTCGTCCAGGTGGCTGGTGGCAGACCCGTGGGTGCACCTGAGGTCGTCGGCCATGATCTCCAGCATGGGGATGCTGTCGGACCGCGCGCCGCGGGAGAGAATCAGGTTGCGGTTCACCTGGAACGCGTTGGTCTTCCGCGCGCCCGGGTCCACCCTGATCAGGCCCGAAAACACGGCCCTGGCCGTGTCCTTCACCGCACCCCTGTAAAGGAGGTCGCTGGAAGTGCTGGGGGCCCGATGCTCCTGGAGCGTGTGGAAGATCACCTGCTGCCCCCCGGTCCCGAAGTAGACCCCGAGCATTTCCGAGGAGGCCCCAGGCCCCAGGAGTTGCGATTCGACGTCCACCTTGACCAGCTCCCCGCCCAGGGCGACGACCAAGCTGCGCAGCGAGGCGTCCCGGTCGAGGTGCGCACGGATCAGGCTCCCCACCTCCCACATCGGCGGGCCCCACTCTTGAACGGCCGCATACCGGACCTGTGCTCCGGCGCGCAGGATCAGCTCCACCGCGCCCGAGGAAAGCGTGCGCGGTCCGTCCATCGCAGAAGCGAACAACTCGATCAGGGTCACGCTGCTCCCTTCCTCCGCGATCAGGAGGGTGTGGGGAAACAGGGCGCACCCGGGGATACCTAACCAGGTCTGGCTCATCAGCGGGAGAACGACCTCTGCTCCCTTGGGCACGTAGAGGAACGTGCCTCCCGTCCAAAGCGCAGCGTGCAGCGCCCGGAACCGGTGCTCGTCGGGGGGGGCCACGAAGGTCATCAGGTGATCGCGCACCAGGTCCGGGTGCTCCCTGATCGCCGTTGCGAGGTCCGAGAAGACCACTCCCTGCTTGGCCGCCTCCGCCATAAGCTCGATGGCCGCCAGGCTGCCGTCCACATGGGTAATCAAACCGGCCCGCTCTCCCACTTCCCTCGCGATCGTTCCGATAAACCGCATCTGCGCGGTGTCCTTGTTGCCGCCTGCGAGGCAGAACGCGCCCGGGTCCAGGTCGCCCAAGTCGGTCCGGCGCCACTTCTCGGGGTGCGTCACTTGGGGCATGGGAAGCTGCTCGAAGGCATCCCACGCGGCCGCCCTCAGGGCGCGCGCCCAGTCGGGCTCGCGCATCCTGGCGCTCATCGCTTCTACGGTCTCGCGGGTCAGGCCGCCCGCGCCCGGGGAGCCGCTAGCCAACTGAACCCTCCATCTCCATCGCGATCAGCCGGTTCAGCTCCACCGCGTACTCCAGCGGCAGTTCCTTAACGATCGGCTCGATGAAGCCGCGCACTATCATGTTCATGGCCTCATCGGCCCTGACCCCGCGGCTCATGAGGTAGAAGAGCTGCTCGTCGCTCACCTTGGAAACGGTGGCCTCGTGGGTGACCGAGGCGTCCATCTCGTCAATCTCCATGTACGGGTAGGTGTCGGAGCGGCTGTGGTCGTCGAGGATCAGGGCGTCGCAGCGCACCGCGCACTTGCTGCCCACCGCGCCGGGGTATATCTTCACCAGCCCGCGGTATCCGGCCCGCCCACCATCCTTCGCGATGGACTTGCTTACCACGGAGGACTGGGTGTGGGGGGCGGCGTGGATCACCTTGGCGCCGGGATCCTGGTGCTGGCCTTTACCCGCGAAGACCATCGAGAGAATCTCGGCCTTGGCGCCGGGTTCGACCATGTACACGCTCGGGAACTTCATCGTCACCTTGGAGCCGATATTCCCGTCAATCCACTCCATCGTCGCGTCCCGGTAGGCCACCGCGCGCTTGGTCACCAGGTTGTAGGTGTTCGTGGACCAATTCTGGATGGTGGTGTAGCGACAGCGCGCGCCCTCCTTCACGATGATCTCCACCACCGCGCTGTGGAGCAAGTCCGTGGTGTAGATCGGGGCGGTACACCCCTCTACGTAGTGAACGTAGGAACCGGGTTCGCAGATGATCATCGTGCGCTCGAACTGGCCCGCCTTCTCGGCGTTGATCCGGAAGTAGGCCTGCAGAGGGATGTCCACCTTCACGCCCGCGGGCACGTAGATAAAGGAGCCGCCGGACCACACCGCGCTGTTGAGCGCGGCCAAAGTGTTGTCCTCAGGCGGCACGACGGTGCCGAAGTACTCCCGCACCATGTCGGGGTGCTCTCGGAGCGCGGAGTCGGTATCCAGGAAGATGACCCCGAGCTTCTCCCACTCCTCCTTCAGATTGTGATATACAGACTCGGAGTTGTGGACGACAAGGCCTTCTGCGACGAAGCTGTGCGGGCCCTGCACCTCAATGTCATAGACCGGCTCCACACCAGCCGGCGTGATGCTCTCGATCCTCGCAAATCCGACGGAGTCGCTGGTGTGAACCCGGAACGTGGTTCGTCCCGCGCTGGAGTAGTCGTGGTGGAATCTGCGCTTGCCGAACCGCGCCGTCCGTTGGCGGGACCGGCAGCCGATCCTCTCGAACTGACCCGCCAGTTGCATCCGAAAGCCGACGATGCGACGGCTCCGATCTATCGGATGCCGGGACTCAAACCGATGGATGGTCGAGGTCGGCAGACCACAAAGCGCGGCCAGTTCCTGCACATCCTGGAGCAGGTTCCTGTTGCCGCTGGTCAGTGCGACGTTGTGGCTCTTCGCGCTGTCACAGACATAACCATCGGCATCAGTATACCCGCCCAGAAAGGCGAGCATCTGATCTCGCGGTAGACCGAACACCCATTCAGGTACCCTCTTTGTGTGGGCGCCGCCTGCGAACCCGTTCGCCTCAAGGTACTGCGCGAGGACGCTGGAGTAGACCGTCATCCTGTACCGATCGCCGTTCCGCGCGTCAGTGTCAAACAACCCGCGGGTTACCCGAAGGAACTCGCGTCGCAAGGTATCGTCTGTTTCCGGGATGGCGATCTCCACCCTGGCTTTCGTTCCATCCCTGTGGATGAAGCCGTCACCCAGGTACAACCCGAGCCACCACATGAGATCCGCAGAGCTCTGTCCGGGCAGCGAGACGGGCGCGTGACGGCGGGAGATCCGGGCGACCTCCCGCAACTCATGGGGTTGCCCGGTATCGGGCAGCTGCTTGGCGACGGCAACGAGGTCTCCCACATTCAACTCAATGAGGTACTTCCAGGTGCGGCGGAATCGACCACGGAGCTTGCCCGGCGCCCTCTTGTATTCCAGGGCGAGGAAGGGATGATTGGCGGTCGCCTTGATAGTCCGGGTGCCCACCCGTACTGCGAAGACTTCCCGCTCGCCCTTGAATTCAGTTGCCCGGACAGACGCCGGCACGAGCTCGTTCGCCTCCTCGTCAAACGCGAACACCGTATCCGAAGGTCGAACATCGCGAATCATGACCAGCCCTCGGGCCGTATACACGCGCGTGTCGCCACTCAGACACTCGTACTGCGCCCCCACCCCGGCCAGGTACTTCTTCTCGGCCTCCGGTATGCCCAGGCGGTCAAACGTCCGCTTGATCCCTTCGGGCACGTCCTCCCAGGTATGGCCCTTGCCTTCGGTGGGCTTCAGGTAGTAGAAGATGTCGTTGAAGTCTATCTTCGTGAGATCCGCGCCCCACGTGGGCAAGGGACGCTTAAGGAAGTGCTCCAGCGAATGCAGGCGGTAGGCGCGCATCCACTCGGGCTCGCCCTTCATGGAGGAGATCATCTCCACGATCTCGCGATCGAGCCCCTTCCGGGCCTTGAAAACGTACTTCTCGGGGTCGCGAAACCCCCACTCGTAGTGGTCGAGGCCTATACCCAGCGGGTTGGTCGCCGCCATTCGGATCTCCTCGGAAACTAGTGAACGACCCAGAAGACCTTGCCGGCGCGCCTAACCGCACCATCTTCCTGGACCTCTGATGCCACGACCTCAAACTGCTGCCGGATGCCCTCATAGCCGTGTTGCTCCAGTTCCTCGGCGAGCTCCGGACCACCCGAGACGACTATGCGGCCGTCGTACATGATGTGGACGTGGTGGGGACGCAGGAACTGCAGGATGCGCGAGTAGTGCGTGATCATCAGCACGCCCATGCCGCCTCGAGCCTCGTCGTACATCCTGAGGATGCCGTCGGCGACCACCTTGACCGAGTCAATGTCCAGCCCCGAGTCGGTCTCGTCCATGAAGGCGATCTGTGGTTCCAGCATCGCCATCTGTAGGATCTCCGCCCGCTTCTTCTCGCCGCCCGAGAACCCGTCGTTCACGTACCGGCCGGGGACCTCTGGATCGATCTTCAGCGCCTCGACCTTGGAGCGGAGCAGCTTCGAGAACTCGGCGACCGGCATCAGCTCTTGCTTGTACCCCCGCCGCGCCGAGACCGCGGCGCGCAGGAAGCTGGCCATCGTCACGCCCGTGATGCTCACCGGGTACTGGAACGCGATGAACAGCCCCTTCCTGGCGCGTTCATCCGGAGCCATCGCCAGCAGATCCTCGCCCTTGTAGAAGACCTCGCCGCTCGTGACCTGGTAGAAAGGATTGCCCATAAGGACGTTGGCCAGGGTGCTCTTGCCCGAACCGTTGGGTCCCATGATGGCGTGGATCTCCCCAACGCTGAGTTGCAGGTTGACCCCTTTGAGGATGACCTTCTCCTCAACCTGCACGTGAAGGTCGCGGATATCCAGATCTGCCATACCAATCTCCTTCCAACGCAGGGCGGCAGCCCATGGGGCGCGCGCCACCAGCACATTCTAGACTGATTTAGTCAAGTTTTCAATCTGACGGCCCGCTCCAGTGACCCCCGCTCTCCGGCCGGCAGAAAGGCCGCCCGTGCGGCCGTCACCTGCAGGTTTACCAGGCTCTCCGCGCCCAGACGGTGCGCCTGTGCTATACAGGCAAGTTCTCCGGTCAGCGTCGTCCCCAACAGCACTGGATCGTCGCTGTTGATCGTAACCGGGACCCCCTGCTTCAAGAACGTTCCTACGGGATGTGCCGACATCGCGGGCACCAGGCCGAGACGGACGTTGCTCGTCGGGCAGATCTCGAGCGCCACGCCCCGTTCGCACAGCCGCTCCATCAGCGCGGGATCCTCGATGGCCCGTATGCCGTGACCGATCCTCGCCGCCCCAAGCTGATAGACGGCGGCCCAAACCCCGGCCGGGCCGGCGAATTCGCCGGCGTGCACCGTGATGCCCAGGCCGGCATCGCGGGCGCGTGCAATGGGCGCCGAGAACAGCCCGGCAGGATAGTTCTCCTCGTCCCCGGCCAGATCCACGCCTACCACCGCGCAGTCGGAAGCCGCCACGGCATCGGCGATAATCCGGTCGGCCTCCTCGGGCCCACGCTCGCGGATAACCGTCACGATTGTCCCGTAGGACAGGCCCAGGCGCCGGGCCTCCCCTGCGCCGTCGGCCATCGCCTCGAGCATGCCGCGGACGCCCAGGACTGAAAACGCGCGCTGGCCTCCCACTCGCACCTCGATGTGCCGGACCGCCTGACGGGAAGCCTCGGCGATCAACTCAGCGGTGATCGCGGCGATGTTGGCGCGTGTATACGCGAAATCGGGCAGGCGGTTCGCCCTCTCGGCGTACCGCAGGCGCCGGAGCCGGTCGTAGCCGGCGAACCGCGAGGGGTCGGACACGAGGTGGGCCTGTCCTATCAGTGGGCGGTCGGGATCGCACCGCTGGAGCAGGCGGCGCAGGCGGAGCGAGGTCTCAAGGTGTACATGAAGCTCGACTTTGGGGAGGGCGGCAATGTAAGGAAGTTCGGTCGCGTCAACCACTGTGATCTCCGGGGTATGGCGCCATTATACCGGTGGAAGGGATCACGGGGCAAATACATAATAGCATTGCATGGCCGACCTGCAGTCAGCGCTTCCATGGTACAGCCGGATGGTGCTCGTGCGCCGCTTCGAGGAAGAGAGCGAGCGGGCGTTTCGCCGAGGCAAGATAGGGGGCTACCTACACGTCTACTCGGGACAGGAAGCAGTGGCCGCCGGCTTCATAAGCGCGATGCGAGGTGACGACATCTGCTTCACCTCGTACCGCGACCACGCGATAGCGCTGTTGCGCGGCTCGCCGCCGGGCGCGGTCATGGCCGAGTTGTACGGAAAGGCCGCCGGCCTTGCCCGGGGCAAGGGCGGATCAATGCACCTGTTCGACGTCGGCCGCGGCTTCTACGGAGGCTACGGCATCGTCGGCGGACACATCCCGCTCGCCGTGGGCGCGGCCTATGCCCTGCGCTACCAGGGTAGCGACCGCGTATGCCTGTGCTTCCTGGGCGACGGCGCGATGAACACCGGCGCGTTTCACGAATCCCTCAACATGGCCGGCCTGTGGGGGCAGACCGGGCATTGCCCGCTGGTGTTGATCGTGGAGAACAACGGGTACGCGATGGGCACGTCGGTGGCGCGTTCGTCCGCGGTGACCGACCTTGCCTCGCGGTTCACGGCCTACGCGATCCCCAGCGAGCGCGTGGACGGAATGGACTTCCAAACCGTGCGCCTGGCGGCCGAGCGCGCGATCGCCGAGGCCCGGGAGGCGGGAAGACCCACCGCCGTGGAGGCCGTCACCTACCGGTTCGCCGGCCATGGCGCGGCGGACATAGTCCAGCCCTACCGCGGTAAGGAAGAGGTGGAGCAGGCCCGGCGACGCGACCCAATCCGGGTTCTCGAAGGCCACCTGCGCGCGGCAGGGTTGCTCGACGACGCGGCGGCTGAGGCGATCCGTGAGAAGGCTGAGCAGGCCGTGCTGGCGGCAGTCCGGCACGCTGAGGAGAGCCCGCCGCCGCCGCCGCAAGCCCTCTACGCCGATGTCTACGGCGAGGAGGCGTAGCCGGTGTCCATCCTCTCCTACCGCGAAGCGATCCGCTCGACGCTGATCGAGGAGATGGACCGCGACCCCACGGTCATCCTGTTGGGCGAGGAGATCGGCCTCTACCAGGGCACGTTCCGCATGACCGCTGATCTGCTGGAGCGCTACGGCCCCCGCAGGGTCGTTGACACGCCTACCTCCGAGATCGGGTTCGTCGGAGCGGCGATCGGTATGGCGATGCTCGGGCTGCGGCCGGTCGTTGAGATGATGACCTGGAACTTCTCCCTGGTGGCCTTCGACCAGATCGTCAACAACGCGGCAAAGGTCCGGTATTTCTCCGGCGGGCAGGTGGACATCCCCTTGGTCATCCGCGGACCCAACGGCGCGGGCGTTCAGCTCTCAGCGCAGCATTCTCAGAGCTTCGAGGCCCTCTACGCGCACATCCCCGGCCTGCGCGTGGTGGCGCCGGCCACACCGGCCGAGGCCAAGGGGCTGCTCCGCACCGCGATCCGCGGCAGCGACCCGGTGATCTTCCTCGAGCACGCGGCGCTCTACGGGTCCAAGGGCGAGGTGCCGGACGGCGAGTTCGCTGTGCCGTTTGGCGCCGCCGACATAGTCCGCTCCGGCAGAGACGTCACGATCGTGGCCTACAGCCGCATGCTGGGGGCCGCCCTGGAAGCGGCGGCGCACCTGGCCGGGGAGGGAATCGAGGCCGAGGTGATCAACCTCCGCACGCTCCGGCCGCTGGATCGAAGCACGATCGTGGAGTCGGTAGGCCGGACGCACCGGGCGGTGGTCGTGCAGGAGCAATGGCGGCCGTTCGGGGCAGCCGCCGAGATCGCCGCCACGATCACCGAGGGCGCCTTTGACGCCCTCGATGCGCCGGTTGAAAGGGTCACCGGCGCCGACGTCCCAATGCCGTACGCGCGCAACCTGGAGCTGCTGGCCCTCCCGGACGCCGGGGACATAGTGCGGGCGGTTGCCAGGACCTTGTACCGGGAGATCCCGACGCCGCATGAACGATCGTCTGGGGGTCAGAGCGATGCCTGAAGTGATCATGCCCAAGATGGGCGATGCCATGACCGAGGGTAAGGTGCTCCGGTGGATGAAGCAGCCCGGCGACCCGGTCGCGCAGGGAGAGGCGATCGCAGAGATTGAGACCGACAAGGTGAACGTGAGCCTCGAGGCCGAGTGGGACGGCGTGTTGACCGAAGTGCTCGTGCCCGCCGGCGAGGCGGCGGCGGTCGGCGTGCCGATCGCACTGCTCACCCAGCCGGGCGAGCAACCCGGCCGCCCCGCCGCGCCGCCGGCCAAGCCCATGGTGGCGGCAGTCGCCGCACCGGCAGCCGCTGCACTGCCGCCTGCTGCCCTGCCGCCCGCTGCCGCCAAGACGGAGGTGCCGGCGTCCGAGGGCGCGGGGCCTGTGCGCGCTTCGCCGCTGGCCCGAAAGATGGCCGCGCAGCACGGGATACCGCTCTCGGCGATCCACGGGACCGGTCCGGAGGGGCGTATCACAAAGGAGGATGTCGAGGCCGCCCTCGCGGCCTCACCGGTGGCGGCCTCACCGGTGGCGGCCTCATCGGTGGCGGCCCCCCCCATCGAGATCCCTTTGACCCGCATGCGCCGGACTATCGCCCGTCGTATGACCGAGAGCAAGCAGCAGGCGCCGCACTTCTACATTTCGGTCGCAGTCGCCGTGGACGACGCCCTGGCGCTGCGCCGCCAACTCAACGACGGGAAGAGCGATGCCGAGAAGATCTCAATCAACGACCTGGTCGTCAAGGCGGCCGCGATGGCGCTGGTGCGGTTCCCCAACATCAACGCCACCTACGCGGACGGTGCGGTGCGCCGCCTGTCGGATGTGAACATCAGCATCGCGGTGGCGCTGCCCGATGGGTTGATCGTGCCGACGCTCTACCACTGCGACCGCAAGCCGGTCTGGCAGATCGCCGCCGAGGCCCGCGAGCTCACCGAGCGCGCGCGTACCGGGCGCCTACGTCCCGACGATCTTACCGGCGGCACCTTCACGCTAAGCAACCTGGGGATGTTCGATGTGGACACGTTCGCCGCGATCATCAACCCTCCGCAGGCGGCGATCCTGGCCGTGGGCACGGCACGCCCACAGGCGGTGGTGCGTGAAGGCAGCCTGGCCGTCGCGACCGTTATGCAGGCAACGCTGTCGGCCGATCACCGGGTGACCGACGGGGTGGAGGCTGCCAAGTTCGTGGGCGAGATTCGGCGGCTGTTGGAGAACCCGGTAGGATTGGTGATCGAGCGGCCTGCGGGCTAGACTCCGGCCAGGCACTCCCGGATCGCGGCTTCGGCGCGGCCGGCGATCTCTTCCCACGATGCCGCCGGGTCGCGCGTGATGGTGATGAAGTCGTTCAACACAAACACCTGAACGACACCGGGAACGGCAAACAGGCCTGCCGCCAGCGGGTGGCCGGCGGCCTCCTCCGCTGATCGGAATGTCCGGCTGCGGCCATCGGATAGCCTTCTGCCGACCACAAACTTCAGGGCGTTCGCGTTGGGCGTAGGCAGGACCTTCAGGTTCAGCTGATCACCCACTCCGGTCTCCTCAAGTACTCGCGAGATGATTCAGGCGTTCCGCTCAGTGGACCTTGGCGTCGCCGCGGCCGCCCGGCATCTCGCAGTACCATGCCGCCAACCGCGCAAAGGCGATCAAGGGGGCGAGGCCCGCGCGGATTCCACCCAGCATGCGGTCCGTGGAGTGGAGCCCGCCGGAGGTCAGCATCTGCCACCGCAGTTCGGTGAGTGCCCCCAGATGAAGCGCCAGGTCCATGGTCATCAGCCCGGCATCGGCGACGGGTAGGAACACCTGCCAGCGTCGGGACGGCCTTTCCATGTCGAACATCGTGAGCATGGCCTTGGCTATGCCGGTCGCGGCGCCCGCGGCATTGCTGAACCATCCCACCGTCTGGCCGAGCCGTTCGGGATCTCTTGCCACAGCTTCCAGGTCGCGCGTGGTCGCCTCGAGCACGGCCACGGAGGCCAAAATCCGACCGATACGCCAGCCGATGCGGATCGGATCGAGATACTTGGGCGGCTGCGGCAGCACGAACCCGGTAGTGGCCGTCACGGCAAGGCCGAGCGATCGCGCCTGCATGATGGCCTCCTTGGCGTCATCCAACAGGCTGGCGCGTTCATCCGCTAACCGATGCCGGGCCTGCTCGACGAAAGCCTCCCGCACCTGGGGGAGGTTGTCCACCAGCAGCGTCCCGCTCGTCAGGACCTCGTGGATGACAGGAAGGATGTGCGAGTTGAGCGCAAACGGCATTACTATGCCCGGTTCGCCTCCCAGAGGGTTGGCGTCGGAGACACGGTCGAGGAACTCGCGCACCTCGTCCTCTTCTACGCCGTCGTCAAAGAGCAGCCCCAACTCTATGTCCGTGTCGGGGTAGCTCGGCCCTTGACCGTATCGGCCGTAGAGATAGACCGCCGCGACCTCGCGCGGCTGCGCAAAGAACGTCTTTAGGTTTTCGATTGCCTGCACCATGAGCCTCCGCTTGCCCCTCAGTGTACACCGCTCCTTCCCCCGCCTCAACCGAAAGAACGTGTTCCCGGGTGGAGGTCATCACTCTGGTCAAGAGGTCATCATTCGGGTCGGGTGGAATTGTCTGGTTCGTTCGACGCATCAGTAGACGGAGGAGGCGTGCTGCAATATGACACCAACCGGGGGAATCCCGATGCCTGATGAGATATGGCGCGTCGGGCTGGCCGCCGTACCTATTGTCATCGTGCTCGTGGGTTTGCTCGGGCTGAACTGGAGCGGCGTGCGGTCCGGCGCCGTAGCGCTGGCTACCGCCGCGGCCATTGCGCTGATCGCATTTGAATTGCCCTCGGGCGCCCTGGTCGTTGCGCTGTGGCGCTCTCTTGCCTTGAGCCTTCACGTACTCTACATCATCTGGGCCGCCCTGGTACTGTACAAGTTCGCCGACGAGTCGGGCGCGATACGGAGCATCGGACGCGCCATAGGGAGCCTTACCGGCGACCGCATATTGCAGTTGCTGATCATCGGGTTTGCTTTCAGTTCGTTCCTGCAGGGAGTGGCTGGGTTCGGGGTTCCGGTCGCGGTCACCGCTCCACTGCTTCTGGGGCTGGGCTTCACGCCGCTGGAGTCCGCAGCCATCCCGTTGATCGGCCACGCTTGGTCGGTGACGATGGGAGACATGGCCTCCTCGTTCCAGGCGCTCCGAGCCGTCACCGATCTGCCGCCGCGTGAGATGGGCAACTGGATCGCGGTATTCCTGGGACTCTCCGCGGTCGCAAGCGGGTTTGCTGTCGCCCACATGCACGGCGGAACCCGATCATTCAGGCGCGCCTTCGGCTCGATTCTGGCGATGGGCCTGGCGATGGGCCTGACGCACCTGGTGCTTTCGATGACGCAGCACTGGACGATCGCCTCGTTTGGCGCGGGCATGGTCGGCCTTGCGGTCGGCGTCGGGATCGCCCAACTGAGCAGGCGCGGTGACGCCGACGCCACACCCGCGCGCGCTTCCACCCCCCAGCCCGCTGGCTCCGGTATCGGGGAGATGTCGTTCCAGATGGCGTTTCTGCCCTACTATGTCCTGATCGCGGTGGTCGCGACCGACACGTTCGTGCCCTCGATGCACCGGGCGCTTGAGCACGCGGCAATCGCCTTCAGGTATCCCGAGATCACAACCGGGCTGGGATGGAAGACGGGTTCAGGGGCGTTCACGATCCCGGTCTTCGGCCACCCCGGAGCGCTCCTCCTGTACGCTTCCGGGATCGCGGCGGTGCTGTTCAAACTCTTTGGCCGCCCATCGCCCAACTGGAGCGCCGTCTGGAAGGGAGTGCGAAAACAGGGACTGCCGACAACGCTGACGATACTAACCCTGGTCGGCGTGGCGATGATAATGCTCTACAGCGGCATGACCTACCTTCTCGCCAGGGGACTCGTCCTGTTGGTGGGATCCTTCTTCCCTATGATTTCGCCGCTCATCGGCCTGCTGGGAGCGGTGATCACCGGCAGCAACACCAACTCGAACGTCCTGTTCGGAGCGCTTCAGCGCGACGGGGCCCAGATGCTGGCCATGAATCCGGCTCTGATGGCCGCGCTGCAATCCTCCGGGGGCTCGCTCGGCTCGATGGTTGCGCCGGCGAAGGTGGTCCTGGCAACCGCGACCACCGGCCTTCTCGGGCAGGAAGGAAGGGTCATGCGCGCCACCGCTCCCTACGCGATCGCGATGATCGCGGCGCTCGGCCTGTTGGGTTGGATCCTGCAGGTGCGCTAGGACGCGGTCTCGCCCTCATCCCTTCGCCGGCCATCCGAGCGCCTGCTCGATGACACGCGCGCAACCGAGGAGCGTACCCTCGCGGAACTGGTCCGCGGCCAATTGCACCGCCACGGGCAGCCCTTCGTCGGTGAGACCTGCCGGGAGGACGATCGCGGGAAGGCCTGTCAGGTTGTACAGCCGTGAGAACCGGCCCAGCAGTCGGCGCACATGGGGCCACGCCGATCCCTGGGGGTCGGCATCTTCCAGACGAGGTGCGCCGGCGGGCTGCGCAGGACCCAGCAGGATATCCACCTCACCGAAGGCCTCGGAGAGCTCGGCCGTAACCCGCGACTGGACCTTCCGCGCCTCGGAGCGCATCACGGCGGTGACCTCCTCCCCCTGGTCCAGCAGGGCGCGCACGTCCCGGCCGTAACGCTCTCTCATCCCCGGATAGGCATCGCGGTGATAGACGGCTGCCTCGGCAAGAAGCAGCGTTACCTGGGCCCAACCGGCCTCCTCGGGAGTCCGCAGCAATGCCGGACGAACGGCGAAGCCGGCCTCGACGCACGCCCGGGCGGCCTCGTCCACCGCCCGGGCCACGGCAGGGTCGAGGTCCGCCTCGAAGAACGGGCCGACCAGCTGGCCCACGCGCAGGTGCGGCCGCACGCGCGCCACCTGCTCGATGTAGGAGTCCACCGGCACATCGCGTGAAGCAGGATCGGCCGGATCCACGCCTGCCATCACGCCCAGGAACAGGGCCGCGTCCGTGACGCACCGTGCAATGGGTCCTACGGTGTCAAACGATCCGGACAGCGGCAGAACGCCCGCTC
>Ga0208244_101070_pt1 | contig 17846 bp, 17 predicted proteins | sample SubbioCR12Aug_5A_FD_184828 | JGI IMG/M metagenome (GOLD analysis project Ga0208244, IMG submission 184828) | Serpentinite rock and fluid subsurface biosphere microbial communities from McLaughlin Reserve, California, USA - CR12Aug_5A (SPAdes) | ecosystem: Environmental > Terrestrial > Deep... | reverse complement strand
AACGCTGGCGCGCCCTTGTGCGCTACATCGTCGAGAGAATCATCGCGGCCAAGCCAAAATCCCCTTCGCCTCTCTGTTTGACTTCGCTTTGTCTGGCTTCGGGATTGGGGTAACAGAGGAATTTAGGATTATGCTCATCCGCTGTCATCCGGGAGGAATGCTTGATGAACTTCCGTTTTCGATCCTGATCGCCCCCACCGGGTAGTCCCGATTCTTCGACCCAATGTAAACTGAGCTACCATTGTCCGTGCGTTGCCAGACCCAATAATGACCTGCTTTCCGTCGATAATGTTTTTCGCATCGCAAGTTCACCTTCATCCCAACTCGCCGCCAAATCTTGCGGTGGCTTGTTTGGCGCTTGCCTAGCCTGATGCCCGCCTGTGCAAGAAACGTACATGTCGAATCGGAGCCCCTGAAACGTGCACGGTGTCTTTGGTGAATTTGCCCTGCTGCTGCTGATGTCCGCCGCCGCGGGCGCCGTGTCCTTGTGGCTGCGCCAGCCGGTGCTGATCGCCTACATCGTCATCGGCATCGTCGCCGGTCCCGCCTTGCTGGGCGTCGTCACCGCGCATGACCAGATCGACCTGCTGGCCCAGGTGGGCGTGGCGGTGCTGCTGTTCGTTGTCGGCCTCAAGCTCGACCTGCAGCACATCCGCCACATCGGCCCCGTCGCACTGGCCACCGGTCTGGGGCAACTTACCTTCACCATCATCATCGGCTTCCTCCTCATCCTGGCAATGGGCAAGGGCTGGGTGGAAGCGCTCTACGTCGCTGTCGCGCTGACCTTCTCCAGCACCATCATCATCGTCAAGCTGCTTTCCGACAAGCGCGAGATCGACTCCCTGCATGGTCGCATTGCCATCGGCTTCCTGATCGTCCAGGACCTGGCCGTCGTGGTCGCCATGATGGTGATGAGCGCGCTGCGTGGCGGCGGCGGCGAGGGATCGCTGCTGGCATTGGCGGGCTCGCTTTCCTTGAGAATCGGCGTCGCCGCGGTCGGCATGTATCTGCTCATGCGCTACGTGTTGCCCCGGGTGGTCGACCGCATGGCCCAGTCGCAGGAACTGCTGCTCATCTTCGCCATCGCCTGGGGCACGAGCCTCGCCGCGCTCGGCGAATGGGCGGGGTTCTCCAAGGAAGCCGGCGCCTTCCTCGCCGGTTTTTCGCTGGCATCGACGCACTACCGCGATGCCATCAATGCCCGGTTGACCGGCATCCGCGACTTCCTGCTGCTGTTCTTCTTCATTGATCTGGGCGCCAAGCTCGACTTCTCGACCCTTGGCGGCGAGGTCTGGCCGGCGGTAGTGCTGTCACTGTTCGTCCTCATCGGCAACCCGCTGATCGTGATGGCCATCATGGGCTACATGGGCTATCGCAAGCGCACCGGCTTCCTCTGCGGCCTGACGGTGGCGCAGATCAGCGAGTTTTCGATCATCTTCGTCGCCATGGGCATTTCGCTCGGCCATGTCGGTAACGGTGCGCTGGGGCTGACCACGCTGGTCGGCCTGGTCACGATCGCATTCTCGACCTACATGATCCTTTACTCGCATCCGCTCTACGAGAAACTGGGCCCCTGGCTTGGCATCTTCGAGCGCAAGCGTCCCCATCGCGAACTGGCCGTAACGATTGAGCGCCACGATCTGCGCGAAGCCGACGTCATCGTGTTCGGCCTCGGCCGCTATGGCAGCCGCTTGGCGCTGGGCCTGAAAGAGGCCGAACTCAAGGTGCTCGGTGTCGAGTTCGACCCGGAGGTGGCGCGCGCCATGCGGCGGCGGGGCCTGCCGGTGCGTTACGGCGACGGCATCGCCAGCGAATTCCTCGAAAGCCTGCCACTCAAGGACACGCGCTGGGTGGTCAGCACCCTGCCGGACATGGCCTCGAACCGCGATCTGCTGCGCAGCCTGCGGGAACTGCATTTCACCGGTGAAGTGGCGGTAGTGGCGCGCGAAGAGTTTGATGGCGCCGCCTTGAAGCGGCTGGGCGCCCCGACCATTCTTTACCCGATGCGCAACGCCGTCGACTATGCGGTCGAAGCCCTGACGGCCATCATCAGGAACAACGAGGAGGCACCATGAGCCCACCCCGAAAACGCCGCTACGCGTCGTTCTGTGCGGCAAAGCCGCATCCCGCTTCGCGGGACCAGCCTTCGGCTGTCCTGCGGCCTGCGGCCTTGTCCCCTCCAGGGGCCAAGCAACGCCTGGGGCGGCCCGGCGAGTTTCTTGGGAGGTATGAGCGACACATCGCCCCCCTGCCTGGAAACGCAGCGAGCGAATAAGCCCCGTGGAAAATCTGGGTCAAATCATTCTCCTTCTGGGCGTGGCCGTGGCGATCATGGTCGCCTTCCAGCGGTTGCACATCCCCTCCAGCCTCGGTTACCTGCTGGTCGGCCTGATCCTCGGGCCCCACACCGCCGGACCGACCGTGCATGTCCAGGAATTCAAGGCGCTGGCCGAGTTCGGCGTGGTGTTCCTGCTCTTCACGATCGGGCTCAATTACTCGCTACCGCAGCTGCACGCGATGCGCCACCAGATCCTCGGCCTCGGTACCGCGCAGGTCGTGCTGACGACGGCCGCCGTGACGGTGCTGCTGTGGCTGGCCGGCCTGAGTCCGGCGGTGGCCTTCGTCATCGGTGCCGTCTTCGCGCAGTCATCGTCCACCATCATCGGCCGGCAGCTGGCCGAACAGGGCGAGGACGCGACCCCGCATGGCCGCCTCGGCATGGCGATTTCGGTGTTCCAGGATGTCACCGCCGTACCGCTCCTGATCATCATTCTCGTGCTGGGCACCGCCGGCGGCATGAACGCGCTCGCCGGGGAACTGGCTTGGGCGATGGCCAAGGCGATCCTGGCGTTCGCCCTGGTCTTCTATGCCGCGCGCTGGGCCCTGCGCCCGTTCTTCCATCGGGTCACGGAGCGCCGTTCCACCGAGCTGTTCACCCTCACGGTCTTGCTGGTGGTGCTGGCCGCCGCCTGGACGACCAATACCCTGGGACTATCGCTGGCCTTCGGCGCCTTTCTGGCGGGCATGATGCTTGGCGAGACCGAGTTCCGTCATCAGGTGGAGTCCAGCATCCGGCCGTTTCGCGATGTGCTGCTGGGCCTGTTCTTCGTCGGCATCGGCATGCTGATCGACCCGGGTGCGCTGCCCCGCATCTGGCACTGGACGCTGCTGGGCGCCTTGCTGTTGTTGGCGAGCAAGATCGTCATCGTCGCCCTGATCGTGCGCCGCAGCGGCATGGACGCGCCCGGAGCCTGGCGTACCGCCCTGCTGCTGGCAGTGGGGGGCGAGTTTGGCTTCGCGCTGCTCGCCATCGCGCTCGATGTCAGCGTGATCGATGCGGCGACCGGCCAGATTGTCCTGACCGCCGTCCTGTTCTCGATGATCGCGGGCGTCCTGCTGATCCGTTACAACCGGGCGATAGCCACCCGCCTGGCCAGGCCGGCCGCCGAGATCCTCCCGTTGGCGGACCGGCTTGCCGCGCTGCCAATACCCCAGGTGTTGATCGGCGGTTACGGCCGGGTCGGCCATACCATCGCGGTGCTGCTGAAATCGAGTGGCGTCGATTTCGTGGCCTTCGACACCGATGCGCAGCGGGTGCGGCAGGGACAGGCCGACGGGCACTCAGTGCTCTACGGCGATATTGCCGATCCGGAGCTGCTGGCTGCGGCGCGGGCCGAGCGCGCCAGCCTGGCCATCGTCACCGTCGACAGCCATGCCGCCGCACTGCGGACGGTTGCTGGGCTGCGCCAGCATTGTCCCCATGTGCCGGTGATCGCGCGCGCCCGCGATCTCAAAGCCAGTGCGGCCCTGATCAATGCCGGCGCGATCCATGCCTATCCCGAGGCGATCGAATCCAGCCTGCGTCTCGGCGCGACCGCCTTGCGGATGCTGCAAATCCCGACCGTCGATATCGACCAGATGCTGCAGGACATCCGCGACTGGGACTACCAGCCCGTGATTGAACCCCCCGTGAAGGAAGATGCCAAATGACAAGTACCCAGACGATTCTTGCGCCCACCGACCTCTCCGCGCCAGCGCGCCATGCGGTAGAGCGAGCTTTTTTCCTGGCCGCCCTTGCCGGCAGCGAGCTTCATCTCCTCCATGCGATCCAACTCGACACGCTCGACAGCTTGCGCGACATGCTGGGGGGCGACGTTTCCGCGGTGAGGGCGGCCCTGGAAAACGATGCCCGCGCGCGCCTCGACCAATTGGCCGGCGACCAAGCCAGTCGGCGCGGCGTAAGCGCACGGCCGCGCATTGTGGAGGGTAATCCACTGACCGTGATCGCCGCCGAGGCCGATGCCCTGGATGCAACGCTGGTCGTCCTCGGCGCGCGTGGCGAGTCCTTCCTGCGTCATGCCCTGCTGGGCTCGACCGCGGCACGCCTGCTGCGCAAATCGGCGCGGCGGTCAGTATTGGTGGTGAAACAGGTGCCCCATGAGGCTTATCGCTCCGTGCTGATTGCCGTGGATTTCTCGCCCGTGTCGCTGCAGGCGGTCCGCATGGTGAGACAGCTGGCGCCGGATGCCGACCTGGTCCTGCTGCATGCTTTCGAACTGCCCTACGAGGGCAAGTTGGCATTCGCGGGCGTCGAGGAACAGGTGATTCGCCAGTATGTCGCCAAAGAGAAAGACGTTCGACGCCAGCAGCTACACGAGCTGGCGGCGGCAGCCGGGCTGACACCGATGGAGTATTCGGGCCGGGTCATCCATGGCGATGCCACGCACCAGATCGTCGCCACGGAGCAGGAGATTGATGCCGACCTGATTGTCGTCGGCAAGCACGGCAGGCACATTGCCGATGAATTGTTGCTCGGTAGCGTGACCAAGCATGTGCTGGAGGAATCGCAATGCGATGTTCTGGTCATCTGCGATCCGCGCGAGGCGCCTGACCAATTGCCATGACCGCCCCGGCACCAGGTGGCGGATCTTGAAGGGCGCTTGGCGAAGACCAGTCGCAACTCCAGCAAGCCACCGTCCGCGGACGGGTTAGCGGTATCACCCTACCGGAGCAGTTACGATGAAAGCACTAAATGCCCGCGTTAAAACGTCGCCCCGAACGATCAGTGGTTTATCGACCAGCGGATTGCTGTGCGCTCTGCTCGCCGTGCCAGCCATCAACATCCCCCCGCTGGCCGCGGCCGCCGACGTCCTGCCATCGACCGCGCCCTATCTCGGTGAAATTCGTCGTGATGCCAGCGGCAAACTGATTGTCGCGCCGGTCGCCGCCACGGCGAGCACTTCCAGCACGCCGGCCGATGGGGCTACGCGCATCCTGCGGGTCGGCCCGCAACAGGCCACGCGCAGCATCGCGGCGGCCGCCGCGCTGGCGCGGGACGGTGACACCATTGAGATCGAAGCCGGCGACTATGTCGGCGACGTCGCCGTCTGGACACAGGACAAGCTCACCCTGCGCGGCGTTGGCGGGCGCGTGCGCCTGATCGCCGCCGGTGCCAGCGCCGAGAAAAAGGCCATCTGGGTCATTCGCGGTGGTGACATCACCGTCGAGAACATCGAATTCACCGGTGCCCGGGTCTCCGGCAGAAACGGCGCGGGCATCCGCTTTGAAAAGGGTCGCCTGGTGATTCGCAACTGCCGCTTTACCGACAACGAAAACGGCATTTTGACCGGCGGCGGGGATGGTGAACTCGACATTGCGGACAGTGAATTCGGTCCCAATGGCGCGGGCGATGGTTACAGCCACAACCTCTACGTCGGGGCAATCAAGAAGCTGCGCGTCACCGGCAGCTACTTCCACCACGCCCGGGTCGGCCATCTGCTCAAGAGCCGCGCCGCCGAAAATCACATCCTCTACAACCGCCTCACCGACGAGTCAGGCGGCCGCGCCAGCTATGAACTCGAATTCCCCAATGGCGGGATCGCCTATGTGATCGGCAACATCATCCAGCAAAGCGCCACCACCGAAAACCCCAGCATCATCTCCTTCGGAGCGGAGGGCTACAAGTGGCCGAAGAACGAGCTTTACCTGATCAACAACACGCTGATCAACGACCGGCCGGAGGGCGGCAATTTCCTCGCGGTCTGGCCCGGCACCCTGTCCGTCAAAGCCTACAACAATCTGCTACTGGGCAAGCGACCGCTCAACACCGGCATCGATGGCGAATTCATCAACAACCCCAACGTCGACGCCGCCAGCTTTGTCCTGGCTGACAGGCATGATTATCGGATCAGGCGGGAGAGTCCATTACACCGCACCTACCAGTATCCCGGCGTCGCCAATAATGGCATGGACCTCACGCCGACGCGCGAGTACGTGCACCCCGCCGCCACCCGGCCACTGAACACCGCACCCACGCTGCCAGGCGCGCGGCAAACCATGCAACCCGACAAAACGCCGGAAGGCTGATTCAGTGGCGTTGCGTAAGCAATGCGAGGAGGCAGAAACACCCGAAAACCATCGCGGCAATACCCGCCTGCAACAAGGTGCCGATCTGAAACCCGCTGATCCAGTAGTCGCCACGCAAGCGAAACACGACGCTAACCAGGCAGAGCAAGGCGCCGCCAGCGCCAGCAATCCGTCCTATCCAAAGCAAGGCATTCATTTACACTCCCTGTTTACACAAGAACTTCCATGACGGCCGGATGGCCAAGAAAACCCTGCGGGCTGGCGCTGGCGCCATAGGCCCCGGACTGGAAAATCACCACCAGGTCGCCAGGCTCGGCGTGCGCCAGTTCCATGCGGTCCGCCAGCAGGTCCAGCGGCGTGCAGAGCGGGCCGACGACCGAGGCGATTTCTTTTTCGGTTGTATTCATTCGGTTACCGATGGCGACCGGATAATTCTTGCGGATCACCTGACCGAAGTTGCCGGAGGCCGAGAGATGATGGTTCAGGCCACCGTCCACGACGAGGAAAGTCTGTCCGCGCGACAGCTTGCGGTCAACCACGCGAGTCACGTAAATGCCCGCTTCGCCAACCAGATAACGCCCCAGTTCAATCACCAGTTCGGCTGCGGGCATTTCCGTGCTTGCTCGCTCCGCCAGCGTCGCGAGATTGGCGCCGATGGGCGCCAGATCCAGCCGCTGCTCGCCGAGAAAATAGGGAATGCCAAAGCCGCCGCCGAGGTTCAGGAAACGCACCGGCGCCGGGGCATCTTTAGATAAACGTAAAGCCAGCTCGTAGGACTTGCACTGCGCCTCGACGATCGCCTCGGCCTTGAGGTTCTGCGAACCGGCGAAGAGATGGAAGCCCTCGAAAGCCAATCCATGACGACCGATCTCGGCCAGCGCTGCCGGTACCTGCTCCGCATCGATGCCGAACTGCTTCGGACCGCCGCCCATCTTCATGCCGGAGGATTTCAGCTCGAAGTCCGGATTCACGCGCACCGCCACGCGTGCCGGCAAGCCAAGTTCATGGGCGATGGTCGCCAGTTCATCGATTTCGCGGAACGACTCGATATTGACCATGATTCCCGCCGCGACCGCCTGCCGCAGTTCCCCATGACTTTTCCCCGGCCCGGCGAAGCTGATTGCATGCGGATCGGCGCCGGCATCCAGCGCCACCTTCAATTCGCCACCCGAGGCGACATCGATGCCATCGACCAACCCGGCCATGTGACAAACCAGCGCCGGCAGCGGGTTGGCTTTCATGGCGTAATGCAGCTTCACAGTGGGGGGCAATACGGCACGGAGTTCAGCCACCCGCTTCGACAGCAAACCTCGGTCATAGGCGTATAAAGGCGTCCGACCGACCCTGGCGGCAAGTCGGCTCAAAGACATGTCACCCACGCACAATTCACCGGAATGGATGGGAAACTGCTGCATCGGTACGTGAATCGGGGCGTTAGCAAGTGTAGTCATGACAAATTCCTGGCGAACCATCGGGGAAATACACGCACAAGACATCCGGGCAACCCGTGTCAGGACAACTCATACCAGACACCCCGCCCGCTACCCTGCTGTTTCAGATGGCCACGTTCGACCAACGCGCGGAAATGCTGCTTGAGCGTATTGCGACTGACACCGGTCAATTTGATCGCATGTCCAATGGTAACTCGACCATGCTCGCGGGCAAACTCGACAATCCGTAGCGATAGCTCTGGCAACGTTGCCAGAACCAGCTTTTCACGCTCGACCTTCTTTTCCAGTCGCCGCACCTGCTCGACGAGCGTGCGCAGAAAGAAAAGCAACCAGGGTTGCCAGTTCGGTGCGTCGCTACGAATCGTTCCCTGAGTCTGCCGCAAGGCAAGGTAATACGCTTCCTTGTTCTGTTCGATCACGCTTTCCAGCGAACTGTAAGGCAAATAGGCATACCCTGCCTGGCGCAGCAGCAAGGTGGTCAGCGCCCGGCTGATCCGTCCGTTGCCGTCTTGAAACGGGTGAATCTCCAGAAATACGACGACCCACAGAGCAATGAGCAGCAGTGGATGCAACAAGCCGCTCCGCTGCGCCTGTTGAAACCAGGCAACCAGTTCGGTCATCAGTCGCGGCGTATCGAAGGGTGAGGCCGTCTGAAACACGACACCGATCTGCTTGCCATCGCTATCGAAAGCGGCAACGCTGTTCGAGGTTGTCTTGTAATTGCCGCGATGCCAGGCGTCCTTCTCGCTGAATTGCAGCAGAATCTGGTGCAACTGCCTGATGTGGTTTTCGGTGAGTGGGATGTCTTGCCAGGAACTGAACACGAGATCCATCAAGGCGGCATAGCCCGCCACCTCCTGCTCGTCGCGAGTAGCAAAGGACTGGATTTCGAGATTCGAGAGCAAACGCTCGACCTCGCGGTCGGAAAGCTTGCTGCCTTCGATGCGCGTCGAGGAGCCGATGCTCTCGATCGTGGCGACGCGGCGCAAGGCAGACAACCGATCCGGCGCCAGCGTACCCAAGGCACGCCAAGCCCCCTTGAACTCATCGATCCTGGCAATCAGGCTCAGGGTTTCCGGGGTAATCTGTAATGAGTCTGACCGGATCATGTCACCAATACTACACCCAATAACACCCAATAACACCCATTTTTTGGCTTTGCAGATTGCCTTGCCGAAATATGTCGGCGAAATTTACATCAACGAAACCAAACCGACGACAGGCATTTCTATCTTGCTGACTACTTGGGATATTATCCCCATGGTGCAAGATTTGCTTGAGTGTGGTGTTCAAACCTAGGCCGCAGTTTCGAGTGGCGCAAGGCCGCCACCAGCCAGCCCATGCCGACGGCGAGCAGCAGCGCGGTGATCTCCGGAGTGCGTCCGGGTAGATAGCGTTGCGCCCATTCGCAGCCGAAGGCCAGGACGGCCACCAACGCTGTCGTTCCGCCCAGCAGGGCGCCCGACCGCGTTGCGGCCCAGAGGATTGCGCCGAAACACAGGCACTCGAAGGCGGTGGTTCTGATCACGGATTCGATAGAGTTATTGAGCGAGGACGCGAAGGGCAGCCAGGAAAAGGCAGTCGACGTGTCACGCCATTGCCAGGGCCAGAGCGCGTGAAGCAGATACAGCGCCGTGGCGGCCGCCATCACCAGGGCCAGCCGCTGTGCTTCTCGCGCGTGATCGATGAGCAGCCAGGTCGCGGTGCCGATGCCAATCCCGAACACCACGGCGAGGCCGGGCGATTGACCGACAACCAGGAACTTTCCCGCCAGTACGGCCGTCGCGGCAAGCGCGGTCAGCCAGCGCACCGGGTGCGCCGTGCCCATCGAACGCAGCAAATGAGCCAGAGCCTCCAGGCCGATCACGGTCATGCCGGCGTGCAGGGCCAGGCGGCGCGGCTGCCAGGCCGGCAGCTGCCAGAGCGACTTGAGATTGGCGATGACCGTGGACAGGTCGGTCGTCGGAATCAGCGGGAAGAGCTCGGCAATCAACCACAGCACGACCATCAGCAGCGCAAAACGATCGGTGTCACGCAAACGGTGCTGCCGCGAGGTCAAGCGCGTCAGCGCATGGCGCGTGGCCAGCCCGGCGGCCCAGCCCGCCAGATAGCCGACCAGATTGAACAGCACATCGGCCAGCGCCGGAGTGCGTGGCAGGTACATTTGCAGCCATTGCAAGACAAAAGCGAAGACCAGCGCCAACATCAGCCAGCCGACTGCCGCCACCCGGCGGCATTGCAGGGCCTGGTGACGCCAGGCCAGGATCCAGCCGAGCGGCAGGAACAAGATGATGTTTTCCACCAGATCAGAAAGACCGGGCCGCCCTGTCAGAGCGTAATCGAAGGCTTGCGGTGCCGTGAAATTCCAGGCGAACGGGTACAGCGATCCGTAGGTAATCAGCGACAGTAGCAGGAGAACGGGGATGCGATAAGCGGATGCCCCCGGGCGTGGCGAAGCGGCGCGCTGGTTCACTGCGGTGCGAACTCGCTGCGCAAAGTCTTCCGATCAATCTTGCCATTCGGGTTGCGCGGCAGCGGCCCTTGGCGCACCTCAATGCCTGCGGGAACCATGTAGGCGGGCATCCGGCTGCGACATGCGGCCAGCAGCGCATCGGCATCCAGTGCGCCGCTTGCGGGCGGAGTCACAATCACCTGGATGGCCTGGCCGAGCGTCTGATGCTCGATACCAAAGGCGACACATTCGCCGACCAGCTTCGTCTCGTAGAGAATCTCCTCGACCTCGGTCGGGCTGACCCGATAGCCCGAGGTCTTCATCATCTCGTCACGCCGACCGACGAAATAGAGGAAGCCGTCCTCGTCCATGCGCACCGTGTCGCCGGAGAACACCGCCAGTTCTGGCAGCACCAGCCCCGCCTCGCGCCCCGGCAGCGGCTTGTAGCGCTCGGCGGTTTTTTCCGGGTCGTTCCAGTACCCCAAAGCAACCAGCGCGCCGCGATGCACCAGCTCGCCCGGTTCGTTGGGCGCACAGGGCGTTCCGTCCTCGCGCAGCACCAGAATTTCCGCGTTGGGAATCGCCTTGCCGATGGAGTCGGGGCGGCGATCCACTTCATCAGGCGGCAGGAAGGTCGAGCGAAACGCCTCGGTCAGTCCATACATCAAAAAGGGCTGCGCCTTCGGCAAGCGCTCGCGCAGCGCCATCAGCGTCTCCTTTGGCATGCGCCCGCCGGTATTGGCGAAATAACGCAGGTGTTCGGTAATCGAGGCCGGCCAGTCGAGTTGCGCCAGTTGGATGTAGAGCGGCGGCACCGCCGTCAGGCCGGTAACTTTCTCGCGCTCCAGCGCCTTCAGCACATCGCGCGGCAACAGGTAGTTGAGCAGCACCACCCGCGCGCCGATATAAAAGGCCGTGGTGAGCTGGCTGAAACCGGCGTCGAAGGACAGCGGCAGCGCGGCGAGCAACGTGTCATCCGGCCGGTTTTCCAGATAGGACGCCACGCTTTTCGCGCCCGCCACCATGTTGCGATGGGAGAGCACCACGCCCTTCGGCTTGCCGGTGCTGCCCGAGGTGTAGAGGATGGCGAGCATGTCAGTGTCGATGACCCGATGGCCATCCCGTACCGGAGAAGCCAGCAGTTCGCTCCAGCGGCAGGTGTGCAGGCCGCCGTCCGCCGGCAATGCATGCGTTGAATCGAGCACGATGACCTGGCGCAGATCCGGGCAATCCCCCAGCACCGGGGCCAACAGGGCCAGACGCTCGGGTGAAGTGACGAGCATGCGCACATTGCAGTCGCGCAGGATGTAGGCCACCTGATCCGCCTTCAGCAAGGGATTCAGCGGCACGAACACGCCGCCCGCCGCGGGGGCGCCGAAGCTGGCGATGACCGTCTCGAAGCGCTTTTCGAGATAGATCGCCACCCGCTCGCCGCGCCGCAGACCCAGGTTGATCAGACCTCCGGCGCAGCGTTTGACGGCCTCCTGCAATTCGTCATAAGCGAGCGAATGCTTGCCGTAGGTGAGCGCGACGGCTTGCGGAGCGCGTTGCGCGGCAAGCGCAATCAGTTCGTGCAGCAGCGTGGCATCGGGCATGGCAGCGATTTCGGGGTGGACTTATGACAGACCAAAGTATCGCATATCCTATAATCCGCGCCATTCAGTCCCCGATGACCGGAGTTCCACTTGAATACCCAGCAAGAAGTGCTCGCCCTGCTTGATGAAATTCTCAGCCTCAAGGGGCGGACGGCCACGTTCGCTACCGACACCCTGCTCCTCGGCGCGATTCCCGAACTCGATTCCATGGCCGTCGTCGCGCTGATCACCGGCATGGAGGAGCGCTTCGGTTTCATTGCCGAAGACGACGAAATCGACGGCAGCGTGTTCGCCACGGTCGGTTCGCTGGTCGACTTCGTGGCAGCGAAGCAGGCAGGCTGACCCGGCCAGAAAATCCCGATGGCGCCCGAAGCCTTCTTCCTGCCGGTCGCCCACAGGCACCACGGGCAACATTCGCAACGCTTCTGCCTCTACCACGCACCGCCAGGCGGGCCCCCCAAGGGGGTGCTGCTCTACCTGCATCCGTTTGCCGAGGAAATGAACAAGTCCCGCCGCATGGCGGCCTTGCAGGCGCGCATGCTGGCAGCGCAGGGCTACGCCGTTCTGCAGATCGATCTGCACGGCTGCGGCGATAGTTCGGGCGACTTCGGCGATGCCACCTGGCAGAGCTGGTTGCAGGATGTAGAAGACGCCCATGCCTGGCTGCGGTGCAGAAGCAATGCGCCATTCTGGCTCTGGGGCCTGCGCGTCGGCTGCCTGCTCGCGGCCGATGCGGCGCAGCGGATCGACGCACCCGTGAACTGCCTGTTCTGGCAGCCGGTCATCTCCGGCAAGCAGTTCCTGCAACAATTTCTGCGCCTGAAAGTGGCGGGCGAAATGATCAGCGGCGACAGCAAGGGCCTCATGGCGGCGCTGAAAAAACAGCTGGCCGAAAATCAGTCCGTGGAAATTGCCGGCTACACGCTCTCACCCGGCCTGGCGCAAGGACTCGAAGCGGCTGATCTGGCGCCTCCCGCAAGGGCGGGCCGACTGATCTGGCGCGAAGTTTCCCCGCGCCCCGCAGCCACCCTCGCACCCGTTGCGCGGCAGCGCATCGAACAATGGCAGTCCGCCGGCCATGCCGTCAACAGCGCCGTCCTGCCAGCGCCGACTTTCTGGCAAACCGTCGAAATCGAGGAAGCCCCGGCCCTGCTCGACGCCACGCTGACGGCGCTCGGATCATGAACTATTCAGAAGTCGCCGTGCGCTTCACCTGCGACAATGAATACCTGTGCGGCATTCTTGCGCGCCCAGAACAGCCCGCCGACAGCGGCATTGTCATCGTCGTCGGTGGCCCGCAGACTCGCGTCGGCAGTCACCGGCAATTCGTGCTGCTGTCCCGCGCGCTGGCCGCTGCCGGTTTTCCTGTCCTGCGCTTCGACTACCGCGGCATGGGCGACAGCAGCGGCGCGCAGCGCGACTTCGAGCATGTCACGCCAGACATCCGCGCCGCCAGCGCTGCCTTGCAGGCAGCCTGCCCGAGCGTCAAACGCATCGTCCTCTGGGGCCTGTGCGACGCCGCCGCCGCCCTGTTGCTCTACTGGGACGACACCCACGACCCGCGCATCGCCGGCCTCTGCCTGCTCAATCCCTGGGTGCGCTCGGAGGCAACGCTGGCGAAAACCCAGGTCAAGCACTACTACGGCCAGCGCCTGCTGCAAAAAGCGTTCTGGCGGAAGCTGCTCTCCGGAAAACTGAACCTGGTCGGCGCGCTCACGGGCTTTCTTGGCAAGCTGAAGCAGGCTTCCGCCGGGATCGACAGTCGGCCGGGCTTTCAGGACCGCATGGCGCGTGGTTTGAGGGCTTTCCCCGGGCCGGTGTTGCTGCTGCAAAGCGGCAACGACTACACCGCCAGGGAGTTTCTCGAATATGCCAACAGCGCCGCAGCCTGGCGCGGCCTGCTTGATCGCCCCAATGTGACCCGCATCGACATCGCAGGCGCCGACCACACATTTTCATCGGCAGGATGGCGCAATGCCGTAGCGGAAGCCTGTCTGAAGTGGCTCGAACTCAGTGCGGCACAATCACCGGGGGCATGAGTCCGAGCCGTTTGGCGCGCCGCGCGAACTTGCGGTCATCGAACGAGGCCATGCTCCGGCAAGCGCGGTAACTGGCGTGGTGCAGGGCGTCGGCAAATTCCAGGCCGGCCGCGCAGTGAGACAGCGCCTGGATAACGGTATCCCGATCCTCGACGGCCATGTTCGGCAAGGCGCACAAGTGCGTCATCACCGCCGCCACCTCCGCCGCCGAAAATCCGTAATACCCACGCATCAGCCACTCGAATTCCAGCAAGACGGTTTTGCAGACCATCAGCGGCTGGCCGGATTCGATCAACTGCCGCGCCAGTTCGCGCTGGCGCCTGGCCTCGGCGTCGTCGGCATCGGCAATGTAATAGCGGGCGAGGATGTTGGTGTCGATGCCGATCATGGTTTGGCGAGGCTGGCCGGGTCAAAATCCACGGGCACCGGCTTGCGCCGGCTCTTCAGCATGCCAAAACCGCTCTCAGGTATCTCGACAGGCGTGCTGCGCACCCGCACCTCGATATGATCGCCGACCAAGGCGAACTCAACCTTGCTGCCCTGCCTGATTCCAAGCTGTTGCCGCACGGCCTTGGGGATCGTGACCTGCCCCTTGCTGGTTACCGAACATGTTTCCATTGCCGTCTCCATGTAATACCTGGTAAGAATACCATTGCAAACACCGCTGCACAATCGAACACGCGACTCGTAACTTTGCGTGTGCAGCGTCCTATAATCCGCACAACTAATGACTCCGGAATTGTTGCGCATGTCGATTACTCCGCTGCACCTCGGTCAGCCGCGCTTCGCTGATCCTGATCTGGCAAACCTTGCCGAACGCGAAGGCACACTCGCCGCCTGGCGGCGGGCTTTCGAAAAATACGGCGCCAGCGCCCCGGCGCGGGTCAGTGGCGATTTTGCGGTGGCCATGACATTGGCCGATGGCCGCAGCTTCCTCGCCATCGACCGCTTCGCCATCCAGACGCTTTGCTATCGCATCGATGACAACCAGCTCCGCTGCGCTGTCCGCGCCGACGCATTAGGCGCCGCCGAAATTGATCCGCAGGCCATCTTTGATTACCTCTACTTCCACGTCATCCCTTCGCCGCGCACCATTTTCAAGGGGGTCTTTCGGTTGCCGCCCGGTCATTCCGCCGTCTTCGCAAGCGGCCGGCTGACCGTTGCGCCCTACTGGACACCAAAATTCGAGGAAGGCCGCGGCGAATCTTTCGCCAACCTGCGCGACGAATTCCTCCAGATCGTGCGCGACTCGGTTGCCAGTCGCATCGGCGCCGAACCCATCGGTTGCTACTTGAGCGGCGGCACCGACAGTTCCACCGTCGCCGGCATGCTCACGCAGATCACCGGCCGGCCCGCCGAGACCTACTCCATCGGCTTCGATGTGCCGGGTTATGACGAAATGGAATACGCGCGCATCGCCGTCCACCATTTCGGCACCCACCACCACGAGTACTACATCACCCCCGATGATCTGGTAAAAGGCATGCCCGCCGTGGCCGCCAGCTACGACCAGCCCTTCGGCAACTCCTCCGCCGTGCCCGCCTGGTACTGTGCGCGCATGGCGAAACAGGACGGCATCGACAAGCTGCTGGCCGGCGACGGTGGTGACGAACTGTTTGGCGGCAACGCCCGCTACGCCAAGCAGCGCATCTTCGGCATCTACGACGCGCTGCCCGGCATCCTGCGCAAGGGGCTGGCCGAACCGCTCACCGATACCGGCCTGTTCGACCGCATGCCGCTGCTCAAAAAAGGCGCCAGCTACGTGCGCCAGGCGCGCGTGCCCATGCCCGACCGCATGCAGACCTACAACCTGCTCATGCGCATGGGACTCGACCAGGTATTCCCCGCCGATTTTCTGGCGCGGATCGATAGCGGCGAACCCGCGCGTCACCAGCGCGAGGTCTATAACGCCTGTCCGCCGGCATCGCTGGTGAATAAAATGCTCTTCTACGACTGGCGCTACACCCTGGCCGAAAGCGACCTGCCCAAGGTCATCGGCTCGGCGCGGCTCGCCAGCGTCGCCGTCGATTTCCCACTGCTCGACGACCGCTTGCTCGACTTCTCGCTCAAGCTGCCCACCGCGTACAAGCTCAAGGGCTTAAAACTGCGCTGGTTCTTCAAGGAAGCCCTGCGCGGCTTTCTCCCCGACGAAATCCTTGTCAAGAAGAAACACGGCTTCGGCCTGCCCTTCGGCACCTGGGCGGTCAGCCATGCACCGCTCAACCAGCTCGCCGCAGAGTCCCTGCACGGCCTTGCCGACCGGGGCTACGTCCGCAGGGAATTCATCGACACGCTGCTCAAGGATCATCTGCCCGCCCACCCGGGTTTCTACGGCGAACTCGTCTGGATCATGACGATGCTGGAGCAGTGGCTGCGGGCGCATGCGCCAAAATAACGGTTCAAGGCCAAGATAGAGCATCGTAAAATCGTCCATGTGATGGACGATTATCATGCTATAAAGTCGGCATGTTTCCACGTCATGTCCATGCTCGCCTGAACGAGGCTCTGGCCGACACGCCGGTTGTCCTTCTGAATGGTGCGCGCCAGACGGGCAAGAGCACGTTGGTGAAATCTCTGTCCCCCGACCAGGGGCGCCGCTATCTGACGCTGGATGATCGTGTCGTACTGGCAGCTGCCAGGAATGATCCCGCCGGATTCATCGCCGGACTAGAAGGCCCGGTGGCAATGGACGAAGTGCAGCGCGCCCCGGAACTCTTCCTCGACATCAAGGCCGCGGTGGACCGTGATCGCACGCCGGGGCGCTTCCTGCTCACGGGCTCCGCCAACGTCCTGCTGCTGCCGACATTGGCCGATTCCCTGGCCGGGCGGATGGAAATCATCACCCTTTGGCCGCTCTCCGGCGGCGAAATGGCGCACGCGGCAACACGCAATCGTGCTGACTGGCTTTTCGATGGCGACCTCGCCACCCCGACCAGCGCACCTTGCGAACGCGCCGTGCTGGTAGAAAAACTCTTGTCCGGCGGTTTCCCGGAGGCCGTGGCACGCTCGACAGCCAAACGGCGCGCAGCCTGGTTCGATGGCTATCTCCAGACCATCCTGCAGCGCGACGTGCGCGAACTGGCCAACCTGGAACAACTCACCGAAGTGCCGCACCTGCTGCAACTGCTCGCCACGCGCAGCGCCAGTCTGCTCAACCAGGCGGAACTTTCCCGCGCCAGTCGGCTGACGCAAACCACGCTGAAACGCTACCTGAGCCTCCTCGAAACCCTGTTCCTCATCGTGCGCATCCCGGCCTGGGCACGCAACTCCGGCAAACGGCTGGTCAAGTCGCCCAAGGTATTCCTGCCCGATACCGGTCTACTCGCCTGGCTGATGGACTACTCCGCTGAAAAACTGCAAGCCCTGCCGGGGCTGCCCGGCCATCTGGTCGAAACCCATGTGGCCTGCGAACTGCTCAAACATCTGGCCTTTTCGGACAAGGGCCTGTCGTTATGGCATTACCGAACGCAAACCGATATCGAAGTCGATTTCGTACTGGAAGACCGGATGGGCAAGCTGACCGGCATCGAGGTCAAGGCCAGCGCCAGCATCGACGGTGCCGCTTTCAAGGGCCTACGCCATCTGCAAGACACCGAGCCGCAAACATTTCAGCGCGGCATCGTCCTCTACGCGGGCAGCGAAATCGTTCCCTTCTCCGACCGCCTGTTTGCCGTTCCCTTGAGCCACTGGTGGCAGTAAGCCCACGGCCATCTGCCGGGTGCCAACGGCGTAAGATTCTTCACCATCAAGTTCAAGTACCGATATCGGAGAAACCCATGGGCAAAACCAAACCCGACTGGATGATCGCAGCCGTTCTAAAAGTCGTAGATGGTCGCCCCAGTTTTGCCAAGCCCTCAATCGATGGTGGAAAGCAGGAAGAGATTGCGGTCATAGATCCGGACTTTGAGTGAGGACGGAGCCTCTGTCCCTGATGGAATACGCT
>Ga0208244_101069_pt1 | contig 17860 bp, 15 predicted proteins | sample SubbioCR12Aug_5A_FD_184828 | JGI IMG/M metagenome (GOLD analysis project Ga0208244, IMG submission 184828) | Serpentinite rock and fluid subsurface biosphere microbial communities from McLaughlin Reserve, California, USA - CR12Aug_5A (SPAdes) | ecosystem: Environmental > Terrestrial > Deep... | reverse complement strand
GTTCAACACAATCGGAATTGGACCCCAATGCGTCGTTCATCTACTACAGGGTTCAGGAGGCATTGCAACTTGCCTGCGCCTTTGTTGTCGCCCTGGATTTATGGAAATCAGCATAGGTAAACTCGTTTTCTCGTTACCTTGAAAGAGTATCAAACCTTTGATATATTTGATGCAATTCATTCCCACTTAGTCCGAACGACACTCAAGCTGTTCAACTTAAGGAGATGACGATGATCGACATAACCAAGACACTCGGTGCCGAGGCAAAAAACTTTCTTGAGCATCAATGCAAAACGATACCAAAAGATTCGCTTCAGCTGCCTGGTCCCGACTTCATCGATCGTGTATTTGCGCAGTCGGACCGACAGATTCCGGTTCTGCGCAGCTTGCAGGCTTTGTTCAACACGGGCAGGCTTGCAGGGACAGGATATCTCTCGATACTTCCCGTGGACCAGGGTATTGAACACTCCGCGGGTGCATCGTTCGCGCCGAACCCCACATACTTCGATCCGGAGAGTATTGTGGAGCTCGCGATCGAAGGGGGATGCAACGCCGTAGCTTCAACGCTGGGCGTTCTCGGGATGACAGCCCGCAAGTACGCTCACAAAATTCCATTTGTACTGAAAATCAATCACAACGAATTTCTTTCTTATCCGAATACGCATGACCAATCATTCTTCTCGAGCGTCGCGCAGGCATATGACATGGGCGCGGTCGCCGTAGGAGCAACGGTCTACTATGGTTCCCCCGAGTCGCGTCGGCAAATTTGGGAGGTGAGCCAGGCGTTTGAACAGGCGCATGAACTGGGGATGGCTACCATTCTCTGGTGCTATACCCGGAATGCCGCATTTAAGACGAAGGAAAAAGACTACCACGTGGCCGCTGACCTGACGGGTCAGGCGAACCATCTTGGGGTTACCATCGAGGCTGACATCATCAAGCAGAAACTCCCGGAGAATAATGGCGGTTACACAGCCCTCAATTTTGGTAAGACCCATAAGAAAGTCTATGATCAGTTAACCTCGGATCACCCCATCGACCTCACGCGGTACCAAGTCGCGAATTGTTATATGGGGCGGATCGGATTGATCAATTCGGGCGGACCCTCGGGCCAAAACGACATCGAAGAGGCTGTGAAGACCGCAGTCGTCAACAAGCGCGCCGGCGGCATGGGGTTGATCACCGGTCGGAAAGCCTTCCAGAAGCCGATGAGGGAGGGAGTTCAGATCCTGAACGCGATCCAGGACGTCTATCTCTCCAAAGATGTAACGATCGCATAGCGGCTGAGTATCGGTGGATCGCAGATTCAACCCACCGTGCGACAGAACCGCCGGAATATGCAGGGCGTCAGGTCATGCAATTCACCGAGGGGTATGTGATGCGGGCTTGACGCCTTCTCTGTATCCTGACGGCAACATGTGAAGAAAGGAGTCGTGGCTCTTGAGCCGGTTGAAGTGCATTATCTTCGATATGGATGGGACTCTCACGGAGACGAATCAATTGATATTCGATTCGTTCAATCACATCGCTCAGAAGTTTCAAGGGAAAAAGTATTCCGTATCGGAAATCACAGCGATGTTTGGTCCTCCGGAAGAAGGTGCGCTTGTTCGGATCTCAGGCGAGGAACGGCTTGCCGAGGCGATGGAAGAATATCTCGAGTTCTATCGATCGAATCACGATCGGCTTGCTCGTCTCTACCCTGGGATCGTTGAGATCCTGGACTACGTGAAGAAACAATCTTGTCATCTGGCTCTTTTCACCGGCAAAGGGACGCACACGACAGCCATAACACTCGAAGAATTCAAGATCAAATCGTTCTTTGATTATGTAGTGACCGGGAACGATGTGATTCTTCACAAACCCTCCGCCGAAGGTATCCGGAAAATCCTAAGCCATTTCAAAGTCCGGAAAGATGAAGTCCTGATGGTTGGTGATTCGGTTGCCGACCTCAAGGCGTCTCGCGAAGCGGGAGTGGAAATTGCGTCAGTGTTATGGGATTCCTACGGGAAGGAAGAGGTTCTCGAACTGAATTCCGATTACGTCTTCCACGACGTGGAAGAATTCCGCGATTGGCTAAGCAGGCGATTTGCAGAACATTCGTGAAATATCCCCCAATTCAGAGGCAGCGTTTGCCCTGTTCAATTTGCGCATCGTACGGATCGGGCTTCCCCTTGCCCTCTTCGTATTCTATTTTACGACGGTATCGCACTTTGATTACACGCCCGATGATACATATATCTATTTGCAGTACGCGAAGAACATTTCGAGCGGTGAGGGCTTTTCGTTCAATCAGGGAATTCCTTCATACGGGACCACGGGACCGCTTTGGGCTCTTCTGATTGCTTCAGGGATGACGCTTGGCCTCGACCCGTACATCGTTGCCAAGACGCTTGACCTGGTATTTGCGAGTCTCTCGATTCTCATCTTCTTTACGATTGCTGTAATCGTACTGCGTGATACACTCTACGGCATAACAGCGACACTCCTCTTTTCGTTTGATGTTTGGATGCTTCGGTGGTCGGGGAGCGGAATGGAAGGCTCTCTGGCTGTCTTGCTCGCATTGGCGGCGTTCCGCCATGCCTACCGCAACGAATACGCATTGGCCTCGTTCGTTTCAGCTGTGTTAACGCTCATTCGTCCAGAAGGGGCTCTCTTCTTTCTCATCCTCATGGCGGACAATTTCTTGAATTCAACGAAGCCAAGGTTGGCCGCCAGGGTGCTCGGCCGCTCAGTCCTCCTCTATGGCATGGTTCTTATTCCGTGGATCATTTTTGCCTATCTGCATATTGGGACAATCGTCCCGAACACGTTTGCCGCGAAGTCCGGTACAGAATTCACGTTCTCAGGGCTGGGAGAGACGCTCTGGTCGATTGTGACAATCCTTGGGGCCTCACAAGCGATTCCTCTGCTCCTGGTTTTTGCAGGAACGCCAATCGTGATCGCAGTATTCGGGTGGTCCCGGATTCGCAGTGAATTGCTCCCGTGGCTCTGGGTGATCGCGTTGATCGCCTTCTATTCTCTGGAAAGTGTCCAAGTTGTTTCCCGGTATTTGCTGCTGATCATTCCGTTTGTGATCTTGCAGGGATTGTGGGTGATGAAGCGGTTCGAGGAGAGTCTACGGCTCAATGTGAAAAAGACCGCTCTGGTGTTGGGCATGATGGCGCTGATCTCCCTCGCGCAGAATCAGTACGTCTATCAATCAAGAGTTCTCCCGCACCTGAAGCAATTTGTTATCGGGATGAACCAGGCGATCAAGCCGATTGCCTATTGGCTGAAAGAACACAGCGAGAGACAGGCAAGAGTCCTTGCGCCGGATATCGGGCTCGTGGCGTATGTTTCGGATCGGACGATTTATGATGTTGCCGGACTTGTGACGCCGGAAGTGCGAGAGGTTTTTTTGCGCATCCCGTATGATGTAGCGATGCGAGAGGGGAGGTATGAACTCGTGATCAAACCTGACTATATTATCTACCGGTCACCGACATCCGGGTACATTCAACCTGAAACGCTTTCCCCGATCATGACGACGGTATTCCCGGGTCTCGGTATCACCAAGCAGGACGTTCAATACTACACGTTGTACAGGGATCTTCAATGAACTTGATCCTTCTCATTGTGTTCTTTTTGTGGACGACTGATCTCGCGGCTCAAGCGGATCGCGTAAAAGGATTTCGTCTTTACGGAAAGAGCGCGTCCCATCTCCCTGTGGCATCCCTCGATGGAGAACAATTTGTTGTCGAGTTTGACGTGATGCAGGCTGAGCCGCCAAATCTCTATTTCCAGTTCGTCCATTGCGACAAGAATTGGAAGGCGACATCCAATCTCTTCGTCAACGACCCCATTAAGCTGAGAACGAGATTCCCGCTTCCATATCGTCTGGCTCCTGAAGGAGTGGAGAATTATCGGTATCATTACGAAATTGCGCTTCCGGCTGAACCACTCCATCCGGCGTTCTCGCATTCGGGGAATTACATATTGGAATTGAGGGATGGGACGAATGACAAAGCGCTCGCGCGCGGAAAATTCTTCGTTGTTGAAAAGAGAATCCGGCCGGATATAAGGTTGTCCAACCGCTCGCTTCCTGCAAATGTCAACCCGTACGATCAAGCGCTTCAGATCGATGTGCGTTTTGCCCTCCCGGAGATCGATAGTGCCACTCGGGAAACATATTATCCGTTCAATCTCCGCACGGTGGACATCATCCGGAACAGGGAGGTTGAGAGAACCTGGAGGATTGACGTCGACGACGCGAATCCCGAAACAAGCGTCGACGGCATTTCCTTAAGGCGGATGACGTTTACCATTTATGATCTGCCTGTGGGAACCGAATACCGCCAGATCGATCTGCGGAACGTCACCGATTATCCTGCGGGGAGGATGCTTCGTGCCCGGCAGGGTCCGGATGTGAGCCGATTTCAACAACGGCCACTTCGTGACGCGGACGGAGCGGCAACGTACCGTTCGGGGGATCGCTACGCGGATTACCTCCCGTTCCAGTTTGAGTTGTTATGGGATTCACCTCGCACGACGGTTGTCCATGTCGTAGGTGACTTCAACGGCTGGCACGTGAAGGACGATTCCCGGATGTCCTATGAAGGGGGTCGGTTCGTTTGGAAGACGTGGCTTCGCCGTGGAGTCTACGATTACCAATACGTCGTCGGGGCAGACGACTGGATAGCGCTGGAAGGGAATGATTGGCGATCGGTGAGCAACTATACCGCCTTTGTGTATTACCGTGATACCAGGTATGGTGGATTCGACAGAATCCTCGGTACCGCGAGGGCTCGGAATAGTGGAGCGTTCCAGAGCGGCTCGTTCGATTAACTCGCTTAACCACTGTGTGAGAACATCTTATGCGTAAAGCAAAAGTTGGAGTCGTGGGGACCGGTCACCTGGGTCTCCTGCACGCCAAAATGTACTCCCAGATTGATTCCGCCTCACTTGTCGGCGTATTCGACACCGATCATGAAAAGTCGAAGCGGGTGGCGGACGATTTTGGGACGCGCGCCTTTGAGCAACTCAACGACCTCCTTTCTGAAGCGGATGCCGTCAGTATCGTTACGTCAACGAAAGCTCATTACGATGTCGCGTTGATGGCGCTCAATCACGATTGTGATATTCTCATCGAAAAGCCGATCACCGAGACCATTGACCAGGCAAAAGAGATTGTCGCCTTGGCTGACAGGAAGAAGAAGAAAGTGCAGGTCGGCCACATCGAACGCTTCAATGCGGCGATCCTTGCTCTGGAGGAATATGACCTGCGGCCCCTTTTCATTGAATCGCATCGGCTGTCGCAGTTTAACCCGAGAGGCACCGACGTCGCGGTCGTCCTTGACCTCATGATTCACGACATCGATCTCATCCTCAGTCTCGTCAAATCTCCCGTCGCGAGAATCGAGGCAAACGGAGTGACAGTGGTTTCGGACAGCGTCGATATCGCCAACGCACGACTGCAATTCGAAAACGGGTGTGTCGCGAATGTCACCGCCAGTCGGATATCCCAGAGCAAAATGCGAAAGATGCGGCTGTTTCAGCGGGACGCATATATCTCGGTTGATTTTCTTCAGGGTGTTGCCGAGGTTTTTCGTCTTGCGGATGAAATGCAAGGCGAATCGAAATCCACGATGCTCCTGGGTAATATCGAACAGGGTGCCCGGAAACGACTCGTCCTCTACGAGAAGCCCGAGGTCAACGAGGTGAACGCCTTGAAACACGAGTTGACGTTGTTTCTGCAATCAGTTTTGGAGAGGACTGAACCCCCGGTGACGGGAAGAGAAGGACTTGAAGCGCTCGTTGTAGCTCAGGAAATATTGAAAAAGATTGAGACCCAGACCATCCGCGCCGTATGAAGCCGCAGACGCGCATCGATATTGATCATGATCTTCTGAAACGCATTGGTGCAATTGCCGATCGCGAATCGATCGAGGCCTATGTGGTCGGCGGATACGTACGGGATTTGCTGATGGGAAGGGAGGTCAAGGATATTGATATTGTGGTCATCGGTCGCGGTGTGGAGTTCGCAAGGACGGTCGCGAGAGAGCTGAATCGCACAAACCTGGTCGTCTTTGAAAAATTTGGCACCAGCGCATTGCAGCTCGAGAACTGCAAGCTGGAATTCGTCGGTGCGCGCAAGGAGAGTTACCACAAGGATTCCCGGAAGCCCATCGTTGAGGGGGGATCGTTGGAAGATGATTTGGCGCGACGCGACTTCACGGTGAATGCATTGGCCGCCGGGATCAATGCCAGTCGCTGGGGAGTACTAGTCGACGCGTTTGGAGGAGTGGCCGATCTGGATCGCGGAATTCTCCGCACGCCTCTCGATCCGAAAGCGACATTCGACGACGATCCGTTGAGGATCATGCGCGCGATGCGTTTTGCCGCACAGCTTGGGTTTCAGGTCGAATCAGGTGTTCTCGAGGCTGCCCGGGAGATGCGGGAGCGCCTCGCCATCGTTTCCCAGGAACGTATCACCGATGAGTTTGTGAAACTTCTCTCGAGTCCGAAACCCTCGATCGGGCTCACGTTAATGGAGTCAACGTGGGTGATGAAGATTGTCTTCCCGGAGGTTGCCGCGCTGGGAGGCGTTGAGCAACGTGATGAGTACCATCACAAAGATGTCTTTTTCCATTCCCTTCAGGTGCTCGATAACGTATGCGATGCCACGGACGACTTGTGGCTCCGTATGGCGGCGCTCCTTCATGACATCGCTAAACCGAGGACGAAGTCCTTCAAGCCGGGAATCGGTTGGACGTTTCATGGCCACGAAGAAATCGGAGCGCGAATGATCAAGCCGATCTTCCAGAGGATGAAATTTCCGCTCGATCAACTTCCGCGCGTGGAAAAACTCGTGCGGCTTCACCTGCGGCCAATGGCGCTGGTCGATGAAGCGGTCACTGATTCAGCCGTGCGACGCCTCCTGTTCGAGTCAGGCGAAGAGGTCGATGACTTGATGCTTCTCTGCCGGGCGGACATCACTTCCAAGAATCCGAAATTAGTGACTCACGTGCGCGCGAACTATGATCGCGTCGTCGAGAAGATGAAGGAAGTTGAGGAGAGGGACAAGATCCGGAGCTGGCAGCCCCCGCTCCGAGGTGATGAGATTATGAGTATCTGCTCCCTCACCCCTGGACCGATGGTCGGGAGGCTGAAGCAGGCGATCACGGATGCCATCCTTGATGGGATCATATCGAATGATCATGCCAGCGCGCTTGCCTATTTGCTGCAAATCAAGGATGAGATCCTACGGCGCGACATCCACAATTGAATTTCACCTTCGCCATGCGAAAAAATCGTCCCAAATCAAGAGGCGGAAAAAAGACCTGCGAGAATTGAAACTTCTGGCCTATTTTGCCGTTGTACACCTAGACTTTCGAAATCAGAACCCATCACATAGATTCAACGCTTACGGAGATGCATAAATGAGAACCACCCTTGCTGTCTTTTTCCTTTCGCTGCTGGCTGCAATCGCGTTCGGCCAGCCCGCTGGAACCGTTCGGACGCTTTCCCTCGCGGATGCAGTGAATTTTGCGTTGGAACAAAACTACCTCGTGCGTCAGGCCCAAAACAATGTCGAATCTGCCCAAAGCGCCGTCCTCTCAGCGTGGGGGAGCTATATGCCGTCGTTCTCCGCTTCGGGAGGATGGAGCCGCCAACAAACCGACCGTGCAGCGATGACGCAACTCATCGGTGGTCAGCCGTTCGCCCTACCGGCATCGCAGACAGTCACCAACAACTTTTCGACGTCACTTAGTGCCAGCTATATACTCTTCGACGGCTTCTCTCGGGAGGCATCCTTTGCGCGCGCCACATCAAACGCGATTGCGAGTGAGAACACCGCCGTTCGGACCCGCCAAACGATGGTGTATTCGACCGAAAGCGCGTACCTGAACGTCCTTCGTACCGAACAACTCGTGAAGGTGACTGAAGAGAATCTGAAGCGAAGCCAGCGGCAGCTCGAACGCATTACGGAATCAAACCGTCTCGGCGCCCTATCGATTGCAGATGTCTACCGCCAGCAATCGCAGGTGGCCAGCGACGAATTGAGTCTCATCACTGCGCAAAATAATCATAACAAAGCGAAGGCCGACGTGCTCGCTTTGGTTGCCCTCGATGTCTCGCAAGAATACCGCTTCATCGATCCATCCATTTCCACCGAACTTGCGAAGGCGGAGTTGGACGACGTCATCAAGCGGTACGAGGGTTTTGATATGCTGAAGAATCGCGCGCTGAATTCTCGTCCCGACTTTATCGCTTCGCAGGAATCGTATGAATCGGCCGGCTGGGGAGTGACCGCTGCACGCCGGACATATATGCCCAGCGTTTTTGCGAGTGCCGGCTATAGCCTGTCGAGCACCAGGATCTCCACGCTCAACGACAGCAAGGGGCTTTCGTGGGGTGTGAGTATTCGCTGGACCCTGTTTGACGGGTTTGCCACGAACCAGGCCATTCAATCTGCAAAAGCATTGGAGAGAAATGCGGAACTCTCGCTTGCGCAACTTGAGCGAACAATAAACGTGGAACTGAAGAAGGCGCTGCTCGATCTCCAGGCCGCAGCCAAGCAGTACGAGGTTGCGCAAAAGGGTGTTGTTTCTGCCACGCAGGATCGGCGAACGGCGGAAGAGCGCTACAACGTCGGTGCCGGTACGCTGCTCGACCTGCTTGTGGCGAACGCGAATTATGTCAACGCGGAAGTCAACAAGATCAACGCCGCATACAATTTCATTGTCTCCAGGCGAAATGTTGAATACGTGTTGGGTGAGCGTACATATTGATTCATCCGCCAGCCCACAACGGTTGGTTCACAAAGAAACAAAGGGAGTCAGGCCAAATGGCGAAGTCAAACGGCAAAAAGAAAAAACGAAAAATCATCGTGTTCAGCATCATCGGGGTAATTGTGATCGCCCTGATTGTGCTGGTTATCATGGGGAGCAACCGGGAAAAGGTCCACACGGTTCAGACCGAAAAAGCTGAATTCAGGACCATTACGCAGATCGTGACTGCATCGGGAAAAATCCAACCCGTTGTGCAGGTGAAGATTAACGCGGAGGTGAGTGGAGAGATAATCGAGCTGCCGGTGCGGGAGGGTCAGCGGGTGAAAAAGGGAGATCTGCTCGTACGAATCAAACCCGATGCATACCAGGCACAGCTTGAGCGCTCGGAAGCGTCTCTGGCCGTGGCTCAGGCCAACCTCCAAAAAGCCGAAGCAGAATTTAGGCGGGTTACCGATTTGTATGCAAAGAATCTTGTCTCTACGGCGGAGATGGAAGTTTCGAAAGCGACGTATTTGAGTTCGCAGGCGACCTACGCTCAGCAACAGGCAGTCGTAAAAGAATCGCGTGAAACAATTGCGAAGACGACAGTCCGCTCCCCTATGGACGGCGTCGTCAGCCAGTTGCGATCTGAACTCGGCGAACGGGTGAGCGGTAGCCAGTTTATGCAGGGAACCGAGATCATGACCGTAGCCGATCTTTCGCGCATGGAAGCCCGCGTCAATGTCGGGGAAAATGACGTCGTGATGGTCACGTTTGGGGACACTGCCCGCATCGACGTGGACGCCTACCCCGAGCGGAAATTTGTTGGCGTCGTGAGCCAGATCGCAAATACGGCGCTAACGAGAGGGTTGGGAACTCAGGATGAGGTCACCAATTTTGAGGTGAGGATACTCATTAACGCCCCCGACAACGTGCGATTTCGACCCGGTATGTCCATGACGTCGGACATTGAAACGGAAACTCGCAAAGGCGTCCTGGGGGTGCCCATTCAATCCGTAACGACGCGTATGCCAAAGGACGAGACGAAGAAAGCGGAAACAGTTGCCGAAGGCGAAGCCCAGCTCGCCAAGAAAGCGAAAGTCAAAGAGGATACAAAGATTGATGAAGTTATCTTTGTCGTCAAGGATGGTGTTGCAAAGACGCAAGTTGTGAAACGGGGTATCAGCGACGATTCATTTGTTGAGATCACAGAGGGTTTGTCGGAAGGGGCTGAGATTGTCTCGGGACCTTACCGGGCCATCAATCGCGATCTCGAGGATGGGGCGAAAGTGAAGATCGACAATGCAAAAACAAAGAAGACCGGCTCTTCGGTCGCGACCAGAAACTAACCCCGTGAAATCCTCCATGCGAATGTTTCTGATTGGCATGCTTTTCGTTGCGGTTCAGTCGCTGCCGGCACAAAGCCTTGAAGAAGCGGCTTCGCTGTTCCAGAAACGAAAATTCGACGAAGCAAAACCGGCTCTCGAAGAGATTATCAAGAAAGATAGGAAGAACGCGCAGGCCCATTATTATCTGGCCACTATTCACCTCCTTCCGGCCTATCTCGACAACGACAAAGCGGTCGATCTCGCCGAAACAGCAATCAAGCTGGATGCGAACAATGCCGACTACCATTACATCCATGGCGCCGCATTGGGGATTAAAGTGCGTGATGCGGGAGTCATCAAACAGGCGTTCCTTGCTCCGAAGGTCAAGAATGCCTTTGCGCGAGCCGTGGAACTCAATCCGAATCATGTTCAGGCGCGTATCGGGCTTGTGCAATACCTCTTGAATGCTCCCTCTATCATGGGTGGCGACAAAGAGAAGGCGGCTGAGCACATCGAGGCTGTGGTCAAACTGGATGAAGTTGTCGGCCGATCGTTCAGATCGCGACTATTTGAATCGGAAAAGAAGCACGCAGAGGCCGAGCAGGAATTGAAAATCGTCGTGCAGAACCATGCCTCGGATTGGCGCGGCTGGAGGAATCTCGGGTATTACTACCTGCGCAACGAGAAACCCGATCAATCTTTCGATGCGTTCAAGAAGTATGTTTCGGTAAAGCCGGATACGGCCGATGCCTATGATAGTCTCGCGGAAGGATTGCTCCGAAAGGGAAATGCCGACCAGGCGATCATCCAGTTGAACAAATCTCTCCAGCTGGATCCCACCTTTGGGCCTTCGTTACTAAAGCTGGGGCGCGCACACGAAATGAAGAAGCAAACGAAGGAAGCACGAGAGGCTTACCAAAAATTGCTCGCCGTAGATTCGAATCCGAATCGACGCAAAGAGGCGGAAAAGAAACTCAAAGAACTGAAATAAGCCGGAAGGTTGGAACTTATGTCCACTATTATCAGACTGCGCGACATCAAGAAAATCTACCAAATGGGTGATACGGAAGTCGGAGCCCTCCGTGGAGTCTCTATCGATATTCGAAAGAATGAATACCTGGCGATCATGGGTCCATCGGGATCGGGGAAATCGACACTGATGAACGTGATTGGATGCCTCGACACTCCAACCTCTGGTCTCTACGAGTTCAACGGGGTGAATGTCAGCGACATGAATGACAATGAGCTCGCCAAGATCCGAAACAAGGAAATCGGGTTTGTATTTCAAACCTTCAATCTTCTTGCGCGGTCGGATTCTCTCCACAATGTCGAACTTCCACTCATTTATGGGGGAGTATCGTCGGCGAAACGGAAGGAACAGGCTGAAGACGCAATGATGAAGGTCGGTTTGGCCGATCGCATGCATCACAAGCCCAATGAGTTGTCGGGAGGTCAGCGACAACGCGTAGCGATCGCCCGGGCGCTTGTCACGCGGCCCTCGATCATTCTCGCTGATGAACCGACAGGTAACCTGGATACGAAGACCGGCGATGAGATCATGGACCTTTTTGAAGACCTGCACGCCGATGGCAATACCATCATTGTCGTCACACATGAAGAGTATATTGCTGAACACGCGCATCGCATTATTCGCCTGCGTGATGGTCTTGTTGAGCATGATGAAATAGTGAAAAAACGCATAAGTCCCAAAGATGCAGAGGTGACGGTTTGACGGTAATCTACTTTATTACGCAACTCAAAGAGGGGCTGGTTATTTCATTCAATGCGATCCGAGCGAACAAACTCCGTTCGGTATTGACAACGCTGGGGATTGTCATCGGCATTGTCTCTGTGACACTCATGGGAACGGCGATTGAGGGGCTTGATCGTGCGTTCAACCGGAGTATCGCGGCGATTGGCGCCGATGTTCTGTATGTGCAGAAATTTCCCTGGTTTGCAGGCGAGGAATATTTCACCATGCGCAATCGCCGGGACATCACCCTGGAACATGCAAAGGTCTTGGAACGCCAGTCCTCTCTTGCCGTTGCCATGGCGCCGATGGTGGGCACGACGCGACCGACGAAATACAAGGAGAAGGTTATTGAAGCCGTATCAATCGTGGGGTCGACGGATGACTATGTGTCAACAAGCGGCGCCAACCTGGCGATCGGACGGTTCATCATGCCTGTGGAATCCGATGGAGGCAGACCGGTCGCAGTCATCGGTTCAGACGTCGCGGAAAACCTCTTCTCCTTCGAAGATCCTGTTGGCAAGACGATCAAGGTGGGAAACGATTCCTACCGCGTGGTCGGTGTGCTGGAAAAACAGGGAAGTTTTCTCGGAATGGTGAGCCTCGATAACCGCGTGATCATCCCGGTTTCGAGGTTTTACAAACAATTCGGCTCAAGACGATATGTCACTGTAACCATCAAGGCGCCGAGCATGGAAATGGTGGAGGAGACGAAAGAGGAAATTCGCGGGATCATGAGAAAGGCCCGACGCCTCGATCCGGGGGCACCGGATGATTTCGCCATCAATCAGCAGGAAGCGTTCATTCAAGTCTTTGACAGTATCGGAATCGTCGTAGCCGGCGTGGGTCTGTTTATTACGGGGCTCTCTCTGTTCGTCGGCGGAATTGGGATTATGAATATCATGTTCGTATCGGTGACGGAACGCACGAGGGAGATCGGAATTCGAAAAGCGATTGGAGCGCCCAGACGCATCATTCTGTTCCAGTTCCTGACCGAGGCAGCAATGCTTTGTTTGATCGGCGGAATCATTGGTTTGTTCATCGCGTTTCCCTTGAGTCTGGTGATTGATACCGTTCTTCCGACCGCGATGCCCATCAGCATCGTGGCGGTCGCATTGCTCGTCTCGCTCCTCGTCGGGATCTTTTCCGGATTTCTTCCGGCGTATCGCGCCTCTCGGATGGATCCGGTGGATGCCCTGCGTTATGAATAGCGTCTATGATATCGTGGAGAGGTCTACGTGGACATAAAAGAAATACTGAGCTTAGCATTCTGGGCCGTTCGGGCTAACAAAGTCCGATCCGTCCTGACGATCCTTGGCATCGTGGTTGGCGTTTTCTCCATCATCGCGGTGATGACTGCCGTCCGCGTGCTGCAGAACAGCATTGAGTCCGGTTTGAGCCAGCTTGGTTCGCATACGTTCCAGATTCAGAAATTTCCCATCATCATGGGGGGGAGTCACGCCCAACGGGCAAAGTACCGGAATCGGAAAGACATAACGTACGTACAGGCTTTGCAGGTCGCTGAACAGATGACTCTCGCGAAGAATGTTGGGATTGAGGGTTGGGAGCCATTCAAGGTTGTCAAATCGACAACGGATCAAACCAATCCGGGTGTCAGTCTGGTGGGAGAGACCATAAGCGGGTTCGCGACGAACAACTGGAACATTGCCGAGGGAAGAGTCTTTTCGGACTACGAGTTTCAGCAAGGGCGCAAGGTCGCAGTGGTCGGGGAGCGAGTGCATAAGAAGGTCTTTCCGCGCGGTGGAGTGGTGGGAAGCCAGATCAAAATTGATGCAGACTGGTATACGGTCGTTGGCACAATCGAACCACAAGGGGGTATGCTTGGCGGAAGCCAGGACAACTTCGTCGCGATTCCATTGACGACGTTCCTTGACACCTATGGGGATCGACGATCGCTGCACATTATGGTCACGGCAAAGTCGCCGGAAGTCTATGAAGAATCCAAGGAGCAGGCTCGTTGGATTCTTCGAAACGCGAGGAGACTCAGTCCCGGTGCGGAAGACGATTTTGCGATCTTCTCCAATGAGTCACTCATCACCCAGTTCAACGAGTTTACCTACTACGTGAAGATGGGGATTGGATTCATCAGCGTCGTGGCTTTGATCGCGGCGGGTGTAGGGATCATGAACATCATGTTGGTATCGGTGACCGAGCGTACGCGGGAGATTGGCATCCGGAAAGCTGTTGGCGCCCGGAAAGGGATGATTCTGAGACAATTCCTTGCCGAAGCCGTTGTTCTGAGTCAAATCGGTGGTGTCGTCGGAGTGCTCGTGGGAATTCTGGCTGGGAATCTGGTGGCGTTGATTACGGAGGTACCTGCCGTGTTCCCCGTCGACTGGGCGTTGATAGGATTCGGACTTTGTTCGTTGATTGGTATTGTGTTCGGGGTCTATCCGGCCTGGAAGGCATCAAATCTCGATCCTATCGACGCGCTCAGATATGAATGAGAACGCGCCAAAAGAGACCCCCGACGTCCATGGACCTCGGGGGTTTTTTGTTTGGTGCGCTGGGAGGTGATTCAGCCCGCCTGGGCGGGTTTGTCCTACCAGACGATGTTACGACTTCATCCGCTTTCCTTTTTCCTCTCCGGTGAAGATCCAGCCCACGAGTTTTCCGGGATCGATAATTGAAAGGTCCTGCCAGTAGGTCCTGTTTCGCATCTGCCGTGACGACGTGTCCGACACAGGAAGGTTTTCGATATGTTTCCGAATCCCTTCAAAACGGGCTCTCCAAAATTCCATATTCTTGACTCGAAGGTCAATCCAACCATCATGTGCCCATGTATCGAGCGACTTCCGATTCAGAGGGATCTCGTTTTCACCCCGGTAAGGGGGGATTTTGATTTCTTTTCCACGGAGGAGAGTGACCCCATCGGCCATGAGAATAGGGATGCCGATTGAGATGATCTCCGAGCGAAGTTGTTTGTCGCGGGTGATGACCGCGGTGACTCTCTCCGACATTTCTGAGGGCTTCGCGTTCAAGACGGCTCTCATGCTTCCATACGCAACCTTGAGCAAGTAGGCCTCGTGCAGGAGTTTGGACAATCGCGGTGGTCCGAGGATTTCAAACGCGACACTCTCTCTGCCATGTTCCTTTTCCAGTCGTTTCATCTCCTGCAGCGCGCTTTCGAAGAGGTATCCCGCGCGGTACGTCGGGGCAAGAGTGGCATTGTCTAGGGCGTTGATGATATCCCGACCTGTGCTCCCACCTCTGATTTCATAGACGACCGCCTCTGCGATTTCTTCCGGTGTCACATATTCCATCTGCCCGGGGGTCGAAATTGTCTCGAACTCGCCTCGGGAGAATAGTCCGTTCTCACCGGTGTCTATGAACACAGACTGCAACGATTTGTTGAGCGGGATCCAGGATTTTTCCTCCGGCTTCAACGTCAGGCTCTTCTTGAGCTTAGTCCCTTTTTCAGGCGGACAATCGAACAGTTGGATCGGCTTTCCATGTTTCTTGATTTCGCCAAAGCCGATTCGTTTCCACGCGATTGCCGCAGTCGGCTTGATTTCCTTCGTAATCGGAGCGTCCGGTGTTCGAGCCATCAGAAACAACATCAACGTGTGGGCACCTGCAACAGATGTTTTGCTCAGGAGAACACTGGAGGGACGTTCCTCGCTGTGGGTGTACGGAATATTAAGTCCCATTCCCCCCGTTCCACTCGTCCCGATTTTCACGTATATGCGTGATCCCATCATCTGCATCGACCGGTACAGGAGCTGGACATGTCTGATCAACTGCGGGATGTAGAGGGTGGCAATCAGTCTTTCCGTTGATTCGATGAGCGCGGCGTGATCCGATCCGGATGTCTGTCGGATTGCCTTGCGCGTCTGGCGGGCGACCTGGAACAAATCCTGGTACGCGATCGCCGTTGCGGAATTGATGCAATCGACGACGATGTCAGGCTTGTAATGGCTCAGCAACTGATAGATGGCCGAACGCTCAAGGACTTCCTGATTGAGATCGTCCAGCAAATCATCGATCACCATCTGGCGTGTCGTAGGGTTTTTGAGAACCTCATCGCGAGGCTTGTCTTTGAGCTTATGTCTGAGAAAGATATTTCCCCACCACGGGACAAACATGCTTTTTTTTGCCTTCGGATATTCCGTGCGCAACAAATTTACTGCCTCCCTGGCTTCCCATTGTCGCAGGGATGTGACAATAATTTGCCGGGGTCCTTCTTCCATGAGTTTCCGACTGATGGCCGAACCCACCAATCCCCATCCGCCTAAGATGAGCACTTTTTTGTTTTTGATTTCCATAGAATTCATTCTCTTGAAGTTTATGCAGTTGTCAATTTTCGTGGATCAATATCCGTCGATGTTCGCGTTGATGAGGTGAATAATCTTGTTGTTTGGCATTATAACGACGTCGCGTGCGAACTACCAACAAGCTATTGCCATTTCTAAAAAGAAATCTTGTGGTTTTCGTCAAGGCCTATTCAAAAAGGCAGTAGTGCCGCTCCAATCAGCACTTCTCCTCATTCAAAACACAATATTATTTATTGGAAGCGGCACTTTGTCCACCAGGAGTGGGCGCAGCAACGTCACTATCGGATTTCTTTGAGCCGAACGTTGTTACGTCTGTCCTGAGCCACCGTCTTCAATTTTGTATGGATGATATGAATTCTGCCGTCTTGCGAAGAGAAATAATGTGAATCTCTTGCTCACAATTCTTCCATTCTTCATGCCCAAAATAGAGCAGAGACGCAATTCCTTGCTTGGGAGCTGCGACTGTCGGATAATCGATCTTGGGGTTCCGAGTTTGATCTCTTTGTGGTCGGGGATTTGAGGTTCGTCCGAGCCTCTTCGACGGTTTCGCCCTGACTGGCAATATCGAGTTCGGGACAAAGAGCAACGTACAGATTGTCCTCTCGTTCAATAACGGCTGTAAATTGATGTTTCTTTTGCATCCCTGCGGCTCTTTCCGTGATCCGCCAACAGTGTACCAAATTCTGAGGTCGAAAACAATCCGACGAAAACGGAACGGCGGCGCATTGTCATATAACGTCCGCGGTAGCAACGCAGTGCCGTTGCGAGCTACCATGAGTCTTATCTACCAAAACGCGAGCACACGGCATTGAGCCCGCCCATTATAGAAAGTGTGTTTACCCGCCGGAACACAATGAAGGCGGGCGTCGTTGCTACCGCTGTTAGCCGCCCGTGGCCGTGCGGTGCTTTTGACAATGTATACTATTTGCCATATATTGAATCGTGGACATTCTCTGGGACGAAGCAAAAAACAAGAAATTGAAAGCATCACGCGGCGTCTCGTTTGAGGATGTCGCTCAGATCATTCTTGATAAGAAGTATCTGGCGGTGCTTGAGAATCCTGTGCATCCGGAGCAAATGATTTTCATCGTCAGGCATAAATCATACACATACGTGGTTCCTTTTATCATTGACGTCGGCAATAATATAGTTCTCAAGACAGTATTCCCAAGCAGGAAGTTTCACAAGCTCTATGGTGAGGAGAAGCAATGAAAACCACACTTGACTCGTTCGAGCGGCAGATCGAGACTTCTGCGAGCTCATATCGCCCGCTTTCCAAGAAGAAGCAGCGGAAAGTAGAAGCGATTATCGCTCGGGTACGCAAAAGCCGCACAGTAAACATACGGATTGCAGAGAGCGTGTTGGAAGAGTTGAAACGGCGCTCCCAGGAAGAAGGCCTTCCATACCAGACCTTGATCTCAAGCATCTTACACAAGTATGTCACCAATCGATTAGTTGACGAAGAATCCATCCGCAAGTCCCTCCGAATGCTGCAGCAGTAAGCTGCTAGTTCTTTTTGGCCGACCGCACGGCCATGACGCACAACGTCTCGCACAATTGAGCGACAACTATAATCTTTTTCATAAAGATGGAGCGTCGTTGTTACCGCTGTTGAACTAAACCGCTTTGCGGTAGCTGAGTTGTGAGGTGGAAGGTGGGTTCCGCCACAAAGACGGCGGACAAGTGTTCTTTGACAACCAGTAGGCAAGTCAGCGTGAGTTGCAGGGGTTGACCTTC
>Ga0208244_101068_pt1 | contig 17863 bp, 3 predicted proteins | sample SubbioCR12Aug_5A_FD_184828 | JGI IMG/M metagenome (GOLD analysis project Ga0208244, IMG submission 184828) | Serpentinite rock and fluid subsurface biosphere microbial communities from McLaughlin Reserve, California, USA - CR12Aug_5A (SPAdes) | ecosystem: Environmental > Terrestrial > Deep... | reverse complement strand
GGCGGCGAAGTATGGAAAGCCGGAGAAGTGAAAACTATTACCTGGAATAGCCCGCTATCAAGTGAAGTAATTATTGACTATTCGACTGATAACGGAACGAACTGGAATTATATTGCAACCACTTATGCAAACGTGGGTTATTACAATTGGACTATACCGAATGCACCTTCAACGCAATGTAAAATAAGAATAGTTGAAACAGGCGGAAGCGTAATAGGCAAAGAAGATATTGTCGGAGATACAAGCGATAATGTTTTTACAATAGAATTGAATCCCTGCCCGGGTATTCCAACTGTTGAATATCAAGGTAAAACATATAACACAGTACAAATCGGAGACCAATGCTGGTTGCGGGAGAATCTTAATGTCGGTGTTATGATTAGCGGAAGCTTCGACCAAACAAACAACAGTATTATTGAAAAATATTGTTATGATAACGACACAAGCAATTGCAACACTTACGGCGGATTGTACCAATGGAATGAAGCAATGCAATATAGTGCTACGCCTGGTACAAAAGGTATATGTCCAACTGGCTGGCACATACCGACATTAGCGGAAAATCAAACATTAGCCGCATCTGTATCAAATGATGGTAATTCCCTAAAAGCAATTGGCCAAGGCTATGGGGACGGGTCTGGTATAAATAACAGTGGTTTCTCTGCTTTGTTAAGTGGTGGTCGTGAACCAAATCCAGTTTTTTATAATATTAATTATGCCACCTATTTCTGGAGTTCTAGCACAGTAGACGCGTCTAATGCCTCAAGAAACATGGTGCTTACAAGTTATGATGATGATATTTACTTAGGTGATTACGATCGCAATCAAGCTTTTAGCATTAGGTGCATTAAAGATGAAGTTATTCAGTCTCTTACATTAACCGATCCGAACGGCGGAAATAAACTAAGAACCGATGAAGAGTATTATATTCAATGGTGGAGTGAAAATGTTGATAGCATAGACATTGACTATACTACGAATAATGGCGATACCTGGATAAATATTGCAACCAAACAACCTGCATCCGGGGGAAATTATTTATGGAGAGTGCCGAACACACCATCGGAACAGTGTAAAGTAAGAATTAAAGATAGTAACGGTACAATTTACGACGAAAGCAATACTGTTTTCCGAATTGTTTATGCTTCATTGCAGTTAATTCAACCAAACGGCGGTGAAACATTAAACGCCGGAAGTGAATATGAAATAAAATGGTCAAGTGCTGATATTAAGAAAGTAACTTTAGCATATTCCACCGATAATGGTGAGAATTGGGAATATATTGGAAGTGATTCTGCTCATTTCGGTTCTTTCCAATGGGTTGTTCCAAATACTCCTTCAAACCAATGTAGAATAATTGTCAAAGAATATTATCAAGCAATAATCGGGGGCAAAGAGTCATTTTTAATCGATACAAGCGACAATGTTTTTTCAATAGAGTTAAATCCCTGCCCGGGTATTCCGACAGTAGAATATAATGGGAAAACATATAATACCGTACAAATCGGAGACCAATGCTGGTTACGAGAAAATCTCAATGTCGGTGTTATGATTAACGGAAGTTTTAATCAAACAAATAACAGCATTATTGAAAAATACTGTTATGATAACGATACAAGCAATTGCAACATATACGGCGGTTTATACCAATGGAATGAAGCAATGCAGTATGCTGCTACACAGACAACTCAGGGTATCTGTCCCGATGGCTGGCATATACCAACCGATAGCGAATGGAAAAAGATGGAAATGTATCTCGGTATGAGCGAGTCGAATGCCAATCAAACCGGATGGCGGGGAACAGATGAAGGTGATAAGTTAAAATTTGTTTCCAGTTGGAATAATGAAGGTGAAGGAACAAATGAAAGCGGCTTTGCGGCTTTAGCAGGCGGCTATCTCTACTATTACAATCAGTCTTTCTTAAGTAAAGGAGAAAAAAGTGATTGGTGGACATCTTCAGATTATGACGAATCGGAATCATGGGTAAGAAGACTTAGTAATGAATATAGCCCGGTTTATAGATACCATTATAATAAAAATAACGGGCAATATGTACGCTGCGTTAAAGATGAAATACCACCCGACTCATTAACACTTATATCCCCCAACGGCGGTGAAGAGTGGGTCGCCGGAAAAGTTTATTCAATCGAATGGAAAAGCACTGCCAATGTTGGTGTTATCAAAATCGAATATAGTACAAATAGCGGAGCAGAGTGGAATTATATAGGTGATGAAAATGCTTACGTACAATCCTTTGAATGGACAGTTCCAAACACTCCGTCAACCAATTGTTTGGTGAGGATTTATGTATACGGAGAAGAAGAATCAGTATTAGGTGATACGAGTGATACCGTATTCAAGATACTACCTCCGGCACCATCGGTATCGAGCATTAATCCGGATTCCGGTGTTGTAGGTTCAACTATTCAGATATGGGGAGCTAACCTTGATAGCACAAAGTTCGTTACTTTCAAATCAGACAACGAAAATACAGTAACTTTAACCGGTCATACAGATTTTGTTAGATCGGTAGCAATAAGTCCTGATGGACAAATAGTAGCTTCGGGCGCTCGAAATGATACTGAGATAAGATTATCGCGAAAAGATGACGGAACATTATTAAAAAAACTAACGGGACACACTAACGCAGTTGTATCACTTATATTCAACTCGGACGGGACACAATTGATCAGCGGAAGCTGGGACCAAACTATAAAGGTTTGGAACGTTAGTTCGGGTTCGCTTATTAAAACTATCAATACCGGCAGTGGTATAAACAGCATAGCTTTGAACAGCAAGAAAAACATTGTTGCCTCTGCTCACGATGATTATACTGTGAAATTGTGGGATTTAATAAATGGTGCTTTAATTAGAACATTAACCGGACACACAAGCGCAGTTCAATCTGTTGCCTTTAGCCATGACGGGAAAAAAGTTGCAGCGGGAGAATGGAATTCGATAGTTCGGGTTTGGGATGCAAATAGTGGAAGCATCAAAAGAGAATTCACCGGGCATGAGACTATGGTATTTTCAACTGCATTTACATCCGATGATCGTAAACTTGTAAGCGGCGATAACTACGGTAACGTTAAAGTTTGGGATCTGGTAGATGGATATGAAGTTTTCGGATGGAATTCCGGTCATGTAAGATCACTTGCAATTAGTCCCGACGATTCAACTGTAGTAACCGGAGGCGGTAATAATGTTAAAGTTAATAATATAAATACTGGAACTCTTATAGCAGATCTTGACGGACACACGGATGGTATAATGTCTGTTTGTTTAAGTAAAGACGGAACTACAATTGTAAGTGGCGGTTTTGACAAAACTGTAAAGGTATGGAGAACCCGTGTTCCTGCTGACTTTGAGATACTTTCAGAAGAGCAAATGCTTGTTACAACAACAGTCCCGGAATTTACAAAGAATGGACAAATTACATTAGGAACTATTTCGGGAACGGCTATAAGTTCTGATACATTTAAAGTTTTACAACCAATTTTAAAAGTAACTCATCCGGATGGCGGTGAAAAACTGCGTGTTGGAAAGATTTACAATATTAAGTGGAATTCAAATTACTCCACCCAGATAAAGATAGATTACTCAACTGACGGTGGAAATGGCTGGCTGCCAGTAAGCGGCAGTTTGCCCGCTCAATATCCAGACGGGTACGATTGGGAGGTACCGAATACTCCTTCAGCCAATTGTTTAATCAGAATTACGGATTTAAATGATTCTCTTATTTACGATCTCTCGGATTCAACATTTGAGATTTTTAAACCCAATGTTACACTTTTCACTCCGAACGGAGGAGAAAACTGGTTGATTAATTCCATGCAAGATATTACCTGGTCAAGCACTAACGTTGATACTGTAAAATTAGAGTATTCGACAAATAATGGTCAAACATGGATATTCATTGATAACTTTACACCTGCAGAGACTCAAAATTATGGGTGGATTATTCCGGAAACAACCTCACCTTATTGTAAGGTAAGAATAAGTCAGCTCGGTTATCCAGATATTTTTGATACGAGTGATAACGTATTCAGAATTATAAACGACTCTCTGGAAATTGGATTAATAGCGCATTATCCTTTTACCGGGAATCACCTCGACTATAGCGGTTATGATAATCACGGAACTAATCACGGTGTAACCCTTACCGAGGATAGATTCGGAAATGCAACTTCTGCTTATTACTTCCCCGGTAATGAATGGATAAGTGTTCCTTCATCTTCAACTCTTAACGGTATTACCAACGGATTTACATTAAGTGCGTGGATAAAACCGGAGGCACTTGCAAACCAAAACATTTTAAATAAATGGTTTGACGGCACACAGCTTGACAGAGGATTTTTCTTCAATACAAACAATACGGGTAAACTTTGGGCAGGTATTATAGATGATGAAAACACGCTATTATCTTCAAAAAATATAATTGCTAACCGCTGGCAATATGTAGTTACTACCTGGAGTGATACAAACTTAAAATTATATATTGACGGTAAATTAGCTGCTGAACGTACTACATCCGGTGCATTCGTTAATCAAAATGTTGTTTTAGGAATTGGTGCAGATCCCAACCCCGGTCCTAAAAACTTCTTTAAAGGAATTATTGATGATATAAGAATCTATAACCGCAACTTATCAGAAGCAGAGATAGAAAAACTTTACGGAATTAATGGGTGGGAAGACCCGTATATACAGGTTTTCTCTCCGAATAATGAAGAGAGTATTGAAATAGGCACCTCATACGATATTACGTGGGAACAGTTTAATGTTGAGAGTGTTAAAATTGAATATTCAACAAACAGCGGTACAGATTGGATTCTTGTTGAATCATCCGTACCTGCATACCCTTCAAGTTATGAATGGACAGTTCCGGGCACTCCTTCTACTGAATGTTTGGTCAGATTAACCGACGCTTACGACCCTGCTCTGGGAGATACTTCCGGAATGTTTGAAATTTATCAACGTTATGTTAATGTTGTTGCTCCCAATGGTGGTGAAGAATTAAAAGTGGGCACCAACTATTATATAAGCTGGGAAAGCAGCCATATTGACTATGTTGACATAGATTACTCAACAGATAACGGCAACACCTGGCTATTTGTTACCGGCGGTATTTCTGCAGATGAAGGCAGCCATGTTTGGAATATACCTGATTCTCCTTCAGAGAACTGTCTCGTCAGAATTACTGAAAGTGGCGGAGTAGCAAAAGACGATTATGTTTCTGATGTGAGTGATAGTTTATTTACGATTTACAAACCTTCCCTTACACTTCTTACACCAAACGGTGGTGAAGAATGGAGAGTTGATAATACATACGAAATTGAATGGAGCAGTACTTATCTTGAGTTTGTTGCTTTAGAATATTCAATTGACGCAGGGTTAACCTGGGACTTCCTTGATGTTGTCCCCGCAGGTAACGGAAGCTATGAATGGACTATCCCGAATACTCCTTCCAATCAATGTAAAGTTAAGATTTATGAATCGGGTGGAGGAACAATCGGCAAAGAATCCGTAATCAGTGATACAAGCGATAATGTATTTACAATTTATCAACCTACAATAACCGTTTTTCAACCGAATGGCGGCGAAAGGTGGAGAGTGGGTGAGGATTACCCGATTCAATGGTCTTCAACCTATATTGAAACGGTCGGCATTGAATATACAACCGACAATGGGAATACATGGATATTTATAGACCAGGTTCCACCAAACAGTGAGGGATTTATCTGGACAATACCGGATACTCCTTCCGAAGAGTGTAAAGTAAGAATATTTGAAGTCGGGGAAGTTAATCCCGTTGAATCATTTGTAAGTGACACAAGCGATAACGTATTTACGATTTACAAACCCACTTTAACCGTTACCCAACCAAACGGAAGAGAAAGATTTAGAGTAGATAATAATTATTCTATAGAATGGCAAAGCAGTGATGTTGATTATATTGATATAGATTACTCTACAAATAATGGAGCAAGTTGGATTAATTTAGATAATTCCGTTTTGGCATCAACCGGTGAATACTCCTGGACAATTCCGGATACTCCTTCCGATTTATGCCTCGTAAGAATTACCGAAAGCGGTGGAGTTAAAGATGGGCTTATATATGACATTAGTGATTCTACTTTTACAATATTCAAGCCTTATCTTTCTTTATCTACCCCTAACGGTGGTGAAAAATGGAGAGTTGGCAATACTTACGATATCAAGTGGGTTAGTTACGATCTGGATTTATTAGCCCTCGAATACTCAACCGATGCAGGACTAACCTGGGACTTCCTTGATGTTGTCCCGGCAGGTAACGGCAGCTATGAGTGGACTATCCCGAATACTCCTTCCAATCAATGTAAAGTTAAGATTTATGAATCGGGCGGAGGAACAATCAGAAAAGAATCCGTGCTCAGTGATACAAGCGATAATGTATTTACAATTTATCAGCCGACAATAACGGTTATTCAACCTAACGGAGGTGAGCGTTGGAGGGCTGGTGAAGATTATGATATTTTATGGTCTTCAACTTATCTTTATGAATCTGTCGGAATTGAATATTCTACCGATAATGGTCAGTCATGGATTTTTATCGACCAGGTTCCAACAAGTCACAACGGTTATAATTGGACTATCCCCGACACTCCGTCAGAAGAATGTAAGGTAAGAATCTATGAAATGGGTGGCGAATTAAATCCAATAGAATTATTTTATGCAAGCGACACAAGCGATAATGCATTTACGATTTACAAACCTACTTTAACTGTTATTCAACCTAACGGGGGTGAGGAGTGGAGAGTCGGTGCTCAGTATTCTATTAATTGGGAGAGCAGTAATATTGATTACGTTGATATCGAATATTCGACAGATAACGGAAATTCTTGGTTATACATCGCCGCAGCTACAACAGCTTCAAATGGAACTTATTTGTGGACTATCCCGGATACTCCTTCAGAAGAATGCCTTATTAGAATTAATGAAAGCGGTGGGGTTAAAGAAGAACTAATTAGTGATGTAAGTGACAGTATATTTACAATCTTTAAACCATCCATAACCGTTGTTACTCCGAACGGCGGAGAAGAATGGCGAGTAGATAACACATATTCAATCAAATGGACAAGTTCATACGTAAGTTCTGTTAAACTTGAATATACAACCGATAACGGAAACACATGGTTATTTATTAATAATGCGTTAGCAGAGGCTGGTACTTATGAATGGTTGATCCCGGATACACCATCCGAATTATGTAAAGTAAAAATTACTGACAATTACGGTACAATAGGAGAAGCATTAACTTTCGATACAAGCGATAATGTATTCAGAATATATAAACCTTCAATAACCGTAATCCAACCGAACGGTGGGGAACAATGGCGGGTGGATGAATACTCTTCAATTGATTGGTCAAGTTCCGATGTCAATAATGTTTCTTTAGAATATACAACTAACAACGGGAATAGCTGGAACTTTATTGCTAATGTTTCTGCAGGATCAGGGACCTACAATTGGCTTATACCGGATACTCCGTCAGACCAATGTAAAGTTCGGATTATTGAATTTGCCGATAAAGAAATGGTAGCAGGAGATACTAGCGATGCTGTGTTTACAATATTCAGACCGGTATTAACAATTATTTCACCAAACGGAGGTGAAGAAATTGAAGTACGCAAAAACCATTTAATCCAATGGAATGCCGATAGAATATCATACATTGATATTTATTACTCAACAAATAACGGTAGTTCGTGGAATAATATAGTTAGCGCCCACCCGGCTTCATCATTGAATTATTCCTGGTTGGTACCCAATACACCATCAGAAAATTGTAAACTATTAATTACCGAAGCAGGTGTAAAAGATGGTATTATGACCGATACAAGTGATGCGGCATTTACAATTTTTGACCCGGAACGGAATGCATTGATTGCATTGTACAACGCAACAGGTGGCGATAATTGGTCAAATAAAACAAACTGGAAAACATTTGAACCTCTTTCAACCTGGTACGGAGTTACATTAACCGAAGACCGGGTAACAGGAATTAACTTAAGTAATAATAATTTATCAGGGGTTGTCCCAAAAGCTCTTGAGAATATAACTGAGTTAGAAGAGTTGATTCTTGCTTTTAATTCAATAACGGGTTGGTATCCACCTTCATCCGGTACGTTTACAAAACTTAAAATTCTAAACTTATCACACAACCAAATTACCGGTGATATACCCGAAGCATTCTTGTCATTGGTATCTCTGAAAGATATCTATTTGAATCAGAATAATATTACAGGTACAATATCCGCTTCTTTCGGCAATCTGATTAATCTTGTTAATTTGAATCTTGCAAATAATACTCTTACCGGAAATCTTCCGATACAGTTATTCAATTTAAACGGGTTAAAAGAATTAAATCTAAGCGGCAATCAACTATCGGGTAGTATCCCTTCTCAAATAGGGAATCTGGTTAATCTTGAGCAATTAAACTTTGGAGTGAATCAGTTTACCGGTTCGATCCCGGCAGAGATAAATACCTTAACTAACTTGAAAGAAATGAATCTTCATTCAAATCTGTTTAACGGAACTATTCCGACCGGTTTATGGGGTTTAACTTCACTCCAGGTTTTAGACTTAAGTTCAAATGAAATCACCGGAAGTATTCCGACTAATATCGGTGGTTTGATTAATCTTAGTAAATTGAATCTTAGTGGCAATTCGTTTATCGGTGGAATACCTACTCAAATTGGAGGATTGACCAATTTACTATTCTTATCACTGGCAAATAATCAGTTTGACGGAACTCTCCCCACTCAAACAGCTAACCTGGTAAATCTACGAGAACTGTATATTTCAAAGAATAGTTTTGTTGATCTGCCGGTCTTAACTCCGCTTATCAATTTACAAAAACTGCATGTTGAGGAAAACCGGTTAACATTTGAGGATATTGAACCAAATCTTAACGTACCGGGTGTTGAATTTATTTATTCTCCTCAAGCAATTATAGGAAAGACTATAGATACTATAGTTGTCGCCGGAAGTTCACTGACGCTCAAAATGAATGTTGGCGGAGTGAACAACTTCTATCAATGGAAGAAGAATGGGGTTGTGATTCCTAATGCGAATGATACATTATATATCATCCAATCTGTATCAATTAACGATACCGGTTCATACACATGTGAAATTACTAACTCACTTGCTACCGCATTAACACTATATAGCAACCCGGTTAATGTTGCCCTGCAAGAGAGAATAGAATTGACTTCTCCCAACGGCGGAGAAAAACTGAGAGCAAATTCTTCGTTTAATATAACATGGTCTCTCAACCAATTTAAGAAAAACGGTTTTGAACAGAACGGAACCGTCAAGATCGAGTTTTCAACTAATTCGGGTACAACGTGGAGTGAAATTGTATCTTCCCATCCAATGAATACTCTTATATATAATTGGACGGTGCCTTACTTAGCTTCAAATCAATGCCTGATAAGAATCTCAGATAATGAATTCGAACAAAACAGCGATGTAAGTGATAGTGCATTTACAGTTTATATACCTTCGCTTACAGTTATAACACCTAACGGTGGAGAATTTTATCCCGTATCAAAACAGAGAAATATTTCCTGGATTACAGAAAATGTCAACTTTGTTAAAATAGATTATACCACAAATAATGGTGAAACGTGGATAAATATAGTGTCCTCACTGCCTGCAACTCAAAATAATTACATTTGGACTGTCCCCAACACACCATCGGCTGAATGTAAAATCCGCGTTTATGATGTGGAAGCAGTTGAGTTTTTTGATACGAGTGACTCGATTTTCACAATAGTTGTGCCGGTGATTTCAGTTACTGCTCCTAATGGCGGCGAGGATTGGCAGGTAAATTTACCAAAGAATATTACATGGACAAGTTCTCATGTCGATTCTGTAACAATTCAGTATTCAACTGATAACGGGCAGTCATGGACAACAATAGTTCCTTCTATTGCTGCGAATATCGGAACATATAACTGGATAATACCGAATACACCTTCAACTCAAAGTAAAGTTAGGATTCTTGATGTTGAGAATGTTGCATTCGGAGATACTAGCGATAGCGTATTCAGAATATTCTTACCGGCTATTACCGTTACATCACCAAACGGTGGTGAAGATTGGCAGGTAAATACACAAAAAACAATTACCTGGACGAGTGTTGATGTTGGTAATGTGAAAATCGAATATACTACCGATAATGGGCAAAGCTGGTTACTGATCGCTAACTCAGTTCCGGCTACACCCGCATCTTATGATTGGTTGATTCCGAATACTCCATCAACTCAGGCTAAAGTTAGAATTACCGATGTTGCTTTCCCGGATATTGGCGATACAAGTAATAACGTATTTAGAATCTTCTTGCCAGCTATTGCAGTTACATCTCCAAATGGTGGAGAAAATTGGCAGGTTAATTTAACAAAGACAATCACATGGACAAGCGTTGATGTTGCAAATGTAAAAATCGAATATACTACCGACAATGGTCAGAGTTGGTTACTGATTGCAAATACAGTTCCGGCTTTACCCGCATCGTACGATTGGTTAATTCCGAATACACCATCAACACAGGCTAAGGTTAGGATAACCGATGTCGCATTCCCGGATATTGGTGATACAAGTAATAACGTATTTAGAATTTTCTTACCGGCTATTACCGTTACATCACCAAACGGTGGTGAAGATTGGCAGGTGAATTTAACGAAGACAATTACCTGGACAAGTGTTGATGTAGCCAATGTGAAGATTGAATACACGACAAATAACGGGCAGAGTTGGTTAGAAATTGTTAATTCGGTTCCGGCTACACCTGCATCCTATGAGTGGATGATTCCGAACACTCCATCAACACAGGCTAAGGTTAGGATAACCGATGTTGCATTCCCGGATATTGGCGATACAAGTAATAACGTATTTAGAATTTTCTTACCGGCTATTACCGTTACATCACCGAATGGTAGTGAAAACTGGCAGGTCAATTTACCGAAAAACATTACCTGGACAAGTGTTGACGTTGCTAATGTGAGGATTGAATACACAACAAATAACGGGCAGAGTTGGTTAGAGATCGTTAATTCGGTTCCTGCTGCACCCGCATCTTTTGAGTGGATAGTTCCGAATACTCCGTCAGCGCAGGCAAAGGTCAGAATTACGGATGTCGCATTCCCGAATATTGGCGATACGAGCGATAATGTATTTAGAATATTCCGCCCCGGTGTTACAGTTACAGCTCCGAACGGCGGTGAACAATGGCAGGTCGGAACGACTCAAAATATTACCTGGGTTAGTGCAGATGTTGCAAATGTAAAAATTGATTACTCAACTAATAACGGAATTAGCTGGAATGAAGTAATTGCTTCAACAGTTGCCGGTCCCGGCAGTTTTCCCTGGTTGATTCCGGACACAGAATCTAATCAATGCAAAGTAAGAATAATTGATATTGCATACCCGGAATATGCAGATACAAGCGATGGAACTTTCAGAATTTTCATGCCGAAAGTAACCGTAACGGCTCCTAACGGCGGCGAACAATGGCAGGTTGGACAGCAGTATAACATAACCTGGACAAGTTCCGACATGGCTAATGTAAAAATCGACTATACAACTAACAGCGGTTCAAACTGGATTAATATAACTAATTCAACTCCCGCTGTTCCCGGAAGTTTCGCTTGGACTATTCCAAACACCCCATCACAGTTAGTTAAAGTAAGAATTACCGATGTTGCTAACCCGACAATTGGAGATTCAAGCGATGCAATATTCAGAATATTCCTTCCGGCTCTTACTGTTGCTACTCCAAATGGTGCAGAGCAGTGGCGGGTTGGAACACAACAGAATATTACATGGACAAGTGCCGATGTTGCAAATGTAAAAATCGAATACACAACAAATAACGGAACTAACTGGATTAATATTGTTAATTCGGTTCCGGCTTCACCGGCATTGTATCAATGGACAATACCGAATACACCGTCGACACAATGTAAAGTCAGAATCACTAATGTTGCATTCCCGAATATAGGCGATACAAGCGATAATGTGTTTAGAATTTTCTTACCTGCGGTTACAGTCGTTTCTCCCAACGGTGGTGAACAATGGCAGGCTAATACACAAAAGAGTATAACCTGGACAAGTACCGATATGGCGAATGTAAAGATAGAATATTCAACAAACAACGGAACAAATTGGATTGCAGTGATTAACTCAACTCCTGCAAGTCCGGCATCGTATGCGTGGACAGTTCCATCTACTCCATCAACACAATGCAGAGTTAGAGTCTCGGACGCTTCTAACTCAGCAATTAATGACGCAAGTAATAATGTCTTTACAATTTTCTTGCCGGTTATTACTGTTGTTACTCCAAATGGTGGTGAAAGATGGTTATCCGGCAGCGTTCAAAATGTTACATATACAAGTCAGCATGTTGATACCGTTGCAATAGAGTATTCAACTAATTCGGGACAAAGTTGGATAGCCGTTGGAGCATCTGCTGCGAGCGGACAATATCAGTGGACTATACCAAATACAGCCTCTGAAAACTGTAAAATCAGAATCATGCATAAATCGAATTACACGATCGGAGATACAAGTAATGCTGTATTTGCAATTTATTCACCTGCTGTAACTGTTGTAACTCCGAACGGCGGAGAGCAGTGGTTGATCGGAAGTCAGCAATTAATCAAATGGACATCGAAGGATATAGATACACTAAGAATAGAATTATCTACTAACAGCGGTGTTTCATGGATTTCCGTTATCGGCAAAGTTCCTGCTGCTTTAGGTGAATATCTCTGGACAATTCCTGATATATCCTCCGAGCAATGCTTAATAAGACTAACAGATAATGCCATTCCAACAATACGGGATGTCAGCAATAATATATTCACTATCTTTAAACCAAGAGTTACGATTATCAAACCGGTCGGTGGAGAGAAGTTCAAAGTCGGAACGACTCAAAATATTTCGTGGACCAGTTCAAACTCACAAAATGTGAGGATTGAGTATACGTCCGATGCAGGTTCAACCTGGAATTTGATCGTTGAATCAGTTTCCGCTTCGGCAGTCAATTATAATTGGACAATACCGAATACACCAGCCCCTGAATGCAAGATCAGAATATTAGATGTTACTTATCCATCCTTTGGTGATACCACTGATTTATCATTCTCAATCGTTGCACCTTCTATGCGGGTAGTTTCTCCCAATGGTGGTGAGAAATTGATTGTGGGGAAATGGGAAACAATTCGGTGGACAAGCTATTTTGTCGATTCTTTAAGGATTGAATACTCCTATGACAACGGTACGAATTGGTACCCGGTAGCACAATCTGTTATTGTAGATACTGGAACAGCAGGATTTAGCTGGCTGATACCTGAAACTCAGTCCCAGCAATGTCTTGTAAGAATCTTTGACCTTGCGTTACCCACATTCGGTGATACAAGTGATCTCGTATTCGCAATATTTAAGCCAACAGTAACACTTATCACTCCGAATGGTGGCGAGAAATATTTTGTCGGAATCGCTTACGATATTACATGGACAAGTTCCGAAGTAGATTCAGTTAAACTGGAATATTCTGTTAATGACGGTTCAAGCTGGATGAACATTGCCGATGCTATACCGGCAGAATTAGGGACTTACAACTGGATGGTACCGAATACTCCTTCCACAATCTGTAAAGTCAGGATCACAGATGTCCGTTTCAATGACGTTACAGATAGAAGTGATAACAATTTTACAATTGCCGTATTGCAGCTACCTATTTATGTAGCGATCCATCAAAACCCGGCTTTAACCAGGTATTGCGATCTGGTAGTAATAAGCGATTCATTGTTAGAGTCCGCTCCCTATGTTGAAGCAAGGAGTCCAAAGGATACACTTGTTATATTGATGAACCAAATTACTAATTCAAATTATGCCTATAGCGGTGCATATAAATTTGATTCAACAGGTGTTTATTCTTTCTACGTAAAAATTAAGGCTTCGATAGGAGTTGAAAAGGATACTGTTAGAAACTTCACCGTTGTGCTTGCCAAACCGGGTGTGCCTTCGAATATAAGGTCACTTGATCTACTGGCAAATTTATCAATTGCTCCCGAACTGATTCAGGAAGAGACCTATTTTGTTTCGGATATAAATAAGGATAAAAAGGAAACCACTTATCTATTTAGCCCGAATAGATCTTTTGCTCAGCCGATTCCGCTTGAAATTATATATTCCCCGGATGTTATAAGTGATCCTGCAAAATTGTTTATTTATCAAATGCAGGAAGGTGGATGGATTCCTTTAAGAAGCCAGGTATATCCGAAGAATCAGCGGGTAAAAAGCTATGTGAACAATCTCGGAAAATTCAAGATTGAGGTTGACGAATCATTCACAGGCAGTAATATTGTTCCCGATGTTTATACATTGAAACAAAATTACCCGAACCCGTTTAATCCTCAAACAACAATTGAGTTCGATTTGCGGGAAGATGCCGTCACAAGTTTGATTATATACGATATACTGGGACGTCAAGTGAAGACCATTTATAATGATTTTCAACTTGCCGGAAGTTATCGTATTCAATGGGACGGTAGAAACGATTATAATGAAACTGTTGCAAGCGGTATTTATTTCTACCGTTTGTATAGCGGTGAATTTATTAGTGTTAAGAAAATGGTTTTAATTCGATAATTCTTTATGAATGTAAAGGAGATAAAAATGAAAAAGTTTATTTATCTGTTAACGGCTGTTTCACTTATATTCTTGTTGACGAGTTGCAGTCAGGATGAACCAATTAGCAGCGACGAAGAATACAATCAAATAATCAACGCCGGCTGGAATGCATTCAAAATAAAGAATTTCGATGCGGCACGTGCTAAGTTCGGGGAGGCTCTTTACCGGGACTCCTCAAAAATTATGGGTTACGTCGGGCTCGGATGGTGCTTTATGAAGCAGGATAGTATGCAGTTTGCATTATTGATTTTTCAGCGAGGTGCTATCAATCAAAATGTAACCGCCTCTTTACTCGCCGGGTATGCATTTTCTTTGAATGCAGTCAAATTATATTTTCACTCGAATGAAAGAGTTGACCAGGCATTACTTTTAGACCCAACATGGGTTTTTGCTTATGATTCAACTTTGGACAGAAAAGATTTAACCCTGCTGAAAGCAGAAAACTTTTTCCAGCTTGGAGATTTTCCCAACAGTCTCGCCCAGGTGAAAATCCTTAATCCTCTTTTCAATGCTAATGTAAGTACGGTTCTGGGACAGGCATCTTTAGCAATTGAGATTGAACGGCTGAAGTTGATAATTTAGAATTGCAAGAATAAGAATAAGATTAAGATAATGAGTAAGAGAAAGAGCATAGCAAATTTTAAGATTCTTTCTCTTACTCTTATAATCAAATAACTTTTTCTTAATTCATTTTATTTGTTGAAAAATGATTTAAAACTCTTTCATTCAAAATGAGCACCAGTAGTTAGAAATCCACCGAAAAGCCGAATCCCGGCTTAGAAATCCTTTCGTTATAATACTGACTGAAATGGTCAAAGCCGTTGTAATAGGAAAAATAGAATGAGACCCCTTTACCGCTCCAATCACCGAACTTTATCCCTGCCTGAATATTATTATTACCGGAATATTTATTCAATCCGTTCAATGTGAAATGATATGAGCCATAAATATTTGTTTTTGCCCCCCATAATTCACCAAGTAAATTAATGTTGTGTATTTCTATTCCTGTATTTAATATCAATTTTTTCTGGTCTTTAGGACGAAGATGAATAGCATACTCAATTCCGGAATAATAACGCCAATTAATATTCAAATAAGTTACTTCATTTGTAAGATAGACTTCAGCGAAATCTCTTGTAAATGGAATAGGACCGCCCGGCTTTCCCCAATCGCGGGGGTAGGGACTTTTCCACCAATTCCCATCCACCAGGTGAGCAGAGTTATGAATAAATCTAAATCTTAAAAACCATTTGCTATCATTATCTCTTTTAGAAAAAGTTGCATTCCCCCCAAAGAAGCCGTCAACAGCATCAATCTGTAATCGCTGTTCCTCGTAGTTAGTAGAATATGCGTAAGCCATAAACTCAATTCCGAAGGTTAATCGGGAGTTATTCGACGGATATTTTATTTCAAGTAAATCGATTGAGTTACCAATATCGACTTTCAACCCGCCGTTATCGGGATAATAAAGTATTCCAAGTTTTGATTCTTTAACATTCCCGCGGAAAGGAAGGAAATGATTCCCCGATGGAAAGAGTTTTACTTCAAAGTCTCCATTTTGTCCGGATAATGTAGAAACATAAAAAATTACATAAAATACAATATGCTTTAACTTCAATTATTCCTCCTCAAATTCGAGCAATTGATTATCGGTTGCCTGCGGAATTTCCTGCACGTTTCTCAAGCGTCTTTCGATAGTGCGGGTTTTTTTTGCTGCATCATCAATTGTGTTTGAAGCTTCCTGTAGTTTCTTTTGAGTTTTTTCAAGAATATCGCCAAATTTTCCAAATTCCGTTTTAACAGCACCGAGTAAACTCCAAACTTCACTTGAACGCTTTTCGATTGCCAGAGTTCTAAATCCCATCTGCAAACTGTTCAACACCGCAGCTAATGTTGTTGGACCGGTTATTACCACTCTATATTCCCTTTGAATAAATTCCGTAAGACCGGGGATTCTTAACACTTCTGCAAAAAGCCCTTCAATAGGAAGAAACATTATAGCAAAATCAGTTGTGTTCGGCGGGTCAACATATTTTTCTGCAATGCTTTTTGCCTGCTGTTTAATACGTGTTTCAAGTGCTTTTGCAGAGATTTCAACTTCTGCAGGCAGTGCTTTATCCTGTGCGTCAAGCAATCTTTGGTAATCTTCGGACGGATACTTTGCATCGATAGGCATTAAGATCATCTCATCTTTCATGTCCCTTCTACCGGGCATTTTGATAGCAAATTCAACTCTTTCACTGCTCCCCTTTTTTGTTACTGCATTTTTAACGTACTGCTCGGGGGTAAGAATTTGTTCTATTAAATTTTCAAGTTGAATTTCACCCCAGATACCCCTTGTTTTGATATTTGTTAAAACACGCTTCAAATCGCCAACTCCGCTCGCAAGGGTCTGCATTTCACCCAATCCTTTATGAACAAGCTCAAGTCTTTCACTTACAAGTTTGAATGACTCTCCCAATCTTTTTTCAAGAGTTGAATGAAGTTTTTCATCAACTGTAGCACGCATTTCATCAAGTTTTTTGGAGTTGTTATCATGGATTTGAGTAAGTTTATCTTCAACTTTTTCACGCAGAGATTCAAGTTTTTGTTCATTCATTTGAATTAATTTATTTAATTGCTCGGAGAATTTATTCAACTCCTCTTTTTGTTGTGATGCCGATTCTGATAGCTGTTTTATCAACATTTGCACGGTATTGTTTTGAGCATTGGAGAGGTCATCCCTGGTATTTTTTGTGAAAGTCTCTATTTTCGAATCAACCGTTACAATCAACCTTTCAAGTTTTTCCGAGAAGGTGTTGAACTGCTTCAAAAGTGAATCTTCAAACTGCTTGAATGAATTAAGCAGTTCTTCGCGTGTACTGCGGGAGTTCTGGTTTGCTTCATCCCTATTACGTAAGAATTCATCTTTAATCTTTGACTCGACCCGGTCGAAGGCATCACGTAAGTATGTTTCTAATTCTTTGGAAACAGCATCTCCATTCGCCTGCTGAGATTTCTTCATAATCAGAAAAATCACAACCAGCAGCAGTAGTGTAATTAATATTAAAAAACCTGTTATCATTTAATTCCTCATGAATATTATTTTCTTGTGAACCTTCCCTTTTTAGCTTTTACCGGG
>Ga0208244_101067_pt1 | contig 17879 bp, 13 predicted proteins | sample SubbioCR12Aug_5A_FD_184828 | JGI IMG/M metagenome (GOLD analysis project Ga0208244, IMG submission 184828) | Serpentinite rock and fluid subsurface biosphere microbial communities from McLaughlin Reserve, California, USA - CR12Aug_5A (SPAdes) | ecosystem: Environmental > Terrestrial > Deep... | reverse complement strand
TCTTCAGCATGGAGTTGAACGCCGGCTTCGACAGCATGTGCACTTCGTCGATGATGTAGACCTTGTAGCGCCCCACCGTCGGCGCGTACTGCGCGTTGTCGAGCACCTCGCGCATGTTGTCGACGCCGGTATTCGACGCGGCATCGAGTTCGAGCAGGTCGACGAAGCGCCCGGCGTCGATCTGGGTGCAGGCCGAGCACACGCCGCAGGGGGTGCTGGTCACGCCGGTTTCGCAGTTGAGGCATTTGGCGAGAATGCGCGCCAGCGTGGTCTTGCCCACCCCGCGCGTGCCGGTCAGCAGATAGGCGTGATGCAGCCGCCCCTGGGTGAGCGCGTTGGACAGCGCCTGCACCACGTGTTCCTGCCCCTTGAGGTCGGCAAACACGCGCGGCCGCCACTTGCGCGCCAGCGCAAGAGCGGGGGATGCAGCGTCGCCGAGGAGATCAGTCATGGGTATTTAAAAAGGCGGGAACCATTCCTGGCTGCATTGGGGTGGGGACAAGGCGGAGCGCCGCAGACAGTACACAAAGTACGGCAAGGCGCGACAACGCAGTACCCGCCCCAATGCAGCCAGGAATGGCGAGCCTTACCCCGGCACTGGCATCGGTCGCTGTGGCTGCTTCCTTCCGGACCTGACCCGATTCACAACTTAGCCATGCGGGGAGACCCGCCGCGTGCATTTTAACCCGGATGTTTCATAAATTCGCGTCCGCCGGGGTGCTTATTCCTCGTCCGCCGGCACGGTCAGGCGGCGTTTCTTGACCGCGCCGGCCAGCAGATGCAGCAGGGGAATGGTGTCGTCCCAGCCGATGCAGGCGTCGGTGATCGACTTGCCGTATTCCAGCGGCTGGCCGGGAACCAGATCCTGGCGTCCGGGGCTGAGATGGCTTTCGATCATCGCGCCGATGATGCGGGTGTCGCCGCCCGCCACCTGCGCGGCGACGTCGGCACCGACGTCGATCTGGCGCTGGTACTGCTTGCTCGAATTGCCGTGCGAGAAGTCGATCATCAGCTGCTGGCGCAAGCCGGCCGCGGCCAGTTCGCCGCAGGCCTGGTTGATACTTGCCGCGTCGTAGTTGGGCGCCTTGCCGCCGCGCAGGATGACGTGGACGTCCTCGTTGCCGGAGGTACTGAACACGCCGACGTGTCCCGACTTGGTGATCGAGATGAAATGATGGCGGGCGGCCGCCGCCTTGATCGCCTCGACCGCAATCCTGAGGCTGCCGTCGGTGCCGTTCTTGAACCCCACCGGACACGACAGCCCCGAGGCCAGCTGGCGGTGCGACGGCGACTCGGTGGTGCGCGCGCCGATAGCGCCCCAGCCCACCAGGTCGGCGATGTATTGCGGCGAGATCAGGTCGAGGAATTCGGTCGCGCAGGGCAGGCCGACTTCGTTGATCTCCAGCAGCAGCTTGCGCGCCAGGCGCAGGCCCTCGTTGATGTCGAAGCTCTCGTCCATGTGCGGGTCGTTGATCAGCCCCTTCCAGCCCACCGTGGTGCGCGGCTTCTCGAAATACACCCGCATCACGATAATGAGCTCGTGCGCGAGCTCGTCGGCCAGCGGCTTCAGTTTCTTCGCATAGTCGAGCGCGGCGGCCGGATCGTGGATGGAGCACGGGCCGACGATGAGAAACATGCGGTCGTCCGCCCCGCGCAGTACGTCATGAATGGCGCTGCGCGCATGCGCGACATGCGCCAGCACGGTTTCGTTGGCGCGCAATTCGCGCATGATCTGCATTGGGGCGAGCAGTTCGCCGCTTTGCTCGATGCGGGTGTCGTCAGTTCGGGTGGCAGGCATTTTCAGGCTCCGTATGGTTTGCTTTGACCCGCTGCGGCTTAAACAAAAAAACCGCCAGGGGCTGGCGGTTTCGTTAAGGCGTAGCTGTTCGTCTCAGCGCCTCCCGACCGCCTGTGGCGTGGGATAAAAGCGGCTAAAAAAGAACATTTCGGCACGAATCATGCATAGCAGTCTACCAAAACCGGCCGGATCACGCCAAGTGCTTTCGCGCCGGCGGGATTCACGCCGCGCACAGACACCGCAGCCGCAGCGTTTACTGCATAAGCGGGACAAACAAAGGAGAAACAGTGTGGAAATGACGGCGAAGGCGACAGACAATCAGCACCGCGATCAGGAGTTGCGCCGCGACAGGCGCTTCCAGGTCTCGCAGGCGGCCATTATCACGCAGCCGGGGTATACCGGGATTGCCTGCGAAATTCGCGATTTCTGTTTCGGCGGACTGTTCCTCAAGTTCACCAACCCGGAAGCGGCGATCGCCGCGCTGGCCAAGCGCGCCGACGCCGAGGTTGAAATCGTTTTTACCCCGGCGTCGATCAACGCCACCCGGACCTTCCGCGTGCCCGCGCAGCTCAAGCGCCTGAGCCCGCTTGGCGTCGGCGTCGGATTCATCCAGCAGCCGATCGACGCGCTGCGGGCGCTGCAAAAGCTGCGCATGGCCGAACACCGTGAAAAACTGGCCGCCCTGCCCACCTCCAGAGCGCACCCGCATCTGCGCGAAGCCAGCACCACGCTGTTGAACGAAACCCTGCTCCAGGCGCACGACCAGGTGATGCGCATGCTGAGCGACAAGCTGAGTTCGGCCGCCCAGCACGCTTCCGGCATTGCCGAACACAGCGGACTGCTGAGTGCCATGCACGAATTCCGTCAGCGCGCGGCCACGGTACAGACCCGCTTCGCGCAGCAGGTGCAGGATGCGCTGAAGCAGGCGCGTCCGGTGCAAACCCAGGCCACCCGCGACACCCTGGACGGCGAACTGACGCTGGTCGACGAACTGGATTTCGAGGACTGGCTCGCCACCACGTCCGAGGCGAACAAACTGGACGAGCAGTTCCGCGAGCAGCTGGCCGACATCGAACCGCGCATCGGCCAGCTGTTCGGCTTCGCCTGCGACCACAACAACAACCCCTTCGGCCCCGCCGTCATCAGCCACGCCTACCGCAGCGCCCTGCAGGATGTGCCGGTGCTGGCACGCGCGCGCCAGGTGGCTTATGCCGCGCTGCGCGACGTGCTGTCCGACCAGCTCGCCCCCTTGTATGCCGAACTGCTGGCGTTGCTGCCCGTCTCGCAGGTCGAGGCCGAACGCCAGCAACCCAGCGCGAAACCGCAGCACGCCGCGCCCGTGGCTGCCACGTCCGCGCCTGCGCCACAAGGCACCCTCGGCCGCCTGACCGGCTCACTGCTGGATTTTTTCCGCGGCCAGCCCGCAGCGGCCTCAACGCCGATGGGTGCACCGTCCCCCCGCGCTGAATCCGGCAACGCCATGCCGGGCCATGCCCCCCAGGGTGCAACAACGGGCGCCGGCACGATGGCGGGCGCGCCCGGCGTGGCGCACTCGCCGGTGCTGCAGCGCCTGGCCGCCGCCGGTGCGTTGCCCCCCACCGTCACCCAGGAAATGCAGCGCTCGGTCGACATGTTCGGCGCGCTGTTCGACACCATGCACGCCGAGAAATCGGTCAGCGAGGGAATGCGGCCGTTTTTCCAGCAGCTCGAAACCAGCCTCATCAAGCTGGCGATGTCCGATCCGCAGTTCCTGAGCTCGCCCGCCCACCCGGCGCACAAGGTGCTGAACACGCTCGACCGCATCAGCATGGCGGCGGGTGACGACGGCAAGATCGCCGATCAACGCCTGCTGCGGCTGATGAGCCGCTGGACCGACCGCATCAACGCCGAGGCCGACAAGAACCCGGGCGTGTTCGAGGAGGCGCGCACCCAGCTCGAACGCGTGGTCAAGCCGCTGCTGAACGAGCGCGCCGCACGCGTGTCCCGCCTGCAGGAAATGTGCGAAGGCCGCCAGGGCGCGGAAGTCGCCAAGCAGCGCATCCTGCGCGAGCTGCTGGTGCGGATGGACGAGCGCGCGGTGCCCAATGCCGTGATCGAACTGTTGAACAGCGGCTGGCGCAACGTGCTCTTGATGGCCGAGCTGCGCCATGGCGCCGACAGCGACGAAGCGCGCGAGGCCTGGCAGGCGCTGCAGCAGCTCTGTACCTGGCTAGAGCCGGAACATGCCGAGCCGCCCAGCGCCGCCGATATCCAGACCCTGCTACAGCGCATCGACCAGGCGCTCACCCAGGTATGCGCCGACAAGTTCGCGCAGGACCGCATCGTCGATCAGCTTGCCACGGCGCTGTTCGACGAGGACAGGTCACTGCATCGGCACACCCCGGTCGCCGCCCGTCTCAAGGACGCCGCCAGCGAGCCCCTCTCCGCGACGCAGGACGGCCTGGCGGAGCGCCTGCGCGTAGGCGACTGGCTGCAGTTCAAGTCGCCCGACACCCTGCTCAACCTGATCTGGATCGGCGACCAGCCGCCGGTGTACGTCTTTGCCAACTACCGCGGCATCAAGAAGCTCGACCTCAAGCGCGCCGACCTGCTGCAATCGCTGGAAGACGGCACCGCGCAATGGACCGAAGACCTGGAGCTGCCGCTGATGGACCGTTCCTACAGCGCGATGATCCAGAAAATGCAGCGCGACCTGCTGTGGCAGGCCTCGCACGATGCCGCCACCGGGCTCGCCAACCGCAAGAGCTTCTTCCGCTCTATCCGCCGCAACTGGCTGCGCAGCCCGGCGGCGGACGGCGGCTACGCCATCGGCGTGATCCAGCTCGACATCGCCAATCCCGCAGGCGAAGCGGCCGGGGCCGACATCCGCACCCCCATCCTGCGCGAATTCGCCCGGCTGCTGCCCGCAGCGCTGCCGCCCGACGCGCTGCTGGCACGCTCGGGCGAATCCGGCCTTGCGTTCTGGACCCAGGCAACCGACAGCGCCGCCGCCCAGGCGCAGGCCGACGCGCTGCTGCAAGCCATCACCGCCCAGCCGCAGGAAATCAACGGCACCCGCTACCGCGTACAGGCCGCGGCCGGCCTGATGTGGGCAAGCGATTGCCTCAGCCCGGAAAGCTATTACGACAATGCCAACGCCGCCTGCGCCCGCGCGCGCGAATCCGGCACCCCCGTCGTGCTATACGGCGGCGAAGGCGACGCCAGCGGTGTGCTGGCGCTGGCAGAATGGGCGCACGAACTGACTGCCATCCTCGCCAACAACCAGCTCAGCCTCAATTGCCAGCCGGTGGTCGCCGCGTCCGACGCCCTAAAGGACTCCGATCCGCTGCGCGCTGAAGCGCGTGCGGAATCGTATGCCGCGCGCACCCCGCTGTATTATGAAGTGCTGCTGCACCCGGCCGCCCACGCCGAGCGCGGCATCGCCACGCGCGACCTGATCGGCATCGCCGAGCGCCTGCAACGCGTCGCCGAAATCGACCGCTGGGTGGTCCGCCACGTCCTGCAGTGGATGCGCGGCCATGTCGACAAGCTAGCCTTGCTGGGCGGTTTCTCGATCAAGCTGTCGGGCCAGTCGGTCACCAACCCGCTGTTCCTGAAATTCCTGCTGGGCGAACTGGCGCGCGGCGACATCTCCGGCGACAAGCTCATCTTCGAAATCAGCGAAGCCGACGCCGTCGAAGGCCACGCCCAAACCCAGCTGTTCATGCGCCAGCTGCAGCGCCACGGCTGCCGCTTCACCCTCGACGATTTCGGTATCGGCACCAGCTCCTACACCCGCCTGAAAAGCATGAAGCTGAATTACCTGAAAATCGACCACGCGCTGGTGCGCGAAATCGGCACCAGCATGATCGACGAGGCCCTGGTGCGGTCGATCCTGGAAACCGGAAATTTCCTTGGGATCAAGACAGTGGCGGGGTTTGTCGAGGATGCCGAGACCTTATCCAAACTCGGCGAGATGGGGGTGGATTGTGTGCAGGGGTATCTCATCGGGAGGCCGAAGCCGCTAGAGAGTCTGGCCTGATGCTTAACCCCGTCATTGCGAGGCGCGCAGCAACGAAGCAATCCAGCCTGGTTAGGCGCGGAGCACCTTGATGGTTAAACCGTCAACAGACTGCTGACCGTTGGCCGGGGGTAGCCCGGCAGCTAGTTGCTCGGTTCCCTCGCTTGTCTCGCGCTGTTTTAAAGGATGAACATGCCAAGGCATGTTCATCGAAGTAACCAAAAGAAGGCGCCCCCGACATCCCCGAATTCCCGAAAACCAAGCCTGCCGGACGGGCGGCGAAGAACTCGCCCCGCCTTGCTGTTTTTGATTTTATTTTTTGTGGGCGGGACTCAAACACCTTCGCCGCTGATCCGCCCGTCAGGCTCGATTTTCGGCGGGGCTATAAGGGTCAAAACCATCGCGGTGATGACTGGACGTTTTCATGCTTGTGTTGTGACGCTCATCCGGCGCAATGCCCATTGGTTATTGCGCCCTACTCATACTGCACGGCCTGAACCCACGTAGGTTGGGCTGCTAAGCCCAACAGCTTTGTAGCCACCAGCCTATGCGAATGATCTGCATTTGGGCTTCATTTCATTCAGCCCAACCTACGCGTGCTGACGCGTGAAACGGGCCGGTAGACTACTTGAAAGAATCGGGAATTTTTGGAACAGAATCCACTTTCCCATTGCGCATTGTGAAGCTAATTGATTGGTGGGCACCAGTCATCCCGTTGGCCTGACTCCAAATCCATATCTGATTGTCTCCCTTTGACACGACGGAGTACGGCTTTCCCATGATCTGTGTAACTTCAGATTCCGTCATTCCAACTTTCACCTTACGTGCGTTATCGAAGTCGAATCTCGTGCCAGCGCAGCCCGCCACAACGAGCGCGAACGCAAACAATACAAGCACTCTCTTCATTTTATTTCTCCTCGGCTGTCAGTAAAAAAATCCTGCGTATTGTCCTTGAAGTTTCACCCTTGGCGCTCATGACGTGCCGCAGCTCGTGTAGGACGCAATAACCAACGGGCATTGCGCCGCATCTTTCTGTCAGACGGCCCTACGCCGTCCCGCCCACCGTCAACCCATCAATCCGCAGCGTCGGCTGCCCCACGCCGACCGGCACGCTCTGTCCTTCTTTTCCACACGTTCCCACGCCCGAATCCATTTCCATGTCGTTGCCGATCATCGAGACGCGCGTCAGCACTTGGGGCCGTTGCCGATGAGGGTGGCGCCTTTCACCGGGTAGGTGATCTTGCCGTCTTCGATCATGTAGGCCTCGGCGGCGGAGAAGACGAATTTGCCGCTGGTGGCATTAAAAGGGGACAGACCACAATTTATTTTCCCTGATCTGTTCATACATCCAGGCTGGGTCGATATCCGCCCCATTGGGCCAGATCACAACGCCCAAATCGAGACGCGCTTGATCGAAACAGGCCTTGTCCTTGAGCGCTTCGAAGATTCCGCATTCCCTGGCAGTCAGAACGGCCGAGAAATCCGCGATGCCGTTTGTGCCGTCCATAAACGTGACCGCCAAACGATAATCCGGTAGCACGGACAGTGCTTTTACCCGCCAGGGTGCGGCGGGGGTTACTCCAGCGGTTTGATCCGCTTTGGGTGTTGTTTGGATTGACATAGATTCCAGTCCTCCATCAATTCTTCACGGTGTTCGATGGCCCATTCTATCGTCAGATTAAGCGCTCGCCGGGGCAGGCTGCCGCCAATCACCTCAAGGGTACGAATATCAATCAAGGCTTCATGTTCCGCATACATCGCATGAAAATGCGGTGGCGCGTGTTCTCGCCAGAACATTTGAATCACGATGCCAAAAAACTGACTAATTGTAGGCACTGCGCGCGCCCGTCATCTGCACTTCAAGCCGTACCGCCCACCGTCAAGCCGTCGATCCGCAGCGTCGGCTGCCCCACGCCGACCGGGACGCTCTGCCCTTCCTTGCCGCAGGTGCCGACGCCCGAATCCATTTCCATGTCGTTGCCGATCATGGAGACGCGGGTCAGCACTTCGGGGCCGTTGCCGATGAGGGTGGCGCCTTTCACCGGGTAGGTGATCTTGCCGTCTTCGATCATGTAGGCCTCGGCTGCGGAGAAGACGAATTTGCCGCTGGTGATGTCAACCTGGCCGCCGCCGAAGTTGACGGCGTAGAGGCCGTTTTTCACCGAGGCGATGATCTCTGCCGGGTTCTTGTCGCCGTTCAGCATCAGGGTGTTGGTCATGCGCGGCATGGTCAGATGCGCGAAGGATTCGCGCCTGGCGTTGCCGGTGATGGGCATGCCCATCAGGCGCGCGTTCATCATGTCCTGCATGTAGCCGGTGAGGATGCCGTCCTCGATCAGCACGGTGCGCTGGGTGGGGTTGCCTTCGTCGTCGACGTTGAGCGAACCGCGTCTGAGCGGGATGGTGCCGTCGTCGACGACCGTGACGCCTGGCGCGGCGACTCTTTCGCCGATGCGGCCGGCAAACGCCGAGCTGCCCTTGCGGTTGAAGTCGCCTTCCAGGCCGTGGCCGATGGCTTCGTGCAGCAGGATGCCGGGCCAGCCGGCGCCGAGCACGACGGTCATGGTGCCGGCGGGCGCGGGGCGCGCGTCGAGGTTGACCATGGCCTGATGCACCGCCTGGCGCGCGTATTTTTCCAGGATGTCGTCGGTGAAGTAGCTGTAGTCGAAGCGGCCGCCGCCGCCGCCGCTGCCCTGCTCGCGGCGGCCATCCTGCTCGGCGATGACCTGCAGCGACAGGCGCACCAGCGGGCGCACGTCGGCCGCCAGGTGGCCGTCGGAGCGGGCGATGAAGATGACTTCGTATTCGGAGGCGAGGCTGGCCATCACCTGGGTCACGCGCGGGTCCATCGCGCGGGCCTTCTTCTCCAGCCGTTCCAGCAGCGCGACCTTGGCGGCGTCGTCCAGCGAGACCAGCGGATCGACCGCGTGATACAGCTGACGGCCTTCGCCGCGCTGCACCACGCCGAAGCTGCGGTTCTGCCCGGCACGGGCAATGGCGCGGGTGGCATCGGCGGCTGCGCCCAGGGCGTCGAGACTGATGTCGTCGGAATAGGCAAACGCTGTTTTTTCGCCCGAGATTGCGCGCACGCCGACGCCCTGGTCGATGTTGAAGCTGCCCGATTTGACCTGGCCTTCTTCCAGGCTCCAGCCTTCGGAACGCGAGTACTGGAAATACAGGTCGGCGTAGTCGACGTCATGCGCCATCAAGCGCGAAAAGACCGGCGCGAGCTTGTCGGCGTCGAGCCCGTTCGGGGTCAAGAGCGTGGCTTCGGCGGAATGAAACAGCTGTTCGGCGGTCTGGATGGGAACAAAGGCGTCGGTGGGGTTCATGGCGGTGTCCTGATCCTGCTGGATTCAAAATTATTTGGTGGGCTCGCGCTTGGCGACCGCACGGCGCTCGATCACTTCGACCTGGATCTGCTGGCACTGGATGAAACGGTGCTGCAGCGCGGGCAGGCTCTTCCTGAGGCTGGCCTGATAGGCCGGGTTGATGTTGGCGATGACGACGCCGGAGCCGCGCGGCAGGCGGTCGAGCACCACGCCCCAGGGGTCGACGATCATGCTGTCGCCGTGCGTTTCGCGGCCCGACAAATGGTAGCCGCCCTGCGCCGGAGCAATGACGTAGGCAAGGTTCTCGATCGCGCGTGCGCGGATCAGGGTTTCGAAATGCGCGCGCCCGGTGGTGGCGGTGAACGCCGCCGGCACCACGATGATGTCGACGTCGGGCATGGCGCGGTACAGCTCGGGGAAACGCAGGTCGTAGCAGATCGACAGACCGATGCGGCCGAACGGGCTGTTGACGACGACGGCCTTGTCGCCAGGCTCGATCAGCCGGGCTTCCTGATAGTGCTCGTTGCCGAGGTCGAGGCCGAACAAATGGATCTTGTCGTAGCGCGCCACCAGCTTGCCGCGTTCGTCGTACACCAGGCAGCTGTTGCGCACCTTGTTCGCCACGCTGGCCTCCAGCGGTACCGATCCGCCGACCAGCCAGATTTTGTGTTTCTTCGCCACGCGCGACAGAAACGCCTGGATCGGGCCGTGGCCTTCGGCCTCGCGCGCCTTCACCACATAGGTATCCTTCATCGCCATGATGCAGAAGAACTCCGGCAGCACGACCAGGCGAGCCCCCGCATCGACCGCCAGCTCGATGAGCCGTTCGGCTTCGGCCAGGTTGGCCGGCACGCTGGGGCCGGACGCCATCTGGATCGCCGCCACGCGCACGGTGCCGGCCTGGGGTGCGGGTTTCTTGACTTGCGCGCCCTTGGAGCGTGCCACGGTCGTTTTTACGGGTTTTTTTGTCGTCATGTAACAGATTCCACGCTCACGGTTCAGATACCGGGGTTCCGGATTTGGTCAGTTTCTTGACATCGGGTTCCTGCCACGCCCCGGTCACTATGTATTCCTGGCTAATGGCTTCCTCGAACGGGTCACGCAGCAGTTTTTGCGCGGCCAGCGCACCAATCCCGGCCAATGGCCCGCCGATCAGGGCACCGGCCACGGCCAGGCCCTCGGACAATTTCGGGATCACTTTCACCCGCAGCTGCACGGATTCCTGATTCAGGTCGGCCAGTCCGGACATGTTGACCTTGGCGGCCGGCCCGCGCATCCGGAAGTCGTCGCTGTAGACCACGCCGCGCGCAATGCGCAGGGTGGCGCCGATATCGTCGAAGGCATAGCCCTGATTGAAGATATCACGGAAATCGAGGTTCAACCGGCGCGGCAGCGATTGCAGGCTCAACACGCCGAGCAGCTTGCCGGCACCGGGGTTGATCTTGAGGAACTGCCCGTTGCGGGCCTTGAAGTCGAGCTTTCCGGCCAGCGTGTCGAACGCGAAATCGGCGGGCGAGCCGATCCAGGTGGCGTTGCCCTGGACCTCCGCAGTGCCGCGCTTGAGCGCGTCCGGATAGCCAAAGCGGCTCAGAAACCTGCCCGCATCCAGCACGTTCAGATTCAGCTCGGCGCGGGTTTCGCTCTGCGCGCCATCGTGCCACAGGCCGCTCATGCGGAACACGCTATCGGGATGCGTGAGCAGCAGGCTGTCGATCGCCATCCCCTGCGGCGAGCCGCGCGCCGTCATCGCCAGCCGTCCCAGCGCGCGTTCCTCCAGACGAAAATCCTCCACCGCCAGGTCCAGCGTCGGAAAATCCACGGCCTTCATGTTGATGCCGTCCGCCTGACCGGTTGCGGGCGCCGCAGCCGGAATGGTCAGCTGCCTGAACTGGGCCGATACGCGAGCGGGCAACGCCCCAGCCGGGCGATAGGTCAGCACGCCGTCCAGTTCGTCCCCGCTCACCTGGGTGCGCAACAGGCCGTTGCGGTTGCCTCCCTGCAGGCGCACATCGCGATAGCGGCGTCCCATCAGGTCAAGCGCGTCAAACCCGATATCAATGGATGAAAGCAGCAGGGTTGCCCGGCCGTCGCCCTTGGGCAGCAGCGCCGTCCAGCCCGAAATGTCCAGGCTGCGTCCGCTGCCGGCCAGACGCAGGCCGGGCTCGTCCGGCATTTTCGCATCCCCGCCAAAGCGGATTTCGCCGCGATCGAAGCCGCCTGTCGCGCTGCCGAGCCACGCTGCGCTGACGGTTTGCCCCAGCCGCGCTTCATGCTGCAGGCCATTGCCCTGCGGCTGGCGGATCACCCGCAGCGGCAACGGCTGCGCGGCGGCCTTCGTCAGCGGCGCCGGCAGGCTGGAGGTCAGCCCGACGAGATCGGATTCAACGCGGATGCGCTCGCCCGCCGGCTCCAGATCTATCTGGCCGCGCCATGCGGCCTGTCCCGACAAGCGCTTGCCCCATTCCGCGCCGAGCCAGGGCGTCATGCCCACGGCGGTGGCGCGCCCCTGCGCCAGGATCTGCACCTGCCCATCGCGGGTGGCGGTGTCGATGCGCAGGGGGCCGCCCAAAAACTGCGCCGTCATGTTCTTCGCCGTCAGGCTGTCGTGCGTGAAGGCGATGTCGCCGCGCACCTGGTCGAGCGGCGGCAGTCCGGCCGGGCGCAGGGTATCGCCCAGAAACGACAGCCGGCCGGCCAGCGTGGTGTCGTGGTGGTGGCGCAGCGGCACAATCAGCTTCAGGGCAAGTTTCATCGGGCCGCTGCCATCCACGTCACGGGTGAAGCCCTGCAGCCGTTCCCCAACCGGGCTGACGTTGGCAAAGCGGATGAAATCCTGGATGGGGCCGTTGGCCTCGCCGTCGATATGCAGCAGCTCCTCGTGATGGATCAGGTCGGGAATGACGGCCTTCACCGGCGCCAGCGCCACCCCGTAAATCCGCGCCTGGCTGGCGGTCACCTCCATCGTCTTGCCCTGGAACAGCACGCGCCCCTGGATGCCCTCGATGCGCGGCCAGCCCGCCACGTAGTCGATCACGGCATCCCTGGCCTGCACGTCGACGCGAAACACCCCGTTGCCCTGCTCGAACGGGAACTGCGCCAGATCGCCCTTGAGGTTCAGCCGCACATTGTCGGAGTGCCCGGCCACGACGCCCTGCCTCACCCAGTCGACCGTTTGATCGCCGATCTTTTTCGGGAAGTAGCGGTACACCGCGGTGCCCTCGGCGCGGCTCAGATGCGCGTTCAGGTCGATCACGCCTGGCTGGCCGGCGATCAGCTCGTAGTGGCCCTTGGCCGTGCCCGCCATGTCCTTGTTGGCGAATGCCATGTCGGCCAGCGTCAGTCGGCGGCCGCGCGACGTTTTTTTCCAGCTGCCGCGCGCCTGCACGCTGTCGAAGCCGAACGACGGCTCGCGAAACAGGCTGGGCAGACTGAGCCCCAGTTGCTTCGAATCGATCTCGAACACGCCCGCGCGCGCGTCCCCTTCGACGCGCCCGGAGAGGTTGGCCAGGCCGGGCTGATTGCCCTCCGCCGTCACCCCCAGGCCGCTGAAGCGGGCGGCGACATTGAAGTTGTCCAGCCCAGGCTGCGCGCCGTGCCAGCGGAACCGCAAATCATCGAAGCGCCCCTGCGGTTGCAGGGTGTGCAGGCGCGCACGCAAGGCCGCCTCCATCGGCAGTCTCGGCAAGATCGATTGCCAGCCGCTCAGGCTGAGCGCCTGTGCCGTGAACTCACGCGACGTGGCGTTCCAGGTCAGACCCGCGTTGAACGGTGCGCCCAGGGCGGCACCCGGCCGCGCCACGCGCAGGTTTTCAAGCGCCACGCGCTGACCGTCAGGACCCCGCTGCCACGTGGCCTGGCCTTGCACCTCGTCCAGCCTCAGCGCGGGCAGGCCATCGCCCAGGACAGTTTCGACCGCGCGCAGGTCCAGTGCCGCGCTCACCCCGGCCAGCGCGCCGCCCGCCACGTCGAATCGCATGTTCAGCGCGCCCTGGCCCTGCCGGGGCTGATACGGCAGCGCCAGCCAGGCGTCCAGTTGCGGAAACGACAGCTGTGCCAGGCTGGCTTCGATGCTGCCGTTCCAGGTCTCGAGGTCGTCCGCATTGCGTGCGCCCAGTTTCGCGTCGACCGTCAGCGGCTGGGCCAGACTGGGCGGCGGGACGGCATGCAATTGCAGGCGGTGGGTGCGGCGGGTATTGGTCAGGGTGAAATCGACCGCAGTGAGGATCAGCGGCGGCGCATTGCGCACCTCGTCCAGCCAGGTGAGCGTGGCGTTGCCGACATGCACCCGCCCCTGGCGCAGCAGCCAGCTGGAAAAGCGGCTGTCGGGGTCGGCCGGGTTGATCGGAATGCTGCCGACGTAATAGTGGCCGTCGCGCGCGCGCCGCACCCCGAGCGTCAGCCCTTGCAACTCGATGCTGTTGAAGCGCGGCTCCAGAAACAGCAGCGAACGCCAGGCAAACGTGGCCTCGAGTTCGGGCAGGTAGAGTGCGGCGTGGCCCTGCGGGTCGTGCAGGCGCACCCCCTGCAGGCGGAATTCGGGACGCGCCTGCTGCCACACCCCCGACACCGCCTCCAGCGTGACCTGCTGCCCCAGCGCGCGCGACATCAGGCTGGCCACCGTATCGCGGTGATCGGCAATATTCGGCAACACCCAGAAAAACATCAGCGCCGCGGCGCTTGCAAAGCCCAGCACGGCAAGCGCCGCCAGGGCCGCCAGCCAGCGCGATGCGCGGCGCAGAAACACGGAAAGCGCGGGGAAAACAGTCATAAAAAAAAGGGCTCGCGAATGCCGCGATTCTATGCGCTTGCCCGCGCCTTCGGCGGCATCCGGCAGGAAATTGATGTGCGTCATTCGTCGGTGAAGCGGTGGATGAGGCGGCGGTCGCGCTTGGTGGGGCGACCCTTGATCGCCGCTTCCGGGCTGACGGCCAGCTTGCGCTCGCTCGCCTGCTGCTGGCGGCGCGCGTGGCTGGCGGGGTCTTCTTCGTACAGCGCCTGCGCCACCGGCGCCGGGCCGCGCTGCATCGCCAGCGCGCGCACCGTGATGGTCCAGTCGGCGTCGCCGACATGCAGGTTCAGCCGGTCGCCCGGTTTCACTTCGCGTGCTGGCTTGACGCGCTCGCCGGCGAGCTTCACGCGGCCATGCTCGATGGCCTGGCTGGCAAGGCTGCGCGTCTTGAAAAAGCGTGCCGCCCACAGCCATTTGTCGAGCCGCATTTTGTCAAGCAAGCTTGTATTGGGCATGATGTTCTCAGTCGGCATCGAGCACCGCCGCCAGCGCGCCGGGCTGCGACAGCGCCCGCGTCCACCATTCCAGCGCCCGCCCCGCTTCGCCGCTGCGCCAAGCCAAATGCAGGGTTTCGCGCGGGTTGCCGCCGACCCATTCGCACGCCGCCAGCCGCCCGGCGACCACTTCGCGGTCGGCCAGCCAGCGCGGCAGCGAGCCCACCCCCAGCCCGGCCTGCTGGGCGGCGAGCTTGCTCGGCAAATCGGCCACCGTCAGGCGCGGCGGCTGCTGCAGCCATCCCGCGCTGCGCAGCGGCAGGTTGCGCGCCGTGTCGGCGATCACCACCGCGCGGTGCGCCGCGATGTCGGCCTGACTGAGCGGCTTTTTTGCGTGCGCCAGCGGATGCTGCGGCGCCACGCAGAACACGAATTCGATGTGCCCCAGCGCGCGGGTGCGGAGCTTGTTGTTGGCCGGCGCGTCGCCGCCGGCGATCACCAGGTCGGCGCGGCCGGCGGCGAGCGCGTCCCAGCCGCCCGCCAGCATTTCGTGGCGCAGCCTGATCTCGGTGGCCTGGCCCAGCTGATAGAACGCGTCGAGCAGCGGCAGCAGCGGCGCCACCGGCACAATGCCCTCGACCGCGATCGCAAAACCCGTCTCCCAGCCGCCCGCAACCTGCCGGGTTTTGTGCGCCAGCGCGTTGGCCGCGGCCAGCAGCGCACGGCCTTCCTCCAGCAACACGCGGCCGGCCGGGGTAAAGCGCGCGCGGTGGCCGGAGCGGTCGAACAGCAGCACGTCGAGGCCGGCCTCGATCTGCTGCACCGCGTAGGTCAGGCTCGACGGCGCGCGCGCCAGTTCTTCGGCGGCCCGGGCAAACGAGCCACGGCGTTCGATGGCGTCAAGAATGGTCAGCGCGTCCAGGGTAAGCGGCATGTTCGGAAAAGTTGAACGAGTTGGTCGAATTGTGCCGGCTTTACTCGGCAGAAGCCACGTTTATATTGAATTCATCGCTTGAACATTAAAAATGAAAACCGCATTTGAACCACAGAGGCGCAGAGAAATGCAACCATAATAAATAAGTTATCCACACTTTCCCACTCACCCGGCAGGTGACTGGGCGTCGCGACATAAGTCTTTGTTTTTCCTCTGTGCCTCTGTGGTGAGAAATTCAGGTTAAACAAGAAGGAGGTTCCCATGCTTACCGTGCGCAAATCAGCCGAACGCGGCCACGCCCACCATGGCTGGCTAAACAGCTTCCACAGCTTTTCGTTCGCCGGCTACCACGACCCCGACTGGATGGGCTTCGGCCCGCTGCGCGTGATCAACGAAGACCGCATCGCACCCGGCGGCGGCTTTCCCACCCACAGTCACCAGGACATGGAAATCGTCACCTGGGTGCTCGCAGGCGCGCTCGAGCACCAGGACTCGCTCGGCAACGGCGGCGTTATCCACCCCGGCGAGGTGCAGCGCATGCGCGCCGGGCATGGCATCGCCCACAGCGAGTTCAACGCTTCGGCGTCCGAACCGGTGCATCTGCTGCAAATCTGGATCGAGCCGGATGCTAACGGGCTGGCGCCGGGCTACGAGCAGATTGCCTTCGCCCCCGACAGCCTGCGGGGCCGGCTGCGGCTGATCGCCTCGCGCGACGGCCGCGACGGCTCGGTGACGATCCACCAGGACGCCGCGATCCACGCCGGGCGACTGGCACCCGGCGACCGCGCCACCCTGACGCTCGCGCCGGGGCGGCGCGCCTGGCTGCAGGTGGCGAGCGGCCGGGTCAAGGTGCGGGGATTGCCGCTGGACGCCGGCGATGCGGTGGCGGTCCGCTTCGAGTCCGCCATCGACATCGAGGCACTGGACGCCAGCGAAGTCATCGGCTTCGACCTCCCCTGACGCCGCACTCCCGCCCAGGGACGGAAGACCGATACAATCACCCTTTTTGACACAAGGCCCCCCCCGTGCCCAAGATCCTCGCTTTTTCCGGCAGCATTCGTCGCGACGCTTTGAACCGCAAACTTATTCAAGCCGCAGCGGATGCCACCCGGGCTGCGGGCGGCGACGTCACCCTGATCGACCTGGCGGACTATCCGCTGCCGCTCTACAACGGCGATCTCGAAGACCGCGACGGCCTGCCCGACAACGCGCTGCGCCTGAAAGCCCTGTTCAAGGATCACGACGCCCTGCTGATCGCCAGCCCGGAATACAACAGCTCGATTCCGCCGCTCCTGAAAAACACGATCGACTGGGTGTCGCGCGAATGGGGGGGCGAATCGGGGCTGGTGCCGTATCAGAACAAGGTTGCCGCCATCATGGCGGCCTCGCCGGGCCAGTTCGGCGGCATGCGCATGCTGCCGCACCTGCGGCAGATCCTGAACACGCTCGGCGTGCTGGTGCTGCCTGGGCAATTCTCGCTGCCCGGCGCCGACAAGGCGTTCGACGAGGAAAACGGCGCCCTGAAGTCGCCGGCACGGCTGCACGATCTGGTGCTGGAACTGGTGAAGACCACGAACGCGCTCAAGCAAGCGTAAAAAACGCCGGATGACCGGCGCTTTTTTCGGGATGGCCGCAGCTTTAAGCCGACTTGCGGCGACGCGCCAAGCCCAGGCCCATCAGCCCTGCGCCCACCAGCAGCAGCATGCCGGGTTCGGGAATCTGGAACGGCGGGGAGCCCCCCTCGCGGTAATAAACGCTGATGTGGGACGTATCTTTCACCGTTGCCTGGCCCGTGAGCGGGAAAGGCGGCTTGGTGAACGGGGTGGCGTAGGTGCCGCCCGCCTGCGTCACCAGGTATCCGACCAGGTTGGTCCCCGCGCCATCCTTGAAAATGAACAGGATGTCCGCAATGCTGGTGCCGCCAACGTAGCTGAAGCTGCCGGACAGGCCGCCGCCGGTGAAATCAAACAGGCCGGAGGTGTCGACGAAACCGGTGCCCGAACTGTTCCATTTGCCGTCGAACAGCCAATCGGAGATCCCGAAGAACGCTTTATTGTTGACCAGCGTCGAGCTGTCATTTTCATGACCGTTCAGCGGACTGAGGATGCTGCAATCCGTGGCGGTCGACACCTTGCCGCTGATGTCATACCCGGTGCCGCTGCACGCGATGAAGGCCGCGCTTGCATTGCCGGCCATTGCCACGCCCATCACCATGCCGAGTGCGGAGGCGGATACGATTGAGCGAATTGAGTTGGTTTTGTTTTTCATGATTTTTCCTTGATTGTTTGCGCTTGTCCAAACCAAAGCAAGCCGCGGGCCAGAAAATGGCTCTTCACGGTTTTCCTACGGAAGACAAGCGTGTTAACGACGTCGGTGGCGACGCGCGGTTGTAGAGGAATGATGGCTTGTCCTTGGTGTTCAGCTGGAATATCTTGAGCTTGAAATATTCCATGTCGCGGAAGCCTCTGGCGCGGCGTCGCAGCAGGGCGATGGACACATTGCCGGCTTCCAGCCGCGAGGTTGTGATCGGATGATCGGCATACGCGCAGATGCCGGTGCGATGTGCCTTCAGGGTCTTCACGAATTTATCCA
>Ga0208244_101066_pt1 | contig 17900 bp, 19 predicted proteins | sample SubbioCR12Aug_5A_FD_184828 | JGI IMG/M metagenome (GOLD analysis project Ga0208244, IMG submission 184828) | Serpentinite rock and fluid subsurface biosphere microbial communities from McLaughlin Reserve, California, USA - CR12Aug_5A (SPAdes) | ecosystem: Environmental > Terrestrial > Deep... | reverse complement strand
AGTATTCGACGCGCAGTTCCTCCAGCGCCGCCATCAGGGTTTCGGCGACGAAGATGCCGCCGTAGGGACCGAAGTGGCCGCGGGAATCGGGGAGATCAGTCAGCTTCATGATGCTTCTTTCGCGTTCGCAATGAATCGCGCGATCTTCTGCGCGTCCTTGATGCCCTTCGAGACCTCGACGCCAGACGAGACGTCGACCGCCCACGGCTTGACGCTGCGCACGGCCGCGGCCACGTTGTCCGGGTCGAGCCCGCCCGACAGGATCAGGGGCTTGGGCAGCCCCCGCGGGATCAGGTTCCAGTCGAAGCGCTCGCCGGTGCCGCCCGGCACGCCGGGAACGAAGGCGTCGAGCAGCAGCCCTTGCGCGGTCTCGAAGTCAGCCGCGCATTTTAGCAAATCCGTGTCCGGATTGACCCGGATGGCCTTGAGGTAAGGCCGGCCATGACGGATGCAGTCAGCCGGCGTCTCGTCGCCGTGGAACTGCAGCAGGTCGAGCGGCGCGCGCTGCAGCACCGCCTCGACGAAAGCGGGGTCGGCGTTGACGAACAGCCCCACGCTCTGCACGAAGGGCGGCAGTTCGCGCAGGAGCGCCGCCGCGGTCTCCACGGAGACGTGGCGCGGACTCTTCGCGTAGAACACGAAGCCGAGCGCATCCGCGCCTGCTTCACAGGCAGCGTGCAGGTCCTCGACGCGGGTGATGCCGCAGATTTTTACGCGCAGGCTCATGTTGCGAAGGGCCATCGATCCGGGTTTTCCGGCAGGGCAAAGTGCGCAGGATACCGGATGTGGGTGAGGTAGAGCCCGGCCGCGTCGAAGGTCGGCGCGGCGCGGGTGCGATCACGGCTGACGAGCAGTTCGTGCAGCCATTCCGGCGGCTGCACGCCGGCGCCCACCTGGATCAGGCTGCCCATGAGGTTGCGCACCATATGGTGCAGGAAACCGTCGGCCTGGAAATCGCACAGCAGGTAGTCGCCGCGCCGCTCGACGTGGGCGCGTCGCAGTTCCTTCACCGGCGACTTGGCCTGGCATTCGGCGGCGCGGAAGGCGGAGAAGTCGTGCTGGCCGATCAGGTGCAGCGCCGCGCGATTCATCGCGTCGGCGTCGAGCGGGCGATGGTGCCAGCCGATGAGGCCGTCGTTGAGTCCGGGCCGCACCGGATGGTTGAGCAGCACATAGCGGTAGCCGCGCTGGGTGGCGGCGAAGCGCGCGTGGAAGTCCTCGCCCACTTCGCGCGCCCAAAGGACGGCGACGCCCGGCGGCAGATGGCTGTTGACGCCGCGCACCCAGGCGGTGAGCGGGCGCTCGACGGCGACGTCGAAATGCGCCACCTGCAAGGCCGCGTGCACGCCGGTATCGGTGCGGCCGGCGGCGGTGACCGCGGTCTTCGCGCCGACGATCGCCGACACCGCGGCTTCCAGCGCGTCCTGCACGCCGCAGCCCTGCGGCTGCGACTGCCAGCCGCAGAAGCCGACGCCGCGATATTCCAGACCTACAACGATTCTCATGCCAGAAGCATTCCGACCAGGATCAGGGCCGCCAGTATGACGGCGCTGTCGCGGGCGTGCCAGCGTTCGGTTTCGAGGGGATAGCTCGACGGCCCGGCTTCCTCGGGCAAGGGGGCACGCAGGGCGTCGAGCCAGCGCGCCGGGGCCGGCGCGGATTCGACGTAGTCGAGCGTGAGGCCGAGGCGCACGACGAAGGCGCGCCGGTCGAGACCGAGTGCGGCGAACGGCGCGGTCAGCCCATACAGGCCGTACAGCAGGCGCGCGCGTTCGGTCAGCGCCAGCAGGACGGCCAGCCCCGCCAGCAGCAAGGCCAGCCGTGCGACGCGCAGGCCGCCTGCCTGCAGGCCCTCCATGACCGGACTCGCCCAGCCGAGCGCCGGCCATGCGGGCGTGCCCGGGAGCGTGTAGGCGTAGGCGAGCAGCAGCACGAGGAAAAGCCAGCGCGTGCGGCGCAACAGTTTCAGCAATTGGGTTCGGACCGGCGCAAACAGAAAGGCCGTCGCTGCGGCGACGGCCAGTAGGGGGAGGACGGGCGGGGCGGCCGCTTCGACCGCCACCGCCCAGCCGACCCACAGCAGGATGCGGGCGGCCGGATGGATTCTAGGGCGTGCCAACACTAATTTCACGCCCGCGACGAGGCCGATTCGGGATGCAGGCCGCGAAGCGAAACGCGCCGCAGTGTCGTTCACTGCAAGCGGTTCGCGACAAAGGGATGCGCCCGGCTGGATTCAAGCTTGGCCGGCCCGTCCCTTCGGGTTGCTGCGAGAAAGCGCGTCTGCGGCGTTGCGCCGCTTGGCAAGGGATGGCCCTTGCCTGCGCGACGCGCCTTGCATCCATCGCTTTCTCGCAGCAACGCGGACGCGAAATTAGTGTTGACACGCCCTACTTAGCCAAGCGAACTCAGCATACCCTGTGCGTCGGACTTCTGCTTGTCGTTGCCCTCGGCGATCACCTCGTTGAGGATTTCGCGCGCGCCTTCCTTATCGCCCATTTCCACGTAGGCGCGGGCGAGGTCGAGCTTGGTGCCGACTTCGTCGAGTTCGAGTTCGCTGCCACCGGATTCGCCGAGGTCGAGGTCGAGGCCGCTGAAGTCGAACTTGCTGTCCGGACCGTTGTCGGCTTCCAGCCCCAGGTCGAGTTTCAGGGGTTCGTCAGCCGCCGCCGGCAGGTCGAGGTCGGGCAGTTCGAAATCGAGGTCGAGCGCCTGCTTGGCGGGCTGCTCGGGTTCGGGAGCGGGCTCGAACGCGGGCATTTCGACGACCGGTGCCTCGGGCGCAGGGCTCGGTTCGAACGCCATCGGCGCGGGATCGAACTGCGTTTCAGGCTCGGCGACAGGTTCGGGCGCACTGGGTGCCGCGGCCTCGGTCCCGCTGCCGAACGCGACAGCGCCGCCCGCGACCGCTGCGGTCGCGGCCACGGTCGCGGCAGGCGACGCGCCGGATGTGCCGCCGCCGTACAGCGGGTTGGTCGGGTCGATCTCGCGGCCCATTTCGCAGGCCTTCTCCCACAGCGGGTGGGTGTCGCTGCCGAGCGCGGCGTACAAGTCGCCGGCCACCGCGGCGAATGCCTGGGTATTGCGGCGCGCGGCGTAGATTTCCAGCAGCTTGACGCGGACTTCGTGGCGGTCCGGGTTCTTGTTGATGGCTTCCTTGAGGATTTCCTCGGCCTGGGCGTCGCGGCCGTAGGCCATGTAGACCTCGGCCTCGGCAATGGGATCGACGTCGTGGGTGTCGATGGTCCCGAGACCCGCCTGGCTGAAATCGGTCAGGAATGAGGTGTCGCCGGTGTTGACGCTGCCGCCCGACGACGCGCCGATCACCGAAATCGGCTTGCCGTCGTTGCCCGGCAGGACGCTGTCGTCAAGCACGGTGGTGGCGCCGGTCTTGCGACGGCGTCCGCCCGACATCATCCACCACAGCACGCCGCCGAGGCCGAGCGCGGCGAGGCCGCCCGCGGCCGGGCGACTCATCAGCGTGGAGAGCAGCCATCCGCCGATCACGCCGCCCATCACCAGAAAGCCGAAGACCGCATCATCGCCTTCGCGCGCGCCGGATGCAGGCGGCGGCAGCGCTTCGCCCTCGATCAGCCGCATCACCTGCGCGACGCCGGCTTCGATGCCGCCGTAATAATCGCCCGCCTTGAAGTGAGGCGTGATGGTTTCGGCGATCACCCGTTTGGCAATCGCATCGGGGATCACACCTTCCAGCCCGTAGCCGACTTCCAGCCGCATATCACGGTCGTCCTTGGCGACAACCAGGATGACGCCGTCATCGACCTTGGTGCGGCCGATTTTCCACTGCTCGGCGACCCGGATGCCAAATTGCGCGATGTCTTCCGGCTGGGTGGTGGGAAGCACCAGCACCGCGATCTGGCTGCCCTTCTGCGCCTCGAATGTGGCCAGCCGGCTCTCGAGCGCGGCGACTTGTTCCGCGCTGAGCGTGGCGGTGAGGTCGGTGACGCGGCGCGACAACTCGGGCACGGCCACCAGCGCCCAGGCCGACAGCGCACACAGCAGCAGGAACAAGCCAAGCGCCGTGCGCGCCTGGCCTTTCATGGCAGCCAAGGCGGATCAGTAACCATGCGACAGGCTGCCGCCCGAATCGCCGCGGGCGGGTGCAGCCGGCGCCGGCGCCGGCGCGGAGGTGCCGAAGTCGACCTTGGGCGGCACGGCGATGGCGGCCTCGTTTTCCACCGTGAAGCTCGGCTTGGTTTTGTAGCCGAACAGCATCGCGGTGAGGTTGGAGGGGAAGGAGCGTACCGTGACGTTGTAGGTCTTCACCGCATCGATGTAGCGGTTGCGCGCGACGGTGATGCGGTTCTCGGTGCCTTCGAGCTGCGCCTGCAAATCGCGGAACAGGCCGTCGGCCTTCAATTGCGGATAGTTTTCCGCCACCAGCAGCAGGCGTGAAATGGCGCCGGTCAGTTCGCCCTGTGCGGCGATGAATTTCTGGAATGCGGCCTCGTCGTTGATCAGCTCGGGCGTCGCCTGAATCGCACCGACGCGCGCACGCGCCTCGGTCACCGAGATGAACACCTCCTGCTCGTGCGCGGCGTAGCCCTTCACCACATTGACCAGGTTTGGCACCAGGTCGGCGCGGCGCTGGTACTGGTTCAGCACCTCCGCCCAAGTCGCCTTGATGTCCTCGTCGGTCGATTGCAGGGTGTTGTAGCCGCAGCCGGACAGCACCAGCGCCATGAACGTCACCATCAGCCATTTCAACATGTCGCGCTCCTCGTTCAAGTGATGTGCGTGGCACCGGAAACGTCCGGCGCCCGTTCAATACGACGACAAGCTTACTTTAAAAGCGTGACCAGCTCTGCCTCGGCGCGGCCGTCTTCCAGCCACAGCCGGGCCACGCTGACCGGCAGCTTGAAGCGGCGCGGCCCCGCGCTGCCCGGATTGACGAACAACACATCGCCCCGGGCTTCCACGCAGGGCTGGTGCGAATGCCCCGACACCACGACGTTTACCCCTGCCGCGGCCGGATCGATGGCCAGCTCACCGAGGCTATGCAGCACATGCAGGCGAACGCCCTCGAATTCGAGGTCCGCCGTATACGGGATCGTCGTCGCCCAGTCCGCGCGGTCGTTGTTGCCGCGCACCACCGTCAGCGGCGCGATGTGCGCCAGCGCGTCGAGCACGCCGCGCGGCTCGCCCGTGCGGGAGCCGATGTCGCCGGCGTGAACGATGTGTTCGCAGCCTTGCAGCGCCGCGATGGCTTCCGGGCGCAGCAGGCCGTGGGTGTCAGCGATCAGCCCGATCAGCGTGCGCGGCATGGCGACTGGTTCAGGGCGCCACGCCCCAGGTGGCGAACAGCGGGTCGGACTCGGGCAGCTTGTCGGCGTAGCGATCGTCCTTCGGGCGCTTGAGTCCCCGCTCGACGTAGGTCTCCACCTTCTTGAAGCCGGCCTGCTTGATCAGCGTGCCGACCCAGGCCATGCGCTCCATCGGATGCAGCTGCGTCCACAGCTTGATCACCTTGGGCGGGAAGTAGCGGTGCGACAGCGTCACCACGAACATGCCGCCCGGCTTCAGCACGCGTTTGGCCTCCGCCACGATCTGGTGCGGCTGCGTCAGGTATTCGAACGACACCGTGCACACCACCGCGTCGAAGCTGGCATCGGCAAACGGCAGCGTGGGATCGGCGTTGATGTCCTTGACGATGCGCTCGGCCAGCTGCGGGTTGTCGGCCAGTTCCTCTTCATTCAAGCCCAGGCCCACCGCCGACTGCACCGTGTCCGGCAGGTGCGAGCGCCAGCCCGCCATCAGGTCGAGTACGCGCGCGTTTTCCGGCAGCACGGTGCGGTACAGCGCCTGGATGCGGCGCGCACACACGGCGTCGACGTGGGTGACCTTGCGGGCCACGGTATAGAACTCGGTGTCGGGAAACTCGTCCTCGCGGGCGAACGCATCCGGTCCCTCGAAGTCGGTCGGCGTCTGCATCTGCGTGTCCATGCCGCTCCATTCCAGCAGCTGCTCCACTTTGCCGATCGGCTCGGTCGAAACGTCGCTCTTGCCGCTATCGATGCTGAAGATGCGGCCCTGCAGCGGATGGCTGAAGTTGGCGACGAAGCTGGATTCGTTGAGCTTCATCACGCGGAACATCGGGCCGGGGGCGTCGTCGGCGTGCAGCAGTTGCGACGGATAGAAACGCCCGAATTTCAGCGGCGCGATGTCGCTGCGGAACGCCTCGTTCGGCACCTCGTGCTCGATCTTCGGACCGACGTCGACCTGAGCGTCGACCGGCGGGGTGTCGCCCGGCATCCAGATCACCACCTGATGGCGGCCAAGGTCGGAAAAATAATTGACGCGAAAGCGCAGCGCGGAGTGGAGGAGTTTCATTGGTTCAGGAGTCAGGATTCAGGGATCAGGGAGTGGTAGGTGCGGCGGGCGAGGCAGAGGTCTTCCCACGCGCGCGCCTTGTCCGGCAGGTTGCGCAGCAGGTAGGCGGGGTGATAGGTCACGATCAGCGGAATGCCTTGGTACGTGTGCACGCGGCCGCGCAGGCGGCCGATGGCTTCGTCCGTCTGCAGCAGCGTCTGCGCGGCGAAGCGGCCGAGCGCGACGATGAGCTTGGGGCGGATAAGCTCGATCTGCGCCAGCAGATAAGGCCGGCAGGCGGCGATTTCATCCGCCTCGGGATCACGGTTGTCGGGCGGGCGCGATTTCAGCACATTGGTGATGTAGACCTTGTTGCCGCGAGCGAGGCCGATCGAGGCCAGCATGGCGTCGAGCAGCTTGCCAGCCTGGCCGACGAAGGGTTCGCCCTGCGCGTCCTCGTCGGCGCCCGGCGCCTCGCCGATGATCAGCCAGTCGGCATTGCGGTCGCCCACGCCGAGCACGCCCTGGGTGCGGGTGGCGGCAAGCTTGCAGGCAGTGCAATGGGCGACCGCGTCGGCGAGCTGCTCCCAGGTGGTGGCGGTGGCCGGCACCGGCGCAGACGGCGAAGCGGGCGTCTCGCGCAGCCGCCACACCGGGCCGATGCCGAGCTCCTCGAAGACGTCGTCGCGCGTCAGCATGACAAAGTTTTTTTCATGATCAGCGCGTCCTCGCGGCCGTCGCGCGCCGGGTAATACCCGCGGCGCACCGCCAGGTCGACAAAGCCGCTGCTGCGGTAGAGCCCGATCGCGGCGGTGTTGGAAGTGCGCACTTCGAGAAACAGGCTTTCGGCCTTGTGGCCGCAGGCGCCCGCCAGGCAGTGTTCGAGCAGGTCGCGCCCGAGGCCGTGGCCGCGCCACATCGGCGCGATGGTGAGGTTGAGCAGATGCGCCTCGCCCGCCGCCACCATCAGCGCGTAATAGCCGATGATTTCGCCCTCGGCCTCGCGCACCCACATGCTGTAGCCGGCCTTGAGCGAATCGGCAAAGTTGCCCGGGCTCCAGGGATAGTCGTAACTGGCCAGTTCGATGCGGTGGATGCGCGGCAGGTCCGCCTCGGCCATCGGACGCAGACGGTGCGCGATTTCGAATACGGCGCTCATGCGGACGCCTTCGCGCGGCGCTCGTCCACCGTCAGCGCCACCTTGTCACGCAGATAAATCGGCGCAGCCAGTGCCGCGTCCACGCCTTCGCCGCGCGCGAACGCGGCGGCGGCCAGCGGCGCCATCGCAGCCGCGTCGGGCATCAGGCTGTCGTCGATGCGAACAAGCTGCGCCGCCAGCCGCGGCCGCAGCACCTCGCCCAGCACGGCAAAGCCGTTGCCGGCGCCGACCCAGCCGTCGCCGGCCGGCACCGCCACCGATTCCGGCAACGCCAGCTGCGGGGCGCTCACCGCGCGCCAGCCATCGCCTTCCCGCTGATACGCCGCCCAGTACACCTCGGCCATGCGCGCGTCGAGCACGGTCAGCACCCGCTCGGCGCCCGTCTGCTCGGCAATCGATTCCAGCGTGGACACGCCGACCACCGGCAGGTCGGCGCCGAACGCCAGGCCTTGCGTCACCGCGCAGGCGATCCTGAGGCCGGTAAACGAGCCGGGGCCGGCGCCATAACCGATGCCGTCGAGCTGGCGCAGGGTCAGTCCGGCGTCGCGCAGCAATTCCTCGATCATCGGCAGCAGGAGCGAGCTGTGACGCTGCTCGGCCAGCACCCGGAACGCGAGGATGCGGCCGTCGAGCCACAGCGCGGCCGAGCAGTATTCGGTGGAGGTATCGAGGACGAGCAGTTTCATCGGCGCCATTTTACCGGTTGCCGGCCTCCCCTCAGCGTTTGCCCCTGTAGACGACGCGGTAAATCGCGCCGGCGTGGTCGTCCGAGATCAGCAGGCTGCCGTCGGGCATCACCAGCACGTCGGCCGGGCGGCCCCAGGCCGTCTCGTCTTCCATCCAGCCGCTGACAAAGGGCTCGTAGCTCACCGCGCGCGTGCCCTCCAGGCGCACCATGCTGACGCGGTAGCCGACCTTGCTGCTGCGGTTCCACGAGCCGTGCTCGGCGATGAAGACGGCGTTGCGGTAGCGCTCGGGAAAAGCCGTGCCGGTATAGAAGCGCATGCCGAGCGCCGCCACGTGCGCGCCGAGCTCCTGCACCGGCGGCACGAATTCGGCGCAGCGGCGGCCCTTGCCGTATTCGGGGTCGACGATGGCGCGGCCGTGGCAATGCGGATAGCCGAAGTGCTGGCCGGATTTCGCCAGCCGGTTCAGTTCGTCCGGCGGCACGTCGTCGCCCATCAGGTCACGGCCATTGTCGGTGAACCACAGCTCGCCGCTTTGCGGATGCCAGTCGAAGCCCACCGTGTTGCGCACGCCGCGCGCGACCACCTCGAGCTTGCCGCTCGCGAGGTCGAGCGCGGTGATCGTCGCGTAGCGGTCGACGCCGGCGTCGCAGATGTTGCACGGCGCACCCACCGGCACGTAGAGCCTGCCGTCGGGGCCGAAGGCGATGAATTTCCAGCCGTGATGCGTCTCGGTCGGCCACGCCGCGCTCACCGTCTCGGGGCGCGGCGGTTTGGCGAGCTGCGCCTCGATATTGCGCAGCCGCAGCACCCGGCTCACCGCCGACACGTAGAGGTCGCCGTCACGGAAGGCCACGCCCACCGGCATCGTCAGCCCCTCGGCGATCACCACCGGCGTGCGCGCGCCGGTCAGCGGAATCGCATAGACCTTGCCGGCGCGGCGGCTGCCGACGAACAGGGTGTTCTTGCCGAGCGCCATCTGGCGCGCGTTGTCGACGCGGGCAAACAGCTCGACCTCGAAGCCGGGCGGCAGCTTGAGCTTCGCCAGCGGCAGCTCGTCCGCGTGGGCCGGGGCCAGCCAGGCGAAGGCCAACAGGGTGAAGATGATCCAGCGCGTCATGAGGGTCTCCTCTAGTCGGTCTGCAGGGGAATCACGATCTCGAAGCGCACTCGCGACCACGGGTCGCGCACTTCGGCCAAACGGGTGATGCGTGCGGTGAGCGGCTCGCCGCGGTCCATCAGGCGAGCGACGTCGGCATTCTCGCGGCGCGGCACATAGCCGAGCTTGTGGCCCTGCCAGTCCACCCGCACCGCCTTCGCGTCGTGCGGGTTGTCCGGTTCGCGCACCAGGGTGAGCGCATCGCCCACCTTGAGCTGCGCCCACAGCGTCTTGCCGGCGTGGTACTGGAAGCCGGCCAGCGGCGAATCCTGCAGCAGGATGTGCGCGGCAACCTGGGCGTGAAGCGGTTGCGCCCACGCCCACAGCAGCGTCAGCAAGGCCATCCAACGACGCATGGGATGTCCGAATCTCGGGTTCCGAATCGATCATTCTACTGATAAATTCGCTGCATAATCCGCGCCGCCGGACGGCTCTCTGCTTTAGTTTTTTGACTGGACAAGTCGCCATCCGCATGAGGTAGGATGAATGCATCCTCATCCTCGTGAGCCTTCCGCCATGCCAAGAAAAGCTGCCGCCCAGACCAAACTCTTCGTTCTGGACACCAATGTGCTGATGCACGACCCCACCAGCCTGTATCGCTTTGAAGAGCACGACATCTACGTGCCGATCGCCACGCTGGAAGAGCTCGACCTGCACAAGAAGGGCATGACCGAAGTTTCGCGCAACGCGCGCCAGGCCAGCCGCTTCATTGACGAAATCGTCAGCCAGCTCGACAGCATCGAAGACGGCGTGCCGCTCGCCCCGCACAGCCACAACGCCGCCACCGGCAAGCTGTTCCTGCAGACCCAGGCCATCAGCGGCGACATCCCGATGAGCCTGCCGACCTCCAAGGTCGACAACCAGATCCTCGGCGTGGTGCTGTTCCTGTCGCGCCACCACCCCAAGCGTCAGGTCATCCTGGTGTCGAAGGACATCAACATGCGCATCAAGGCGCGTGCGCTGGGCCTGCCGGCCGAGGACTACTTCAACGACAAGGTGCTGGAAGACACCGACCTGCTTTATGCCGGCCTGCGCGAACTGCCGCCCGACTTCTGGGACAGCCACGGCAAGGGCATGGAATCCTGGCAGGCCAACGGCCACACCTATTACCGCGTCAAGGGGCCGCTGGTCGCCAGCCTGCTGCCCAACGAATTCGTCTACCAGGAAGGCCCCAACCCGCTTTACGCCAAGGTGCTGAAGGTCGAAGGCAAGCAGGCGGAGATGGTCACGGTGCGCGATTTCAGCCACGCCAAGAACAACGTGTGGGGCATCACCGCGCGCAATCGCGAGCAGAACTTCGCCCTCAACGTGCTGATGGATCCCGAGATCGACTTCGTCACCCTGCTCGGCCAGGCCGGCACCGGCAAGACCCTGCTCACGCTCGCCGCCGCGCTGGCCCAGGTGCTGGACAAGAAGCTCTACAGCGAAATCATCATGACCCGCGTCACCGTCCCGGTGGGCGAAGACATCGGCTTTTTGCCCGGCACCGAGGAGGAAAAGATGACGCCGTGGATGGGCGCCTTGGAAGACAACCTCGACGTGCTGAACAAGACCGACGACGACGCCGGCGACTGGGGACGCGCGGCCACGCAAGACCTGGTCCGCAGCCGCATCAAGGTGAAGTCGCTGAATTTCATGCGCGGCCGCACCTTCCTCAACAAGTTTTTGATCATCGACGAAGCGCAGAACCTGACGCCGAAGCAGATGAAAACGCTGATCACCCGTGCCGGCCCCGGCACCAAGGTGGTGTGCCTCGGCAACATCTCGCAGATCGACACCCCCTACCTCACCGAGGGCAGTTCCGGCCTCACCTACGTGGTCGATCACTTCAAGGGCTGGGCGCACAATGGCCACGTCACCCTGCAGCGGGGTGAACGATCGCGTTTGGCAGACTATGCTGCAGAAGTGCTGTAAGCCCATTTTTCAAGGAGACACACCATGAAGCGCTGGATCATCCTGGCCGCCGGCCTCAGCCTGGCCTTGCCTGCCCACGCCATCGACTGGAAGGAAATGCTGAAGGGCGTCGTCAGCAAGCCCGCCAGCGAGACCCCTGCAGCCAGCGGCGTCGACGCGCTCTCAAGCACCGACATCAACGCCGGACTGAAAGAAGCGCTGACACGCGGCGCCGAAGCCGCCGTCGCCCAGCTCGGCCAGAAGGACGGCTTCTTCGGCAACGAAGCCATGAAAATTCCGCTGCCGCCCAGCCTGCAAAAAGCCGAAAAGGCCATGCGCATGCTCGGCATGGGCAAGCAGGCCGACGAACTGGTGCTGTCGATGAACCGCGCCGCCGAAGCCGCGGTACCGGAAGCCAAAACCCTGCTCGTGGGTGCGGTGAAAGAGATGACGCTGGAAGACGCCAAAGGCATCCTCACCGGCGGCAAGACCTCGGCCACCGACTTCTTCCGCAACAAGACCGAAGCCCAGCTCACCGAACGCTTCGGTCCCATCGTCAAGGCCACCACCGACAAGGTCGGCCTGGCGCAGCAATACAACCAGTACGCCGGGGCCGCCGCGCAGTTCAACCTGATCGACAAGAAACAGGCCAAGGTCGAGGACTATGTCACCCAGCAGGCACTCGACCGGCTCTATACGCTGATCGGCGAAAAGGAAGCCGCGATCCGCGCCAACCCGATGCAGGCCGGCAGCGACCTGCTGAAAAAGGTGTTCGGCGCCGTCAGCGGCAAATAAGCGCAAGCCATGAAGCCAGCCTCACTCGCCCTGCTCGCCGGACTGCTACTCGCCGCGCCGGCTCAGGCCTGGGAAGTCGGCGAATTCCGCCACGGCATGAGCCGCGCCGAAGTCGACGCCGCGCTCCAAAGCTGGAATTTCGACCGCAGCATGCCGGTCGGCCCCGACAGCCTCTTCGTCTACGACGGCCTCGGCAACCCCGCCAACCGCCGCTTCCTGTTCACCTTCTGCAACGACCGCCTCGTCGCCCTCGAACAGGAAGTCGCTCCCGCCTTCCGCCACTTCGTCATCATCGCGGCCAACTACTCCAACCTCCACGGCGACCCCTACAAGATCATCCCCACCACCAGCGTCGTCGCCAGCGGCGAGAAAAACCTGCTCGCCATGTTCTGGCGCAAGGGCAGCGACTACCTGGGCTTGAAATACCTGCTCCACCCCACCGGCGAACAACTCACCATGAGCTGGCAGATCGGGAACAACTGCTGGCAGGCGCCGCGCTGAAGCGTTGAGGGATGCCCTGCAGTGAAGGTGCTTCTATCGACCCACAGCGGACCGATAGACATGGCATCTTGAACGTCTGATGTTCCGGCCGAAACAGGCATTTAGCGTAGAACGATCTAGCGTGAGTCAGGGCCATCAGGCCGTCCAAACAACGTAGTACTCCTTGATTCGTCTGAAGTAATCACGGAGCAGATCGGGCTGGTACTACTACAGACTCGTTGGATACAAGCAGAAAGGCAGGGAATTCAAGGCCCGCCGAGTTGTTTTTGAGGCAAGAACAGCTAAAGTTGACTAAATATTCAGGATATTCAGGAAGCCGTCTCAGCCAGAATTCCTTGACCCCGGTTTATAGGGGCACCCCGACGAGGACGATATGAACGGACCCTACAATCACGGCTGGATGTTCGATGGAGGCGTTGGCATGCTGTTCGGCGGCTTGTGGATGATCCTGCTCCTAGTCGTTCCTTTGTTGCTGCTTGCTGTGTTGCTGAAATATCTGTTTACCAAACCCCGTGGCAGCGGAGACCAGCAAGGCGCGCCGGAAATGCAAACGCCGCTCGATGTGCTCAAGACAACCTACGCGCGCGGCGAAATCAGTCGCGAAGAGTATCTGCAAAAACGGGACGACATCCTGGAAAAATAGGCTACAGCAGGAGGGAGTCAGCCAGGGGAGCGTTGAAGGAGGCCAAAATGGCGCTCGTCAAAACATTATCCTGGGGTGCGGCTGCGTTCGTGCTGATGCTGGCCGTCTATTTCGGTGTGGTCAGCCTGGTTTCGGGCTGGGATTTCACCCTCGAGCAATTCGCCGACTTCTGGTACTTCATCATTGCCTTGGCGCTGGGTTTCGGCACCCAGGTTGGGCTTTATGTCCACCTCAGGCAACTCGTCGGTCAACAGAAAATGTCCGGCAAGATGGTCGCTGCCACCGGCACGACCTCGACCGCCGCAATGGTTTCCTGCTGTGCCCATTACCTGGTCAATGTTCTGCCGGTCCTGGGGGTGACGGGCTTCGTCACCCTGGTCGCCCAGTACCAGGTCCAGCTGTTATGGGTTGGCCTGGCCTTCAATCTGGCCGCCATTCTATATATCGCGCCGAAGGTCATCAAAGCCGCCAAGGAGCACAAACAATGTCTAATCAACACCTGATCGCCTGCTTTCTGGTGGCAGCCATCGGATCGACCCTGCTAGGTGCTGCCGGCTTTGGCGAGGTATGGGCGGCGGAAATTGCTCCGGCAACACAAACCAGCAATCAGGGGGGCGTGAAAATCACCGTCCAGCCACGGGGATTCCCGCCAGGCGCAAAAACCTGGGACTTCGCCATCACCCTCGAAACCCATACCCAGCCCCTCGACGACGACCTGGCCAAAGCCGCAACACTGCTAGCCGACGGCAAGCCAGCTCGACCCAGGGGCTGGGAAGGGACGCCACCCGGCGGGCATCACCGTAAGGGGGTACTGCACTTCGATGCCATCACGCCACTGCCGCAAACGGTTGAATTGCAGATACGCCAGACCGGGGAGGCAAGCCCCAGAATCTTCCGCTGGCAGCTGGGCCCGCGCCCTTAAGGGAGCAAAGGCAGGGCAATCTTTCGATGAAAGGAACGCGCCATGGCAACCGATCCCGTATGCGGCATGACGGTGGACGAACAAACGGCGGCAGACAGCATTGAATACGAGGGCAAGCGTTACTACTTTTGCTCCATTCACTGCATGCACAAGTTTCAGGCAGCTCCCCGGAATTACACTCGTCCCCCGGAGAAACCGGCCGTGCCGGCGGTGGTCTATACCTGCCCCATGCATCCCGAGGTTCGTCAGGACGCACCCGGCACTTGCCCCAAGTGTGGCATGGCCTTAGAGCGGCTGATGCCGCCCGCGCCAGCAAAGACTGCCACCGAATACGTCTGTCCCATGCACCCCGAAATAGTGCGCAGCGAACCGGGGAACTGCCCGATTTGCGGCATGGCGCTGGAACCCCGCACCGCCAGCCTGGAGGCGACGGAGAATCCCGAGCTCGTCGACATGAGCCGCCGCTTCTGGTTCAGCACCGCCCTGGCATTGCCGGTGTTTCTCATCGCGATGGCAGCCGACCTGGCACCGGAATTTGCCGGCCGCTTCCTGTCCCACGCTGCCATCCAGTGGGTCGAATTCCTGCTGGCCACCCCGGTGGTGATGTGGGGCGGTTGGCCCTTGTTCCAGCGCGGCTGGGCTTCGCTGGTCAACCGCAGTCTCAACATGTTCACCCTCATCGCGCTCGGCGTGGGCGTTGCGTGGGTCTACAGCGTCGTGGCCCTCGTCGCGCCGGGGCTGTTCCCGCCGGCCCTGCGCATGCACGGCGTGGTGCCGGTGTATTTCGAAGCGGCAGCGGTGATCACCGCGCTGGTGCTGTTGGGGCAGGTGATGGAACTGCGCGCCCGCAGCCGCACCAGCGCCGCCATCAAAATGCTGCTCGGCCTTGCGCCGAAGACGGCGCGCATCGTGCGCCCCGACGGGCGGGAGGAGGACATCTCGCTGGAGCACGTCCAGCCCGGCGATGTGCTGCGGGTGCGCCCCGGCGAGAAGGTGCCGGTCGACGGCGTGGTGCTGGAAGGGGCCAGCGCTCTCGACGAGTCCATGGTCACCGGTGAATCCATTCCGGTGGAAAAGGGTACCGGCGACCGCCTCATCGGTGCCACCGTGAACGGCACGGGCGGCCTGCTGATGCGTGCCGAACGGGTTGGGGCCGACACCCTGCTCGCCCAGATCGTGCATATGGTGAGCGAGGCCCAGCGCAGTCGCGCCCCGATCCAGCGGCTGGCTGACGTGGTGTCCGCGTGGTTCGTCCCCACGGTGGTGGCGGTGGCCCTCCTGACCTTCGCCATCTGGGCTCTGGTCGGCCCGGAGCCCCGCCTCGGCCACGCTGTGGTGAACGCGGTGTCGGTGCTGATCATCGCCTGTCCCTGCGCGCTGGGTCTCGCCACGCCCATGTCCATTATGGTGGGCACCGGCCGGGGCGCCACCTCCGGGGTGCTGATCAAGAACGCCGAGGTGCTGGAGGTGATGGAGAAAGTGGACACCCTGGTGGTCGACAAGACCGGTACCCTCACCGAGGGCCGGCCGCGTCTGATGGGGGTGACAGCTGCGCCCGGCTTCGACGAAAACGAAATCCTACGCCTCGGCGCGGCGCTGGAGCGGGCGAGCGAACATCCGCTGGCGGCTGCCATCGTCGCCGGGGCCACCGAGCGGGGGCTGCATCTTCCCGAGGTGAGAAACTTCCGCTCCGTCACCGGCCAAGGTGTTATCGGTGAGGTGGATCAGCGCACGGTGGCGCTCGGCAACCAGCGGCTGATGGATGAGCAGCAGATGGAACTGGGCGAACTCGCGCAGCAGGCAGACACTCTGCGTAGCGAGGGACAGACGGTAATGTTCGTCGCCGTGGACGGCAAGCCCGCCGGCCTGGTCGGAGTGGCCGACCCAGTGAAGGACACCACTCCGGAGGCCCTGCACATGCTCCTCCAGGAAGGAATCGAGGTGGTGATGCTCACCGGCGACAATCGGGTCACCGCCGAGGCCGTAGCGAAAAGGCTCGGCATCGAGCGAGTGCAGGCTGAAGTGCTGCCGGGCCAGAAGTCGGAGGTGGTGAAGCGGCTGCAGGCCGAGGGCCGGGTGGTGGCCATGGCCGGCGACGGCATCAACGACGCGCCCGCGCTAGCCCAGGCCCAGGTGGGCGTGGCCATGGGCAGCGGCACCGACGTGGCGATGGAAAGCGCCGGCATCACCCTGGTGAAGGGCGACCTGCGCGGCATCGTCCGCGCGCGGCAGTTGAGCCGGGCGACCATGCGCAACATCCGCCAGAACCTGTTCTTCGCTTTCGTCTACAACACCTTGGGAGTGCCGGTCGCGGCGGGCGTGCTGTATCCGTTTTTTGGTCTGCTGCTCTCCCCCATGATCGCTGCCGCCGCCATGAGTTTCAGTTCGGTATCGGTGGTGGGCAATGCACTGCGGCTTAATCGAATAAGGCTTTGAGAAAAATGAGGCGGGCAGCCGGCAGCCGAAGGGCAGTTATCAGCACACAACCAGACATTTTCTGAGAGATGCCTAAATGTCCGCTCCTGGCCGACAGCAGACCAAGCCCCCCGCAAGCCGCCCATCAGTCAAAGCCGCCCCACCTAACCGAGCTGCTCGCGCAAGCTATCCAAGGCCTCCCGCTCGCCGCGCACGCGGAAGAAGGCACCGTCCTCGTCGGCGCGCTCTTCCAGCACCGCGCAGCGCGCGAAGATTTCGCCGCGAAGTTGCTGAGCGGACCAGGGCAGAAACAACTCGGCCTCGACGAGGTCCTTCTGGAAGAACGCGACGATGGCTTGGTGCAGCCGGGCGACGTCGTCGGGGCGGCGCGCGCTCATGACGATGCAGCCGGGGTAGTCGGCGCGCAGCGCGGCTTCGCGCTCGGCTTGCACGGCGGCGTCGCCGACGTGGTCGATCTTGTTGAAGATGCGGAAGCGCGGCACGTCCTGCGCGCCGATTTCCTTAAGGACGGTTTCGGTGGCTTCGATCTGCCGTTCGAAGCCGGGGTCGCTGGCGTCGATGACGTGCAGCAGCAGCGACGCATCGAGCGCTTCTTCGAGCGTGGACTTGAACGACGCGACCAGGCCGTGGGGAAGGTTCTTGATGAAGCCGACGGTGTCGCTGACCAGCACGCGCGGAATGCTCTCGGGGTAGAGGGTGCGCACGGTGGTGTCGAGGGTGGCGAAGAGCTTGTTGGCGACCAGCACTTCGCTGCCGGTGAGGGCACGCATCAGGGTGGACTTGCCGGCGTTGGTGTAACCGACCAGCGCCACGCTGGCGAGTCCCTGGTGCGCCTGCCGCCGGGCGCGCTGCGTCTTGCGATCCGCGTCCATCGCGGTGATTTCCTTCTGCAGTTCGGCGATGCGGTCGCGGATCTTGCGCTTGTCGAGTTCGGTGTGCGATTCGCCGGCGCCGCGGCCGCCGACGCCGCTGCGCTGCCGCCCCTGCGGCCCGGCGAGCTTGGCCATTTCGCGCAGGCGCGGCGCCAGGTAGCCGAGGCGCGCGATCTCCACCTGCGCGCGCGCCGCGGGCGAGCGCGCGTTGCGGTGGAAGATTTCGAGGATGACCATGGTGCGGTCCATCACCTGGCAGCCGACCTCGTTTTCGAGGTGGCGCGCCTGCGACGGCGAGATTTCGTGGTCGACGAAGATAACGTCGATGGGTTCGGCCGAGACGGCGGCGGCGTCCACCTCTTCGACTTGCATAGGAAGGCGATACAGAGGGTTCTGCGGCGCCCGCTCGGGCTCGGCCTCATCGGCCGGCGCGCCGCCGACGAAGTGGCGGATTTCCTGCCGCTTGCCCACGCCCAGATACGCCGTCGACTCGAAGCCGGCGCGCTT
>Ga0208244_101065_pt1 | contig 17902 bp, 16 predicted proteins | sample SubbioCR12Aug_5A_FD_184828 | JGI IMG/M metagenome (GOLD analysis project Ga0208244, IMG submission 184828) | Serpentinite rock and fluid subsurface biosphere microbial communities from McLaughlin Reserve, California, USA - CR12Aug_5A (SPAdes) | ecosystem: Environmental > Terrestrial > Deep... | reverse complement strand
TTTAGAACCGGAAAGTGGAGCCGAGATGTCTCGACTCCACTTTATCGTTTGCGTTTGGCTTTCAGCAGACTTTGGCTTGCCTACCGACCCAGTTCTCTCCCTTTATTAGATTCGGGATGAGTCATGTTTTTGGCTGGCTGGCCAAAGTATTTTTGACTGTTTGTTACTCGCCAGCGCCAGCCGAAGCGCCAATTACATTCAGGATGATGCCAAGCACTACGGCGCCACTCCAAAGATACATCCAGGTTTTCAGCTTAAGTTCTTCCTTGCCAATGTTCTGCCAGCCCCAGATAAAGGTGTAAAGCATGCAGATAAAGCCCAAAATACCCTTCATCAAACCTTCGGTCTGGAAAAGTTTAACCAGAACGACGATACCAGCAACCCAAATAATAATTGAACCAATTGTTCCCAGCATGATATTCTCCTTTGGAATAGTAGAAAACCGAATTTAAATCAGGCCAGCCAGCCGAAAACCCCAGTAAATCATCAACGCGGTCAGAACCAAGGATGTGACTCCGGTACGCCGCTCAAACATCGCAATCCACGCAACCGCGGATCGGCGTTGCCCTTCAGGGAGGAATAAAACGACAGTCATCACCAAATACGCAACAAAAAATATGCCGGCGAAGGCATGAGTGTTCAGGGAAGCAAGAAACTGTCCATGGAACAACTCACCCGTAGCGGTGGTAAGGCCGCAACCGGGGCACGGAATCCCAAACAAACTTTTAAACGGACAGGCCCAGCCAGGCAAGCCCGCCAAGTGCAAGCCTGCTAGCAAAGCTCCAGCGCCCACGATCGCGAACCCTTCGGTGCGATTCTCGATAAGTGTGGAAAAAGAAGGCGTAAACCAGGTTCTTCTAAGCATCTAAATAGATTGAGAAGAAAAAGGGTGGGATTGAGAAAAGCAAGGGAGAGAAATGAAAGTTTGCATGTGCTGCACCTATTGTATAACACATCGGCCGAAGAGAAGAAACGAAAAGTAATACGCGAGTTTTCTGTAAATGTTATTTCTCTACCGGACAAAATGGTTTGAATAGTGATTTATTGCTCGTACTTGTCATTTCGAGCCGCGAAGCGGGGACATCGTGCCCGTAGGGTAGAAATCCTGCGCACAACGGAAAAGATTTCTCGCTGTCGCTCGAAATGACAATTTAGACCGAATCAAAAGACGCCAAGTTTTTATATCTTGGCGTCTTGCTTTAAGGCTTGGCTGTTTGGGGTTTAATCCTGCACGATCCAGGTGCCGGTTTCGCCGCGAATGGCGCGGCCGAGGTTCTCAGGGTTGGTGATGAGCGCCTGGGCGTTTGGGTTGGCTTCCAGGAACCAGATGACAGCCTGGATTTTGGGCGCCATGCTGCCCTTGGCGAAGTGAATTCCTTCGGCTAGGTAAGCCTTGGCTTCAGAAAGGGTGATTCTATCTAGCCATTTCTGCTCCGGTTTGCCAAAGTGGATCGCGACCTTCTCGACTGCGGTTGAGATGACAAACAGGTCGGCTTTGATTTCGCGCGCCAGAAGGGACGAGGCGAAATCCTTGTCGATGACGGCAGCAATGCCTTCGTAGTTACCATCGCCAGGGTCGATGACCGGGATTCCGCCGCCACCGACCGTCACAGTGATGATGCCGACGTCCAGTAAGGTCTGCACCGTCTCTAGTTCGACAATTTCCTTGGGCTGCGGTGAAGCGACCACGCGCCGGAAGCCACGTCCGGCGTCTTCCACCACCATCCAGCCCTGTTCTTCCTGGCGGCGCTTGGCTTCGGCTTCGTCCATAAAACTGCCGATGGGTTTGGTCGGGTTCTTGAAAGCCGGGTCTTCGCGGTCAACCAGCGTCTGGGTAATGACGGTCACAACCTTCTTTTTGATTCCGCGCTGGTAGAGGATGTTCTGTAAATTCTGTTGCAGAGCATAGCCAATGGCACCCTGGCTGTCGGCGCCACAGACATCCAGCGGGACTTCGTGCATCCCGGCGGTTTTGGCGGCAATTTCGGAGCGGCGCAGGATATAACCAACCTGCGGGCCGTTGCCGTGACCAATGGCAACTTCCCATCCTTGTTCAATCATGTCGGCAATGTGTTCACAGGTCTCTTTGGCGGCCAGGTACTGGCTATCCACCGTGACATTCTTGTCGTCTTTGATGAGTGAATTGCCGCCAATGGCGATTACGGCAAGTTTTTTGTGGGTCATGGGTTCTCCTGGGGGAATTTTAAAAAATATGTCAGACAAATTTTAACCGAAATTGGGAGAAATATCCATAACAACAAAAAACGCGCCCCCTGCGGAACGCGGACCATCGGGAAATTGGTTATGATGAAGATTAGAGCTGGCTGGCTTGCCGTAAGTCAGATAGTGTAAAGTCGTCGGCCCTGGCAAAACCGGCAACAAAACGTCCACCAGTAACCTTAATTTGGAATAAGCGAAAATCGACAAAAGTGAAGAAAGGTTCCGAGGCAGGATAACGCTCAAGATAAAGGGAGCGCGTCTGCGGGTAGGTTGGGTCAGTAACGGAAATTTCAGAAGCGTTACCAACTATCGAAATGCGGGCTAACTGCTGAAGGTCGGCGCTGCCGTCATCGGCCTCCATCCACATCAGGCTGACCCTGGGGTCAGCAAGGATATTCCGGGTGTGCTGGGCCAGGCGGCTGATGTGGATATAATACGAACACAGGTCGGGGGAAGGCGCAGCCAGTACCATCGATAGAAAAGGGGCGCCATTTTGCATTGTGCCAAGCGAGGCTTGGCGTGTGGCCCGAATCAGGTTCGCCAACTTGCCAAAAGTCTCGGTATCCATGAGGCTTATCCCTTGGGGTTGTCGAGGCGTATTCCGTGCCCGCGGACAGTGACAATGTAGGTGTGCGAGGGGTCCATCTCGGCCAACCGGTCGCGCAGGCGGCGGATGAGGGCGTCGAGAGCCTGGTCGCTGACCCCCACGGATTGTTCATCACCCCACACCGTGCTAATAAGTTCAGGGCGGGTGACAACGTTGCCGCTGTTCTCGTACAACTTCCAGAGCAGGTGGAATTGCGAGGCGGAAAGCGGCGGAGTCATTTGCTTGCCCATTATCCAGACCCGGCGCGAGCGCATGTCGAGCACCAGCCGTCCGTTGCGCAAGGGGTTGGCTTCGAGCGGCATGGTTGCATCGGAACTCAGGAAGGTGAATTCCTGTGAAATTGCTATTTTTACAATATCACCATCCTGTAACATAACCGGAGCTGTGACCAAAAGCGTATTGTGGCTGGTGCCGTTTTTGCTACCCAGGTCTTCGAGCATAATGCCGTTGATTCCGGGGGTCAGGCGGGCATGATAACGCGACACCTGCCTGTCGGGGATCACAATATCACAGCCCGGATCGCGGCCAAGCATAAGCGGATGGTCAATCGGCCAGCGACTGCCATCCAGGGGCCCGCCCTGCGCGACCAGCACCGGGTAGTCTTGTGACTCACTATGTTCGTCCGACATGGTATCGCCTTTCATGTTTGATGATAACCAAGTTTAAGCAAAAGGCAAGCCTTTCCCCTATTCTTCCGTAATAACGATACTTTCTATCCGGTCGCCTTCATAATCGGGGAAGGTTTGCGGGTCACGCAGACGAATGTTAAGAACAACATCCAGGCCTTCAATTACCTGTCCGAAAATCGTAAAACCGCCATCGAGCATGGGCTGCGGCGCAAAGGTGATAAAGAACTGGCTGCCGTTGGTGTCACGCCCGGCATTAGCCATCGCCAGGATCCCGGCCTTGTCGAAGGTCAGGTCGCTGTCTTCGTTGACAAAGCGATAGCCGGGTCCCCCACCGCCGGTGCCGGCTGGGTCGCCGCCCTGAGCCATGAATCCCGGCAGGACGCGGTGGAAGGTGGTGCCGTCAAAATACTTTTCGCGGGCCAGGAAGACAAAACTGTTGACCGTTATCGGGGCCTTGTCGGGGTATAGTTCGGCAACAAACTGTCCGCCGTTGGCCATGGTAAAGGTCGCCAGGTAACGCTTCGAGGCGTCAATTGTCATAGGCGGAGGGGCGTCATACTGCTTCAGGGCGGAAGTCGGCGCATTACCCGGCCCGGTCAGAGTCGTTGGGTTTGCGTTACGCGGACTAATGGCTATCCAGACAATCACAAGCAGGATTACTGCAAAAACGGCTATGGCCGCGATTTGAATGTTCCTGGCACCCAAACCTGTCCGAAAAGATTGCTTCTTCTGAATTCGTTTTTTCCTTGTCATTTCTCGAAACTCCTCATCCTTTTGTTGGGGAATTACAACTCTATCACCATAAAATCGGTCGCCAGCCGGGTCGGGCCGTTGAATTTACGCGCCGCCTCGGCCAACAGGTCACCCACGGCCAACGCTCCAGTCGGGTAGTGGATTAAGACCAATTCCTGAACGTTGGCTGTTCGGGCGACATCTGCCGCCTGGGCCGCGGAAGAATGCCCGGAAAAATCGCCAGACGCCTCGTGCAGTAGCACATCGCTATTTTGCGAGAGCGAAAAGACCGCCGAACAAGGCTCCGTATCGCAGGAATAAACCAGACTCTTGCCTTCTTCCTTAAGTTCGAAACGCAGTCCTATGTTGGGGACAAAATGCTTGACCGGCGAGGCATAGATGCGCACATCCTCATTGTCCATCAGCACCGCAAAGGGGCTTTCCGAAACCCGGCAGAAATTAACCTCGAAAAAGTTCGGCCAATCCTTCCAGGTGAACAACTCCATCATGGCTTCGGCCCGGTCCAAGGTGTAATCCAACCCGTAAATATTCAACGGGGTGCGGCGGCCTAACAGCCACATATCCATCAACAATAGCGGAAGCCCGCCCACGTGGTCGGGGTGAAAATGGGTCAGGATAATATCAGTAATATTCTGAAAATTAATCCCGGCGGTTTGCAGGCGCACGATTGGATTCCCCGAACAATCTACCAGGATTGTATGGTTTTTGGTTGCCAGGACCATGTGCGTGTTCTCATGTTCCTGGCTGGGAATCGCATTCGATGAACCCAGGATGGTTAATTTTGCCATCAACTCCCTGCAGGTCAAACAATATTTAAGGTAAGAAATTGTACAACAAAATTGGCGTAATATACACTTCTACCAGCGCCGCAATAAAAAGCAATGGAAATGCAAGGCCAAAGGCAATCTTAAACCAATCGGCCAGGGTTTGTAAAAAAACCTCGCTGATTGAATCGCGCGAACTTGGCGTGACCATGCGCACGCCCATGTACAAAGATGCCACACCGACCAGGAGAACCGACGGCAACTCAAAAACACCGTGCGGGAAAACACCCGCCATAAAAATCGTCAGGGGCGAAAACCCGAGCAACTGGGTCACGGCCATGGCCGCGCCAATGACGCCAAAGTTGATGATAAAAATCAAGACAGCCGCAACGCCAAAGGTGAATATCCCCAGAAAAAACATGATAAGTTCGACGCGCAAGTTATTGAAAAATACAAAAGAAAAGGTAATCTCGGGCAACGGCTTATCGCTGATGACAAATTTAGCGGCTTCTTCTAAAAGTTTTTCCCTCTCCGCCGGCAAGAATTTCGCCGGGTCGAGCAAATCCAGGGTATAGTAGTAAGCTGCCACACTCACCAGCAAGCCGAGAATTACATAAATCCAGATGCTGGCCGTCATACGCTTGAGGGTCGAGAAAACCTCTCCGGCGTACCAGCCGCGCAAGTCAGCCAGGCCGGCCTTCAACACCTGCCCTGCCGAAAGTTTTTCGCCATCACCAGGGCGTATCATCAACCAGATTTTTTTGACAAAAGCCGGGGCTTGCTCTGAACCGCTATAGTATGTCCACAGCGTTAGCAGCACCCATTTTAAATTGAGCAAATCTATTTCGCGCCCCAAAAGCGACTCGCGCTGGAAGTGTGACAACCCCAGGCGCACAATCAGGCCGGTGATTACCATAATGCCTACAATTGCCAGCCAGAGTACATCATTCTTGCCCCAGAAAATCAGCGAACTTTCAGCCTGCAATAAAAACGCCACCGGCAGAACAATAAACGAAGCAAGTAAATTGGCCGCCTTAACCGTTGTGGATTGGGTCGAAATCACAATCGCCAGGCTGACCATCAGCATTGCCTGCACCGCTGTCAACAAAAACATTTGAATGAGCACATCCAGCGGCGGGAAAGGCATCGACTGCCAGACCAGGCCGATCAGGTACAGCCCCATGCTGACATAACTGGCCGTCAGCGGCACCAGCGTGCCTGCCAGCAGTTTGCCGACGTAAATATGCGAATCGCCCAGAGGGCTTGAAAGCAGCGGCTCGATGGTGCCGCGCTCCTTCTCGCCCACAAAGGCCTCCAGGGCCACAATCAGTGAAACGGTCACGGGGAAGAAACCAACAACCATTAAAAGCAGCGGCACAATCTGGTCGGCAACCAGGTCACCGCCGTATTGGTTGGTAAAATTAACCACCTGAAAAGCAGTGAAATTCATCAGGAACGGGAAAAACAAAATCAGCACGACCATCGGCATCAGGATGCGCCAATCGCGCAACTGGTCGACCAATTCGCGGCGCGCCACCAGCCAGGTAAGGTGAAAATCAGTTTTCACAATTCCCCCTTCGCAACCAGGCTCATCGCCTTCAAGTAAACCTGCTCGAGGCTGCGCGAAACCTGCTCGACCGATACCACCGGCGCATTCTGCTGGATAATGGACTGCAACAAGCGGGGATTTGTCAGTTGAGGATTATCCACCTCATAGCGGAATCCCGTTTCGGTGGTTTGCGTCACACGCAGCCCCTCGAAATGCTCCAGGCCATTGAGTTTCCACTTCCCCGCCAGGCGCACCTCGTATTCCGGCTTGCCGAGCAACTGCCAGCGTAACTCCTCCAGTGTGCCTTGCAGCAAAATCCGCCCGTGGTAGATGACGGCAATCTTATCGGCCAGCATCTCAGCCTCGACCAGGTTGTGCGTACAAATGATAATGGAACGCTGCGACGATTTCAGCCGCGCAATTTCCTGGCGCACCAATTGGGCCGATTCCGGGTCCATGGCCGAGGTCGGTTCGTCGAGCAGCAGCACCGGCGGCTCGTGAATCAGCGCCCGCGCCAGGGCCAGCTTCTGGCGCATCCCCTTTGAATATTCACCCGAACGGCGCTTGGCGTCTTCAGCCAGGCCAAAATATTCCAACAACTCGTGAATGCGCTTCTGGCGGCGCGCTTCATCAAGGCGATAGATTTGTCCAAAGAAATCCAGGTACTCCAGGGCCGTCATGCGCGTGTACAGACCGTGCATTTCGGTCAGCACCCCAACCGAGGCGCGCACCTGGGATGGTTTTTCGACCACATCGTAGTTGTTCACCCGCGCCCAGCCGCGTGTCGGCCTGAGGATGGATGTCAACATTCGTACGGTGGTGGTCTTGCCCGCGCCGTTCTGGCCAAGCAGGGCCAGCACCTCGCCGGGTTTGACCTTCAGCGTTAAGCCTTCGACGGCTTTGAAATTGTCGAAATGCTTGGTCAGGTCTTCTGATTCAATCATGAACTAGTCTTCCTGTGCCGCCAGAACAACATTCCCGCCGCAAAAACCGCCACAGCTGCCATAAAAGCCTGGTTGGCATTGATTCCACCCAGCATCGAGGCGTCGAGGCGCAGGAAGTCAAGCAGGAAGCGGCCAACAGGATAAACCACCAGGTAGGTCAGGAATACGTCGCCGGGTTTTAATCGCTCCCCAAAACGGTGGGAAAGCCACAACAGTAGGGCCATGTTGCCCAAATTCCAGAGTGCTTCATAGAAAAACAGTGGATGATAAGTGGCATATTCCGCAAACCCGCTGACGCGTTTGTGCGGGTCGATGGTAATCGCCCAGGGCAGGTCGGTCGGCGCGCCGTAGAGTTCCTGGTTGACGAAATTGCCCCAACGCCCGATGGCCTGGCCCAGCGCCAGCGAGGGCGCGGCAATGTCGACCCACTCAGCAAAGGAAAGTTTGTACTTGCGGGTGAAGAAATACAGCGCAATTGCGCCGCCAATCACACCGCCCGCAAGCCCCATGCCTCCTTGCCAGACCGCAATCAGGTCGAGCGGATGGGTCAGGTAAAACAGGGTTGTTTTGCCGGCCACTATCGATGAAGGCGGCGGGGTAAAGACATGCCACAAGCGCGCGCCAATCACACCGCCGATAATCAGCCAGACCAGCAAATCCCAAACAATTTCGGGATCGTGCCCAAATTTTTTGGCACGCCAGGCCGCTAGCATGGCGGCCAGCAGCACCCCACCCATAATGATGATGCCATAATAGTGAACCGTCCAACCGAAAATTTCAAAACCTTCAGACATATTAACTCCGCTAGCCGCGCGCCTGGCGGCGAACCTTCCAGATGCGCTGCAAGGCTGTCACATTTGCCAGGACAGCCACAACCCAAATGGCAATAATAGGCAGGTTGAAGAGCAGCAACGGCGCAAGCACCAGATAGCGTTCGACCCGCGTCAGGATACCAATATTCGCGTCAAAATGCAGGGAATCGGCTCGGGCCTTCGTGTATGAAACCATGACCGAACCGGCAGCGGCGGCATAGCAAACCATGACCGCCAGCCAGTCGCTCTGCTGGGTATAGTAGAAAGACAGGCCGCCCAAAATGAACAACTCCGAGTAGCGGTCGGTGACCGAATCGACAAACGCGCCAAAATCGGAGGCTTCGCCGCGCAGGCGGGCCATCGTGCCATCCAGGGCGTCGAAGGGGCCGCCAATCAAGACCAGCAGGCCGCCCCAAAACATCTGTCCCTGTGAGAGCAGGTAGGCAGCGCCGATATTCATCAGCAAGCCCAAAATTGTCATCGTGTTGGGGGCAATCCCAATGCGGTTGAAGAAGGTTGCCAGCGGGTCAAGAATACCCTTGAACCAGATACGCATATACTCCGTCAGCGTTTTTGCCCTTTTCGTGACAACATTTTTCATGGGATGAAAATTCCTTCTTCTCTTAATTTTTTGCGGGACAAATCCCACCAATCCGTGCTACTCGTCTTCTGAAAACCCGTCGTCCTCTTCGCGGTCCACCAACACTTCGCGTTCCTTGCCGCCGCCCTGCGAAGGCCCGACAATGCCCATCTCCTCCAATTGGTCGAGCAGGCGGGCCGCGCGCGGATAGCCGATGCGCAAGCGGCGCTGGATAAGGGATGCGCTGGCGCGCTGCGACTGGCGCACAATTTCAATCGCCTGGTTGATGAGCGCGTCCTCGCTGTCTTCCTCCGGCTCACGCAGGATGGACTCCCAGGGCGGGTCGGTGTGCGAGCCGCCATTTGCCATCTTCTGCCAGAAGGCGATAATGCGCTCGATTTCCTGGTCGGTCACATACACACCCTGGGCACGCACGGGGTTGCCCACTTCGGGATTAAGGAAAAGCAGGTCGCCGCGCCCGAGCAGGGTTTCCGCGCCGGGGGTGTCGAGGATAACCCGGCTGTCGACGCCCGAAGCCACCGAAAAGGCCAGGCGAGCCGGGAAATTGGCCTTAATCAACCCGGTGACGACGTCGGTGCTGGGGCGTTGGGTGGCCACGACCAGGTGGATGCCGGTTGCGCGAGCCATTTGCGCCAGGCGAACAAGGTTGTGCTCGGTCTGGTCGGGGGACGACATCATCAGGTCGGCCAGTTCGTCGACTATCACGACGATGCGCGGCAACGGGTGGCCATCCTTGCGAGCCTGCATTTTGCGGTTGTAGGCATCCAGGTCGCGGGCGTGCGCGCCTTCGAGCAGGCGGTAGCGGTGTTCCATTTCGACCACCACCCAACGCAAGACACCCATGATGCGGGTCACATCGGTTTCGACTTTGCCGTACAGGTGCGGCAGTCCGTTGAAGCGCAGCAGTTCGACCATTTTTGCGTCAATCATGACAATGCGCAGGTCTTCGGGCGAATTGTTCATCGCCAGGCAGGCCGCCAGGGACGTAACGCAGACCGATTTACCGGCCCCGGTCGCCCCGGCGATGAGCAGGTGGGGCATACGCCCCAGGTCGGCAACCAGCGGCTGGCCGGAGACATCGCGCCCAACCGCCAGGGCCAGCGGCGCGCCGAGACGATTAAACGGGTCGCTCTCAAGGATGGAACGCAAGCGCACGGTCGAGGAACGCGCATTTGGCACTTCGATGCCGACATAGGATTTACCCGGCACAGGGGCCTCGATGCGCAGGCGCTGGGCTGAAAGCGCCAGGGCCAGATCTTTTTGCAGGGCTGCAATTTGAGCCACGCGCACTTTGAGCAGGTGCGGGTCATCTTCAGTCGAACCCGGTTTTTTGATGAAACCCGGCTGGACAGCGAACTGGGTCACCGTCGGGCCAATGCGAAAGCCGATAACGCGTGCCGGGATGCCGAATTCGTCGAGGGTTTTCTCAATTAACCCCGCAGTCTGGTTAATGTGCCGCTCGTCGGGGCGGGCGGTTTGCTCGCCAAAGAGCAGGTTAAGCGACGGCAGTCCTTCGCTGCGCGACAGGGGTTCGGCGGGTTTTTCGTCCTGGGTTTCGGGGACCTTGAAGTTCTTGCGGAATTGCTCCGGCAAGGGTGGGGCCGGTTTCTTAATCGGCGAGGCAGGCCGCGGGGAGTCCGCTTCGAGCGGTTCGGCGGAATCGGGGCCGGGGATGGCCTGGAAGTCGTCCGGCGGGGTCTCGGGCAAATCGCCGGAAACCTTCCACAAAAAGGTTTCGAGGCGGCCCAACAGCCCCAGCCCGAGGAACGCGCTGGCAAAAAAGCCCAGGACGATGACGATGTCGCGCAGGATAAGGTCGCCGAAGAGCATCGCCAGCACTTCGGCCAGCGCCCAGCCGATATAGCCGCCGTCCAAGCCCTGGCCAGCGCGCTGGATGTCATAGCCGCCCAGCATGGCGAAGAATGCCAGGCCAAGGAAGGCGGCAAATTCGAGCAGGATGATGCGGCCCCAGCGCAGGTGAGATTCGGGATGCTGGCGTTTGCGGAAGAGCATGACCCCACCAATGACCAGGGTCAGGACGACAAAGGCGCTGCCATAGCCAAGCCAGCGCTGCAGGGTGAAGACCCACAGGTTGAGGAGCGCGCCTTCGGTCACCCCAAGCAGGCCGAGCAGGGTCAGGACGGCAAGGGTAACGAGAAGCACGCCACCGATGTCGCTGGCGTAACGCCCAAAATGCGCCCGGGCCGAATTCAGCCAGTCGAGTAAATCGCGGCGCGGCGCGACCACTTCGTCTTTGGGCGGGATGCGGCGGGGCATTAATTGCCGTCCAGGTTCATGCTCAGGCCAAGGCGCTGGTTGTCAGGGTCGATGTGCAGGATGCGCACGTGAACAGACTGCCCTTCGTTAAATTGTCCGCGAATGGTAGCACCTTCAGGCAGGCTGATTTCGGAGGCATGCACCAGGCCTTCGAGTCCCTCCTCGAGCCGGGCAAAAACGCCAAACGAGACGACGCTGGTGATGCTGGCAGGAACAATATCGTTGATGGCATAGCGCTGATGCACGGTTGCCCAGGGATTGGGCTGCAAGCGCTTCAGGCTGAGCGCGATGCGGCAGCGTTCGGGCATGATGTCAATTACCTGCACTGTGACCGCTTCGCCCATTTTCAAGATATGCGAAGGGTGGATAACCCGCCCCCAGGAAAGTTCGGAGATGTGAATCAGGCCTTCGACCCCGCCCAGGTCTATAAATACGCCAAAGTCGGTGACGTTGGTCACTTCGCCTTCGACAATTTCGCCGGGCTGCAGGCTGGTGAAGATTTGGGTGCGCCTGCCGGCATCGGCGCGAGCGGCCCGCTCTGAAAAGACAATGCGGCCCTCCTCGGCGACACATTCGATGACCTTGAGCCGAATCGGGTTGCCAACGAATTTCGCCAGGAAGGATTCGCGCTGGGCTTCGACTTCGCAGGTCATTTCGACCAGGTGCGAGTAGGGCACAAACCCGTGCAGGCGCTCGCCTTCGACCAGCAGGCCGCCGCGGTTATAACCGGTGACCGAGAGGGTGACTATCTGGTCTTGCTTATAGATGCTCTCGGCGTATTCCCAATCCGGTTCAGGCGTGGCGTCACGCTCGTTTGCCGGGTGGGAGGCTTCCTCAGCGGGCTGATTTTTGACCCTGGCGCGAGAAGATGCCAGGCGTTCCTCGTCTGCAAGAACAGATTCCCACCAACCTTCATCTGGAGCAGAGAGCAGTTCGTCGTGCGGATTATTACGAATGGCAACTACCATTAACAACCTCCTTCCCTTCTACTTTCTACTTTGTTGCTATTTGATTTTCCATTTCAAGAATGGACTTTGCAACCGCTTCAACCGCAACTCGTTGTTTGCGGTACAGGTCGGCTTCAGACATTGCCAATCGGGCGGCCACTTCGCGGACTTTGCGGCCCTCGATGAATTTCAGGTCAAGGATGTTGTAGAGAATCCACTCAGTGGTGAAACGGCGTTCCCCTTCGGGACGCACCTGCTCGACGGCTTTCTTCAAGATGGCGCGCAAGGCGTTGGACATGTTGCCGTCGTGTTCCTCGCGGGCGGTTTCCTGCACCACGCGCAGGCTCATCAGGGGCGAATCGGTCAGCTTGGGGCCGCCCCAGTAATGGTTGAGGGCCTCGCGCACCCACTCGGCCATATCGGCTTCGACAGAAATTTCCTCGGAAAGCAAATTGGTCTTGGTGTCGTAGCGGCTGATTGCGCGCATGCGCTGGAGAAGTTCGGCCTGGGGCTCGAGGTCTTCAAGGCTGCGGAAAACGCGCTGCTGCAACTGCCGGTCTTCGAGGGCCAGGGCAGCCCGCTCGGCAAGCAGCCAGAGGGCTTTAAGCTGGTCGGCCTCCAGATTCTTGCCCGATACACGCGCAACGCCCAACAGGCCGAGCAGTTCGGGTTCTTCATCCAGGTCCAAATCAGAATCGCGGCGCTGGCGCAGGGGCAGTATCCAGGTATCGTTCCACAGGTATTCGCGCCGTCCGCTGTCGTTTTCGAGCAGTTGCAGGGCTTGCGAAAGGTTTTCGCGCTCGGCAAACGGTCGCCCGGCATTAATCAGCAGGGAGAGTTGCCCGCCATCGAGCGCGGCAATAAACGCAGAGGGTGACTGCATATGGTCGCGCACGGCAGCCAGGACGGCTTCAAGGAACTGGCGCAGGTCGCTCTGGGTCAGCAAGCGTTCCTCGATATTCTGCAAAAGGGTCAATTCGGCGCGGTCGCGGCCAAAGAAGAACATGCGGTCCCAAATGGGGGACATGAGGGTAATCAGATGCTCGAACAGTAGGATGGTGGCAACCGTCAGCACCGGGACTCCGGCATTGTATTCCACGCCAAAGATTTCGCCTGCCCGCCGGACAATGGTCATCACCGCCAGGGTGACCGAGGCCGTAACCGGGCCGCGCATAATCCACTTGAACAGGCGGCTCTTGACCACCCTGTCAGGCCAGGAGACGCCAAAGAAAGCCACCGCATACGCCATGGTGACAATCAGCGCCCCGACAATGGCGTTGATGAGGGTCGAACTGCTCCAAAACAAGAGCGGATTTTCGGCGGCAATGCTGGAGCCAAATAAAAGATAAGGATAAGAACCAAGCGCGGGGGCGGTCGCCCCGGCCATCAAGTAAATCATGCGGCGGCGGCCAGAGCGGGTCAACATGCGCTGGTATGCGCGAACGAAATTAATCGCCGCCAAAATCATCACCAGCAGATAGTAGACGGTGAAAATTTCCGTCCAGCCAGTGCGTTGCAGGTGCGGGGCGGGCAGACCGTTGACCACCAGGTCGCCGACCAGCAATTCCATCGTCCAGATAACCAGAAAAAAGATGGAAATGATATAGAGTCCGCGCACAACCCAGCGCCGCCTGCCGCGTGAAGGCCGTCCGGCTGTGACCAGCAACGCATCCGAAAGGTGCATGTAAGCGGGCGGCAGGAAGATAATCCCTACCCATTGCAGGCGCAGGAACAGCTCAACCAGATCAAGCGTGCGCACCGAGCTCTGGATGGCCTCGGACGTAAAAATCACCACCACCGAAAGCATGATGATGGCAAAGGAACGCGCAACCCGGTCGCGCAGATTAAACGTCAGGGCGTAAATTAAAAGCGAAAACGCGGTAATCGCAATACCGGCTGTGAGAATTTGGTTTAAGGTTGTTATCCCCGCCAGGATACTATCAGTCCAACCGCTAAACATGCCTTACCTTCCAGGTACCGATGAATTTTAGTGCTTCATATAAGAAACGCCACACCTAAAGGCTGGCGATTTTTTTTAAATTGTGCGCGAGAAAAACAATGCCACATCACGGTTTGGATAGTAAATGTCATTATACCCGCAGAATTCAAAACCAAATTTTTGAATCATGCGGATGCCCGGATGGTTCTTCGACTGCGCTTCGATAATCGCGCGCCGCAATCCATGCTGCGCTCCCCAGACCTGGACAGCCGCAACCAGTTTGCGGGCGATGCCCTTCATGCGCACCTCGCGGGCGACAACCAGGTCGGTTATCCAGGCGGCATGCGGGATAATTTTTTCAGTAAAGCGGATGTAGCCAATGGCTTCGTCCCCCAGCATGGCGCTGAACATTGGGCTGAGGTGCCAGATGTCAGGCAGTTGCGCCGCCGGGCGCGGGTATTCGATTTTGACCGGGCGAGGCAGGCGCACTTCGCGGAAGATTGCGTCCACCTGTGCACTCTCGCGCCTTAAATCCAACTGCCAGACATACTCGGTCTGGATGGAATGATCTATCGCGGCCAGTCGGGCCAGGTCGGTTGAAATGGTGTTGCGAATCTGAAGGCTGCTCATAAATTTTCGGCTTGTTATCAGGGTTCAATTATCCGCACCGGGATGGCGCAAGCAGGCAGCGATTCCCCGGTGCCGGTGACGACCACCAGGCGGATTTCATAATCGCCGGGCGGCAAGGTGCTGGTATCCCATGCGCCGAGTTCATCCTCCTGCACAGGTTCGCGTCCGGCGGCAATGGTCACCCAGTTTTCGGCGCCTTGCTGGCTATATTCGTATTTATAAAAACCAAAATCTTCCACATCGGCTGTGCCAAGCAGGGTGATGCGTCCGCTGACTTCCTGGCGCGATTCGAGCGAAGTGATGATAATTTCTCCCGGCACACAGCCCGTAATTTCAGGCGGGGTGAAAAATACTTCAGACTCAGGGGTTTGCCCTGCATCAGGCACATTAGCAGACAATGAATTGGTCGTCAGGTCAGGCGTTGCCGTAAATGTAAAGGTGATGGCGGGCAGGTAAGGCACAACAAAAGTCACCATGCAAAACTGGCTCAGGCCCACCATAACCAGGACAATCGCCACCGCGCTGTTGGTGCGCACCCGTTGGTAGGCAATTTCCTTTTCCAGGCCGAAGACGGCCCTGCGCCACTCACTCCACGACAACCAGACGGAACGGAAAGCAAACATGGCCGCAATGCCAAGCAAGATGTAAATGTGAGTCTCATACTGGACCAGGTAACGAAAAAGGTCATTCATATAAAGCGCAACTTTTGCCGCATATTTTTTAAAGTGACGATAACACTGAACGAACCACTTTTTCAAGCTTGGGGACAATCACACGTCCCGCCTCGATGACTTCTTCGTGGGTCGTCATGGTATTGCCGTCCAGGTTGGCCTTGTTGCTGATACCCGAAATACCCAGCACGCGGGTGCCTCCATGCCGGGCAATGGTCACCTCAGGCACAGTAGACATGCCTACCGCATCGGCCCCGGCCATGCGCAGGAAGCGCAGGTCGGCGGGAGTCTCGAAGGATGGCCCACTCAGGCCAACGTAGACACCCTCTTGCAGGGTAACGCCATTCTCGCGGGCAGACTTGCGCGCCAGGTCGTTGAGGGCACGGTCATAGGCCTGGCTCATATCCGGGAAGCGCGGCCCAAACTCGTCCATGTTCGGCCCAATCAGCGGATTGAAGCCTGCCATGCCGACAAAGTTCAGGTGGTCGGTAATCAGCATCAGGTCGCCCGGCTCAAAATCCGGATTAATCGCCCCGGCGGCATTGGTAACCACCAGAATTTCAATCCCCAACCGCTGCATGACGCGTACCGGCAGGGTAACCTGTGACATGGAAATCCCCTCGTAAAAATGGACGCGGCCCTGCATCACCAGCACAGGCTGGTTTTCAAGCGCGCCAATGACCAACTGCCCAGCGTGACCGAAGACAGTAGAAATCGGCCAGTTGGGTAAATCGCTGTAAGGAATAATGTCGGGGGAATGAACCGAGTCGGCCAGGCTGCCCAGGCCAGACCCTAAAATCATGCCAATGCGCGGCTGCTGCAAGGTTCTGGCGCGGATGGCTTCTACAACTTCGTCAATTTGCGCAAGTGTAAGGAAGGGTTGATTCATCTTTTCTTTTCACCAATCAAACAGATTTAACTTGTCTTCCCACCCGGAAAGCACGTATGCAACGTTTCGATTATAACCGACAAGGAGAGGGTTTAACGGCCAAGCGTGGCAATCAGGCTGACCAGCAGCAGGACAGCCGATGCGCCCAACAGGATGCTTTCGGGCGGGGCCAACAGGGCCTGGATGGTGGGCGCGCGCCGCGCGCGCATCATGGGCCGGGGCGGCAGTTCTTTCGTGCCGAACAAATATTGCCGAAAGACTTCTATCGTCTCGGGCCGCTGGGCCGGGTGCAGTTCCATCGCCCACAGGATGGCCCGCTCGGTGCGCAGGGAAACATCAGGGTTGATTGTGCGGGGCGAAGTCAGCACATCCGGGTTCAGGAAGCGCTGGCGCGCATCCACCGGCGGGTGGCCGGTCAGTAAATGGTAAAGGGTGGCGCCAAAGGCATAAATATCCGAGCGGATGTCGGTATGACTCTCCGAGCCGCCATATTGCTCCAGCGGGGTGTACAAAACCGTCCCCTGTCCCTGGATGATGGTGATGGTTTCCTCGTCGGGCGAGAGCACCTTGACCAGGCCAAAATCGACCAGTTTGAGCAGGCCGTCGGGGGTAATTTTCAGGTTGGACGGTTTAATATCGCGGTGAACAAGCGGCGGGCCCTGGCGATGCAGGTAAGTCAGGGCGTCGCACAACTGGGCCGCCCAATCGAGCACATCCGCTTCATCGAGAAAAGTGTTTTTCTGGCGCGATTCCTGCATCAGGGCGCGCAAATCCTTGCCCGGCACATAATCCATCACCAGGTAGTCGCGCTCCTGGATGGAGAAAAAATCGGAAACTTTCGGCAGGTTGGGGTGGTCGAGGCGCGCAAGAACAGTCGCCTCGCGCAAGAATTGCTCGCGGGCTTCGCTCAGGATTTTTTTGGGCAGGCTGCGGTCATGCTCGACTTCCTTAAGAGCACAACGCCTTCCAGCAAGCACACGGTCATCAGCGAGGTAAATGTTGCCCATACCTCCCTGGCCAATGCGCTCGCGGATGGTGTAACGTTCACGCAGCACCTCACCCGATTTGAGCGGGAGCGGCATCTGTGTTCTTCTCCGTTTGCTGGCCGCGCAAGGGATTTCGGCGTGTTCGCGCGCGGCCATCCTTATTATAACTTGCTTCCGGCGATTACTGCGTACCGCCTGATTAATCGAAAAAGGGGCAGTATAATCCTGCCCATGCGCTGGGTTGAAAAACTGCTCAACTGGCTTTTTGCCACAATTCTCATCCTGCTGATTGCCGGGAGTTCCCCCCTTCCTCCCGCCGCCAGCCAGCGGGTGCATATGCTGGCCTGGCAGCACGCCTTCGACTACACCAGTTGGACCGTCAACGCCGCCTGGGTCAAACTCGGCCAGTCGGCCCTGGGCAGCCCGCGCTACTTCGACCCTGCCAGCCAGGTCGACACCGTCAGGGAATACCTGCGGTTGGTGGAAGAAATCCAAAACGTCGAAAACGAGATTCGGCGCATTTATGCCGACCCGAACATCCCCGACGCCAGCGCAGCCTCGACCGCAGAGCGCGCCCTGCTCGACGAACTGAAACAGCGCTACCAGGCGGTCGCGCCGCTGGCCGAAGCCACCCTTGAAGCCCAGATAACCGAAATCCTGCACGAACTCGGCCTGACGGCAGGC
>Ga0208244_101064_pt1 | contig 17905 bp, 18 predicted proteins | sample SubbioCR12Aug_5A_FD_184828 | JGI IMG/M metagenome (GOLD analysis project Ga0208244, IMG submission 184828) | Serpentinite rock and fluid subsurface biosphere microbial communities from McLaughlin Reserve, California, USA - CR12Aug_5A (SPAdes) | ecosystem: Environmental > Terrestrial > Deep... | reverse complement strand
TGTTGAATCCAGCCTCGATGGCGGCCAGCAGGTCGCGGTCCGCATCGCGCAGTTGGGTTTCATCCACCGGAGGAACATGCCCATCCCAATGCTTGTGCGAGAAAGACAGCACCCGGTTGGCCAGGTTGCCCCAGGTGGCGACCAGTTCGTTGTTGTTGCGGGCGACAAAATCCTCCCACGACCAGTCGCTGTCTTTGGCTTCGGGCATGTTGGTGGTCAGGTAATAGCGCAGCGCATCGGGGTCGTAGCGGCTGAGTGAGTCGCGTCCCCAGACGGCCCAGTTGCGCGAACCGCTTATTTTTTCGCCTTCGAGATTCATAAACTGGTTGGCGGGTACGTCATGGGGCAGGGTCAGGGGGATTTCCTCGTCTGCAAAGATTTTCATGAAGGCCTTGCCCGCGCCCATCAGTTGGGCCGGCCACCAGGCGGCGTGGAAGAAAATATTGTCTTTGCCGATAAAGTAGAAGGATTTGGCGTTGGGGTTGGTCCACCACTCGCGCCAGGCTTCGCCGCTACCCGACACCTTGCCCCACTCGATGGCAGCCGAGAGATACCCGATGACGGCCTCGAACCAGACGTAGATGCGCTTGCTCTCCCAGCCGTCTTCGGGGACGGGAATACCCCAATCGAGGTCGCGGGTAATCGGGCGCGGCTTGAGGCCGTCGCTTTCGATTTGCCCGAGCGACTGCCCGCTGACGGTTTCGCGCCAGTAGGATTGGCGGGCGCGTAGAAAGTCGGCGACTTTGTTTTCGAGTTTCGACAGGTCGAGGAAATAGTGTTCGGTATCGCGTAGTTCAGGGGTCGAGTTGTCGATTTTGGAGCGCGGGTCAACCAGTTTTTCAGGCTCGAGCACATTGCCGCAATAATCGCACTGGTCTGAGCGCGCGCCATCGTGACCGCACAGGTAACAAGTGCCCTCGACATAGCGGTCGGGTAAAAATTTGGCGGCGGCTGGCGAGTACCACTGCGGGCGGATTTCTGTGTACAGGTAGCCGTTCTCTTTAAGGGCCAGGAAAATCGCCTGCGAAACCTTGAAGTGATTCTCGGTGTGGGTACTGGTAAACAGGTCGTAGGTAATTCCGTAGCCTTTGAAGACCTCGATGAAAGTATCGTGGAAGAATTTGTAAACTTGCTCGACAGGTTTCCCTTCCGCATCGGCGCGGATGGTGACGGGCGTGCCGTGCGAATCGGTGCCGCTGACCATGAGGACTTTGTTACCCTTCAGGCGGTGATAACGGGCGGCAATATCCCCTGGCAGGTGCGAGCCGGTGATGTTTCCGACATGAATTTCGGCGTTGGCATAAGGCCAGGCTATGGCTATCAGAATGTTTTCGGGCATGTGAAACCTCCGTACCTTTTTGGAAAATAAAAATGCTGGCAGTTGCCAGCATCATTCAGGCGGCGCAAACCGTCCCGCAGTTCACCTGGCTGTGAACCGCAAGTAACAAAGCATCGACATGGGCATGGACGGCGCAAACATAGGGCTATTTTACTATAAGGTTACTGGTTTTCGCTACAAATATTCGCGCAATTGGTTCAGGCGGCGCGGATTGCGCATCTGGCGCAGGGCTTTGCCTTCGATTTGGCGAATGCGCTCGCGGGTCAGCCCGAATTTCTGCCCGACTTCCTCGAGGGTGTATTCGACACCATCGTCCAGACCGAAGCGCAGGCGCAGGATACGCGCGTCGCGCGGGTTCATATCCTGCAGGACTTCGTTCAGTTTTTCGCGCAGCATTGACTGGTACGCAGATTGGGCAGGGCTGGGGTTGAACTCGTCTTCGATGAAATTGCCCAGCTCGGAATCTTCGTCGTCGCCTACCGGGCTTTCAAGGGAGATGGGCTGCCAGGTCACCCGCATAATCCATTGCAGTTTTTTTGGGGTAATCTGAACGACAGCGGCTATCTCTTCAAGGGTTGGGGTGCGGCCAAGTTCCTGCTCCAGTTCATGGGTGGCCTTGTATATCTGGCGCACCCGGTCGCCCATATGCACCGGCAGGCGGATGGTGCGCGCCTGGTCTGATATGGCGCGGGTAATGGTCTGCCGAATCCACCAGGTTGCGTAGGTCGAGAAGCGAAAGCCGCGATGGAAGTCGTACTTCTCGACGGCTTTCATCAGCCCCAGGTTGCCTTCTTGTATCAAATCGAGGAAAGCGACGCCGCGTCCCATGTAGCGTTTGGCAATACTGACAACCAGGCGGGTATTGGCTTTAATCAGGTGCTCGCGGGCCGCCAGACCGCGATTGATGATCTCGGTCAGTTCCTCGTGTTCGCGCTCAGCAACTCGTCTGCCGCTGTTCAATTTTTGGGCCGCCGAACGCCCAAACTCTATCAGGCGGGCGATTTCGAGTTCTTCATCCGCTTCGAGCAGGGGGACTTTTGCCATTTCGCGCAGGTAAAGCCCGGTGGTGTCTTCTGACGCCGAAACAGTAGACTGGACGACCCACGATTCGCTTTCAAACTCCGGCAGCACGGTCGAGTTGGAGAAAGCCTCGCCCCCGTCATCCAGGCCAACGACATCCACCCCTTTTCTGCGCAGGGTGGTCAGCAAGACACTCAAACGTTCCGCATCCTGGTTTACTTCCGGGCAGACCTGCACCAAATCGTCTTCCGTCAAATAACCCTGCATCCCGGCTTTCTCCATCAGGAGATGCAATACTTCTGTTCGCCGTCCACGCCGTTCTGGATGTGCCATGATTGCCTCCACGAAATGTTCACCCTTTGGCGGCGAAAAAATTGCTCAGTCCTTCTATTCGAGCAAATCTTTCAGCACCGAAAAAGGCGAATCACTGGGCGGGCGATGCCCGCAATCTTGTTCGTTTAAGTTCTGGCCGCACTCGATGCACAGGCCAAGGCACCCCGGCTTGCAAATTGGGGTAATCGGTATTTCGACAAGCGCAAAATCATGCACAAGGGTTTGCAAATCGATATGCGCGTCATCAGGAACAAGCAGGCCCGAATCGGTGATATTGTCGTGAGTAAAAGCGAATAGTTCCGTAAATTCCCAATGCAGGGTATGCGGATATTCTTCCAGGCAGCGGGCACACTCCAGCGAAACAATCCCCGCAAACTTGCCTTCCACCAGCAACCCCTGCGGCGTGCGGCTGATTTTCGCCACCCCCTCAATCGACTCGATTAGCACCTCATCTTCGGAGGCGATGCTCAAAGAATCGAAAAGAAAATCGCGGCTGACGCCAATCGGAGAATTTACCAGAAAACCGATATTCAGCCGCAAAGGTTTACGAGGATTGGTCACGATGCTCACTCAACAAATGGGATTTGAATCATTGTAGCATGTCAGATTCACGAAGTCAACCATTTTTTCGCATAGAAGTCGATTTGTTTTACAGATTTGTTTCACAGACGGGCCTTTCTTGTGCAGCAGGCGCAATTTGCGGTGTGAAGAATGCGAAAAGGGGTAGCCCGGTACTGGAAACCCATACCTGCCCCGCACAATCGGCACGGCCTACACGGCTGGGTTATAATTGTCCGTATCCTAATCCCCCCGGAGAATTTGATGAGAAAAGTCGCAATCCTTACCGACAGCACAGCCTACCTGCCTGAAAGCTATCTAAAAAAAGAACAAATCTCGACCGTCCCGCTCAATGTGATTTGGGGCGAAGAGAGTTTCGAGGACGGCGTCAGCATTACGCCCGATGCCTTCTATAACCGGCTGAAAACCGCAAAGCAAATGCCGACCACCTCACAGGTGGCAGTTGGCCTCATGCAAAAAAAGTTTGAGGAACTGCTCGCCCAAGACTTGGACGTGCTGGGCATCTTCATTTCTTCGCAACTGTCCGGCACCATACAATCGGCACTGCAAGCCAGGGATTTGCTCGAAAAAGGCGCAGAACGGGTGCAAATTTTCGACAGCCAGAGCACAACCATGGGAATGGGCTTCCAGGCGCTGGCCGCCGCTCGCGCCGCCAACCAGGGAGCCTCCCTGCAGGAATGTCTTCAGTTGGTAGAAGATGCCCGCAGCCGTAGCGGCGTCTACTTTGTGGTCGATACGCTTGAGTTCCTGCACCGCGGCGGACGAATCGGCAGCGCACAGCGCTTTCTGGGAACCGCCCTGAACATGAAGCCCATCCTGCGCATGAACAACGGGAAAATCGAAGCCCTCGAGCGCGTCCGAACCAAGGGCAAGGCCCTCGACCGCCTTGTTGAACTGGTCGCTGAACAATGCGCCGGCAAAGGCAAGGTGCAAATGGCTGCCCCACACGCCCAGGCCGCCGAAGAAGCCGAAAAGATTCTCGAAAGAATGTCCCAGCGCCTGGAGACCACAGAAAACCTCGTGACAGAGCTCAGCCCTGTTATCGGCACCCACGTCGGGCCGGGAACTGTCTCCCTGTCTTATATAACCGCCGAGTAACCCAAAAATCTTGACGACAAAACGCGATTCTGAACTGGAGTCGCGTTTTGTCTTTTCAGCAACGGCCTACAATGTGCACCCCGCGCGTAAAGGGTATAATTCAGGCATGACCCGCCCCGAACCACTTGTCATCGGAATCGCCGGAGGCTCAGGCTCCGGCAAAACCACTGTCGCTCAGGAAATCCTCAACCGGGTTGGCGCGTCGTGGATTGCCTACCTGCCCCATGACGCCTACTACAAAGATTTGAGCGGCCTCCCCCCCATCCAGCGCGCCGAGGTCAACTTCGACCACCCCAACTCGCTCGAAACCGAACTGCTCATTGAGCATGTCCTGCTGCTCAAAAATCACCAGCCGGTCGAATTGCCAGTTTATGATTTTTCGTGCCACTCGCGCACCGAAAAAACGATAACGATTGCCCCGCGCCGGGTCATCATTGTCGAGGGCATCCTGATTTATGTCGAGCCCAAACTGCGCGAAATCTGCGACATCAAAATTTTTGTAGATACTGACTCTGACCTGCGCTTTATCCGCCGCCTGCAACGGGATATCAGCGAACGTGGGCGCACGACAGAATCGGTCATTCACCAATATCTCAAAACCGTGCGCCCGATGCACCTCGATTTCGTTGAACCGTCGAAGCGTTATGCCGACATTATCATACCCGAAGGCGGGTTTAACACCGCGGCACTCGATATGGTCGTGGCGCGTGTCGAGGCCATGCTGCGGGATGAGTAACCCCCACACCCATCTTATTCATTTCAAGGAGACAAAATGAGCGCCAAGCAATGGAACACCCCACCCCAGTTGGGCATCGATCCCAAGAAAAAACACCAGGCTACCATCGAAACCGAAAAAGGCACAATGGTGCTGGAGTTGTTTGCAGACAAAACCCCAAACACGGTTAACAACTTCGTATTCCTGGCCCGTGAAGGATTCTATAACGGAACCATTTTCCACCGCGTCATCGCCGATTTTATGGTTCAGGGCGGCGACCCGACCGGAACCGGGCGCGGCGGCCCCGGCTACCAATTCGCCGACGAGTTCCACCCATCCCTTAAACACGAAAAACCAGGCATCCTCTCGATGGCAAACGCCGGCCCCGGCACCAACGGTTCGCAATTTTTCATTACCCACATCCCAACCCCCTGGCTCGACGGCAAGCACAGCGTCTTCGGACAGGTGATTGAAGGTATGGACGTGCTGATGTCCATTCCCCCGCGCGACCCGATGCGCCCGGAATACGAGGGCATAAAAATCACTGCAATCACCATCCGCGAAGAATAGACCCGGGCGCCGCGCAAAACCCATGCAGAAACCCGAATCATCTACCCGCACCCTGGTTTTGCGCGGATTAAGCCTGGTGGCCTTTGCGGTCATTACCATCTTCGTCTTTAGCATGCGAGACCGAGCTGCCGAACTGGCCGTTTACGGCTACCCGGGCATCTTCCTGATATCCATGCTTTCGAGCGCGACAGTCATCTTCCCCGCGCCGGGGCTGGCAATCGTCTTTGGCATGGCCGGGGTGTTTCACCCGATGGGCGTTGCTTTTGCGGCAGCCTGCGGGGCTGCCCTGGGCGAAACCACCGGCTACCTGGCCGGGATTGGCGGGCGCAGCGTTGTCGAGAACACCCAAATCTACGCTCGCTTCGAGCCGTTCGTGCGCAAATATGGCGTATTCGCCATCGCCGGGCTGGCCGCTATTCCCAACCCCTTCTTCGACCTGGCTTCGATTGCCGCAGGTGCGCTTAAATTACCCTACTGGAAGTTCCTGCTGGCGGCCTGGTGCGGGCAACTCATCAAAATGACCTACATCGCCTATGCCGGGTCGCTCGCCATCAACTGGCTGTTAGGATTTTGAGAAAGGAATCACTGATGACAAACCTTTCAAAAGTGGATAAGTTCCTGGAAGACAATCTCTCCCGAAGCATTGACGAACTGTCTGCCCTGGTGGCCCAGCCCAGCGTCGGCGCGCAAAACTGGGGCATGCAGGAATGCGCCGCGTTGACGGCAGAAATGCTGGCAAAGCGCGGATTCAAGGTCGAAATCATGCCCACTGATGGCGCGCCGGTCGTCTTCGGGGAACGCAAGGGTCGCAGCGACAAAACCCTGCTCTTTTACAACCATTACGACGTTCAACCTCCCGAACCGCTCGAACTGTGGGAAACCCAGCCCTTCGAGCCGTCGCTGCGTGAGGGGAAGCTATACGGACGCGGCGTCAGTGACGATAAAAGCCACATCACCAGCCGCCTGTTCGCCATCGACGCCCTGCTCGACGCCGACGGCGAACTGCCCTGCAATATCAAATTCATCATCGAAGGCGAAGAAGAAACCGGCAGCATCCACCTGCCACAACTGATACGCGAAAACAAGCAGAAATTTGCCGCCGATGCCTGCATTTGGGAATTTGGCGGTGTAGACCATCGTGAAATTCCCATACAATATTTGGGATTGCGCGGAATCTGCTATGTCGAACTCTCGGTCGAAACCGCTTCGATTGATGTTCACTCCGGCCTGGGCGGTTCAATCTTCCCAAATGCTGCCTGGCGTTTAACCTGGGCTTTGTCCACGCTGAAAGGACCGGACGAACGCATCCGCATTCCCGTCTGGTACGACGACATCCTCCCGCCCACCGCGCGCGACCGTGAGCTGATGGCCGCCCAACCCGACCTGGCCGAGGAATACAAAAGCCGCTACGGCGTGAAGAACTTCCTCAACGGCCTGACCGGCGGCCTGGAACTGGCGATGACCGAAGTATTCGAGCCGACTTGCACCATCTGCGGCCTGACCAGCGGTTACCAGGGGCCTGGCTCGAAGACCGTTTTGCCCGCCCAGGCTTCGGCCAAAATCGACTTCCGCATCGTTCAAGGACAAACCATCGAAAAATGCCTGGCCCTGCTGCGCCAGCACCTCGACGCCGAGGGATTCCCCGATGTTCAAATCACCTTCCTGGGCGGCGGCCCGGCAGCCAAAACCGACCCCGACGACGCTTTCGTTAAACTGGTGGTCGACAGCGCAGAAGAAATCTACGAATCCAAAATGGAGATGATACCCATGATTGGCGGCTCCGGCCCCAGTTATCCGTTTGTGTACGACCTCGGCTTGCCGGTTGCCACCGCCGGGTTGGGCTACCCGGATACGCGCGCCCATGCCCCCAACGAAAACATCCGCCTCGATTTGTACCTGAAACACGCCCGCCACATGGCGCGGGTCATGGTTCTTTTCCCGAAATAAATGATGCTTGCCCAGCGAATCCGCCAGAATTTTGGCCTGCAACTCCTCATCCTTTACCTGCTGCTGGTCCTGCCGGCCCTGACAATTGTCATTGTTTTCGATATTATCGAAAGCGACCGCATCCAGCAGCAGGCCGCCACGCGCGACCTGGCCCTGGCCAAGGCCATTGCCCAGCAAACCGAAATGACCATCGACAACGCGCTCAACGCGGTTGAGCAGTTAAGCCATTACCCGGCAGTGCGCGCAGACAGCATTGCCAACCTGCAAACCCTGTTTTCGATTGTGCAGGGCAGCCGGCCAGACATAGACCTGATATACCGCCTCGATTACAGCGGCACAATGGTCTACCACTACCCCATCGGGGCAACGCCTACCATCGGGTCTAGTTTTGCATTTCGCTCGTACTTCCAGAAGGCGCGTACAAGTCGCGGGGCTTTCCTTTCCGAAGCACGTATTTCCCCCACCACCGGCCAGCCCGTCGCCACCGCCGTGATGCCACTGCGCACGCAGAACGATATTTTCATCGGTGTTATCGCCACCAACATCAAACTGGAAGGCTTTAGCGAAACGCTGCGCAAGTCCATCGAAGAGCATGGGGCAAAACCGCAGGATTTCCAAATTTTTATAATTGACCACACCGGCCATGTTGTCGGGCACGCGGAACCCGAAATACTGATGAGCGGAATCAGTAGCGTGATGCCTGAGATTGCTTATGATGTGCTTGATGGGGAGACGGGCTGGCGAATCGGCAGGGACGCGAACAGCCAGGAACTGCTTTACACCTTTGTCCCGGTACCAAATGCGGGCTGGGTCATCGTCACCAGCCGCCCAACCGCTGCTGCTTTTGCCCAGCAGGCGTCCCTGAGGGCAATCACACTGACCGCCTTCATCGCCTTTAGCGGAATTGGTTTCCTGTTCTGGCATGTGCTTCGCCGCAGGGTCTTGAAGCCGCTCGAGCAACTGGCAGGGGTCAGCCAGCGCATCGGTGAAGGAGAGCAAATCAACGCCCAACAGCGCGCGCAAATGGAACAAATGGCCCGGCGCGACGACCAGTTGGGAAAACTGATTAACAGCCTGGTGCGCATGGAGCAGTCCATCCACGCGCGCATGAACGAACAAGCCACCCTGCTCGAAACCAGCCAGGCGGTTGTCTCATCCTTGGACACCAATACGGTGCTGGGTCAAATCCTGGAACAGGTTGAGCGATTGATGGGCGTGGAAAAAATCGCCATCTTTGCTTTCGACGAGCAAAGCAGCCTGTACCGGGTACGCGCCAGCCGCGGCTTGTCGAAGCAATACATCGAAAAAGCCTTTTTCGAACCGGGCAAGTCGCAATCGGCGACCATGCGCGCCATCAGTTCGGGGCAGCCGGTTCAGATCATGGACACGGAAATCGAACCAGACTTCATCCCGCTATTGCCGCGCTCCAGGGATGGCGGCTACCGCTCAGTACTGGCTGTGCCGCTGAAGAGCAACTACACCGCCCCTTCCGCGTTGCTGGTTTTTCATCCTGAACCGCACGAGTTCAGCAATAACGAAATCCAACTGCTGGCCAGTTTCGCCAACCATGCCGCCATGGCAATGGAAAACGCCTACCTGTTTGCGCGTTCAGACCGCCGGCTGCAGGAGCAAACCCGGCGACTCGAAGCGCTGGTGCAGTCGATGCAGGACGGCCTGATATTGGGCGACCTGAAAGGCAATGTCATTTACACCAATCGCCGGGTAGCCGAACTGGCAAAACTCAAAAACACAGAGTTGATGGAAATCACCGTCTCGCGGGCATTGATGCGTATTCTCAGCCAACTCAAGCAGCCGGAAAGCGCGCGCGCCGAGGTCGAAAAAAGCCTGTCCGAGGCGAGCAATCGCGAAATTGAAATTGTCTCCGTTATCAAAGGCCGCGAGGTTTTCCTGCGCTTTACTGCTTTCGATGTGACCGATTTTGAAAACGTCTCCATCGGTCGCGGCATCATCATCCAGAATGTCACCGCTGACCGCGAAGTCGACCGTATGAAGACCAACCTGATAGCAACCGTATCACACGAATTACGCACCCCGCTTGCAGCCATCAAAGGCTACGCCAGCACCCTGCTGGCCGAAGATGTGGAATGGGGACGCGAACCAACCCGCGAATTTCTGGATATAATCTCGTCGGAAGCCGACAGGCTCAGCGAACTGGTCAACAACCTGCTCGACCTTTCAAGATTGGAAGCCGGCAGCCTGCAAATTTACCTGGTTGAGTGTAATATTAAGGAGGTTATCGAGCGCGCGGCGAAACGCTCGCTGACCTCGCCCGGACACCGCCTGAACGTGGATATTCCGCCGGGCCTGCCCGCGCTTTACGCCGACGAGGCGCGAATCGAAACCATCCTGCGCAACCTGCTTGAAAACGCCGCGAAATACGCCGGTGAGCAGGCTGAGATTTCCATCAGCGTCAGGCAAGCCAGCGGACAGGTCATCTTCCGGGTCGAAGACAACGGCCCCGGCATCGCCATCGAGCAAAGTGAGCGCATTTTTGACCCGTTTTACCGAATCGACAACCTGTTTTCACGCGGCGCAGGCGGTACCGGTCTTGGGCTTGCCATTTGCCGCGGCCTGGTGCGCGCCCACCAGGGCGAAATCTGGGTCGAACCGCGCGCCCACGGAGCCTGTTTTGCTTTTTCCATCCCACTTAACCTGGTAACCGCTTAATGATGCTTAAATCTGCCTCTGTTCTCGTTATTGATGATGAAAAATCGCTGCGCGATTTCGTGCGCATCAACCTCGAAGTGCGCGGTTACAACGTCACCGTCGCTCCCAACGGCGCCGACGGGCTGGCGGTTTTCCAGTCGCAGCATATCGACCTGGTCATCCTCGATATTATGATGCCCAACATGGACGGGCTGGAGACCACCCGCCGCATCCGCCAGATATCCATCGTGCCCATCATCATCCTGACCGCGCTGGGCGAAGAAAGCGACAAAGTCAAAGCCTTCGACCTGGGCGCAGATGATTACCTGACCAAGCCTTTCGGTATCGGCGAATTACTCAGTCGGGTAAAAGCCGTCCTGCGCCGCGCGCGCTGGAGCGAAGCCCAACCCGAACAGGAAAACATCGAATGCCAGGACATCGCCGCCGACCTGGTGCGCCATAAAATCACAGCCAGCGGTAAAGAACTCGACCTGACCCCCACCGAGTTTAACCTGCTGGTTTACCTGATGCGCAACGCGGGCAAAACCCTTTCGCACCGCGCCATTTTGCAAAACGTCTGGGGGCCGGAGTATGGCGACGAAGCCGAATACCTGCGCGTTTATATGGGCAAACTACGCCAAAAAGTGGAAAAAGAACCGCTCAAACCACGCTACATCCTGACCGAGCGCGGAATCGGCTATCGCTTCGAGTGCTAAACCCCGCTTTCGAAAAAACAATCGCGCCATTTGCGCGCCAAAACAGTATAATAAAGTGACTGTTTTTGTCCAACTTGTTCAATTTCATAAATACTCTCAAGGAGGCTCCCCATGCTCGTAGGCGAACGAATGTCCAAACCCGTGATTACCATTAGCCCGGAAATGCCCATCACCGACGCGGTCAATATGTTCAAAAAAGAACACATTCGCCGCGCACCCGTCGTCAAAGACGGCAAACTGGTCGGCATTGTAACCGAGGGCAATTTAATGAACGCATCAACATCTTCCGCCACCACCCTGTCAATTTGGGAATTGAATTACCTGCTAAGCAAAATCAAGGTTGCGGATGTCATGACCAAAAACGTGATGACCGTCGCCGAAGACACCCCAATTGAACAAGCAGCCCGCATCATGGCCGACAACAAGGTCGGCGGCCTGCCCGTGTTGCGCGACGCCTATGTGGTTGGTATTATCACCGAAACAGACCTGTTCAAACTCTTCCTCGAACTGATGGGCGCGCGCGAAATGGGCGTGCGCGTCACTGCCCTGGTGACCGACAAACCCGGCGGCCTGGCCGAACTTTCCGCCGCGATTGCCGCCCAAAAGGGAAACTTTGTCTCCTTCGGCGTCTTCACCGGCGAAGACAGCTCCAACCGCGTGGTCACTTTCAAAGTCGGCGGCATGACCCTCGAACAGGTCAAAAAGACCGTCGACCCGCATGTCAAAGAAATTCTCGATATCCGTTCGTAAACACACACAAACAATAGCAACACAAAACAGCGTCAGGATAAATAAACTGGCGCTGTTTTGCTTTCCCAAAAAACACCAATTATGTCATAATCTGACATATATCCATTCTATAATCATGCCAGGAATTGACCCAATGAGCACAGTTGCCACCCGCCTGATCACCCTGATTCTCAGCCTCCAGCGCCAGCCGGGGCAGAAGGCCGCCGATTTGGCCGAAAAACTGGGCGTCTCTGTCCGCACCCTGCATCGCTACTTTGGGATGCTCGACGAAATGGGCGTGCCGGTCTATGCCGAGCGCGGCCCCTATGGCGGATTTTCACTGGTGCGCGGCTACAAGCTGCCGCCGCTGGTCTTTACGCCCGAGGAAGCCGTGGCCGTTTCGCTGGGAACCAGCCTCGTCGGTGAAATGTGGGGAACGCTCTACCACGAATCGGCCCAGGGCGCGCTCGCCAAACTGGAGAACGTCCTGCCCGACGAGCAACGCCAGGAAATTGCCTGGGCGCGGCGTTCGCTGGTCGCCACCGGTATGAACCGAGCCGACATCGAAATGCTGGCTCCCTGCCTGGAAAAACTTCGCCGGGCGGTGCGCGAAAACCGCCGGGTAAGCATGGCTTACCATAGCGGTAACAGTCCGCACGGGGAAGTCCGCGAACTCGATCCGTATGCGCTTGTCCATCGTATTGGCTGGTGGTACGTCGTCGGCTACTGTCACCTTCGTTTGGCATTGCGCACCTTCCGCGTCGACCGCATCGCGGCGCTGACCCTGACTGCCCAGACTTTTTCTGTCCCGGGTGATTTCGACATCCGCGCCTACCTGGCGCAGGAGTGGGTTGAGATGCAGCCAATCAAGGTGCAGATGCGTTTCCTGCGAGAGTTTGCCCACCTGGCGCAGTATGCGCGCGGCTACTGGGAGTCGCTCGAAGAACAGCCCGACGGCTCGATGGTCGTCACATTCAGCGTGCCGGATGTCTACACGGCAGCCAGCAACGCCCTGGCTTATGGCCCGGCAGTGACGGTGCTGTCGCCGCCAGAAGTGCGGCAGATGGTCAAAGACTGGGCGCAGGCTGCCGCAGAATTTTACCCATAAAAAATAAGGAGAAGATATGTCAAACAAAACTACAGTCGTATTTTTGCATGGCGCTGGAACAGGCGCATGGGTTTGGGAACGTGTCATCAACGAGTTGCCGGTTCCGGCAATAGCGCTCGATGTTCCTGGCCGAAGCGCCGGAACCACCCCGCAGCGTTGTGCCGAGGCCCTGGTCGCTGAACTCGACCAGCGGGATATCGATTCGGTCATCCTGGTGATGCACTCCCTGGCAGGCGTGCTGGCCCCGGGGCTTGTAGCCCGCCTGGGAGCCAGGCTCAAACGCTGTATCTTTGTGGCCGCTGTGATCCCGCCATCGGGAGGCTCCTTTATGGATGCGCTTGGGTTTGTCAAACGGTTTATCCTGCGCATCCTGTTCAAACTCAATCCGAAAGGTCTTACGCCTTCGCCGGAGATGATTCGCGCAGAACTGTGCAACGATCTCAGCCCGCAAGATAGCCAACAGATTATTTCACGCTTCACCCCCGAAATGCCCGGCCTTTACCTGACGCCGGTTGACGCATTCTTACCACTCCCAAATGCAACCTACATCAAACTCTTGAAAGACCAGAGCGTGTCGCCAGCACAGCAAGAGACGATGCTGACGAGGCTGGCCCAACCCGTTGTGCGCGAGCTGGAAACCGGGCATATGGCAATGCTGGCCGCCCCCGCGGCGCTGGCAAATTTGATAATGAAGGAAACCGAAATTACCGACTAAGAACCTTCTCAGTCGGGGAAAGGATTGAACCATGCTCACCCTTAATCTCAAGCAAGACTTCAAGCACCTGTTTACCGCATCAGCCAAAGCCCCCCAACTGGTCGATGTACCCCGATTAAACTTCCTGCGTATCGACGGCGCCATCGAGCCCAGTCACGGCCCCAGCGACTCGCCGCGCTTTGCCGAGAACCTGCAGGCCCTCTACGGCGCATCCTATACCCTCAAATTCATGCTCAAACAGCGCCCCGAAAACCCGGTCGATTACTCCGTCATGGCGCTCGAAGGCCTGTGGTGGGTCGAGGACGGCCGTTTCGACATCCACATCAAGGACAACTGGTTCTACACCGTCCAAATCATGCAGCCCGACCTGGTCACGCCTGAAACCTTCGCCGAAGCCCTTGCCAAACTGCGCAAAAAGAAGGGGGATATGGAAGCATTTTCCCGGCTGCGACTCGAACCGTTTCACGAAGGACTCGCCGTTCAGATGCTGCACATCGGCCCCTACGCCGCCGAGCCTGCCACCGTTGAAAAAATGGACGCCTACCTCCAGGCCGAAAACCTGCAAAAAGCCGGCCATCACCACGAAATCTACCTCGGCGACCCGATGCGCGCCGACCCGGCCAAACTCAAGACGATTCTGCGCCATCCGGTAACGAAGTAAAGTGATATCGATACTCGATATTCGACATTCTGCATTCCGCATTCTTCATTCTGAACTGGAGTTCCCATGTCCCGCCCGCTCAACAAAACCCAACTATTAGCCGCCATCGAAAAAGAATACACCGCTCTCGAAAAATTCCTGGCCCCGCTGACCGCCGAACAAATGGCCCATGCGCCCGCTCCCGGCGCATGGGCCGTCAAAGACATCCTCGCGCATCTTTACGAGTGGCAGATGATGTTCTTTGGCTGGTACGAGGCCGGATTGCGCGATGAAATGCCCGAAGTGCCCGCGCCCGGTTACAAATGGAATCAGCTCCCGGCCCTGAATCAATCCATCTACGAAAAATATTCGGGCCTGACAGCAGAGCAAGCCCTGGCGATGTTCCGCGAATCGCATCAAAAGACGGTTGAATTCATCGAAAACCTGCCTGACGCCGACCTATCCACGCCCGGCCTGTACAAATGGATGAACCAAAACACCTTGAAGGCCTACCTGAACGCCAACACCGCCGCGCATTACGTCTGGGCGCTCAAGGATGCCAAAAAGGCGCTCAAAGGATAACGAAGTCCAAAATCTCCCGATTTTGGATTGGAGTAATGGAGAAATGCCCATGGATACTCGTCAAACCCTGCTCAACCGCTTGAACGCCATCGTCGCGCAACTACTCGCCGTCTACCACGACCTGCCTGACCCAAACGCAACCGTCTACGAACTATGGACGGCCAAAGACCTGCTGGCTCACCTGACCTTCTGGCACGAGAGCTTTGCCCGCAATGTGGATGACCTGGCACATGGCCGAACGCCCTCGCCGCTCAAAGGCCGTTTGCGCGACCTGAACCAGCACGGCGTGGACATGATGTCTCACCTGACCCTGGCCAAAGCGCTGGCGCGTTTCGATGCCGCCCATGCGACGATCCGGGCAAACATTCTCAACCCGGCGCTAACGATGATTCCCTACCGAAAAGGCTCACGGGAGTATACTGTGGAGGAGCATCTCGACATCGTCGATGACCACATCAACCAGCATCTGCGGGATGTCTGCAAGGTTTTGAAGTCTTCTTAAGGAGCAAAGATGTCCTGGCAATCCCAACTCAAAGGCGACTCGCTCACCTGGCTGCTTGAATCGGACAACCCCGGCGTCCGCTATCTGGCCTTGCGCGACCTTTGCGACCTGCCGCCTGATTCCCCTGAACTTTTATCGGCTTGCGAAGCAGCCCATTGTAACGGGCCAATTTCCAAAGTGCTGGCCGAGATGCACCCGGACGGCTCCTGGGCCGAACCCGGCCCAGGATACAACCCAAAATACTTTTCCACCGTCTGGTCGCTGGTTTTACTGGCCCAATTGGGAGCAGTAGCAGGCATGGATTCGCGCATCCGCAAGGCAACGGCGTATTTCCTGGAGCATGGCGTCACCAGCCACGGCCAGGCAACTGCCAGCGGCACACCCTCGGGCACGGCAGACTGCCTACAGGGCAATATCTGCCGTTCCTTGCAGGAATTGGGCTGCGACGACCCGCGCCTGGCGACTGCCTTCGACTGGATGGCGCGCACCGTCACCGGCGATGGCATTGCGCCAATGAGCGAGAAAGATGCCCCTGTTCGTTATTATGCCGGGAAGTGTGGCCCGCTGTTTGCCTGCGGTGCCAACGACAAACAATCCTGCGCCTGGGGAGCCGCCAAGGTCCTGCTGGCCCTGGCGCATTGTCCGCCGAAACGCCGAACCCCGCAAATCGAGCAGGCCATCCAACAGAGTATCGACTTCCTGTTCAGCGTCGAGCCTGCTTCCGCGGCATGGCCATCCGCATACGCGGCCAAACCGAGCGGGAACTGGTGGAAGTTCGGATTTCCCGTCTTTTACGTTACCGACCTGCTGCAAATTATCGAGGCATTGGCCTGCCTGGGACAGGGTCAAGACCCACGATTGGCAAGCACCATCCAACTCATCCTTGAAAAACAGGATGCGAATGGTCATTGGGCGCTGGAATACGATTACACAGGCAAAACCTGGGTTGATTTCGGCGAAAAGAAAAAGCCCAATCCCTGGGTCACGCTGCGGATTCTCAAGGTGTTGAAAATGATTGGGGAGTAAAGCAAGGACATTCAATCGGACAAGTTTGGTAAAATTTCCCAACCTATCCTTCCCAAACTGGAGATTTCGCCATGATAACTGCCGGTTTTACCATCCATAGCCCGATTACCAAATCACACACCACCATCCTGGAAACCGACGCCGAGACAGACGGCATGGGCTGCTCGAAGTTCGCTGCGCCCCAGGCCAAAAATCCGACATCGCTGAACATTAACATCTCGATTGGGTCGAAACCTTTGAAATCATTTCAGGGACGGCAAACTACAAACTGGGCGGTGTTCTAAAAACCGCCGGGGCCGGGGAAACTTTCGTTGTTCAACCGCGCCAGTTGCACATCCACCCCTGGAGCGCGGATGACGAAGGGATGGTCTACCGCCAGTCCAACCGGTTCGGACAGCGCAGCCTGTCAGCGGTTCAGGAAGTGCTGGGCACCTTTGCCACCATTGCCGGGCTGGCGGGGCAAGGCAAAATAGCCGCCAACGGCCTGCCCAAAGACCCTCTCCAACTGGCGGCCACCCTGCGCACCCTAACCCGGCACGGCGGATATGACGCCAGCCTGCCAGCCAGCGCGCAAAATTTCATCGCAGCCACCCTGGGCCGCCTGGCAGAAGCGCTTGGTTACCGGGCAGTGTATCCGCAATTTATAGGCGAGTAGCCGATTACAAGGAACGCAGGTGACAGTCATCTTTAAGATGACTGTCACCTGCGTGATTAACCCAGCGCCCTCTCCAAATCGGCAAGCAAATCGTCGACGTGCTCGATGCCGATCGAAAGCCGCACCAGGTTGGCCGGGACTTCCAACTGCGAGCCCTGTGTCGAAAGGTGTGTCATCGCGGCCGGGACCTCGATGAGTGACTCGACCCCGCCCAGCGATTCGGCCAGGGTGAAAATTTTCGTCGTCTCGGCCACGCGCACCGCCGCATCGCGCCCCCCTTTCAGCGTAAATGAAATCATCCCGCCGCCGTTGCGCATTTGCGCCCGCGCCACCCCAAACTGTGGATGCGACTCGAGGAACGGGTACAACACCCGCTCAACCTGCGGATGCGCTTCCAGCATACTGGCTATGCGCAAGGCAGATTCGGCGTGACGGTCCATGCGCACCGGAAGGGTTTTAAGTCCGCGCAAGACAAGGAAACAGTCCATCGGCCCCGGCACCGCGCCGGATGCGTTTTGCAGGAACGCCAACCGCTCGGCCAGGGCCGGGTCGCGCGCAACCACCGCCCCACCGACCACGTCCGAGTGGCCGCCCAGGTATTTGGTCATCGAATATACCGCCAGGTCGGCGCCCAGTTCGAGCGGTTGCTGCAAGTACGGGGTCGCAAAGGTGTTATCCACAGCCAGCAAAGGTCGGTTCGGGTGCGCATGAACAATCTCGGCCACCGCCCGAATATCGGTCACCGAAAGCATCGGGTTGGTCGGCGTCTCCAGCCAGACAATGCGAGTCGCGGGTGTCAGCGCCTCGGCGACATTCTCCGGGTCGGTCGTATCCACATAGGTAAAATCCAGCCCAAAACGGCGATGGACTTTTTCGAACTGGCGAAACGTGCCGCCATAGACGTCATCGCCCGCCAACACATGGTCGCCGCCCGAAAGCAATTGCATCACTGTATTGGTGGCCG
>Ga0208244_101063_pt1 | contig 17911 bp, 19 predicted proteins | sample SubbioCR12Aug_5A_FD_184828 | JGI IMG/M metagenome (GOLD analysis project Ga0208244, IMG submission 184828) | Serpentinite rock and fluid subsurface biosphere microbial communities from McLaughlin Reserve, California, USA - CR12Aug_5A (SPAdes) | ecosystem: Environmental > Terrestrial > Deep... | reverse complement strand
GAGGATGTCTTCTGCGAGACGTGCTGCGTCTATCTGCCGTGACAGGGCCTCGGTCAATAGTGCAACGGCCTGTTCGCAGGATTGCTGGAGGTCGATCAGGGTGTGACGGAAATAGGCGGAATCCTGCAACAGCATTTCAAAATTTCCCCTGTCCACCTTCCCTCCCCCTGTGTCAGCATGATCTGGCAGCAGGATTGTATCCGAAAAGCGAACGGGGTGCGACAGGCTTTATTGCAGTTGCGAGGTGCAGTGTGCACAACGCGCTGCCTTGAGGGGAATCGTCGACAGGCAGTGTGGACACTCGCGCGTCGTCGGCTCGGCCGGTGCGGCGGCGGTCTCGGCGCGCTTGAGGCGGTTCATGACCTTGATGGCCATGAAGATGGCGAAGGCGATGATGACGAAGTCGACTACGCTGTTGATGAAGGCGCCGTACTTGACGATGGGTGCGCCGGCCTTCTCGGCGGCGTCCAGCGTTTCGAAGATCTTGTCGCCGAGATTCAGGTAGAGGTGCTTGAAGTCGACGCCGCCGAGCAGGCGTCCGAGCATGGGCATCACCACATCTTTGACGAAGGAGTCGACAATCTTGCCGAAGGCGCCGCCGATGATGACGCCGACTGCCAGGTCGACGACATTGCCCTTCATGGCAAACTCCTTGAACTCGCTGACGATGCTCATGTGCAATCCTTTCTTGTCGGGGATGTGGGAGATGCAAGTGTTACGGGATTTTACGGGCAGCGCAATATGTGCGATCCATCTCCCAAGCGTTGTCTCCGATATTCTCTGCTAACCTGAACCTGTTCAGATATTTCACGATGGAGGTGGACTTATGGGAGCCGTCAAGATCGCAGCCTTTGTCCTGGGCGGATTGGCAGCCCTATTGGTCGCCGTTGCGGCGTTCATTCTGGCAACCTTCGATGCCAACAGGTGGAAGGGCGAGATAACGCAGCTGGTACAGGAGCAGAAGAACCGCAGCCTGAAAATCGAAGGGGATCTGTCGCTCTCGCTCTTTCCGGCCATTGCCGTTCAGTTGGGCAAGTCGACGCTGTCGGAGCACAAGAGCGAACAGGTCTTCGCTTCGATCGGCAACGCACGCATCTCGCTGCAGCTGATGCCGCTGCTGTCGAGGCAGGTGGTGGTGGATACCATCGAGCTCGATGGCCTCAAGGCGCGGCTGGTGCGCTTCAAGGATGGCCGTCTGAACATCGATGACCTGCTGGCCAGGGACGAGAAGGAGACGCCGGCCCGTTTCGACATCGCCGGCGTGAAGTTCGCCAACGGCGAGCTGACCTGGCGCGACGAGAAGGCCGGCCAGGAGCTGGTGATTGCCTCGCTGAACCTGGCGACGGGGCGGCTGGCGAATGCGGCGACGGGCAAGTTCGACTTGTCGGCGACGCTGGTGGGCAGCGCGCCTCACCTGGCGGCGGCGCTAAGGACCTCGGGCCTGTACCGCTATGATCTTGACCGGAAAAGCTACGGCGGCACCCAGCTTGATGTGCGCCTGACGGGCGACCTCGCCGACATGAAGGGCCTGGATATGACGCTGGCCGCGGCCGCCCTGCAATTGACCGGGGCGAACGAGGTTACCGTGGAGCAATTGCGGGTGACGGCGAAGGGCAAGGCGGCGGGCGATGCCTTCGAGGCAAAGCTGGAGGCACCGCAGCTTGTGCTTGCCGCGGACAAGGCGAGTGGCGCGGCTGTTAACGCTGCAATCAAGCTGACGGGCGCCGGGCGCGCCGTCGATGCGAAGATCGCGCTGTCCGGTGTTGAGGGCAAAAGTCAGTCCCTGCAGGCCGCCAAGCTGGCGCTCGACCTCGACGCAAGGCAAGGCGAGACCACGGTCAAGGGCATGCTGACCTCCACCCTGGCTGCCAACATGGACAAGCGGACCGTGGAACTGCCGACCCTGAGCGGCGAGCTGACGGTGGCGAATCCGCAAATGCCGATGAAGAGCGTCAGGCTGCCCCTCACCGGCGGTCTGCGTGCCGACATCGACGCGCAGACCGCCGCCCTTAATGCCAGCACCCAGTTCGACGAGAGCAGGATCGCGGCGAAGGTGAATGTCTCGCGCTTCAGCCCGCTGGCGCTGGTCTTCGACCTCGACATCGACAGGCTCAACGTGGACAAGTACCTGCCGCCGAAGCCGGCCGCGGCCGGGGGCAGGGAAGCGGACAAGCCGGCGCCGGAGAAGCCGCTCGACTTTTCGCCGATCAAGGGGCTGAACGCGAGCGGCACGGTGAAGATCGGCCAGCTGCAGGTGTCGAACGTCAAGGCCAGCAACGTGCGCCTCGACGTCAAGGCCGCCGGCGGCAAGCTCGACGTCGCGCCCCTCTCGGCCAATCTCTACGACGGCAGCCTGGCGGGGGCGCTGTCGGTCAACGCCAACAACAACCAGGTGGCGCTGAAGCAGGCGCTCACCAATGTCAATATCAACCCGCTCATGAAGGATGCCATCGACAAGGACCTGCTGGAGGGGCGCGGCAACGTCGCGCTGGATGTCGCCACCGCCGGCACCACCGTCGCGGCGCTGAAGAAGGGCCTCAACGGCACGGCCAGCCTGAATCTTCGGAACGGCGCCATCAAGGGCATCAACCTGGCGAAGACCTTCCGCGAGACCAAGGCCATATTCACGACGCGCAAGGACAGCGTGCAGCAGGCGAAGCAGACGGAGAAGACGGACTTCTCCGAGCTGACGGGCACGTTTCGCATCGCCGGCGGCGTGGCGCGCAACGACGACCTCAGCATGAAGTCGCCCTTCATCCGCCTCGGCGGGGCGGGCGACATCAACATCGGCGAGGACCGCATGGACTATCTGGCCAAGGCCAGCGTAGTGGCCACGGCGGGCGGCCAGGGCGGCAAGGACCTGGAACATCTCAAGGGCCTCACCGTGCCGGTACGGGTGAGCGGCCCTTTCGACAAGCTCGCCTACAACATCGATTTCGGCAGCCTGGTGGCGGAGGCGGCGAAGGCCAGGGTGGAGGAGAAGAAGGAGGAAGTGAAGCAGAAGGTGCAGGAAAAAGTGCAGGACAAGGCCAAGGAAAGCCTCAAGGGCCTGTTCAAGCGCTAGCCGTCGCCAGCTTCGCCAGCAGTTGCGGCAGCACCGACCCCGCCGCCCCCTGCAGGGCGAAGCGGGCGTGGCGCGTGAGCGCTGTCCGTTCCGGATTGATTTCGACGACAGTGGCGCCGGCCGAGAGCGCACGCAGCGGCAGTTCGGCGGCCGGGTAGACCTGGGCCGAGGTGCCGATGCTGAAAAACACCTCGCAGTGCTCGGCGGCCTCCTCGGCCCGCGCCAGTGCCTCGGCGGGCAGCATCTCGCCGAACCACACCACGTCGGGGCGAAGGTAGGCGCCGCAGGAGCAGCGCGGTGGCGATTCATCATCAGGGAAATGGCTGACGAGGATTTCCTCGCGGGAACACTTCACCCGCGTGATGTTGCCGTGCAGTTCCACCACCTCGCGCGAGCCGGCGCGCTGGTGCAGGCTGTCGATGTTCTGCGTCACGAGCGTGAATTTGTCGAAATGCCGCTCCAGTGCGGCCAGGGCGGCATGGCCGGGATTGGGCTGCACGCCGGCAATGCTGGCGCGGCGCGCGGCGTACCATTCCCAAACCAGCTTGGGATCGCGCGCAAAGCCTTCCGGCGTGGCCAGCGCCTGCGGATCGTAGTTTGCCCACAGCCCGGTCAGCGCGTCGCGGAAGGTCGGTATGCCCGATTCGGCCGAGATGCCGGCGCCGGTGAGCACCGCCACGCGGCGGGCCTGCGCGAGCGTGCCGATGAGTTCCTGCGGTATGTCGATGGCCATGTCCGCCATGAGGTGACGCAACAGGCTCATGCTAACATCGCCGCCCTATGGACTGGACCCTGCTGCTGCACGCCTTCATCCTCGGCATCGTCGAAGGCCTTACCGAATTCCTGCCGATATCCTCGACCGGCCACCTGATCCTGGCCGCCGATTTGCTCGACTTCAACGACGAGCGCGGCAAACTGTTCCAGATCGCCATCCAGACCGGGGCGATCCTCGCCGTGTGCTGGGAGTACCGCGAACGGCTCGGCCGGGTTGTGCGCGGGGTGTCGCACGATCGCGACGCGCAGCGTTTCGTGGCGAACCTGGCCATCGCCTTCATGCCCCTGGCGGTGCTTGGCCTGGCATTCGGCAAGGCCATCAAGGCGCAGCTGTTCCAGCCGATTCCCGTGGCCATCGCCTTCATCGTCGGCGGTCTGGTGATTCTGTGGGCCGAGCGGCGCGAGCACACCATCCGCGTGCACTCGGTGGATGACCTGCGCTGGCGCGACGCGCTGCTGCTAGGCATCGCCCAGGCCTTTGCCCTGATTCCCGGCACCTCGCGCTCCGGCGCCACCATCATTGGCGGACTGCTTTTCGGCCTGTCGCGCAAGGCGGCCACCGAGTTTTCCTTCTTCTTGGCCGTGCCAACCCTGTTTGCCGCCGCCGCCTACCAGCTGGTGAAGGAGCGGCACCTCCTCAATGCCGACGACATCGGCATGTGGGCGGTCGGCTTTGCCTCTTCCTTCGTCTCCGCCTTCCTCTGCGTGCGCTGGCTGCTGCGCTACATCAGCACGCATGATTTCTCGATCTTCGCCTGGTACCGCATCATATTCGGCTTCATTGTCATCGGCACGGCGTATACGGGCGTCGTCAACTGGAGCCATCCGTGATTGTCTACCTGCACGGCTTCCGCTCCTCGCCTGCATCCAACAAGGCGCAGCGCCTGAAGGCGCACATGGCCGTGCGCGGCCTGGGCCATCTGTTCCGGTGCGAGCAACTGCCGGTGTCGCCGCGCGCGGCCATCGCGCTGGCGGAAAGCGCCATCGCGGCGGCTGCGACCCCGGTGACGGTGGTGGGCAGCTCGCTCGGCGGCTATTACGCCACGCACCTGGCCGAGAAGCACCGGCTGCGCGCGGTGCTGATCAACCCGGCGGTGGTGGCCCACCTTTCCCTCGCCGAATTCGTCGGGCCGCAGACGAATCTCTACACCGGCGAGACTTTCGATTTTCGCCCGCAGCATATCGAGGAACTGCGCGCGATCGAAGTGCCGCGCCTGTCGCGGCCGGAGGACGTCCTGTTGCTGGTGGAGGAGGGCGACGAGACGCTCGACTACAGGCAGGCCGTGGCGAAATATGCCGGCTGCCGGCAGGTGGTGCTGCCGGGCGGCGATCACAGCTTCACGCGCTTTGCAGACTACATGGACACGATTCTCGATTTCGCCGGGTTGCAGCGATGAGCTTCGACCCCGATCGCCACAAGCGCGAGGAGCGCGCCGGCTACAACCTGATCGCGGCGCGCTACGCCGAGGGCGCTGTGCTGCGATCCGGCTTGAATGCCGCGCTGCTGGCGGCGGCCGACTTGCGGCCGGGACAGCGCGTGCTGGATCTGGCGAGCGGGCCGGGCGTGCTGGCCGGCCTGGCGGCGGAGGCCGCTCACGACGGGCTGGTGGTGGCAAGCGACATCGCCGAAGGAGCCTTGCAGGAAGGGCGCCGCCGGGCCGTTGCGGGCAACCTGGTTTTCGCTGCCGCCGATGCGGAGCGGCTGACTTTTGTCGACGGTGCCTTCGACCGCGTGCTGTGCGGCCTGGGCCTGATGTTCTTTCCCGAGGCCGACAAGTCGCTGACGGAAATGCGCCGGGTGCTCAGGCCAGGTGGCCTTGCCGTGTTTTCGGTGTGGGGCGAGGAAGCGCGGGCGCCGCTGGTGTCCAGCGCCCTGCAATGCATCCGCCGCCTCCTGCCACCGCCCAGGGCCGAACGCCTGTCGCCCTTCCGCTTCGGCCAGCCAAAGCGGCTGCAGCAGACGCTTGAAGCGGCGGGCTTCGCCGAAATCGAAGTGCGCGCCTATGCGCTGTCCTGCGCCTTCGATTCGCCGCAGGACTACTGGCAGGCCTTCTGCGACATGGCCGGCGGCGCGGCGGCGGGCCTCTCCCGCCTGCCGGAAGAAACCCTGGCCCGGCTCGGCCACGAAGTGGCGCGGGAACTCGCGCCCTGGCGCGTGGATTCGGGCTATGTCCCGGAGAGCGAAGTGCTGATCGCGGTAGCTCGTCGGGTATAATTCCGTCCCATCCCCCCGGCTTCCAAGCACTCCCCGATGAATGTCCTGTTTGAAGAGGACGGCGCCTTCAAGGCCGGCGCCGTGCTCGCCGACAACGTGACCTCGCTGCAGGTCGAGACGGTGAGCGGCAAGCGCGTCAAGGTGAAGTCCGCCAACGTGCTGCTGCGCTTCGCCCAGCCGACGCCGGGCGAGCTGCTCGAGCGTGCCGAAGCGGAATCAAGCGGCATCGAGCCGGAATTTCTCTGGGAAGTGTGCGCGGAGGCCGAGTTCGGCTTCGAGGACCTGGCGCGCGAGTACTTCGGCCGCGCGCCGCAGCCGGTCGAGGCGGCCGCCATCCTGCTGCGCCTGCATGCCGCGCCGATCCATTTTCACCGCAAGGGCAAGGGCCGCTTCCGCAAGGCGCCGCCGGACATCCTCAAGGCGGCACTGGCCGGGCTGGAGAAGAAGCGCCAGCAGGCGCTGGCCATCGAGCGCATGGCGGAGGAGCTCAAGGCCGGCGCGCTGCCGGCCGAGTTCGCGCCGATGCTGAAGCCATTGCTCTACAAGCCCGACCGCAACCGCCCGGAAACCAAGGCGCTGGAGCTGGCCTGCGCGGAGAGCGGTCTGTCGGCCGCACACCTGCTGGCGCGCTGCGGGGCGATTCCTTCCAGCCACGACTATCATTTCAACCGCTTCCTCTTCGAGCACTTTCCGCAGGACACCGGCTTCGGCGAGTACCAGGCGCCGCAGTTGCCGGAGGAACTGCCGCGGGCCGACGTGCAGGCCTTCTCGATCGACGACGCGGCGACGACGGAAATCGACGATGCGTTTTCCGTCACGCCGCTGGAGGGCGGCGGCTGGTGCATCGGCATCCATATCACCGCGCCGGGGCTGGGCATCCGCCCCGATTCGGCGCTGGGCGCGATCGCCCGCAACCGCCTGTCCACCGTCTACATGCCCGGGCGCAAGATCACCATGCTGCCGGAGGCGGTGGTGGAGCGCTTTACCCTGTCGGCCGGGCGCGACTGCCCGGCGCTCTCGCTCTACCTCGAGGTGGGGCCGGATTACGTTGTCCGCGGCGCGTCCTCGCGCATCGAGCGCGTGCCGGTGGCGGCCAACCTGCGCCACCACGACATCGAGCCGGTCTTCAACGAGCGTACGCTGGCCGAGGGCGGGCCGGACTTCGCCTACAAGCGCGAGCTGACCCTGCTGTGGGAATTCGCCACCGTGCTGGAAGCCGGCCGCGGCAAGCCTTCGGTCAACCAGCAAAACACCGAATACAGCTATTGCGTCGATTGGGCCGAGCCGGAAGGCCGTGTCGACATTGTCGAGCGCCGGCGCGGCTCGCCGCTCGACAAGCTGGTGGCCGAGCTGATGATCGTCGCCAACGCCACCTGGGGCAAGCTGCTGGCCGAGGCGCAGGTGGCCGCCATCTATCGCGTGCAGGCCGCCGGCAAGGTGCGCATGACCACGGCGGCCCTCTCCCACGAGGGCCTCGGCGTCGACTGCTACGCCTGGTCGAGCTCGCCGCTGCGCCGCTATGTGGACCTCTTCAACCAGTGGCAGTTGCTGGCGCTCCTCTCCAATGAAACGCCTCCCTTCACGGCGCGCGACGAGGCACTGCTCTCGGCGATGCGCGATTTCGAGATCACCTATGCCGCCTACGCCGAGTTCCAGCGCGGCATGGAACGCTACTGGTGCCTGCGCTGGCTGCAGCAGGAAGGCGTTGCGGAAACCCCGGCGCGCGTCATCAGGGAGAGTTTGCTGCGCCTGGAGCGCATCCCGCTGTTCCTGCGCTGCCCCTCCTTGCCGGCCTGCGAACCGCGCACGCGGGTGAGGGTGGCGGTGACGGGCATCGACCTGCTGGCGGTCGAGGCGCAGTGTCGTTACGTGACGACACTGGTGTCGGCCGTTGAATCCGGTGTAACGGGCGAACCAGAAACTGCGGAAGACGTCGAAGATGAAGTGGTTCCGGAGTAGAATTCAAGGCCATGCTTGAGCGCGGAGTTGCTTCGCTTCCTCGAAACGTGGCTTTGGGCCTGGCCTGGCCGGGCTGGCTCTCCCGCATGGATCCCCCCCGCCGCAATTTCACGCTGGCGCTGATCGCTTCGCTGGTCCTTCACGCCGTCCTGCTCTCCATCCACTTCAAGCTGCCCGACACCATGAAGCGTGCGGCGAATGCCACGCTGGAAGTCGTGCTGGTGAACGCCAAGAGTGCGCGCAAGCCCGACAAGGCGCAGGCGCGCGCCCAGGCCAATCTCGACGGCGGCGGCAACACCGACGAGAACCGTCGTGCGAAGAGCCCTTTGCCGGCTTCACGACAGGAGCAGCCCGGCGACAGCCTGATGGAGGCGCAGCGCCGGGTGCAGGAACTGGAAGCACAGCAGCAGAAGCTGCTGACCCGGGCCGAGAGCCAGAAGGTCATCCAGGCCGAGGCCCGGCAAAGCGAGAAACAGCCCGAGCAGGCCACCATGAGCGGCGCCGACCTGGCGCAAAGCGCGCTGGCCATTGCCCGCATGGAGGCGCAGATCGCGCGCCAGGTCGAGGAATACAACAAGCGGCCGCGCAAGAAATTCATCGGCGCCCGCACCGAGGAATTCGCCGCTGCCCAGTACCTGGAGGACTGGCGCCTGAAGGTCGAGCGCATCGGCAACCTGAACTACCCCGAGGCGGCCAAGGGCAAGCTCTACGGCAACCTGCTGTTGTATGTCGAGATCAAGGCCGATGGCAATCTGGAACGCGTAGAAGTGCAGCGCTCCTCGGGCCACAGGATTCTCGACGAGGCCGCCCTGCGCATCGTGCGCATGGCGGCGCCCTACGGCAACTTTTCCGCCGATTTGAAGCGCCAGACCGACATCGTCGCCTTCGCCCGCACCTGGGTGTTCACCAAGGCGGACCAGTTGCAATCCGAATGACAGACCGCTACGCCGTCATCGGCCATCCCGTCGCCCACTCGAAGTCGCCGCAGATCCACACCGTCTTCGCCGGACTGACTTTGCAGGACATGCGCTACGAGGCCATCCTGGCGCCGCTCGACGGGTTCGCGGAATCGGTGCGCGCCTTCATCGCTGCGGGCGGCCGTGGCATGAATGTCACCGTGCCCTTCAAGCTGGAAGCCTACGAACTTGCCGGGACCCGTTCTCCGCGCGCCGAGGTGGCGAAGGCCGTGAATACCCTGGTCTTCTCCGCAACCGGCATCCACGGCGACAACACCGACGGCCTCGGCCTGGTGGCCGACCTGACGCGCAATCTGGGCATCCGCCTTGCCGGCCGGCGTCTCCTTCTGCTCGGCGCCGGCGGCGCGGCGCGCGGGGTGCTCCTGCCCTTGCTGGAGCAGAAACCGGCCGTGCTGCATCTGGCCAACCGGACGGCATCGAAGGCGCTGGCGCTGCGGGACGAGTTTGCGCCCCTGGCCGGCGGCTGCGTGTTGTCGGCGGGCGGGTTTGCCGAACTGGCGGGGCGGCAGTTCGACCTGGTCATCAACGCTACCGCCGCCAGCCTGGCGGACGAGGCGCCGCCGCTGCCGGCGGGACTCTATGCGCCGGGCAGCCTGGCCTACGACATGGTGTATGGGAAGACGACCGCCTTTCTCGCGGCTGCCCGGGCGCAGGGCGCGGCACGGCTGGCCGATGGTCTGGGCATGCTGGTCGAGCAGGCGGCGGAATCTTTCTTCCTGTGGCGCGGCGTGCGGCCGCCGACCGCGCCGGTGCTGGCTCAGTTGAGAGAGGCATGAGCGCCGTCCGCCGGGAATTCGGCGAAACGCCCGCGCCTGCGAAGCTGCGCAGTGGAGCCGGCTGGCTGTGCAAAGCCAGCCGTGGGGCAGGGGACGGGGGAGTGGTCCAGTGATCTGGCACGTGCTCCGGCGCGGTCTGGCCATTCTTGTTGTTCTCCTCCTGGCCTGGCAGGGCTGGTACTTGGGCTGGGTGGTGTGGTGGAAGTTCGCCAATCCCGTCACGACCAGCTTCATGGCCATGCGGCTCGACGAACTGCGTGAAAAGGATCCGAAGGCCGCATTGAAGAAGCAGTGGGCCCCTTATGAGCGCATCGCCAATCCGCTCAAGCGCGCCGTCATCGCCGCCGAGGACGCCAAGTTTTCCGGGCACGAGGGCTTCGACTGGGAGGGCATCCAGAAGGCGCTGGAGAAAAACCGCAAGAGGGGCCGGGTCGTCGCCGGCGGCTCGACCATCAGCCAGCAACTGGCCAAGAACCTGTTCCTCTCCGCTGACAAGACGCCCTGGCGCAAGGCACAGGAGGCCGTCATCACGCTCATGCTGGAGACGGTGCTGGACAAGCGCCGCATCCTGGAGATTTATCTCAATGTGGTCGAATGGGGACCAGGCGTCTTTGGCGCGGAGGCGGCTGCCCGCCACTACTACGGCGCTTCAGCCGCGCAGCTTTCCGCCGAGCAGGCAGCACGACTGGCCGTGCTGCTGCCCAACCCGCGCCGCTTCGGCCGCCTGCCCGAGTCGGACTACCTGGCCGCACGCAGCCAGATCATCCTGAGCCGCATGGGCGCCGTCGATCTGCCCTGATTTAATCATCGCTTCGGGCGGTCAAATTACTTAGAATTCCCCATTTCGCCGCGTCAATTGCGCGGGATGCCCCTTTTCCACGCCCAAACCATGTCCGACATCGAGGAACTGCGCCAGAGCGACGACGTCCAGCAGGAACTGCGCGAAGTGCAGGATCTGCTGGCGCGCCATCGCGTGGTGGAGGGGCTGGTGCATCGTCAGGAAATGCCGCGCCACGATCTGGTGGAAAACCTGGTGCACAAGCAGCACATCGCAGAGCTGCGCAACAAGCTCGACGAGCTGCATTCGGCCGATATCGCCTACATTCTCGATGCGTTGCCGCTCGATGAGCGGCTTTTCCTCTGGGACCTGGTCAAGGCCGATCGCGACGGCGAGATCCTCCTGGAAGTCTCCGATGCGGTGCGCGAGACCCTCATCGAGGCGATGGACTCGCACGAGCTGGTGGCCGCGGCCGAGCAGCTCGATGCCGACGAGATTGCCGACCTGGCGCCGGACCTGCCCAACGAAGTCATGCAGGACGTCTTTCGCGCCCTGCCCATCGAGGAGCGCGAGCAGCTGCGCTCGGCGATGTCCTACGACGAGGATGCCGTCGGCGCGCTCATGGACTTCGATGTCATCACGGTGCGCGAGGACGTCACGCTGGAGGTGGTGCTGCGCTACCTGCGCCGCTTCGACGATCTGCCAGACCACACCGACCAGCTCTTCGTTGTGGATCGCCAGGAATGCCTCAAGGGCACGCTGCCCTTCAACCGCATGCTCATCACCGATCCCGACGAGATGGTCGCCAACATCATGCAGGCCGAGCCCCTCACGCTGGAGCCCTCCGACAAGGCCGAGGCGGCGGCGCAGGCCTTCGAACGCTACGACCTCGTCTCGGCGCCCGTCGTCGATTCGCAGAACCGGCTGATCGGCCGCGTTACGGTGAATGCGGTGGTGGACTACATTCGCGAGGAATCCGAGACTGAGCATTTATCCCGCGCCGGCCTGCGCGAGGGCGAGGACATTTTTGCCTCGGTGTGGGATTCGGTGAAGAACCGCTGGGCCTGGCTGGCCGTCAATCTCGTTACGGCATTTGTCGCCTCCCGGGTAATCGGCGCCTTCGAGGGTTCCATCGAGAAGCTGGTCGCCCTGGCGGCGCTGATGCCCATCGTCGCCGGTATCGGCGGCAATTCCGGCAACCAGACCATCACCATGATCGTGCGCGCCATGGCCCTCGGCCATGTTCAGCCGGAGAGCGCCCGCGTCCTCCTGCGCAAGGAGGTCGGCGTGGCGATGGTAAACGGCCTGATCTGGGGCAGCCTGCTCGGCCTGGTGGCCTGGTGGCTCTATGACAGTATGCAGTTGGGGCTGGTGATGACGGCGGCGATGATGCTGAACCTGATTGTCGCCGCCACCGTCGGCGTTGCCGTGCCGCTGCTGCGCCAGCGTTTCGGCCATGATCCTGCCATCGGCTCCAGCGTGATGATCACCGCCGTGACCGACTCAGGCGGCTTCTTCATCTTTCTGGGGTTGGCCACGCTCTTTCTGCTGTAGCGGGTGCGAGAGCGTGTCGGCGGCCTCGGCCATGGCGTCGACAATGGCGCGGGCGGCGAGGAATTGCGACTTCAGCGCCAGATCGAACAGGCCGACGCGATCATCGACGAATTCGTCCGTGTAACTCGCCGGGTCGCCCGGCGGCACATGCAGACGGGCCTCCGCTTCGGCGGCGTCCAGCACGATCTCCATGCCGGCTTTCCTGGCGATGTGCATCATCGCCTTGTTTTCCCGCAGGCAATGCACGAACAGGGTGTCGATGCCGTGATTGCGGCAATATTCGTAGGCGCGCCGGTAGAGCGCCGTGCCGATGCCCTTGCCGCGATGGCCGGGCGCCACGCTGACACCGAACTCGGCCACCTCGCCGCGCAGACCGAGGTGCGCCACGCCACCCAGCTCGAGCTTGTCGTCAAAGACGCCGAAGACGGCATCCGCCTCGAAATCCAGGGCGTCGATATAACGCAGCAAGGTCGATTCGCTGATGACATGCTCGAAGCGCAGGCGCAGGTCTTCCTGCGACAGGGCGAGGAAGTGCCGGTGCAGCGCCGGCCGGTTGTGTTCGGACAGCCTCAGGACGGGGGTGGTGGTCATATTGTGTGCTGGCAGCGCGTTCGTGTTGGCTTGGGCAAGCCTACCGTTGTCCTTATCGGCAAAACAACCTAATGACTGGAGAAGATTTCGCCGGCCGCCGCGCAGGTGGCGGCAAGGTCGGCTTCGGTGTGCGCCGCCGAAACAAAGCCGGCCTCGAAGGCCGAGGGAGCGAAATACACGCCCATCTCCAGCATGAGGTGGAAGAAGCGGTTGAAGGCCTCCTTGTCGCACGCCATCACTTCGGCGTAGCTGGTGGGCGGCGTGGCGCGGAAATACAGGCCGAACATGCCGCCGACCGACTGGGCGCTGAACGCCACGCCGTGCTTCTTCGCCTCTGCCTGCAGCCCGTCGGTGAGCTGTTTTGTCCTGGCGGCCAGCTGTTTGTAGAAACCCGGCTGCGCCACCAGCTTGAGCGTGGCCAGTCCTGCCGCCACCGCCACCGGGCTGCCGGAAAGGGTGCCTGCCTGATACACCGGGCCGAGCGGGGCGACCTTCTCCATGATGTCGCGGCGGCCGCCGAAGGCGCCCACCGGCATGCCGCCACCGATGACCTTGCCCAGGGTCGTCAGGTCGGGCTGGATGCCGTAATGGCCCTGGGCGCCGGTCAGGCCGACGCGGAAGCCGGTCATGACTTCATCGAAAATCAGCACGGCGCCATATTGTGTACACAGCCGGCGCATGGCTTGCAGGAATTCGGGCTTCGGCGCGATGAGGTTCATGTTGCCGGCGACCGGCTCGACGATGACGGCGGCGATGCTGTCGCCGGCCTTGCTGAAGGTGTCCTCCAGTTGTTGCGTGTCGTTGTAGTCGAGCACCAGGGTGTGCTTGGCGAAATCCGCCGGCACGCCGCCCGAGGAGGGGTTGCCGAAGGTGAGCGCGCCGGAGCCGGCCTTCACCAGCAGGCTGTCGGCATGGCCGTGGTAGCAGCCCTCGAACTTGACGATGGCGTCGCGCCCGGTGAAGCCGCGCGCCAGGCGGATGGCGCTCATCGTCGCCTCGGTGCCGGAAGACACCAGGCGCACCATCTCCAGGCCCGGCAGCAGGCCGGTCAGCAACTCGGCCATTTCGACCTCGGCTTCGGTCGGCGCGCCGAAAGTCAGTCCCTGCGACACGGCGGCGTGCACGGCCTGGAGCACGTCGGGGTGGGCGTGGCCGAGGACCAGCGGGCCCCAGGAGCCGACGTAGTCGATGTAGCGCTTGCCGTCGGCGTCCCAGGCGTAGGGGCCTTCCCCGCGCGTGAAGAAGCACGGCGTGCCGCCGACGGAGCGGAAGGCGCGCACAGGCGAATTGACGCCTCCCGGAATGGTTTTCTGGGCGCGGCTGAAGAGTTGCTGGTTCTTGCTCATGACGTGACTCGCTCGGGAAATAACAAGGAATAGGCGGCGGCCCGGGCCTGGATGTCCGGCGCCTCGAACAGGTCGGACACGACGGCCAGCAGGTCGGCGCCGGCGGCGATCAGCAAGGGGGCGTTGTGCAGGGTAATGCCGCCAATGGCGCAGACCGGCAGGCCGACGTCCGCCCCGGCCTCACCCAGCACAGTCAGCGGCGCACGCACGGCGCCCGGCTTGGTCGATGAGGGGAAAACGCTGCCGAAGGCGACATAGTCGGCGCCGTTGCGTCCGGCTTCCCGGGCCAGCCCCATGTCGTTGTAGCAGGAGACGCCGAGGATTTTCTGCGGCCCGAGGGCGGCTCGGGCCGCAGCCAGGTCGCCGTCCTCTCGACCCAGGTGAACGCCGTCGGCACCGGTATCCAGTGCCAGCGCAAGATCGTCATTCACGAGGAGACGGGCAGCATGTTCACGGCACAGCGCCACCAGGGCGGCCGCCTGCTCGCGGCGCAGGGCGGGGTCGGCGTGCTTGTTGCGGTATTGCACCAGCCGCGCGCCGCCGCGCAGGGCCAGCTCGACGCGGTGCACCAGTTGCGCCGTGCCGGCCAGTTCGGGGGTGACGGCGTAGAGTCCCCTAAGCCTCATCCTCAGGCTCCGGCTCGCGCGCCCAGAAAAAACGATCCGGCAGGTACTGGCCCATGCCGGGACGGAAACCGTTGGCGAGCGTCTGCCAGGTGTAGTCCTGGGCATCCCTTGCCGCTTCGGCGATGTCCAGGCCGTTGGCCAGATTGGCGGCAATGGCTGAAGCCAGGGTGCAGCCCGAGCCGTGGTAACTGCCGGGCAGGCGATCCCAGGCGTCGGCGCGGATCAGGCCGTTTTCCCCATAAAGGGAATTGACCACCTTGGCGCTGTTTTCATGGGCGCCCGTGATCAGGACATACTCGGCGCCGGCGCCCACCAGGCGCCGTGCGCATTCGGCCAGACCCGGATCGTCATTGTCGTTCGAGTCGTCGAGAACGAGCAGGCGCGCTTCCATGCTGTTGGGTGTCAGAAGCGTGGTCTGCGGCAGCAGCAGTTCGCGCATGGCGGCAATCATGTCCTCGCTGGCCAGCTCGTCGCCGCGGCCGGAGGCCAGCACCGGGTCGAGCACGAGGGGAATGTCGGGATAGTCGGAGATGATTTCGGCGATGGCGGCGATGTTCTCGACACTGCCCAGCATGCCGATCTTGAAGGCGGTCACGGTCATGTCCTCAAGCAGCGCCCGCGCCTGGTCGGACACCCAGTCGGAATCGATTGCCAGGGCATCATCGACGCCGGCGGAGTCCTGCACGGTCAGGGCGGTGAGCACGGAGAGGGGATGACACCCCATGCTGGAGAGCGTCATGATGTCGGCCTGAAGTCCGGCGCCGCCGGAGGGATCGGATGCAGCGAACACCATCACGATGGGAGGCAGCAAATCCTGGGGCATGGGTGGTTTGTCGGCTGGCGTGGCCGGAAGCGAATGGGGTAGACTGCCCCGATTCTAACCCAACCGAGATGGTCCGAATGACGCTCAGCGCCCCCTGTCGCACCTGGATGTGCCTGATCTGCGGCTTCATCTATGACGAGGCGGCCGGACTGCCCGAGGAAGGCATTCCGTCGGGAACGCGCTGGGAAGACGTGCCGCCCAACTGGGTCTGCCCGGAGTGCGGGGCGCGCAAGGAGGATTTCGAACTGGTCGAAGTCTGAGCCAGCGTGTCAAATTTGGCGTGGAACTGACTGTTTTTTAGGTTATAGTCACACGCGATGCCTGACCGCGAAGTCATATCTCAAAACAATCAGCGGTCCTGCTAGAGGAGGCGGAGGAGCGTGGCGGAAGCAGTCAATCTGAGCGGCGTCAAGGTGATGGTGATCGACGACAGCAACACCATTCGCCGCAGCGCTGAAATTTTCCTGGTGCAGGCCGGCTGCCAAGTCGTATTGGCGGAAGACGGCTTCGATGCGCTGGCGAAGATTGCCGACCACCATCCCGAAATTATTTTCTGCGACATCATGATGCCGCGGCTGGACGGCTACCAGACCTGTGCGCTGATCAAGAAAAACCCGCGCTTCGGCGTCACGCCGGTCATCATGCTGTCGTCCAAGGATGGCCTTTTCGATCGGGCGCGCGGCCGCATGGTCGGCTCCGACGAGTACCTGACCAAACCCTTCACCAAGGACAGCCTGCTCAAGGCTGTCGCTGCGCATGCGCCGCAGCGTGTTTCCTAATTAGCATCCGTAGAGAGGTAAGTCATGCCCATCAAGAAAATTCTCATCGTCGACGACTCCCCCACCGAGCGCCATGCGCTGAGCGAGCTGCTCGCCAAGAACGGCTACAACGTGGTGACTGCAGAGAGCGGCGAGGAGGCCATCGCCAAGTCGAAGGCGGAAATGCCGGATCTGATCCTCATGGACGTCGTCATGCCGGGCATGAACGGCTACCAGGCCACGCGCACCATCACGCGCGAGGAGGCGACCAAGCATATTCCGGTGGTCATGTGTACCAGCAAGGGGCAGGAGACGGACAAGATCTGGGGCATGCGGCAGGGCGCCAACGATTACCTGGTCAAGCCGATCGACCCGAAGGTGCTGCTGGAGAAGATCGCGGCGCTGGGCTGAAGCGAACATAGCGGATGGCACGAAAAAAAATCAGCCTGCGCGAGTTCCAGGAAAGCCTGGTCCAGCGCCTGACCAGCGCCCGGGCCGGCCAGACCTCGCGCGCACTGCTGGGCGTACAGGCGGGGCGGGACTACTGGCTGCTGGATCTGGCTGATTCGGGCGAGATCGTGCCCCTGCCGCCGCTGACGAGCGTGCCGCTGACCAAGCCGTGGTTTTGCGGCATGGCCAATATCCGCGGCACCCTGTACAGCGTGGTGGATTTCTCCGCCTTCCAGGGAGGCGAGGCCACGCCGCAGAACGCCGACAGTAGGCTGCTCATCGTCGGCGGGCGATTCGGCATCAATAGCGCGCTGCTGGTTAACCGCACCCTGGGTTTGCGCAATGTGGAACAAATGGAACAGCGGGCGGCTGAAGCCGATCCGCGACCCTGGGTGGGCGAGCAGTATGCCGATCCGCAACACAATGTCTGGAAGCGGCTGAATTTGAGAGACCTGCTCGGACAGCCGGATTTCCTCGAAATCGGTCTGTCGTGAACGGGGCAATGACAAGTCACCACTAGAAGCAGAATATCGGAGATAACGGCATGGCATTCAAGTTCAAACTTCCCACCATGAAGTCGTCAGGCGGCGCGGAGGCTCCCGAGGACAACTCGCAGAGCACGATCATGGACGATCTGCAGCAGGCGGCGGTGCAGGGCGGCCGCTTCAAGGTTCCCGGCATGGGTGACAAGCCGGTTGGCACGCAGTTACAGTTGCTGGGCGGCTTCTTCGTGTTCTTCCTGTTCGTTGTCGCCGTGGCAGCCTGGCTCGACAACCGCACGGCCACGCACGGCACTGCCTACACCTCTGCGTCCGGTCAGATGCGCATGCTCTCGCAGGCCATCGCCAAGTCCGCCCAGCTGGCCCTGCGGGGCGACGCTGCGGCGTTCGCCGAATTGAAGGACGGCCGCAGCAATTTCGCCATTCTTCTGGAGCGGGTTACGCAGGGCGGGGTGATCGACGAGATCAACGTACCGCCCAGCCCGGATTCCACGCAGCCGGCTCTTCAGGCGCTGACGCTCGAATGGGCGAAAACCGAGAAGAACGCCGCTGTGGTGCTGGAGCAGGAGAAGAACCTGCAGCAGCTTGGCAAGTCCGTGGCGACCATCAATTCGAAGAACCCGCAGCTGCTGGAACTGGCCGAACAGGTGGCCGCGCTCAAGCTGCAAATCGGCACGTCGGCACGCGAGATTGCCGCCGCCAACCAGCTGGTCATGCTGA
>Ga0208244_101062_pt1 | contig 17929 bp, 18 predicted proteins | sample SubbioCR12Aug_5A_FD_184828 | JGI IMG/M metagenome (GOLD analysis project Ga0208244, IMG submission 184828) | Serpentinite rock and fluid subsurface biosphere microbial communities from McLaughlin Reserve, California, USA - CR12Aug_5A (SPAdes) | ecosystem: Environmental > Terrestrial > Deep... | reverse complement strand
CGGGTTTGGCCGGAAGAACTAGGCGTCCCCGCCTGCCTCCATCGGTTCTCCATGGCGGGCAGGGACTTTAGTCGATGCCCCCAGCAGAAGGGCTTCAAATGCGGCGTTGTCATCGCCATCCCGACAGAGTCGGGACGGCTCAAAGCAAAACTGAATCACAAACCCTTCCCCGAAGGGGTCCCCGCCTGACCAGCTCAGTCGGGCAGGCTTCGGACGGGTTTGGCGAGGAATACTAGGCGTCGATTTTAATCGATGCCCTCGGATGACCATGAAGAACGTCTGGTGTCTGGTCTCAACGAGTCTAGCCTGCGGAATACTCCCAATCCTGAATTATGGTATCCTCGGCATGATGTTTCTTTTGATTTCTGATGTACGATTCGACATTAGAAACTGCCGCGGGACTAACCGTGATGACTCCATATCCATCTTGCCAATACAGACGTCGAGTTTTGTCATCCTTGAGAGTTACATGATTAACGTAGTGTGACGTCGATCCTTTGACCAATTTTGCGATTTCCGCGGGCGATAATACAGGTCTTGATTGAATCAGGACGCGAACGTGATCGAGAGTTCCATTGACTTCGACAATTCTAAATCCAAACGTTCGACCTTTGTCCAACATCACATTGCGTATGACGTTTTCAATGTCCGGTGTCAACATTTGACGGCGGTGCTTTGTCGCCCAAACGAAATGATAATAGATCGAGCCGTACGTTCCCCTCCGATCTGGCATGTGGTCCCCCCCACTATGATGAATTCACGATCGTTCGATATTTAGCGCTATTAGATCCTCCTGCTTGCCGTCGGATAAATCCGACGGCTAATATCTCTACGAATCTCAAACCCTTCCCCAAAGGGGTCCCCGCCTGACCAGCTCAGTCGGGCAGGCTTCGGACGGGTTTGGCCGGGAGAACTAGGCGTCAACTTTGGTCGATGCCCCCAGCAGAAGGGCTTCAAATGCGGCGTTGTCATCGCCATCCCGACAGAGTCGGGACGGCTTATCGCCTTCGCACAGATCTCAAACTCTTTGGGTCTTACAAAGCCCGACAGGCGTCCCCCGCCAGCCACAAACAATTCGCGGAGGCAGACAGGCCCGCCAACCACTAGTGATGCGCTGAGTCGGGGGGTAGGGCCGCTAGCTACGAGTGATTCGTTGGGGCGGATAGCGACTTCAGCTGATGCCGAGAGACTGTTTCCCCTTTTCCAAGAATAGCGATATCAGCGCAGTATCTTTTTCACAAGCCCGAGTTTGCCCCGATAGGGGGGATACCGGATGGGAATGTCGATCCAGGTCGGCTTTTTCAGAATACTCTTCTGGTGGGAAAAAAGATCGAACGTGTGTTTGCCGTGGTAGCGTCCGGTTCCGCTTTCACCGATGCCTCCGAACGGGAGTCGTGGATTGGCAAAGTGTGAAAGCGTTTCGTTGACACAGCCACCCCCAAAGGATAACGTCTGCACGACCTGCTTCTGACGCGTTTTGTTCCGACTGAAGACATACAGGGAAAGAGGTTTTGGGAGATTCCGAATCGCCTCGAGCACATGAGTGAGGTTTTCATATTCAATGACCGGAAGCAGCGGACCGAATACCTCCTCTTGCATAATCGGATCGTTCCACGATATCTGATCGAGGATCGTCGGTTCGATGAAGAGATCCTTCTTTGAGAACTTTCCACCGGCGACAACACGCCCCTTTTTCGTCAACGTGCGCAGACGGTCGAAGTGGCGGAGGTCGATGATCCGGCCGTAGTCGGGACTTTCAAATGCATCTTCTCCGTAGAATTCTCTGATGAATCTCTTCATTCCGGCAATCAGGGAATCCTTGATGGCGGAATGCGCGACAACGTAGTCGGGGGCAACACATGTTTGTCCCGCGTTGAAGAACTTCCCCCAGACAATTCGCTTCGCGGCCTGACGGATGTCCGCTCCCTGATCGACAATAGCCGGACTCTTCCCGCCGAGCTCGAGCGTGACAGGCGTAAGGTGCACGGCAGCCGCTTTCATGACTTCATGGGCAACTCGACTGCCTCCGGTGTAGAAGATGTAATCGCATTTCTCGCGCAGCAATCGCTTGCTTGTCCGAGCTCCCCCTTCCACCACCGCTACATGTTCTTCGGGGTAAACGTCTTTGATCAGTTTCGCCAGAAAGGCGGAGGTGTGGCGAGCGATTTCAGACGGTTTGACAATCGCGCAATTTCCCGCGGCGATCGCCCCAATGAGGGGAGAGAGGGCAAGCATGAGGGGATAATTCCACGGGGCAATGATGAGGACAACGCCGTACGGCTCCGGGATGATGACGCTCGATGCAGGAAACAGGACGAGAGGTGTGGGGACCCGTTTCGGTTTCGCCCAGGAGGGGATGCGGGAAATGGCAGTCCGCATCTCATTAAGAACAAAGCCGATTTCCGAACCATATGCTTCAAACTGTGGCTTTCGGAGATCGTTTCGTAATGCGGCGTAGGCATCTTCCTCGCGTTCGAGAAGAACGCGGCGAAGACGCTTAAGGGCCTCAACCCGATAGTCGAGGGCCTTCGGAGCCCCGGAATGAAAGAATGCCCTCTGTTTGTGGATAAGCTCCCGTACGGAAGACATGGAGCATCACCGAGCTATTGTGATGAAGGAGGTGTGGATTTAGGAGCTGGACGCGGTCGCCGATGGAATCGTCGGGGACCTCTCCTTTGCTGAGATTGGAGTGGACGCTGGCGTCCGGTGTAGGTCGACATCGAATTGTATACGCCGAAGATCTTGCCCGCAACGAAATCGAACACTCGTGCCGGGAGGATTCCTCTGAGCAATGGGATGAAATGCACCATGAACGGGGCGCGGACGAGAATCTTGTTCGATTGAATCGCCTTTACGATTTTCCGGGCAATCTTCTCTGGCTTGAGAATGGGTGTGAGGAGTGGGGCTTTTGCTCCCTCGAACATCCCGGTCGAAATATAACTTGGCGTTACTGTCGTGACATGGAGGTTCCTTCCAAGTTTCTCCAATTCGAGGCGGAGAGATTCCGACCATCCGATAAGTCCCCATTTCGACGCAACATACGCGGCCATGCGCCGATTGGGAAGCAAGCCCGCTGCGGAAGCAATTGTGACGATGTGCCCGGATTTGTTCTCTATCATATTGGGCAGGAAGGCGCGCGTCACCTGCATGACACCGAGAAGGTTGGTGTTGACGGAACGCTCGATCTCTGCGTATGTATGTTCAGCAAAATCCTTTCCGACCACAATCCCGGCGCAATGCACAAGGATGTCGATCTCGCCGTCACTCTTGAGGATCGACGCTGCTGTGCGCTCGATATCGCCCAACTTCGAAACATCAGCCACATAAAATTGAACTCTGTGACCGGCATTACGCAGGTCACGGGAGGTTTCGTGGAGCCCCCTCTTATCAATGTCCCAAATGATGAGCTTCTTGGCGCCCGCCTGGAGGAGATACTCACCGACAAGCTTTCCGATTCCGCGCGATCCGCCGGTAACGAGCACGGTCTTATTCTTGATCATTGTCATAAGTCACCTGCGACATTTCCCTGATTTGGAATATCTCCCGGATGCGTTTGTGGCAGGTACGAGGCCGGGAGTCGAATGGCAAATTGAAAGGCTCACCTAAGATTGCAATCTGGAGCCTAAGAATCAAGGTGAATGTTTGTCCTAATAGCAAGGGGGGGTGAGGAAAAGCAAATCTTGTGGATATTGCGGATAGAACTGGAGCCCTCCCCCGTTTCATAAAAGGGGGATCAAGGGGGATTAGATCTGCTCAGCGAATGCCGAATCCCCCGGCGCCCCATTTCGGAGAAAGGGGGAGATGGATCTCCGCAGCAGAACGCCGACCGAAAACCGAGGACTCCCCCTTTTCATAGAAGGGGGATTAGATCTGCTCAGCGAATTCCGAATCCCCCGGCGCCCCATTTCGGAGAAAGGGGGAGATGGATCTCCGCAGCAGAACGCCGACCGAAAACCGAGGACTCCCCCTTTTCAAAAGGGGGATCAAGGGGGATTGGGTCTGCTGAGCGATGACAGGTGCCGTCACAAGAAAAGGGAGTGAGGATTGATTCTGGCAGCAACTTTAAGGGAAATATGAGAAATTAGTTTATTTTGAAAAGCGGGTTTTTGGGGGGGATCAGCTTTATCAATGGGGAACCAGCAGAATTCAAATACAGGGGGGAAAATCGATGGCAAGATACAAACTGTATCTCAAGCCGTTGGCAAGACGCCTTCGCAAGAACATGACCGAAAGCGAGAGGTTGCTCTGGTCACGCATACGGAGGAAGACCATTAAGGGAAAGCAGTTCTATCGACAGCGGCCGATCGGAACATACATCGTTGATTTTTATTGCCCAAGCGGAAATCTGGTTATTGAGGTAGATGGGAGTCAACACCTTACCCCTGAGATGATCGAAGCCGACAAGAAAAGGGATGCGTACTTGAATTCGATCGGGTTAAAGGTGTTGCGATTTTCGTCAAGGGAAGTCATGAAAGATCTGGATGGCGTATTGATGCGGATTCATGACAACCTGATCGTTTGATTCCCCCTCGGTCACACGATGAGGCGACCAGGTCTATCTGGTGAAAACCGAATCCCCCGGCGCCCCATTTCGGAGAAAGGGGGAGATGGATCTCTGCAGCAAAACAACAATCGAAGATTGAGGACTCCCCCTTTTCACAAAAGGGGGATCAAGGGGGATTAGATCCGCAAGGTGGGCGCAGACTCCTCTAGCATTCACCATCCACACAAATGGAGATGGAGCTACTCCTTCCCCTTCGATTCGTTCGCATCAGACCTGTGCCGATACTTCCGCCTCATCCGCGTAAAAATCAGGGACGTCGCAATCAACACGCTACCAAGAACGAGGAACGAAACGATGCGGTATGCCGGATCGAGCTGGATGATCCCGATAATCAAAAGATACACGACGGTAATTAGCAGTGTGAAATGACCCATCCATCGGTACTTCTGCCGTTTGACCAAAACGCCGAGTAGATAGTAAAAGAGGGCAATACCAATCCAGCCGATGCTGACGTATTCCGTAGCAAGGAGGTGATACAATGCGAAAGGGAAGACGACGAACGCCGATGCGAGGTACGCATTGCGCATCATTTCGGTCTTCAGCTCAAGTCGGTGCTGCTTCCAGTTCAGGAGACGCGCGCTGATCAACGCGACGAAACCGAAACTCAGACTGATGGGATTCACCGTTTCGACCACGAAGAGATACAAGACAAAGATGATCAGATAGGCGACAAAATTCGCCACCACGATGAAGCGCGACTGAAACATGATTGCCGTAGTCACTACGATCACACTTTGAATAGAGAGCCAGATGAAAAGATCGGGAACGTCGAACTGGAGAACGATGGCCATGCTGAGAGCTAAATATCCGAGCATCGCGTAAAGGAACGTTGCATAGCGGCTCTTTTCGTGGTTCCAGAAGGCAATCGCAAGTCCGAGATAGACAATTGCGGCCAGGAAATTCGCGGCAATGCTCCCGTTTTCCATTGACGCGATCGTGATTGTCAGGAGGAGTCCGTACGAACCGATCGCATTTACCAGAGTGATCATGACATCGGAAAACTTTTCGATATGGTATTCGCTCCTGAACATCTCCCCAAGAGCGAATACGGTGGCATAGCCCAGGATCATGACGACATGAATGAGTGTAACGGGAACGAGGTTCAGTGTTCTTCCCATGAAGGGATTATTCAGAAGCCAGATCAGTGTCGCCATATAGAGCAACGCCGAAACGTAAAGGATCAGACCGCGTTGGTGGTACCGTGCGCTGAAATACGCGCTCACTCCGGCAAGGAGGCCAAGGAAGAAGAAGAAGAAAATGCCGTGATCGATGACGAGAGCGGTCGCGAATCCGGTCGTGATCGCAATACCAAGCAGATACACCGACTTCCTTCGCAATGCGATCGCGGTATTGATTGCGACCGCGAAAATCAGAAGGCTTGATCCGGCAATCGTGTCAGTTGAAAGAGCGGAGGTCGCTCCGAAATAGTAAAGTCGGAGTGTTGTGAAATAGAGGAGAGCCATTCCGCCCCCGATGAGGTAGCGCGAAACAAGGGTGAACGAATTCCTCCACAGGTGAGCGAGAAGAAAAATTCCTCCGGCGATGACGTATCCAAAGATTCCCGGAGCAGAAGAAGGGAGCGCTTCGTACGGAAAGGTCAGGAGGAATGCGAGTCCGATGGCGAGAACGATAATCCCGACCTTCGCGAACCAGGCCTGCCCAAGCTCATACTCCATCTCGTCCGCTTCTTCCTGAGCGACAGGAACGACAGAGGGTTCCGCAACCGTTTTGGGTGCTTCTTCGACCCGCGACTTAATCCCGAGATAATCTTCAATCCTTTCGACACGAGCCTCCAACTTCCGGAGGAGAGTGAGAATTTCTTCGCTGGGGGAGGTCGGAGAGGGTTGATCCATGTCTGCTCCTCTATTGGTACGTGAGTGGTGTTGTCGGATACGAAGTCGATAATACAGAGCCCGACGATGATAGTTAAACCATGCGGATCTTTTCTCCCCGCGCGGCGAGACGGACAATTTGAGTAATTCGCTTGCGCCGGGTCTCCTCCTTCTTGGCGGTATTGATCCAGCGCAAACAATTTCTTCTGTAGGACGGAGGAAAATCTCTGAAATGTTCGCGGGCTCTCAAATTCTTCGTCATTGCCTTTGCAAACTCGGGATGTATGGCGAGTTCGATTTTGGAATCCTGATGGACCATTCGAGACTCGGGATTTTCAACGAGTTCCCGATACGCGGCCATGCCGGCGCGAGTCATTTTGCGGGCGGCAATCATTTGTTCGGCCCGGCGGATGTTGTGGTTGGACCATTTGCTGGTGCCGGTTCGTGGGGTGAACCGTTGGATGTAAATCTCGTCGTCCACGCGTTTCACCATTCCATCGATCCAGCCGAAGCAGATGGCTTCTTCGACGGCGTCATCGTACGGGATGCGTGGTTTGCCGGTGTGCTTCTTGTAGTAGACGAGCCAGATATCGTCCTTACGGTTGTGGTTCTTCTTCAGCCACTCCCGCCAGTCCTTGCGGTTCTTGACATAAAGGGTTTTGAGGGATTCTGTCTTTCTAATAACTCCCATATGGACACCGACTGAGTTAAAGAAGATGGATCATAGAAGAAAGAAAACCGCGGAGCACGCGAAGGTACGCAGAGACAATGTCCAAATATTTCCACCTCTGCGTTCCTCTGCGCCCTCAGCGGTTTATTCTCTTCAGCTGCGCAGATCCTCAGGCCGTATCGGCACACGACGGATCCGCTTCCCTGTCGCAGCAAAAATCGCGTTCAGGACTGCCGGCGCTGTCGGCGGCACGGCGGGCTCTCCGATTCCCCCCACCGGATCGCTGCTCTTGATGATGTGGATCTCGATCTTCGGCGTCTCGTCGATCGTCATGATCCGGTAGCTGTCGAAGTTCTTCTGCTGCACGCGCCCGCGATCGAGCGTAATCTCATCATACATGATGGCGCTCAGCGCAAACACAACACCCCCTTCGATCTGTTGCTCTATCGTATCCGGGTTCACGACGGGTCCGCAGTCGATCGCGCAGACAATCCGATGCACACGCACTTGTCCGGAAGGGGAGACGGAAACCTCTGCGACCTGCGCCGCCGAACTGCCGAAGCTCTCCACAACCGAGACGCCGCGGCCGATTCCTTTCCGCGTTTCCTTGCCCCAGCCCGCTTTTTCAGCTACAGTCTCAAGCGCACGCTTGGCGCGCGGTTGTTTCGCGAGAAGACCTAACCGAAACGCAACCGGGTCCTGCTTCGCCGCGTGTGCCATCTCGTCGATGAATGCCTCGACGATCAGTCCGTTCTGCGAGGGGCCAACCGATCTCCATGCTCCGAGCGGGACACCAACGTCGATGAGGTGCGAATCGATCGAGACATTGGGAATGTCATACGGCGGCGTAGATCCGCCAACCACCAGTCCTCGCGAATTGGGTCCGACGATCCTGTGCATCCACGCAACCGGTCGACCCTGCGCATCCAATCCTCCGCGAAGCACATTGTACGTCCCGGGGCGATAGAAATCGTGCGTCATATCGTCTTCGCGAGTCCAGACAACCTGGACAGGTGCGCTGACGGCTTTTGAAACCTGAGCCGCTTCGACGGCATAGTCGGAGTTGAGTCGACGCCCGAATCCTCCGCCAAGGAGCGTCACGTGAACCGTGACATTTTCCTGAGGGATACCGAGTGTCCGAGCCACATCGGACTGTATACTCTGGGGATTCTGTGTTGGCGCCCAGATTTCGCACCTCTCGCCTCGCGCATCGGCGGTGCAATCCATCGGTTCCATGGTGGCATGGGCGACGAAGGGGATTTCGTACACAGCTTCGATTTTCGTGGCGGCGTTATCATATGCATCGACTGAAGTTCCACGCGAGACCACCGAAGTTCCTTCCGAAGAGGCCGCGTCCGCAAACGTCTTTCGGATATTGGCGCTGCTCTGTTCCCCCCACTTTCCGTCATCCCACGTCGCACTCAGCGCTTCTCTTCCTTTGAGTGCACTCCAGGTTGAGGATGCAACAACCGCGATGCCGGCATCGACCTCAACGACGTTTATCACTCCTGATACTTTCCGCGCTGCATCGGCGTTGCAGCGGGAGGGCTTTCCGCCAAATACGGGGGAGCGTTCGATCGATGCAAAAAGCATGTTCGGGATCCGGATATCGATTCCAAACTGCGCCTTGCCTCTCACCTTGTCCGGCGAATCGAGTTTCGGAATGCGTTTGCCGAGCAGCTTGAAGTTCTTTTCCTCCTTGAGCGCCACATCTTCGGGGACAGGGATGTTCCCGGCTTCTGCGCAGAGAGCTCCGAAGGAAAGCTTCTTTCCGGATGTATGAACGACGTATCCGTTCACAGCTTTACAGGTCGATTTCTCAATCTTCCATTGCTGTGATGCGGCGGTGATGAGCATTTCACGCGCCGTAGCACCGGCTTTGCGCAGCGGCATGTACGAGCCGCGCACACTCATACTTCCGCCGGTCGATTGACTTCCATACTTGCTGGGATGAGCATCGGCCTGTTCGATGCGGATGGATTTCCAGTCGGCTTCCAGTTCTTCCGCGACCAGCATCGACATGGAAGTCCAGACCCCCTGTCCCATTTCCGTTCGGGCGACGGTGACGGTCACGGTGCCGCTGGGGCGGATGCTGAGCCATGCGTTTGGGGCAAAAGTGATCGGGGAGAGGGGGGAAGCGAGTGCCAGCTCTTCACGTGATGGAAGATGGAATCCGAGCACGAGTCCGCTTCCGGCAACGGAGACGACTTTGATGAAGTCGCGGCGGGAGACAGTCGAGGTGGTATTCATTTCGCACCCCCTTCGCTGGCGACACGATGGATCGCGCGTCGAATCCGGGGATATGTGCCGCACCGGCAGAGGGTATCTTTCATCGCCGTATCGATATCGGTGTCGGTGGGGCGGGGTTTCTTCTTCAGGAATGCCGCGGCCGTGATGATCTGGCCCGGCTGGCAGTATCCGCACTGCGACACTTCCTCCTCGAGCCAGGCGCGGATGATCGGATTGTCGGCATTCTCCGCCAGTCCCTCGATCGTGACGATTGATTTCTCCTGAGCATCAGCCACCGGGATTGTGCAGGAACGGGCTGTCTCGCCGTCGATCAGGACGGTACACGATCCGCAAATGCCGATGCCGCATGAGTACTTTGTGCCGGTGAGTCCGATTGAATCGCGCAGGACCCAGAGGAGCGGAGTTTCCGGATCGACGTCGACTTCACGCGAGCGGTTGTTGATGGTAAGCTTCAGTTTTGCCATAGCACCTCCGGCGGGGATTGTAGAGGCTGGATTGAGAAAGTATTAGTTCAATATATAAGAAGTGGGAGGAGAGATACAAGTGCGGATTGCGGATTGGGGAGTGTGGAATGATGCTCGATTTGGAGTAAAGGACGTAGACGTAGGGCGAAATGTTATTTCGCATTCGAGGGACGCCCGCCATCGGATAAATCCGACGGCTAAGGTCATCATGAATCTCAAACCCGTTGGGTTTGGACAGCACAACTAGGCGTCCCCGCCTGCCTCCATCGGTTCTCCATGGCGGGCAGGGAATTTATTCGATGCCGACAGAGTGCAGAGATTCTCGCGCAGATGATGAATCTGACCCCCTGTAGTCCCCCTAGCAAGGGGACGTCGAGTGTGGGGCTGTCGTGAATGTAGGGCGAGATGTTATTTCGCCTTTGTGGAATCATCGCCGTTGGATAAATCCAACGGCTAAGCTCATCATGAATCTCAAACCCGTTGGGTTTGGACAGCACAACTAGGCGTCCCCGCCTGCCTCCATCGGTTCTCCATGGCGGGCAGGGAATTTATTCGATGCCGACAGAGTGCAGAGACTCTCGCGCAGATGATGAATCTGACCCCCTATAGGGGCTGCCTCAACTTATGAGACAGCCCCAAAGAAGCGGGTGGAAAAGGATATGAAGGGGCGGTCGGAATCACATGAGGAAGTGGCAGCAGCAACTTTCGAAAATGGGCAAGGCAACATTTCTTAGCGTCGTGACGTTGAGGAGATTCATCTCCCCCTTTCTCTGAAAGGGGGCGCAGGGGGATTCAGCGTTCATTTGGGAGATCCAGTTCAAGAAAAGCGGGAGTCCGCTGGATGGTTTGTTTGGTAAAGGTTTTCCGTTAGTGAGTTAGGACTCATCAGCTATAGTTGGTTCTTCAAAGATATTCTCAATTCATATAACGGTGATTGCTTGACATAGACTTGAAAAAACGCTAACATTTTCCCGTATCACGAACTCCCCGATCTGCAGTGATATCCGCGTCCGTCGTGTGATACAGAACCCTCCCAGCGACTCGGGTGTAGCGTTTTTGGGGGTATTCAACACCCGGTAATTCGACGATCAATCTGGCAAAATCAACACGAAATTCCCGCATGATTGGGGATCATGCAGCAATGTCTCTATCCGGCTGTCAGCAGAAGACAGAGGGATCCGGAGAGCACAGATTACACATGAATGACCGGAGTTGGCCGATTTTCTGTCCGGAAATCTTGATTAAGAGCTGAAAGAAGTATATATACACGGAAACGAAGGCGAGTTGACTATCCTCTACACGCCGAGGGATAACCGTTTTCCGAGAGAGGGAGGGAGGCGGTTCGCTTCGATCGATTTCACCGCCTGACCGATGTCATAATCAGCGCGGATGTTTTCGTATGTCCACTGCACGGTGTCGAAGATCCCGAAGCTGAGTTGTGGATTTCCATCGCGCGGCTGGCCGACGCTCCCCACATTGATCAGGTAGCGTCGCTCTTTCTTCACGGTGAACGTCTTCAAATCGTCTCCGCAAATGAACGGGACGTGCGTGTGCCCGATGAAGCAGAGAGGAGATGAGAAGTGGTCGAACTGGGGACGGGCCTGGTCGAGAGAGAGAATGTAGTTCCATTCGTTGGGATTGTGCGGGCTGGAGTGTACAAGTGTGAAGAACGATGTGTGTTCCACGAGAGTGAGAGCAGAGAGGAACCGACGGTGGCCTGCAGTCAAGACGCGGCTTGTCCAATCGGCGACGATCCTTCCATCCGGGGGGAGAAACCTGTGCTTGTCGGGGTCAATGCAGGCCAGGTCGTGGTTCCCTACCAGAGCAATCACCGCTCTCTTTTTTATCAACTCGACACATTCGTTCGGATCACCTCCGTACCCGACGATATCCCCCAAACAGTAGACCTCATCGACCTTGAGTTCGTCGATGAGGGAGAACGCCCGTATCAGGGCGGGGAGATTTGCGTGGATATCGGACAAAATGGCGATGCGCATGACTGATCTTTCATCCCGGTTGGTCTGGGCATCCAATCTACCAAATCTCCATCAAAAATCAAGAAATTCCTTTATTCACATGAAATACCGGAGCAACAGATGGCGGTAAACGGCAATAATATCCAGGGACCATACGGCCCCCCACCCCCCGAGGAGCCAACGATTCACGACTACCTCGCCATTCTCTTCCGCGGCAAGTGGGTTATACTTGCGACGCTTTTCCTTGTGACCGGTGCCACGGCCCTTTTTACATTTCTGCAAGACCCGATATACGAATCGACCGCATCGGTCCTTGTGAACACCGAGGGAAAGATGTCAGCGATGCCCCTCCTCGATATTACAGGCGGGATCAAGAACATCAAAAACGAGCTGGAAATCCTGAAGTCGTACTCGCTGGGGGAGACAGTTGTTAAGCAACTTCTAAAAAAACGATTCCTCGACGACGAAGGGCAAATCCCAATCCTGATCATCAAGCCCCCGGTCGAGGAGGGAGGTACACGTGAATTCGCCACCGTTAGGCAGATTGTCGGACGGCTTACCGAATCGGTGAATTATGAGCCCGTTCGTGATTCAGATGTAATCAAGATCACAGCCAAAAGCAAGGATCCGGAAGAGGCGGCCCTGATCGCCAATACGTTCGCGGAAGTGTATTCCGACCGGAACCTGAACATGAGCCGGATGAAATCACGGGTGGCGCGGGAGTTCCTCGATGATCAGGTGAAGAGTAAGAGAGCTAGCCTCAAAGACACGGAAACCGATCTGCGGCAGTATATGGAGAAGAAGGGAATTGTGCTTCTGGATGAAGAAGCCAAGCGGACAATCAATCAACTCGCGCAACTTGAAGCATCGCGCGACGCGGTCGATGTGGAGCTCAGGACCGTCGCAAACACGCTTGCCTCGTACGAGAAAGTTTTGACCGAGCAGGAGGTGGGGGTGGCGAAGGTGATCGGCGAGTCAAACGATTCGTACATCCGGCGCCTCCAGGAGGAAATAGCGCTCCTTGAAGTCCAGCGGGATGTGACGATCGCCCAGAATCCAGCCTATGCGGGGCGGGAGATCTATACTCAGCGCTTGAAAGAGATCGATGACCAGATTGTCGTGTTGCGGCAAAAACTCCAAACGCGAACGGATGAATTCCTCCAATCTGTCGTTCCGGCGCAGCTCGGAACGGGACAGAGCAGCGATCCGGCGTCATACCTGAGAGTGGTGAAGCTGAAGATCCTCGAATCGCAAATTCAGATACAGGCGTTGCAAGCGAAAAAGAAAGCAGTGCAGGAAGTGATCAAGCAGTACGAAAAGAATTTTGAGAACATTCCTGAAAAGAGTATCGAATATGCGAGACTGCAGCGCGCCCGATTGAGCAGTGAAAAACTCTATCTCCTTGTGGAAGAGAAGTTCAACGAAGTGGTAATCGCAGAGCAGTCGGAGTTCGGGTATATCGATATTTTCGATCCAGCCATTGTGCCGGTCAGTCCAGTCAGTCCGAAGAAGCAGCTCAATCTGATGTTGGGGATTCTGGTTGGCCTGGGATTAGGAATTGTGATTGCGTTTGTGAGGGAACGCTTTGATGTGAAAATCCGGACACCGGAGGACCTCAAGAAACGGGGACATATACTCCTTTCTTCGGTCATGCTGATGGACGAGGAACTGAAAAATCAGGGAGGGAAGACAAAAGTAACGGTCGATGGGAAGGAGCTCGACGCGCACCTGCTCACATTCACCAATCCTATTTCGTCCGTTGCGGAGACGTTTCGGCGCTTGCGGACGAATATCCAGTATGCGAGGATCGATCACGACGTTAAGACACTCCTTGTCACAAGTCCGAATCCCAGCGAGGGGAAATCGACCGTGGTGTCGAATCTTGCCATTGCCTATGCACAGAGCGGAAAGAAGGTTCTGCTGATTGACACCGATCTCTACCGCCCGTCGTTGCATCTTGAATTCGATCTTCAGCGAGAGCCGGGGTTGTGCAATATCCTCCGGGACGGTGAGCTCAAGGGGGGAATCAGCACATACAAGACAGTTGTTGATGGGCTAGAAGTGATCACCTGCGGAGAGATCCCGCCGAATCCGGCAGAGGTGCTGGGCTCTCAGAAAATGGTTGAACTGATCGAGATGGCGAAAAAGAAGTTCGACGTGGTTCTTCTCGACTCGCCTCCAGTTCTCGCCGTGACCGATCCGACGATTCTCTCGACGTTTGCCGATGGGACGATAGTGGTAGTCTCCGCCAATATTACACGGATCGAAGATCTGGAGCGCGCACTTGAAAGTCTGGAGGGCGTGGGGGCGAAGACGATGGGGGTTGTGCTGAACAACTTTGATATCCGGAAGGCGTTCGGCGGATATTACGGATCGTACGGCTACCGGGGTTACAGATATCACTCTTACGGGTATCAATATTCCTCTCAGCCGGGGAACGGCGCTCCCGGGGGAGAGAAATCAGCGCCGAAGCGAAAGGAGAGACCCCACTAGCGGGTTGCTGAAAGATTGTTCACTCACGCCATCCCGCGTTCCGCGGGACGGCTAGATTTTCGACAAAACCCGAAGGGTTTCGCGGATTGAAAGGCGTCCCCGCCTGCCGCAAACGGTTCTTGCAGGGCGGGCAGGGACTTCAGTCGATGCCACCTTTTCAGCAACCTGTGAGAGTGCCTGACCATATGCGCAATAAGTAATCTGATAACGACCGAGAGATTGAAATGATGAATCAAAGACTTGCGATACTTCCACCGACTCTTTTTGCGGTGATTCTTCTCATGGGGATAACAGTACCCCTTTCGGCTCAGTTGACGGAAACCGGCTTAGCCCCCCGATTGCCCAGCGCTTCAGCCGCCGCCTACTATTATATCGCCAAGCCTGGCGAGTTGACGATGACGGTAAACGTCTGGGGATTTGTGAGAAGCCCCGGCCGGTACGAAGTGGCAAGCTCCACCGACCTGGTGCAGCTTCTCTCGTACGCCGGTGGGCCGGTACAATACGCAAAGCTGAGCGACGTAAAGGTCACTCGTGTCTTCCGCTCTGACGGCGGCGTGAACAAACAGGAGATCAGCATCGATCTTGAGCATCTGGATAAGCTGACGGACGCTGAGCTTGAGCTGAGGCCGGGGGATACGATTTTCATCGATCACACATCATGGTTGACCATCCGCGATGCCTTCAGCGTAGTGACGACTGCGGCAGTGATTACGGGCGCTGTGGCGCAAATACTGTGGGCAAGCAAGAGATGATGGCGCGGAAGATGCGCTCTAAAGGAAGAACTGATGAATGATTCGTTGCGCGAATGTGAACGACATGTGGCAATAAACAGAAGTGGCTCGAGGGGTTGAGTATGACGAGCAGACGGTGGAAGCCGTGCACGCAGCCGGGCCATATCGAGGAGGTCCGGCCGCTCTGACGCCGAATGGAGTGTTCGAGGATCGTCCAACACACACGAGAGGATATCCGTACATATGGATCTCATCGATAAGTTCCTTCAAGTAATAAATCAATTTGAGAAGGAGAATGTCGAGTATGTTCTCATCGGAGGATTTGCGGTCGTCTTGCATGGTTTTCCACGGTTGACACAGGATATCGATGTCTTCATCAGACCGACTGAAGAAAACGTCAAGAGACTTCAAAGAGCGCTCAAGAAGGTGTTTGATGATAATTCGATCGACGAGATTACGTATGATGAATTAGCGCGTTACCCGGTCATACGGTACGGGACGCCCGACGGGTTTAACATCGATATCATTGCGCAGATAGGAGAAGCAATTCAATTTGACGATATTGAATATGATGTGATGAAAGTTGAGGGGCACGGACTCAAAATCGCTGATGAGCATTCATTGATCAGGATGAAAGAGAACACCATGAGGGAAATCGATCAAGCGGACGTACGATTCTTGAAGGAGAAACTCAAAAGGAAAAGCGAAGATGCCGGTTAAGAAGTTCAAGTCGTTTGAGGAGGCAGAACGGGATCTCTGGGTGTTTGAGCCGGACGAGCGTTACTATGAGCGACTCAGGGGATTCTACAATTTTGCAGCGAAATTTCGCGTTGCTCGATTTCCCAGTGCTGTCTTTAAGTTTCGAACGATCCAAGAGGCGAATAGCCAGAGGTCAGATGACAGAAGCATGCCCTGAGTCCTTCGCTAACGCTCAGGATAAACTGCGGCGAAGGGTCAGAAGTCAGAGGACAGAAGTCAGATGTCAGAAACAGATTTTCAGAAGATCGGATATGAGACTCAATTCGGCAAAGGATTTGGACGTGTACCAAAAGGCGTATGCGCTAGCGATGGAGATCTTCGAAATCAGCAAGACGTTTCCGGCCGAGGAACGATATGCGTTGACGAGTCAAATCCGCCGTTCCTCGCGTTCCGTTTGCTTGAATTTGCGTGAGGCTTGGGCGAAACGGCGATACTCCCGAAGGGACGGCTTCGCCGGAAGCTCATTTCGTGAGTAAGCTGACGGACTGTGATGGTGAGAATAGCGAGATGGACACGTCGCTGGATTTTGCTCAGGAGCGTGGTTATTTGAGCCAAGCGCTGGCGCCAGAATGTAATCATATGAGCTGGAGATGAGTATGGAAAATGTGAAATTTGTTTTTACGGGATTACTTCTTCGGGAAGAACACGGCTACACGGCTCTGTGTACGGAACTTGATGTTGCGTCTCAGGGTGAAACGTCGGAGGAAGCAAAGAGAAACCTTGAAGAGGCGGTTACGCTCTACCTTGAGACCGCAATAGAGAACAACCTTCCATTTATCCGTCCGGTTCCGGAACAAGAGAATCCACTGGTAACCGGGAAGAAGGATGTTGCAGAAGTGTTCAGGTTAGCCGTCGAGCTTGGGCTTCAGGTTCATGCCTAGGCTGCCGGTCATAAGGGCGAAGGAAATTGATGATGCGTTTTCTTGCCGATGAGGATGTCTACCGGGCGACAGTAGAGAGGTTGCGCGCATGGGGTCACGACGTTATCACTGCAAGAGAGATCGGTATGCAGCTGGCATCAGATGAGGAACCGTTATTCAAGGCGCAGCAAACCAACCGCCTGCTTGTGACGCGGGATAAAGATTTCGGGGCTTTGGTATTTCTCAAAAGAGCGTATTCTGCAGCAAATGAACATTGTTCCATGAGAAAGCAACTGGGCGCTGAAGATTTCTGAATAGTATTGCACAATTCGGATGTCCACAATGAAAGAGAAGACGCTCGATGTGGTTCTTTCCGGCCTGTCAGATAAGAATATCAGGTTTGAAGATCTGAGGAAGCTCGTGAAATCGCTAGGATTCAATGAACGGATCAAAGGAGATCATCACATCTTCTCGAAATCGGGAGTCGTGGAAATCATGAATTTACAGCCCTTGAGAGATGGCAAGGCCAAGCCGTATCAGGTTAAACAAGTGAGGAACAGTGTGTTACAATACAAGCTTCGTGAGGAGAGCGGAAATGCATAAATATGAACTGATCATTTATTGGAGCGAGGAAGACAACTCGTACATCGTCGAGGTTCCTGAATTGCCGGGGTGCATGGCTGATGGAAGCACATATGAAGAGGCTATGAAGAATGCACAGGTTGTTATTGACGAATGGATCGAAACGGCAAGAGCCGACGGCCGCGAGATTCCCAAGGCGAAGGGAAAACTGATGTTTGCCTGATTGCTCAATGGGGTAGCATGAAACTGAATTCTGCTAAGGACTTGGAGGTCTACAAAAAGGCCTACACTCTCGCTATGGAGATCTTTGAGACAACCAAAGCGTTTCCACCGGAGGAACGGTTCGCGCTCACAGGTCAGGTGAGGCGCTCCTCGCGTTCCGTCTGCCTGAATCCAAGGGAAGCCTGGGCCAAGCGCAGGTATGATGCGCATTTTGTCAGCAAATTAACCGACTGCGATGGCGAGAACAGCGAGACAGATTCTTCCCTCGATTTTGCGAAAGATTGCGGATACATTAACAAAGAAAAGCACGGCGAATTGACCGGACTGTGCCAGGAAGTGGGAAAAATGCTCGGAGGGCTGATCAAGAACCCAGAGGCGTTCTTGTTGGAACCCGATGTCAGAAGTCGCGGGCGCTGATCTCTGACTTCTGATCTCTGATTTCTGACGTGTCATGCGTGCCAACGACGGCGGCCTGCCCGCCGACCTGCCTGCGTGCCCGCCTTCGCAAAAGCCTTCGGCAGGCAGG
>Ga0208244_101061_pt1 | contig 17939 bp, 20 predicted proteins | sample SubbioCR12Aug_5A_FD_184828 | JGI IMG/M metagenome (GOLD analysis project Ga0208244, IMG submission 184828) | Serpentinite rock and fluid subsurface biosphere microbial communities from McLaughlin Reserve, California, USA - CR12Aug_5A (SPAdes) | ecosystem: Environmental > Terrestrial > Deep... | reverse complement strand
TCGAGGGCAATTCCTACCGCATGCGCGATCAGTCCGAGTTCTGATCCCCTTTCCTGACGGATTTTCGCCTCCGCTGGCCTCCTGATCGCCAGCGGGGCGTCCGCTTGCGCCTTCGGCGCGCATGACCCTCACATCATTTCAAGGACCACAGCACTCCAGTTTTATGTCGGCTGATTTGCACCAGTTTCACACCGGCGCGGACAGCGGCTGGAACGATTGACGCTCTAGTCATGGGTGTAGGGGGTTTCAAGGCCGCAGGCCGTCCCCCTGCATCCTTGACGACAGAGGGCGACTCGCTCCCCTTCCCAGCGGGAAGGGGCGGGGGGGATGGGAGAGCGTTGCACACCTGGGCGGCTGTTCAACGCGCTTGCCGTCGCCTGTCTTTTTTTGAAAGACGGTTTTTTCTGACCTTGGCCAACCTCTGCCGGTGTTCGTAGCCTGGGCGGTGGTGCCGCGACCGGGGTCACTATTCCGCCCCCGCTTGCGGGGGCCTCGATATATGGGGTGAGGCCGAAGGCCGAGGGGCGTAGCCCCTGGGGATGCCGGGTGGGGAGCGCGAAGCGCGGGCGAAGCGCCGAAGGCGCGTAGGAGCCGGCGGGGCGAAGCCCCAAGAGGCGGCGAAGGTCGGTTTAAGCCATGTTGCGCCAAGTTATCCACAGGCGGCGGGTTAAAGACTGGTTAAAAAAAGAAAAGGTTAAAGACAGTTATAGCCTGTGGATAGAGGATAAAACGCTATATAAATCAACGTATTGCAAAGAATGGCTGTGTGTCAAAGGTCAATAGTACGTGTGTCAAAGGTCAATGGCGGCGTGTGTCAAAGGTCAATAGAGCGTGTGTCATGGGTCAAGTCAGGAAACTGGCCAACGAAGTCAAACTATTGACCGTCAATAGCGGTGAAATCGTGCGGTAGTCCTTGCCTTTGACGCCGACGTACCAAAGCTCAGGGCCAAAAACATGGGTCAAAGGTCAATGGTGACTCGATCACCGATGCGCCCGAACCACTCGGACGAGGCCACCACGAGTGACCTCAAAGCTTTTGAGGAAGCCAGACTCCTGGAGGGCTTCCAGTGCTTTCGTGATGATCCGCTTTATCTCGCGTAGTCGCGCCTTGCGTTTGGCTGTACGCGCTGCTTCAGCGAGCTGCGCATCCTCTTCAGACTCCAAGGTCAAGCCAGCACCGATAGCCAGTGTTTCAATCTTGTGGTCGAACGGCTCCCGGTGGGATGAGAAAAAACCATGTAGCCAAGTCGAGACACCTTCAGGCAGTGTGAGGCGCGTCTCCCAATCCAATCGGCTATAAAGCTTGTCAAAGAGAAAAAGCAGCTCGTCATCCTTGTTGAACACTTGCACTTTCCAAGGGTTATCGGTTCCCTTGGAATATTCGTATTTGGCAATAAGCTTAGTGCTTACCCCTTTGTCGAAACGGCTGCTGTAGACCTCAAGCCCGCTCGTGGCCAGGCGACGGATGGAAGTAAGAAGCCGTGTGTAACTGGTTCCTTTGATCGGCCATTTGACCGCCTTCAGAAAGCTGTATGGGGTGAAGCTCACGCACTCGGATCGGGCCTCCTTGGCCAAGTGGACGAGCTGCATCCAGACTGTTTCGTCATCCTGGCGCAGTTCCTCGCCAATGTAGACGACCTCCCCGCCGCCGATAACCGGCACGATCAGCGGTGCATTCGCTCGGTAGACCTCACGCCGCTCCTTGCGATTCTTGGCCGAGAATACGGCGCACCGGACAAGTTCGTTCGGAATGCCACGTTCACTCTCCGGCCACAGGGCCAATTGGCCCTGTGCGTGACGATCCGCCAATTCCTCGCGCTTGCGCGCCCTAGCTGACTTCCTCGCCTTGTCGATGCGGCTTTGGATGTCCTCGTCCAATTTGGCCGGAACTTGCGATGTGTTCGGACTCTTCACCCGGCACTCCTTTCTTTATTTACTGAAACACGCCTAAACGGTTTTACGTTTTTCCGTATTTCTGTAAAAGTAATTCCCGCACTTCGTCTGCGATCTTGGTGCCACGCATGGCGCATTGCGCCTTGATGGCACGGTGGAGACTGGCCGGCACGTCGATGGTAAGTCGCTTCATGGCCTCCGGCTCGTCGCCATTGCTTCGGCTCTCCACCCACGCATCGGCGGCGGCCGGCGCTGGCTTGCTAGTCGGTTTGGTGCCAATCGAAACCTTCTTTGTGCTCATCGTGCCAACTCCATCAGTTCGGCCGTCACAGCCTCTATCTCAGCCGCTGCCGGCCCTTGGTCGTCAATCTCATGTACGGCTAGCCCTCGGGCCGCAGCTTCTGCGAAAACCACTCGCTGAGTGATGCTGGCCACCAACACAGGCACCGGATAAGCGGCTAGCGCCTCCCCAACATCACGTCCAATAGCTGTATTTGCGATTTTACGATTAACCACAAAAGCGGCTTTCAGGTTTTCTTTATAGACACGCGCCTCATCAATCAGCTTCACCACCTCGTCGGCTGCCCAAATATCATAGGGAGACGGCTGCACCGGAATCAGCACCACATCGGCGGCCATGATGGCCGACCGCGCCAAGTCGGTGACTCGCGGGGGGCCGTCGATGATGATGTGGTCGTAACCTTGGCCGATCTGGCCAATTTCTTTATGCACGGTTGCCCTGGGCAACCCAACCACGGAGAAGAGGGGTTCCCCTTCGCGGGCGGCCGCCCAATCTAACGCGCTGCCCTGTGGATCGGCATCGATCAACAACACACGCGCCCCGGTGCGTGCCAGGCTGGCCGCTAGGCTCACGCTGAGAGTGGTCTTACCGACTCCGCCCTTCTGATTCAAAATTCCGACGATCATGTTTTCATCCTTTCCGCTTTAGCGTGTTTGTAATTTTACTGAAAATCGTAAATCATGCAAGCATGTCAGCGTCTTAGACTTTCGCGCGCGAAAGTCTCGGCAAGCGGAGCGCGCAGCGCCAACGGCGCGGAGACGTTAGGGATGGAAGCCCGAAGGGGCGAGACGCCGGCAGGCGGCTCGATGCGCAGCACAACAGCCCGACCCCGGCCAGCCGGCCGGGGGAACGCCCATGCAGGTACGGTGCGAAAACGAATGTTTATGCAATATCTCCAGGGATGACCCAAAAGCCTTGAAAAATGGATTGCATAAACCTGTTGCGAAACATAGAATCAACGCAATACGTTTTCGCAACAGAAAGGAGCACTCATGAGAGACATAGACCCACGGGTAGCAGCGCTATTGATCGGGCTGGGCATTGCCCTGATCGCCATCTTCAATTTTTCCCGTTCCATCGGGGCAGATTTCCAAGTCACGCTCGGCGCTGTTGGCTATAGCGTCGTCGTCGCCCTGGTTGCCGGCGCGCTCTGCTGGACACCCCTCAAGCCAAGCCTTCCGGTACTCATTAGCGGAACATGCGCGGCCTTGTGGCCCGGCTGGTGGAAAGTGCTCGACAGCATCGCACACGGCGGGGCCAACCCGGACACGCTGGCCTTTCGATTTCCTGAAGAAATTTGGTGGAACAGCAACGCCTTCAAATACGGTCTCGAAGCCGGCTTGATTGCCTTGGCGGTCTTCCTCGTTATCCGACAAATCCGCGACCCCTACGGCTACTGACCGAAGGCGGCTCGGCAAATGTTGATCGGCTATGCCCGCGTGTCCACCGAAGATCAGGACACTGCTATCCAGGAGGCGGCGCTACGGCAGGCCGGTTGTGAGCGCATCTACACAGAAAAGGCGTCTGGCGGTCGCTGGGATCGGCCAGAGCTGCACAGAGCGTTAGAGCAACTGCGGCCCGGCGATGTGCTGATGGTCTGGAAACTGGATCGCCTCTCGCGGTCACTCAAGGATCTGTTACATCTCATTGAACGTGTCGAAAAGGCCGGTGCAGGCTTTCGCAGTCTCACCGAGGCTATAGATACAACAGGGGCAGCGGGGCGAATGTTGATGCAAATACTTGGCGCAATCGGGGAGTTCGAGCGGGCCATGATACGGGAGAGGACACGCGCCGGCCTCGATGCCGCGAGGGAGAAAGGCCGGATCGGCGGCCGACGTAGCAAGCTCAACCAGGAACAAAAAGAGGAAGCGCGCCGGATGGTGGCCAGCGGGGAGAAGTCGGCGGCTGACGTGGCCAGGTTGTTCAACGTCCACCCGTCCACCATTTCTCGGCTGATGGACAAGCCAGCCTGACTTTCGCGCGCGAAAGTCAGCACCGGGCGTCCACAGCCTTCGAGAAAATCGAAATTTCGCGCATGACACGCTCGGTTTCGACCATTTCGGTGATGGACTCATCGCACGCCGGGCAAAAGTCAGCCGTCACCGCTTGAATCACAGTGGTTTCGCCCTTGTAGGTGTAGGGCAGGTCGCGGGTATCACGGACAAGCTCGGCTCCGCCGCAGCAAGGACACTTCACACCGGCCCTCCATTACCTTCTTGGTAGAGTGCCCGCGCTTGGTGGCCATACTTCCGAATCACCGCCTTGATTGCCTCTGCATTCGAGGTGTCCAGCTCGTCGCGCTCAAGCCGCAAGGCGCGCTTGGTGGCCTCGATCCGCTCCACGGCCGCAGCATCGGGAACCGGCTTACCGCGCTCCTGGGCGAGTGCTTCGGAGTAGTGGGCGATGATCGCCCCAAGGACATCACAAGCCACCTCGTACAGCACGCCGGCACGGTCAAAAAGCCCGGCCTTGTCCATCTGCCGAAAGGCAATCTGCAAATCGTCCTGGTCGCCATCGTCAAGGATGCTGTTCACCAGTTCGACAGCAAAGGCAGGATCTTCCTTGAACATCTCGGCCATTGCCTCATCGTGACATCGGTCTTTCATGTCCCGCCTCGCTTCAGTGTCACCGGCACGGACGAACTTTCGCGCGCGAAAGTCGGCCAGACTCGTCTATCGCGGTACATCACTTTTCCCCGGCTTTCGCGCGCGAAAGTTTCCGACGCTCGGCCAAGTCGGCCTCCACCAGTCCGATGATGTAGGTATTCAAAACCACCTGCTGCTCGTCAGCAAAGGCCAGTAGATCGGCGTGCAAGCCCTCTGGAAGCCGCAAACTCACTACCTGCCTGTCTTTGTAGATGGAACCACGCTGGCGCTTGCCCGGCTTCGCTTTCGGCTCTGCCTGGCCAGCCTCCGGGGCCAAAAGTTGGTTTTCCATGCTTCTCTCCCAATGTACGGCGATAGACGAATGAGGCTTAACGGCGCTGGGCCAGCATCACGCCGGCAACCGTCACGCCCATACCCAGGAACGCGCTGGCCGTCAGTGCTTGGCCAAAGAGCGCATAGGCAATCACGGCCGCGCTCACCGGCATCAGGAAAAACACGCTGGCCACCCGGCTAACCTCGGCGCGGCGGATCATGATGTAGAGAATGCTGACGGCCCCAATCGAAACAGCGATGGCCATCCAGAACCAAGCCACCATGAATTCAGTCGTCCAGTGAACCGGGCCTTCGTCAAAGATCGTCATGCCCGCGCTCATGGCCAGAGCGCACACGCAGCACTGCAAGGCTCCCCCGGTAAAAAGGTTCATGCTGGTGCAGTGCTTTTTCTGGTACAGGTTGCCGACAGCCAGGCCCAGCAGGGCCAGCACGGACAACAGTACCGCCGTGGTATAGCCCGCATCGACCCCAAGCCGATCCCGCAAGACCAGATAAACGCCGCAGAAGCCCAGCAGCAGCCCCAGGAGCTGGCGGTAGTTGGTACGCTCGCCTAGGAGCGGCCCCGCTGCCAAAGCCACCACGATAGGGTTAAGCGCCACGATCAAAGCGGAAACGGCGGGCGTTACACCCAGCGCGATGCTGGAGAAAGCCGCAGCCGAAAAAACCCCAACTCCGAAGAAGCCGGCACCGGCAATGTGCAGCCACTCTTTCGGGGTGCTCGGCCACGGTGCTTTGATGGCCAGGGCGATCACCACCATGATGATCGAGGCCAGCGCAAAGCGCAGAGCGAGAAAGGTAAAGGGGCCGGCATCGGGAAGCCCCAGCTTGGCCCCAACGAAACCAGAGCCGTAAAGCACGACAAAAAGAAACGGCAGGGTGAAATGCCAGGCGGCCCACTGAGGCCGGTTGTTACCGAAAGCAAAGCTAGAACTCATTTTCAATCCTTGGATAGTTGATAGGCTGGCCAGCAGACTTTCGCATGCGAAAGTCGCCGGCCCCAATTTCGCGCGCGAAAGTCAGCGGCCGAAGTTCATGGAAACGTACTTGGATTCGGCAACCGGCGTCACCGGGTTCCAGAACACAACACCGATCACCACGCTGCCGCCGATCACACTGACGATCTGGCCGCGCTCCGGCGCAGCGCCGGCCGCCTTCCGGTACTCATAGGACGGGTTGAAGCTCGTACCCTCTCCGAACATCCGTTCACCGTCCTTGGTCATGCAGAAAAACATGGAGTCCGGCGCGCGGCCGACAATGCCGGCCGCTTCGTGCCAAGCAGAAACGAGGCGGGAGCCATAGGGAACCCCCTCGACCACAGGAAGCGCAGGCTTAGCATCGTCCCGGTTCAGAAAGCCGGCCATGTCGAACGCCTTGCACGTCGCCGGCACCGAGTCCGGGGCCGTACTGCTGAAAGCCGCGACCTGGACGGCTGCCGGCGCTCCCTGAGCGCGTAGGATGCGGCCATCGTGGGAGAGGGTTACGGCGTCGATCTCGGCTGCAAATGCGCCTTGCGCGATTGCGGCAACGGCGATGATGGAAAGAAGGTTCTTGATCGTCATGGCTAGTTTTCCTTTCAGGTGGGTTAAATGGTCACTTGCGCGGCGCAGACTCTTTGTCCATTGCGTCAATAGCCGCTTTAATTTCGGCCAAGTCGCGGGCGTTCTTGGCTGATTCGGCTCCGAGAGCATCCCGGGCTTGGGTCAAATCCTTGCTTGCCTCTTGGATACGCTGATCGTTGGCATCCTGCTTTTCTTTGGGCAACTTCTTCCCGTCGAACTCGGCCCACTTCTCATCAAACTGCTTATCGAACCGGGCCTGTTCCAACTCGATCTTGGCTTTGTCGACTTGGATCTCTTTTTTCGTTTCGGCCTGCTGGCTGAGAGCGAGGTACGTCACAAACAAAACCGCCAGTGCGCCAGTGCCAATTAGTGCTCCTGCTATTGCTTTCATCACATTTCCTTATTTCGTCGGGGTTGCGTTGGTATCGGCCTTGCCAGACGCGCCGGTCGTAGTCGAACGGTCAACCGTGGTGCTCTTGCGCTTGGCCATAGAAACATCCTGTCCGGTCTCGCTGGTGGCATCCTGGGATGCATAGGTGGAACGGCTGTTGCTGGAGCGTGCCGTTACGCTCTGCCCGGTCACTTGGGCAAATGCCAGGCGCTGGCCCATGAATTGGTTTTCGCCAAGCACAGTCATTCCCCCAAGGGTGGCCATGACTCGGCTGGGGTCAACCTTCAGGCTGCCGCATTGCCATTCCGTGCTGCCTTGGTTCAAGCCGGCCAAGGTAGGGAGGATGCAATCGGCACTTGTCACGCGCAGGGTGTTGGCCTCAATCTCCTTACGCAGCGACGGTGCCCGCATGGCCGCGACAAGCGCGCCGGCGGCCCTTTCTTGAAGGTCGCCACGAACCAGCACAACCTTTTCACTGAGCTTGCTTTCCTGGAAACTGCCCCCTTGGGCAAGATTCTTCATGGCCCCGGCTATCGTCAGCCCATAGGCGAAATAGCAGCGGGCAATGTCCCGCGCGGCTCCCACTCGGAAAAGACTGGCTGTCTCGTGCCAGTAGTACCGCTCCCAGATCGATGCGCCCGCTACCCGCGCGCGCGGCACGGCCGGGTCAGAGCTGCGAACAGTAATCTTGTCGTTCGCGGAAATGCTGACCTCCGAGTTTTGGGCACCCCAAATCATCGACACATTGCCACCCGCCAGGTAGTTCACTTCCATTGGGGACGGAGAAGCACCAAGGGCCACAGGAACCGGCTGGGCGCTGGTGAAGAAGCGGCAGCTCTGGAACAACTCGGCTACGGGATTGCTCCCTGTATCGACCTGTCCCTGCTCGATCTGCTGAAGCATGGGGATGAAAAGTGCGGCTCCTTGCAGTTCGGCCGAAATGTCATCTGTCTGGCGCTTCTCGCGTGCACGTTCCTCTGCGGCCCGGCGATCAGAGCCAGTGACATTCCGCTTGCTGTTGCCCTTGCGAAGCTGGATGTTTTGGCTGTTTTCAATCGTCTGCCCCTGCTTCGTGTCGGTGCCTTCCCGCGTTTCTGTGCCAACACTCGCAGCACTCGCACCGGCCGCAATGCCCATCAAGGCTGAAAAAACGATAGCCCGCCTCATTGCTGAAAAGCCCTCTGGATGGCTGACCCTTGCGCACCTGGTACAACCGTCTGGCGCTGTCCGCCGCACCTCCCGCCCAGCTCGTTGCAACGGTTCGCCCAGAATTGCGCACGGCGGCTGTCAGGTTTGCCGCCAAGACCTTTTTTGTAGAGGTCGCTCAACATCCAGGCTGCAAGCCACTGGCCATGCTCTGCCCCTTTCGTGAGCCACTGGATCGCCGCTTGGTAATCGCGGTCAACGGGGGTGTATCCATTCAGGTATGCTTCACCGACAACGGTTTCGGCAAAGCCATCGCCAGTCGATGCGGCTTTCATGATCCACTCAAAGGCAAGCTGTCTGCTCTGCGGTGCGCCGCGGCCATCGCTATACGCCTCATACAGTGCGCGCTGGGCCGCGCTATCGCCAGCCTCGGCAGCCGCACCATACTTCTCCAAGGCTCCATCGCGGTCATACAAACGAAAGGCATAGACCCGATTGAAAATCTCGTCTTTGACCTTCTTCACCGCCTTGTCGTTGATGGAGTTATCCCGATCACCGCCGGTCAGATAACTCGCTGCCTCATTGAGCATTTGCCCGGCTTTTTTGGGGTCAGGGCTGGCCGTCCGCGTGTAGCACACGTACTTCCACCAGTCCATTTCGACCTTCCATTCCCGGCTGTACTCGTTGGCCAGAATCGCCAAGCCGCGCTCAGGATCACGAATCACACCATCATTGGCATACAGCCCCTCGCCACCACAAAAGAGCTGTGCGGCCCTGATTTTTAGCGTGATGCCCGGGTGCCGTTCGGCCACTCGAACGTAATACTCCTGGGCCTTGGCCATGTTGACGGGAACCCCTTTCCCATCCTCATAGATCATGGCCAGCTCAAGCATTGAATCTAGGTGCTCACGTTCGGCCGCTGCCAGAAGGTAGGGGATCGCCGCTGTGTAATTCCCGGCGTCCAGAAAGCCCCTTGCCTTCTTGTAATCGGCCTCGTTCTTCTCTTGGCGAACCTGAAATGGGGTTTTCATGGCCTCCGCCCTCTGCTGCTGGATAACCTGGTCGGTCATCTTCTGGCCGTAAGCTCCCATCGACAGGGCAAGCATCGCCCCGGCCAAAAAAGTCAATCTGAATTGTTTTTCCATTCTTCCTCCTTAACGTGAATACCCGGATCGCTGGCGGCCAGCGCTCTGGCCCTGCTTCAACTCTTCCAACGCGCTCGCCTTGTGCTGATCTCGGGAAACGGCTCGCAATGCGGCGTCTTTGTCGTCTGTGTAGATGCGCAGCTCGTGCCTAGAGCGGGTTGCGCCAACGTAGAAGGCACGGTCGCCAAAGACCTGGCCAGACTTCCCCCGGATGTGGAAGGCGGTCGCGTCCACCGTTTTCCCCTGGCTGGAATGGATCGTGGATGCATAGGCGTAGTCCAGGTGTTTGACCTCGCGCAGGTCAATCGCAACGGTCTTGCCCTTTAACTGCACCGTGGCCTTGTCGCCGTTGATCGCGCTCACATAGGCAACATCGCCGTTGTTCAAGCCACGGTCCTTGTCATTGCGCGTGAATCTGATCTTGTCGCCGGTTTGCAGCTCCCGGCGCTCGGCATGAAACACCTCAATTTTTGAGGTCTGCGCGGGTCGCCAGTCCAGTGTCTGCCCGTCCGCTTTTTGCAGCTTTACGGTGCCAAGGTCGCTAACGCCAACCACGCGGGCATACTCGCCACCCTTTACCCCGAGGCGTTCATAGTCACGCCCAAACCGCACCACGTCGCCTTCGTGGTAGTTCTGTGCGTGGGATGCCTGCGCCTTGGTCATGCCTCGATTAACCAACACCTCGGTATCACGGGCCTGGCCAGAGATAACGCCATCTTCCTTGAGCGCCTGCCGAACGCCGTTATTGATAGCCCGACGGTCTTCATTCAAGGCGGTGATAACCAAAGTGTCTTTGTGGGACTTTTCACCTGCGCCAGACAGTTCGTGCCGAATCTCCCGGCCAACGTCCTGGCGGACATCCGCAACGATGCGGGCTATCAATTTCTCGTTGTCTTTCAGCTCGACGGTATTCCCGGCCAGCTTCCTGAAAGCATCCTGCTCGCGCTTCTCGATGATGTCGGCAACGGTGCCTTTTAAAACATCCACCTCTTTCCGCTGGGCATCTGTCATTCCTTCGACGTACTGCTGGCGGTGAATATCCGTCATCTTTGCCGTCTGCATGCCGCCACGCTCTTGCATGACCTCGAACGGCTTACCTGCGCTGACAGCGGATAACTGGCGCGTATCTCCGACAAACACGACTTTCGCCCCAGCCTTCTCGGCCTCGGCCATCAGGCGGTTTGTATCTCTCTGTCCAAGCAAAGACGCTTCATCAACCACCCAAAGCTCTTTTTGCGGCTTATTGGCTTCATCACGCGGCCCCTGTTGAAAAAGGCCCTTAATTTTTGAAGCCACCTCGGCCGCTCGATAAAGCACCTGGTCTGTTGTGCTTGCACGCTCCCACTTCACCATTCCTCTAGCCGTCGCCAAAGCATGGGCGCGCACCTCTTTGCCCAAGGCGGTTTTTGGTCGCATTTCACGAAGCCTATCCCCTGCCTCCAATGCCAATGCATTGGTGACAGTGCCGCGCGCAACCAACAACTGACGCTGCTTGAACATCCCCCCCGGAATTTCGAGGTAACGATTCCCCATGACATCCCGACTGGTGGGCTTGTCCTTGTCAGGGCTGCTGTTGCTGCGCTCGGCTTCCCTCTCCCCCTTCTCCCGTTCTCTCTGGCGCTCCAGAAGGAAGGATTCGAGGGTCTGGCTTTTCATCCCCGTTTCTGACTGCAACGTCTCGGCGGCAGATGCACTCTGAGCCATGCCTTTGACCACATATCCATGATCTTCCGCCACGGCTTTGACGACGTTGAGCATGGTGGTTTTTCCGGTGCCGGCGTAACCCTGGACGCCTACATAGCGATCAGAACTGCCAAGGACGAGCTTGGCGGCATCGGTTTGGCCTGAATTCAAGGCATTTTTAATCGTGCGGTCACTGAGCAAACGCTTTTCGGCGGCTTCGATCTTGGAGGCCAAGGCGCTTTCCTTGACCACTGTGGCCGCCGTGCCCTTTGACTGTTGCAACGTATCCAGCATCCGCAGCTCTGCCGTCACAGCATCACGGGTGGTCAGTCGTTCCTGCTTATCTCCGATCGGGATCAGGTCGCCCGACTTCTTGGACTCACGAATTGCCTTGTCGATGGCCTGGATGGTGGTTCGTCCAGTCCCAAACTCGACGGCATGCCGATACAGATCCTTTGCGGAAAAAGCCGCCTGCCGCTCGCTAAGGTGCTTCGTGGCGTAATCAACCGCCTCTTTCGCCCGGAGGTAGAGTTCCGCCGAACTTTCGCGCGCGAAAGTCACGCCCTTGTCACGAGGTATCTTGTCCCACTCGATCCCTACATCTTTCGCACGCGAAAGCCATTCCTCACGCAGCGGGCCACGATCCACCTCTTTTTTCGCCTGGCGAGTGTCTAGGGCGGCCATCTGCTTTTCCTCGGTGGTAGCCGTCTGACGGTTCTTCCCACGCTCGGCCAAAGCATGCTCAATCTGCCCGCTGCGCTGGCTGAAGTGCTCAAGCTGCTCCTTGGTAAAGCCCTTTACCTCGAACCGCCCATCAGCGTGCGTGCGCTCGATTTCATACCCCAGCGCAGACAGTTGCCCCGCCAGCTCGGTGCGGTAGTAGGCGCCGGCATCCTTGATGTGGCCTAACAACTCCTCATTGGAAAGGGAGCGCCATTGACCATCCGAACGCTTGGTAAGGTTGAAAACAACCGCATGGGTATGGGTCTGCGGATCAAGTTCCCGGCTGGTATCGTGGCGAAACTGGGCAACGACCAAGTTGCCGGTATCTTCTCGGGACGTAACCCCATCAACAGTAGTCCGCGCCTGAGCGGCCACACGTTCAAGGTATGCAATGGCCCGCTCGACCGCGACATCATGGGCTTTGCTCACTTCCTCGTTGCCGGCGACTTCAGCCAGCAAGGAAACACTTTTCGGGGCCGAAAAGGTGAGGTCTATTCCGGGGCGGTGTTCGCGCTCCTTCTGGCCAGTCTCTTCGTTCCTGACCCACTTGCCCAGCTCCTGGCCATCCACCTTTCCCTCAAGCAACTCCATGAACTGCTCACGATGAACGCCGCCCGACAACCCCAGCGCCGCTGCGCCCTTACCGGCCCACGCGGACTGCTCGAACCCTTCTTCGGTCGTGTAGTAGTTGTCCTGGCTGAAGTAGTGTTCAGCCTGTTGCGCGTTCTCGATCACCTTCGCGGAGAGCATCGTTTCTCCCCTTACGCGAACGGATCGGCATCGACCGCTTCGGTCGGCACTGCTGCGGCAAACAAACCTTGCTGACGCGGCACAAAGGGCGCAGCAATCTTTTCCCTGCCCCGGTACTGGAGCTTGATCTTCGCCACGGGATACGGGCCAGGAACCCGGATATAGCCCTCCAGGTCAGGCAAGTGCTGAATCTCTGAGGCCAGCACAATCGCGCGCTCTGTCCGTTTGGATACGAGGTTTGTCCCGTCCCGGTTCGACTCCGCACCGAAGGATAGGCCCTCGTCCTTCTCCTGGATGTCAGCTTGGCCAAGCGTTTCGGAGAGGTACTTGGCTGTTTCCGAATCAGCCACACGGAGCACAACCCAGGTCTGGCACATCCCCATAACAGTCTGCGCACCGTCCTTGCCGTACAGCTCGCGCATTTGAGAAACAGACTGAATCCCAAAGACACCACACAGGCCATACTTCCGCGTTTCAGTCACTGCCGTTTGCAGTGCCTCAATCTTCTGCAAGCTGGGCAACTCATCGACCACCAGCCAAAAGCGTGGCTCACGGATCGGCGGCAGACTCATCACGCCCCGGATAGCAATGTCGAGCCAGAGCGTGATTAGTGGCTTGATCGCTTCATGCTGATCGCGGCGGGATGGAATGAACAACCAGGAGTCGGACGACTCATCAGCCACCCATTCCCGAATCGAAAACGCTTCTCCCTCATCATGGAGATAGCGAAACGAGTTCATGGCGTTCAGGAAAGCAGAACGCACCGAAAGCGCCGTCCTTTCGCCAGCAGGATCGATCAGGTTTGCCCCACTCGTACCCTTCAACAGCTCGAATAACTCCTGTAGGGTCAGCTTGGCCGCCGCATCATAAACAGCTTGGTTTGTCGCCCCGCCTGTCTGGGCTAATTTCCTAAAAAGTTCTTCGGCAATGATCCGGGCAGACTGTTCAAAAAACGGATCGGTCTGGCTTTTTACCTGAACCAGCGAAGCCGCAAAACTGCGGTAATCGAAGTCACTCCTGATCTCACGCCAGAGGTTCCAGTTTGGGCTTCTTCCATCTAACGGGTTAAGAATCACGTCCCGCCCTTCACGGTAGTAATACTCCGTAAACTCTCCGGTCGGGTCATACACAATTGCCCGCTTTCCTTGCGCCCTGACGCTATCCAGAATCTCGAAAATGGAGACAGATTTACCCGTGCCTACTGCACCCGAAATCATCGTGTGCAGCATTTCCCCCCCCTTGACCGTATGAACACCTGCGATGGTCACATTGCCAGCCTTGTTGTCCTCCCGGATCAACCCATCCAGTTGCTGGCCATCGACAAGGCGGGCACCCCGGATAAATTCATCTTCGGCCTGTTTGCTTCCTCGCCGCCTCCAGTACAAAACGAGTACCCCGGATGTCGCGCCACCAACGAGCAATCCGAACAATCCAACAAGTGCAACTCTCGCGCGCACTTTCTCAAAAATCCCGCTTGTGACAATTGCCACCTGGTCGGCTGGAAGCGACACTTCTTTCCCGTTGATGACGAGATCAACAGAGTGCTTTTCCTGCGAGAAAAACACCTTTGTTTTTGCGGCAATATGCTTGTAAGCGAACGTCCTTTCAGTGCTTGTAGTGACAAGAGAGGAACCGATTGAAACCACCACAGAGCCTACAAGAACCCCTGAGCTGATAGCCCAAAGCGCGGCCTTTGCCAGCATTGTTCCTTGGTGCAGAAGAGTATCCGCACCACGTACAAGGTTCTCCGTGTTGGTCGATCTTCTAACCGACATTGCTACCCCCATCGCCAAGAAGGCGCTTCACTTCTTCCTCTGCATCTTTCCTTGCTTCTGTCACAGCAGTTGGGAAGTTCTTTGCTGAAATGATGCGCAAAAGGTTTCTGACTTCAAGAACACTCGTGGCCAAAAATCGGAAGCCTTCTTCGGTTATGCCGCTTCCAGACTGCCCGGAAACTGAGCGAATTTCCGAGACTGCATCCTCCAACGACTGCGCCAAAAGTCCCTTACTTACCATGCGCCGGATGTACTCCGACTGAGACACGCCTTCGCGCGCCGCTTCCGCCTTCAGGAAGGCTGCGGTGCTCTCATCGAAGCGGCATGGGATAGATGACTGACTCATAATGTTTTCAATGATAGTGACTACATTAAAAAACGCAATAACCTGTTGATCTATAACGGCTAGCGTGCTTTCACGATGAAAGCACGTTAAGTATTGCATAGACCCGTTGTCTACACAAAATCTACTTGTTTAACAAAGACTTAGCCTTGCAACGGCTAGTTGCGTATGGTGTGGAAAAAATTTTGGGGCCCCCGAAGGGGGTATCACCCTTTCCGGGTCGTCCGCCGTAGGTGGGCTACCTGCTAGAGTTACCTCCTGTCGAAGACAGCTCAAATTCTCCAGAAAACAGCGCGCCTTCACTTCAATCCGAAGGCCAACTTTCACGAATCACGCCCACTATCGTCCTGGTCACTTGTTCTGTAAAATCAAGATAGACACAGAACAAGGAGTCCTCAACGTGACTGAAAAAATGACGCTCCCTGAGAAGCAGAAGCTCCAGGACAAGATTCAGAAGATGCAGGTAAAGCTACGTGCCATCGAGGCCAAGGAAAAGGAAAAGGAGGCCAAGAAGCTGGCAAAGGCTAAGGACGATATTTTCAAAGTTCTGGTCGATCTCGGTCTATCCGGTATCGAGCCGCCCAAGCTCAAGTCTTTCCTGTCGCAGCACAAGGCATCTTTGATTGGCACGCCTCAAGCGATCACCCAGCCGGTTCAATCGGAACAATCCTAGGGATCGATGGTGCACGAAAACTCGCGCGACTTTCGCGCGCGAAAGTTTCGCTGCTCAATCATGAAGAACCAAAAAAGAGGGAGACTTTCGCACGCGAAAGTCTCCCTCTTTTAACTTCATTCGACTGACCAGCCTCTAGCTCTTCATCCCACTATTTTGGTGAATTCAGTCCACACATCAAACATCATTCATGTTCGTGAAGGTGGCCACTGTCTCGCTGCATGCAGGACACGCAACACGCGCACTAAATCACCTGGCACATCATAGACCAGGATGTAATTCTGATGCGCTACCAGTTCTCTGGTTCCTGCAATACGACCAGGCCGACCAAGGCCAGGATGATCGACCAATCGGCCGGCCTTCTCTTCAAACAGTTCATCAAGTGCCAGTGCTGCTGTCGGGTTGTCGGCCTCGATGTAGTCATAGATTGCATCGCGGTCATTTATCGCCTCTGGCGTCCAGAATAGCTCCATCATTCAACAGAGGTTTCAAGACGGCGGCGTGTTTCTGCCCGCCTGGCCGCAAACTTGGCCTCAACCTCGGCCGATGGAACTAGGTTGCCGGCGTTTGCCGAATCAAGGCCGATTTGCACTTGGCGGCGAAACCAAGCGTCATGCTCTGCCGCTTCCTGCTGCTGCCGAACAAAATCACGCATAAAGTCGCGCAAGAGTTGCGCGGCGTTGCGGTCGCGATTTTTGGCGGCAGAAGAGAACTCGGATTTCAATGCTTCATCAACCCGAAAAGTAAAGGTTGCTTCGCTCATGGACATAACCCCCGATGTGTTACAGAGTAAATACATCGTAGCACACAAAGAAATCCCGCTCAATGAGCAAACCCACCCCCTTTCCCAAAAAATTTATAAGCAGAGGAGCTGCGCCCCTCTGCACTCCCGCTTTGCTCTTCGCGCCCTTCGGGCTTGACCAGAAACCGCTTCGGTTTCTGGACTTCCCGCGTCGGTTCTTGCCCGACTGGCTGCGGGGGCAGGCGCGGCGGGCGTTGCCCTTGACCTCCCCCTTGCCGATAGGCTTGGGTCGTTCCAGCCGCGTCAAGGGTGCGCTTCGCCTGCATCCTCACCCGTTCGGTGCTCGGGCTGCGCCCTGCGCTCCGCGTGCGGCTTCCGGTGCAGCCCTTGACACGTCTTCCACTCATTCCGGCTTCTTCGCCTTCGGTGCCTTGGCCTCGCCTTCGCCGTCCGGTGCCTGGCGCATTGTCAAGGCGCGCAACTGGTCGGCGGCTTGGGTCTGCAAGGCTTCCACCTGGCCGCGCAGCTTGGCCGCTTCCTCGCGGGCTGTTGCTGCCTCTGTGCGGGCCTTGTCGCGTTCGCCTTCGGCCTTCGTCATGCGTTCGGCGGCTCGGTGGGCTTCCTGGGCGGCGGTCTTGCGTTGCTCCTGGTGCGATTGCTCGGCGGCTTCGGCCTTGGCCTGCACCTTCGCCAGTTCGGCGCGTAGCTGCTCGGCCTCCTGCTGATGGCGTTGGCGTTCGCTCTCGATGCTGGCATTCAGGCGGGCAAGCTCGGCGGCGTGTTGCTCGGTCGCAGCCTTGGCCGTCTGCTCGATCAGTGCCAGGCGTTCGCGCACCTGGGCCAGTTCGACGGCCTGCGCCTGGTGGCTAGCCTGGGTGTCGGCCAGGCGCTTTTCCAGCACAGCGGCGGCGCTTGCGGCCTCGTCCAGCTTGTTTTCCAAGTCGTCCACGGTCTGCGATGCGTCGGCTAGTTCGCGCTCGGCCTGCTCGCGCTGCTCGCCAGCGGCGCGCACCACTTCATGAACCCGGCGTTCTGCGGCCTTTACCGCCTTGTCATTCAACTCCACGGCCAGCGCGGCCAGGCGCTCGGTAAGGGCCTTGGTCACGGTCGCCACTTCCTCGGCAACCTCAACCGGCAGTTCTGCAACCGGCTCGGCCTTGGCCGTGGTTTGGCTGTTGATGTGTTCATCCCAGACCTGTTTAAGCCTGGTCGGATTGCCGCCGCCTACCTTCTGGCGAAGGGCAAAGCCGGTGATGTTGCGGCCAGTTGCTTGCAGTTCTTGACCGGCTTGGATGATCGCTTCGGGGGCAAATTCAGCGGGGCGCATGGCGGTTTCCTTTGGTGAGTTGATGCCTCTATTATAGCAACAAACAAACGAATAAACAAACAAATAAACAAACTAATTAGGATTTTTCGCAACGGTCGGCAAGGCGTGACGTTTGACCTATAGCGAAAGAGGCCAACAGGAAGGCCATAGGCGCGTTTTTGCCCCTTCGGTGGTGCCCCGCTATAGGCAAGGGCTAAAAAATCGCCCCACGGCCCGGAAAACAGGCGCGGCGGGCATCCTCGCCACACTGGCTAACCCTCGATCTGTCATGCCATAGGTCAAACGACACGCTTTGCAGGGCATTCGCTTTGGTTTTGAGTGGAAGACGGGTCAAGGGTGAAACCGGAAGCCGCACGCGGAACGGAGCGAAGCGAGTACCGAACGGGTGAGGATTTCAGGGCGAAGCCCGGCCCTTGACGCGGCTGTCGCGGCCGACCTGAAACTGGCCGTAGCTGGCCGAAGTGAAATTGGCTTTTCTTCTGGTGGTTGAGTAAAAGAGTTGGCTATTCTTTGCTGTTTGGTTTTTCTTCGGTTTTCTTCGTAACTCGT
>Ga0208244_101060_pt1 | contig 17944 bp, 12 predicted proteins | sample SubbioCR12Aug_5A_FD_184828 | JGI IMG/M metagenome (GOLD analysis project Ga0208244, IMG submission 184828) | Serpentinite rock and fluid subsurface biosphere microbial communities from McLaughlin Reserve, California, USA - CR12Aug_5A (SPAdes) | ecosystem: Environmental > Terrestrial > Deep... | reverse complement strand
CAGCGCCGCGCCGGGCTCGACGACCACCCGGCCCGCCCTGCCGCTGTAGCCCACGCGGAACTGCTCGCGATTGCCGCCGCGCTTGGTCAGCACCGCGCCGGAAGCCACGCGGAACACGCCGCCCTCAATGTCGAAAAAGTTGGCCGCGTTCGTCTCGTAGCTGGCGCCGCTGAACACCCATTCGCCACCGCCGCGCTTCTGGATGCTGAACGTCCCCAGATTGTCGAGCAGGCCCGAAGTGGTCAGACGTGCGCCCGACTCCACGGTCACCTGAAGGTTCCCGTTCATGTTCAGCGGACTCTCAACCGTGTGCGTGCCGTTCGTCACGCCGACACGGTTCGTCGTCGCGCCCTCGAACGTGAGCGGCTGGCCGTACAGGCTGTACGCGCCGCCGCGCAAGACGACCGACGCGAGCTTCAGTCCGGCCACATCGTTCGTGACCCGGATCGGTCCCGCAAGATTCTGGAAATTCGCCGCCGACCCCGCGCCGGACGCCACCACGCCGTCCTGCCAGTTCCCGGTGACGCTCCACACGCCATCCGACGCGCCCGTCCACGTCCCGTCCGCCGCAAAAACGGCAACGGCAAAAAAAAGACACACCACGCCCACTGCACACATTTTTTTCATGAGCCACTCCTCTCGACGACGCCATCAGCAAAGAACGCTTATATCAAGCACAGTAAATATACCAAACCCGCCAAGCAAAAATACTCACTTTTGCGCAAAAGTTTTATCTCTTTTGCGCAACGGATGCGCTCTCAAACCGGGATCTTCCGGCGCGAGCCGGGCACATCCGCCACAAAGCGCGGCAGGGCCAGCCCGCCGACACGGACCGCGAGCTGGCGTTCGAGCTGACGCGCCCGCCGCAACGGCACGCGGAACGGCGCGATGCCTGCCACCGGATCGCACACGAAGACGTAGTAAGGCCGCACGCGGATGCGCTGGAGCCCCGTGCAGAGGTCGAAGAGCGCCTCGACGGAGTCGTTCACCCCCTTGAGCAGCACCGTCTGGTTCGAGACCGGCACCCCGGCCTCCACCAGCCGCGCGCACGCCGCCGCCGCCTCGGGCGTGATCTCCCGCGCATGGTTGAACTGCGTGTTGACCCACACCTTCTTGAACGCCCCCAGCCCGCGCGCCAGCTCGGGCGTCACCCGCATCGGCAGCGTCACCGGCGCGCGCGTGCCGATGCGCACCGCGTCGATCTGCGGCAGCCGCGCGAAGGCCCGCACCAGCCGCAGAATCCGCGCGTCGGAAAGCAACAGCGGGTCGCCGCCCGAAAGCAGCACCTCCCTCACCTCGGGCCGCGCCTTGACCCACGCCACCGCCGCCGCGAGCTGCGCGGGCGAACGCACCACCTCGGCTTTCCCGAGCAACCCTTTGCGCGTGCAATGGCGGCACATCACCGCGCACTGGTCGTGCGCCATCACCAGCACCCGGTCGGGGAAACGCCGCTTGAGCCCGTGGCAGCACGCCGCCTGCCCCTCCTCGGAGAACGGGTCGGCGGTCATGCCCGGCTCCTCCACCAGTTCCGCGATGGACGGCAGCGCCTGAAGGTTGAGCGGGTCGGAAGGCTCGGAAGGCGTCAACTGCGCGAGCATGTAGGGCGTCAGCCGGACAGGGTAACGCGCATGGACTGCGGCGGCAGCGTGTTCAGAAACACCCAACGCACAGATTTCCGGTGCCGCGCCCGACACCGCGTGGCGCAATTGCCACCGCCAGTCCTGCCACCCGGCTGGACGTTGTGCGCCGGGCGTTGAGGACTGAGCCTTCACCTCGTCAGAACGCGACATGGACTTTGGGCAGCGCGGCGCGGATACGGGCCTTCTCCTCGTCCGGTATCGGGCAGCGCACCAGCGAGAGCACATGCAGTTTCTTCCAGCCGCCGAGATCATCGGGCAGCTTGGCCACCGGGCAGCCGTCAAGGTCCACCTGCCGCAGCTTCGGCAGCGACGTCAGCCACTGCGGCACCTCCGCGATCTGGTTCCCGCTCAGGCTCACGTCCTCCAGCAGCGGCAGGCCCTTCAGACATTCCGGGACAGCCGTGAACTGGTTCTGCCGCAGGAAAACCCGCTGAAGCGAAGTCAACGCCGACACCTCATCGGGCAAGGCCGACAGCTTGTTCTCGTTCAGGCGCAGCCACCGCAGCGCCGCAAGCCGTCCGATCGCGGACGGCAGCGCCGTCAGGGCGTTGCGGTCGAGGTTGAGATACGTCAGATGCGTCAGGCCCGCGATCTCAGGCGGCAGCGACGCCAGCCCGTTGTCCGAGAGGTACAGGTGTTCGAGCCCCTCCACCTTGAAGACCTCCGCAGGCACGGCGGCGAAGCGCATCCCCGCGAGGTCGAGCTTACGCAACGCCTTGAGTTCGGGCAACACCGCGAACGAGCCCACGCCCTGCCCCCCGCGCAGCTCCAGCGCGGCCAGCTTCGGCATTTCGGCCAGCTCGCGCGGCAACGCCGGAACCGTCTGCCCCGCCAGCACCAGCCGCTCCACCGCGTCGCGCTTCTCCAGCGCCTCGGCCACCGACGTGGCGGTCACCGGGCGGTGCGGCGCTTCCCGGTGCTTGAAGCACCCCGCGCAAAGAACCACCAGACCCAGCAAAGGTAAAACCAACACGCTCTTCTTCATAAGTCCTAACCGTCCTTGTTTTCTCAGGCCCGCCACGGGCGCTTGCGGTCGATCTGCCGATCCAACACTGAGGTCACCAGATTGACATTGTCCACCAACTGAAAATCGTACATGCCCACGCAGATGAAGTCCGCCCCGCTCTCGAACGCGAAGGGGAAGCCCACCTCGGGCCGGATCGCGCCTGCCGCCAAGACCTTGAAGCCGATCCACGGCTGCTCCAGCGTCGCCATGTACGCGGCGGTGTCCTGCGGGTTCTCGCACCAGATGTTGTCGCATTTCGGCCCCTCGGGACGCGCCGACCAGTAGTTCGTGCGGTGGATCGTCTTCACCCAGTAGTCCGGGATCAGCCCGTGCTCGACGCACCCCTTGATCGTCTCCAGCTTGTGCGCGCCGATGCCTGCGGGCATCCCCTGCTTGCGGATGAAGGCGAGCGACTCCTCCAGCTCCTTGAACTTGCCGTCGCGCACGTAGCGGTCGGAGATCTCGCCCTGGATATAGCACGAGTGCGCGCCGCCTTCGAGCGAACTGCGGATACCCGCCATCGGGCCGTCGCGGTGGCCGCAGTCGGAGATGTACTGGATCTTGCCGCCTTCCTTCTTCCAGTAGTCATTAATCACACGCGACAACTGCGGGTTGCACAGGATCGTGTTCATGCCGCACGCCTCGGCCATGTGGAACGTGCGGAAAACGCGCCAGTCCTCATGATACGCCTTCACCAGCTTGTCCACGTAGATCAGGTCACGCGCGTGGGCCCACCCGCCGATCAGGTTCCCGCCCAGAAACATCCGGCTCAGCTTCAGGTCGCCGATCTGCCCGAACTTGTCCAGCGGCTTCTCCAGCGCCTTGATGTCCTTGAAGTCGAACGTCTTGAGCGTCGCGCTCGTCACCGCGTCGGCCTTGCCCGCGAGGTTCTGCCGCTCCCACACCGGCCCGTGCTTGCGGAAAAAGGCGTAGCCGAACGCGCCGATCACCGGCAGCGAACTGAGGCTCATCAGCAACTCGCGCCGCTCGGGCGAGGCCACCCCGCCCTCTTCCTGACGCCGACGCGACACCCGCCGCCACAGCGGCGCCAGACAAAAGCCCAGCCCGTACGACGGAACCAGCGCCACCGCCAGCAGCGCCGCCGCCTCCACCACGTTCCGGTCGATCCACAGGAAATGCCCCTCCGCCGACGCCGCCAGAAACGGCGGCTGCGCGACATAGTAGAAGGCCAGCAGCAGGATCCCGCAGAACGCCGCCGGGCGCACCAGCACGCCGACCACCAGCGCCAGCCCGATCAGCGTCAGCCCCCACATGTTCATCTGGTCGCACGTCTTCAGCAGCCACGGCGTGTCCGCGATGTATTGGAACACCGATGCCGCGAACCACCGGCTCGTCCGCAGGTATCCCGCGCACGACCAGCCCCCCGGCTGCACGAGCTTCCACACCCCCTCGTAAAGGAAATGCCACCCCACCAGCATCCGCAGAACCGTCATCCCCATGCTTCGCTTCATAGACTTCCCCCGTTCGTCCATACCGTTTGTATGGCGCAAAACGTACCAAAACCCGCGAACGCGGTCAATGAACCCCCGACGCCGGCACCGTAAAGAGCAGCGTGCCGAACCCGGGATGGTCGCTCCCGTGCGCCGCCCCCTCCGGACGGATCTTCTCCGCCGCCTGCCGGGTGAACGGTGCCGGGATGCCCCGCCTGTTCTCGTAATGGTTCCAGACCATCTCGTACACCGGGCGCAGCCTGAGCCGCCCGTCCGCCGAAATCTTCTTGTGCCGGTACTTCCCGGTGGTGTCGATGTGCTCCGCAAACGGCACCCCGTCATCGCCGAGGTTGTAGCGGGCCGTGTACTCGAACCCCTTGAGCAGGCGGTTGTCGCACTCGCCGTACAGGTCAACCCCCTGCGTCCAAGCGATCTCGCACGCCTCCGCCAGCAGGCCGAGCCCGAGCTGGGCATGCTGCTGGTCCCGCCCGCTCTCCTGACACTGGCCGGAATCGTTCACCACATAATGCGTCAGCCGCCCGTTCCCCTTCCCGGCCCGGAAATAGCGCACCGCCCGGTCGAAAAGCTCGGCGTCGTCGCAGAAAACCCCGATCGCCATGACGGTCTTGATGCAGGCCGCGTCCCAGTTGCCGTTCGCGTGGAGCGCGAAGTTCTTGATCGGCGGATACACCACCTCCTTCAGCATCTTCTCGCAACGCGCGATGTCTTCCGCCTGCCACGCCGGATACGTGTGCCGCATCAGTTCAGCGGCGTTCGCGAACTTGAACCCGTTGAGCCCCGCGCTGAGCTGCACGTCCCGCCCGTCCATCCGCACCAGCACCCGCGACCATGCGTTGAGGATCGCCACCGCTTTCCTCGCGTGGGCCTCGTCGCCGGTGACACACCACATCAGCGCGTTCTGGTAGGCCGCATTGCCGTCCAGAACCATCTCGCTGTTCCCTCGGGAGCCGGACGGGCAGCGCGTGACCGTGTCGCGCGGGCCGCGGAGCCGCCAGTCCGCGCGGGAACACGCATCCGCGCGCAACACCTCGAACCCGCTCTTCCAAGGCTCGTCCCCCGCGGCCACACGCTGCCGCATCCGCGCCACGTCTTCACGGGAATGCAACAGCCCCGGATGCGCAAACTCCCGCCCAGCCACACCCGCCGTTTGCGCGAGAGCCACCGCCGCGCACAGGCAAGACACGACAAACACACTCAAGAATCTCATGGCGGAAAAGTAACACGCCCCCCCAGACCGATGCAAACCGAAACCGCCCGGCACCGCCCTCCGGGTGTACAATGCCGGCGCGTTTTGTTTATAATCGCGCCATGCTGAGGATAGGATTGCGCCTGATACTCGCCCTAGGGGCCGTTGCCATGTGTTGTCGTGCGGCACCGCCCCCCGTTGTCATCTCGGAATTCATGGCCGAGAACAACAATTACCTGCGCGACGCTTTCGGCAAATCCTCCGACTGGATCGAGCTGCAGAACACGACAGGGAAGCCGGTCAACCTCGATGGCTGGTCCCTCACCGACAACATCAGCCTGCCCGCGAAATGGGTCATTCCCTCCGTGACGCTGCCGCCATGGGGCACCCTCCTCATCTGGGCCTCCGGCTCCGACCTGCGCGACCCCGCAGGCGAACTCCACACCAACTTCTCCCTCAGCAAAAGCGGCGAATACCTCGGCCTCTACGATGCCGACCGGACGCTCGTCTACGACTTCGGCAGCGCCTTCCCCCCGCAATACGAGAACATCACATACGGCACCGCCTTCACCGTCCTCACCAACAGCGCCGTCCTCGTCTCCAACACCTCGCCCGTCCGCGCCCACTGCCCCCCTTCCGCCGCACTCGGCACGACGTGGCGGCAGTTGGCGTTCGACGACAGCACGTGGGCCGCAGGCATACTCCCCGCAGGCTACGCCACGAAAAATCCCGCGTGGCTCCCGCAGATCAACTTCAGCCTGCAAGGAATGGCCCAAGGCAAGCCCGGCGTCTACCTCAGAATCCCCTTCGCGCTGGACGACGCCTCCGCCGTGACCGCCCTCACCTACGGAATGTCCTACGACGACGGCGCCGCCGTCTTCATCAACGGAACCCATGCGTGCAGCGCCAACGCCCCCGACGTTGCCGCGCTCACCTACGCCAGTTATTCCGTCGCCATCCTCAACGACCCCTCCACCCTCTCCCCGTCCAACATCACCGCCGCCGCGACGGCCCTCGCCGACGGCCCGAACGTGCTGGCCGTCCACCTGATGAACTGCAACGCCTCCAGCAGCGACCTTTTCCTCAAACCCCTCCTCACCGCCACACTCAAGACGCTGCACCCCGAAGACGCCCCCACCTTCATGGCTGCCGCCACCCCCGGCACCCTCAACGGCGACGCCTCCACCCAGCGCCTGCCGCAGCGCGTAACCTTCTCCATGCCGCAAGGCATCTCCACCGCGCCGTTCACCCTCACGCTCGACGGCAGCCTCCCCGGCCAGACCATCCGCTACACCACCAACGGCGCCGAACCCGCCACCACCAACGGAACCCTCTACACCGCCCCCTTCACGGTCTCCTCCTCGCGCCACATCCGCGCCCGCGTCTTCGACGCCGTCGGGCGCAGCGGCGAGACCTCCACCGCCCAATACACCTTCGCCGCCACCGATTCCGCCACCCTCAATTTCGCCACCGCCATGCCCATCCTCATCCTGCGCGAGACCGACCCCACCACCAACGGCATCCCCACCGTCGAATCCACCAACTACACCGCCTGCGCCGCCCACCTCATCGAACCGGTCGGCGGCACCGCCTGCCTCACCAGCGCGCCCGCCCTCACCTGCCGCGCGGGCATCCATGTCCGCGGCTCATCCTCCTCGGGCTTCGCCAAAAAACCCTACGCCCTCACCTTCTGGGGCGAGGACAACGACGACAGCAAGGTCGCCATCGCCGGCTTCCCAAAAGGCTCCGACTTCGCCCTCATCTCCTGCTACAACTACGACCGCACCTACATGCACGACGCGCTGCTCTTCTCGCTTTCGCGTCAGGCCGGACGCTACGCGCCGCGCACCCGCTTCGTGGAGCTTTTCACCATCGGCAACGACGCCGACCCGCTCACCGCCGCCCGCTACGCCGGGCTCTACGTGCTCGAAGAACGCATCAAGGCCGGCAACGACCGCGTGCCCATCGACGACATCGTCTCGCCTGCCGCCACAGCCCATCCCGCCCTCTCGGGCAGCTACCTCTTCAAGGCCGACCGCGTCGACGCCGACGAGTTCAGTTGGCGCACCGCCCGCAATTTCCCCAGCAGCGACGGACGCTACATGGTGCTGGCCTACCCGAAAATCTACAGCGTCCAGCCCGAACAGACCAACTACATCGTCGCCGCCTTCAACGCCTTCGAAAACACCATCAACGGCGCCAACCCCATGCACCCCGAGACCGGCATCGCCCGCCACATCGACACGCTCTCGTTCGTCGACTTCCACATGTTCAAAATGTTCTCCATGGACGTCGACATCTTCACCCTCAGCTCGTGGTTCCACAAAGACCGCGGCGGCAAGATCATGGCCGGCCCGCTCTGGGACTTCGACCGTTCCCTCGGCCCCTACGGCTACAACGAAACCTCCTACCCCAACGTCAAGCGCTGGGATGCGTGGACATTCGCCTCCGAACCCTTCACACGCGGCGATTTCTGGGGCAAACTCCACGCCCAGCCCGCTTTCCGCCGCCTTTACTGGGACCGCTGGTTCGAACTCCGCAAAAGCGTCTTCTCCGAGACCAACCTCGTCGCCACCATCACCGCCCTCAAGGCCCTCATCCCCGAGGCCGCCGCCGAGCGCGACATCGCGAAATGGAACCAGCGCCCCAACCAGCAGTTCGGCACCACCCACGCCAGCGAGATCCAGTGGCTCACCTGGTTCGTCACAAACCGCGTCAACTGGATCGATCAGGCCCACACCAACAAGAGCCTGCTCCTCAACGCCCCCGTCCTCTCGCCTGCCTCCGGCGTCCATCCGCCCGGCCACACCCTGCACGTCACCCTCACCGCCGCCGAAGGCAACCGCATCTACTACACCCTCGACGGCACCGACCCCGCCCGCTGGGACAATCAGCCCACCCCTTCCGCCCTCCACTGCACCTCCGGCACGACCCTCACACTCACCGCCACCACCCTTCTCTTCGCCCGGACTTACCGCACGTCCGACAGCCGCTGGGGCCTTGCCGCCCGCGGCGAATACCTCATCGGCGCGCGCCACGCCCAGCCCGGCGACATCCGCATCAGCGAGATCCACTACAACCCCGAAAACGGCGACCCCGCCGTCCTGCCCGAGCTGATCTCCCGCTGCTACGAGTTCGTCGAACTCCTGAACACCGCCGACTGCGACATCAGCCTCACCGGCTGCCGCTTCCCGGAAGGCCAGCCCGCCGACGCCCTCACCCTCGGCCCCCTCATCCTCCGCCCCGGCACGCACGCCGTCATCGCGCGCCACAGCGAAGCCTTCGCCAGCCGTTACGGCACGAACGTCACACCCGTCGCCTACTGGCTCTATAACGGCCTCAGCGACTCCGGCGAGACCGTCACGCTGCTCAACCGCGAAGGCGCCATCCTCGACGCCCTCACCTACAAGACCTCCGGCGAATGGCCCAAAAGCGCCGACGGCACAGGCGACTCGCTCAACCGCTCGTCCTTCAGCTTCCCCGTCAACAACACGCCGTGGAAAGCCGCCCCGCCCACCCCCGGACGCGGCGGCCACTGGGAATGGCTCGGCCTGCGCGGCATCCTCTCGCTCGACGGCGACGATGACGGCGACGGCGTCCCGAACCTCATCGAATACTACACCGGCGCAGACCCGCTCGACCCCTCAGACCGCGGCCGCTCCGCACTCTCCTGCGGCCACACGCCCGGCACCGGCCTCAGCGTCTCATTCACGCAGGCGCTCGACCGCCCCGACGCGCGCGCCACGCTCCACACCTCCGAAGACCTCCTCGAATGGACAGAACTCGACACCTCCGTCCTCGAATCCGAACAGAACGGAAACGCCCGCCGCTGGACACTCCGCCTCTCGCCGCAGGAGCAGTCCGACTACCCGCGCCGCTACTTCCGCCTGCGCGTCTGGCCCGCTACGTCTTCGGGCGGTACCGGCGACACCTGACCCCTGCCTCTTTGAGCAGCCGCTCCGCCTGCTCCGTGAAGGCGTAGTCGCCGCCGTAGACCACCTCTTTGATGCCCGCGTTGATGATCTAGCTTCGCGCACGTCAGACACGGGCTGATCGTCACGCAGATCGTCGCCCCGCCAGCCGCGCGCCATTATATCCCGCTGAGATGATCCGTTTCCCACCACCACCGCCGTCGCCAGCAGCCTGCGCCAACAGTCCTCCGCGATCTCCCGGGCAACCGCCTGCTTGAACGCCACCACACCGTTTGTACCCCATCCGCGCCACCTCCCTCTTCCTTGGAAGTGTCAACCTCTATCAGGACGGGAAACGGGGTGCCGTCCGCGTCGTAGGCCGGATTAACCACGGAGGGCACCGAGGGCACAGAGATTTGAGCATACTGGTTCAGGTTGTTTGCCACATACTCTGTGGTCTCTGCATTCGCTGTGGTTACGATCCTGTTCCCCGCCGGATCGGAATCAACGCCCAAGGTCGTGTTCGAAGCGAGGCCGGAGCCGGGCAGGCGGTCGTAGGCGAACACGCCCGCGCCGCCGACCTCCACGTCCTCGAGCCTTCCCGCTGTGTCGTAGGTCTGCATGGTTTCAGCGATCAGGGCATCCGCGCCGACGGTCAGGTTGGACAGCGCGTAGCCTTCACCGCGCCCGAAGGTATCGAATTTCTCGGCAAGGGTAAAGACCGAACCGGCTGCCGCGAGCGTGTCGGACAGCGGCTGGCCGTCCGACACTGCTGGCCGCTTTCCATCAGTTAAACATTTGACTATAAAGTGTCGTTGACACGAATTCATATTTTTCACACGGGTCAATTACACGTATTATATAATAGCATTCTTCATTCCATTTGAAAGGGAGATATCTCTCCCCGGCTGATGCATATTTTTCGCCCGGAAATGCATCTCGTCTAAATATTGTTACACACCACCTTGGGTGTTCTTCTGATGGATGAGGGCTATGAACCTTAAAATCCCGCCAGTCAATCTCCTCATAAAAAACTTTCTCGTCTTCTGCATTAAACCCTTCAATACTTAACTTGGAACCATCTAGACGGATAGAGGTATCCCCCACAGTCTCAATCAAAATCCGGAAGAGTAAACAGCGCGGATGTTGTTTAATATACACTCGTGAGACGCAGTTCGTGTCATATAAAGGAAAATAACCGTGCGCCCCACCAGACCATTTTGGTGGTACTGAATATAGCTTGTAAATCACCCAGACACAAAACAAACAACATAGGAAAGCAAATGAAAAGACTAACCATTTTTTCATTTTCATCGCGCAGCCTCTCTTGCGCACTTATTGATAAGATCAGCCTGATAATCGCGACAGTCCGTCAACGCGGCACAATAAAGCCGACCGGTAGTGTAGTGCTTAGGTATATCTTTAGATTCTTCACCAACCGGCTTGGACGACACACAATCCACAAACCTCTGTATATCATGATCACATGGAGATAATTTAACATCCCTTACGTCTGTTTTATCATTACGTCTACCACCAGAACCATCAGGATAACCGACTAAACCGCGATGCCAAAAAAATGGATTCCCGTTGGGGCCGAAGCCGGTGGATCCGCCCGGGAACTCAATCCACGCATGCTGAACGAGCCAGTCCCTCGGTTTGCCAAAATACGGGTCAGTGCGGCCATATTCAGTCACCGCTGTGACCCCCGTGCTCTGCGGCTCTCTGGAGGTAATAACTCCATCTATGCAACAAGATACGGACGAGTCATACACCTGACCGCCGCAACAGGGCCTGCTAACTTGAGTAACTTGAGAAGGCGGATCGTTGCGGTTCCCAGACAAGCCCAGCAGGTCAATTCTGCCAGCGGGATTATTGTCGACAAATCCGAACGGATTCACCCCGCCCCGCTCACTAATCGGATCCCTGTTCACCCAGCGCCCGAGGTCGGGGCGGTATTGACGCAGTTCGTATTCGCTCAGGCCGGTGATGCCGCACCAAGGCTTGGTGCTGAAGCGGTGGGTGAACGCCTCGGCCAGCGGGCCGGACCGCGAGGTGGTCTCACCAAAGGCGGAGTATTCGTAATGTGCCGCGACCGTGCCGTTGGTAGCGACATATTCGGTCACATTCCCGTTCGCATCGAAGAGCGGGTAATAGGTAAGGGGTGACAAGTAAGAGGTGTCGGAGGAGACGGTTGTGACGGCAAGCAGGCCGCCAACCCCGCCGGCGTCTTGTAGCATACCGCTGAGGTCGAGGCCCCACGTGTAACAGTTCGTGGCTACCGACTGCGTGCTGCCACTGCCCACTGCCACTGTCTCCCCGACAAGATTCCAGCCATCCCATAAAGATTCGGCTGTGAGCTGCGGGCTGTAAGCCGCAAGCTGTTCGTCCCACACCGAGACATCTTTCCGCACCATGCGCCCGCGATGGTCGTAGGCGTACGTCACGATGTGTTGTGCGTTGGAGGCGAGGATCAGGCGGTTCTCGCCGTTCCAGGCGTAGTGCCAGCCGTTGCCGTCTGAGACCATGTTCCCGTCGGCATCATGGGTTGGGTGAACCACCGAGGGCACGGAGGGCACAGAGATCTCAGCATACTGGTTCAGGTTGTTTGCCACATACTCTGTGGTCTCGGCGCTCTCTGTGGTTACGATCCTGTTCCCCGCCGGATCGGAAAGACGCTCAACGCACAAGGTCGTGTTCGACGCGAGGCCGGAGCCGGGCAGGCGGCGGCAGGCGGACGCGCCCGCGCCACCGACCTCCACGTCCCCAAACCTTCCCGCTATGCCGTAGGTCTGCATGGTTTCCGCGATCAGGGCCTCCGCGCACGTCACGCGCCCGCAGCCCGCGCATCACCCTTTCGGGCGGTAACGGCGGCATGTGACTCCCGCCTCTTTGAGCAGCCGCTCCGTCTGCTCCGTGAAGGCGTAGTCGCCGCCGTAGACCACCTCTTTGATGCCCGCGTTGATGATGAGCTTCGCGCACGTCAGGCACGGGCTGATCGTCACGTAGATCGTCGCCCCCGCCAGCCGCGTCCCGTAATACGCCGCCTGACAGATCGCGTTCTGCTCGGCGTGCACGCAGATGCACTCCTCAAGGCTCGACCCCGACGGCGCCGTCCCCGCGCACCGCGCGCACCCGCCGTCGAAACAATTCTTCACCCCGCGAGGCGTGCCGTTATACCCCGTCGAGATGATCCGGTTCTCCGACACCACCACCGCCGCCACCTTGCGCCGCGAACAGTTGGCGCGCGTCGCCGTCACCTGCGCGATCTCCATGAAATAGGTGTCCCAGTCCGGCCGGGGGTCCACACTCTTCTTGCTGCGAGCCATAAGCGATCTCCCTGTTTGAAATGGGTGTACTATACCAAAGCGCCGCGCCCGCGAGTAGAGGCGCTTCGCCGCCCCACGTTTTTTCTGGCCTTGCGCCGCCGCCCGCACTACACTCCCGACTATCCGCTGACCCATGGGAGCCCCGTATGCTGATCGACGTACACGTGCACACCTTCCCGGACCATCTGGCCGCGCGCACACTCGCGAAACTCGCCGAGAACGCCAACCACATCGTCGCGCCCGTCTCGGACGGCACCACCGCCATGCTTCTGGCCCAGATGCGCGACGCCGCCGTCGACCGCGCCGTCCTCTGCCCCATCGCCACCAAACCCGAACATTTCGCCGTCATCCTCAAGGACGCCTGCGCCCTGCGCGACGGTGCCCTCGGCAACGAGGCGGCGCGCGCGCTCATCCCCCTCGCCTCCGTCCACCCCGCGGACGACGCCCGCTTCGCGCACCTCCGCGCCATTGCCGACGCCGGCCTGCGCGGCATCAAGCTCCACCCCTACTACCAGCCGTGCGTGCTCGACGCCCCCGAAATGCTCGAATTCTTCCGCTGCTGCCGCGACCTCGACCTCATCGTGCAATGCCACTGCGGGTTCGACATCGGTTTCCCCCGCGACCCCCTCTGCGGCCCCGAGCGCGTCGCCCGCGTCGCGCGGGAAGTCCCCGGACTCAAGTTCATCGCCGCCCACCTCGGCGGCTGGCGCCAATGGGGCGGCGCGATCGAGCACCTCCTCGGCAAGGACATCTACCTCGACACGTCCATCCTCCGGCCCGACGCGGACAACCCCGACGTGACCCGCCTCCTGCGCGAGCACCCCTTCGAGAAACTCCTCTACGCCACCGACTGGCCGTGGCTCAGCTTCGCCGAAGGCGTCGCGTTCGTCCGGAAAGCCGGCCTGCCGCCGGAACAGGAGCAGGCCATCCTCGGCGGCAACGCCGCCGCCCTCCTCGGGCTCGCCCCGTCCCACGCGCCGCACCGATAAGCGCTGGGCACAAAAAAAACGCGGCCGCACGTCCCCGTGCCGCCGCGTCTCCTAAAAAGGCCCCGAACCGTCCTCAACCCTGCTGGTTCTGGCGCAACTTGTAGATACGCTCCATGCGCACACCGATATCCTCGAATCCGATGTCCGCGCCGTACACGTCCTTGTAATAGCCGAAAGCCTTCTCGATGTCCCCGGACTGCTCCGCCAGATCGCCGAGGTTGAACACGATCTTCTTCTTCAGGTCGTCCATGATCGGCAACTGCTCGTTCGCCGTCTCGAGCTGCATCACCGCCATGTCGCGCTGCCCCTTCTTCGCGAAACACATCGCCAGATAGTAGAGCGACTCCACGCGCTCCTTCGGGCTGCGCTGCGCGAGCTGCAACTGCCCGATCGCGTCGTCGAAGTAATCGTACTTGAAGTACTGCAAGCCCAGCTCGAAGCGCAGTTTGAGATCGTTCGGGTAACGCTGCACGCGCGAGACCAGATCGTCGAAGACGAACTGGTTCATCTCCGTCTCCATGTTCGCCGCGCCCTCCGCGTCGCCCGCGGCCTTGAGTGCTTCGATCTTCGCCTCGAAAGCCTGAATCTTCGTCGCCGTCAACGCGCGGTCCAGCTCCGGGTCGCTCGCGTTGACCTGCCGCGCCGCCTCCAGCGTCGCGACCGCCTCGTCGTACCGCTTGTTCTGGGTGTAGAGTCGAGCCAGCGCACGGTAAAAGTTGAGGTTGTTCGGCTCTTTTTCCAGACGCGCCTTGGCCTCGTCGATGAGCGCCTCGGCGTCGGAACCCGCCACGACCGCCTTGGCCTGAATGTCGAGCTTCTTGGCCTGATCCTTGTCGGCGATCAGCTTGCGGTAGCCGTCCTTCTGCCCCGCCGCGTCCTCCCAGCCCGACGCCATCGTCACGCGCGCCTCGGCGTCTTTGAGCTGCTTGAAGATCGTCTGGTCGTTCGGCACGAAGGCGTTCAGCTTCTGATAGGCGTCGCGCGCCTTCTCGTAATCGCCGACGCGCATGTAGTAATCCGCCACGCGCCGCAGCAGCAGCATGTCGTCCGGGTTGTTCTCGTACGCCGCTTCCACCGTGAACAGCGCCGCGTCCGGATGCCCCGCCGCCTCCGCCGCCTCGACGGCCATCTCGACGTTCTGGGAGTGCAGCGGATTCAGCGCCAGCACCTTCTCGGCCTCCAACAGCGCCGCCTCCGCCTTGCCCGCCTTGAGCAGCCCCGCCACCTTCATGCGCATCATCGTGGCGTTGATCTCCTGCATCTTCGCCGCGAAGCCGCCCTTCTTCTCCTTCTTGAACTTGGCGATCTGCGCCGCCCGCAGGAACTTACGGGCGCGGGAGAACCCCGGGGCCAGCGTCACGCACTGCATCAGGAGGTCGATCCCGATATCGAGGTTTCCACGCTCGAAGGCCACCACGCCCTTGTTGTAAAAATTCTGGGCCTGCTGCGCCGACTGTTCCGTTTTCTCGCCTGCCATAATAAAGTCCTGTTTGATGTCCTAATCAGACATTTTTGAATGGTCTAACAGTATACGGGCACCTTCCAGCGCCGTCAAGGATTCCCCTGACGCAGCGCAGAAACCTTTTCCTCAGCGGACGACCCGCGCGCTGCCGCCGCCCACCAGCTTCTCGACCTCGCCCTTGGACGCCATCGACGTATCGCCCGGCGTGGTCATCGCCAACGCGCCGTGCGCGCAGCCGTAGTTGACCGCCTTCTGCGCGTCGTTGAACGCGAGGAAGCCGTACGCCAGACCCGACGCGAAGCTGTCGCCGCCGCCCACACGGTCGTAAATCCACAAATCTTTCATGTCCATCGCCTTGTGGAACTCCCCGTCGCACCAGCAGATCGCGCTCCAGTCGTTCACCGACGCCGACTTCACCGCCCGCAGCGTGGTCGCCGCGACCTTGAAGTTCGGGAACTCCCGCACCGCCCGCTCGATCATCCGCTTGAACCCGTCGATCGGCAGCGCGCTCAGATTCTCGTCCACGCCCTCGACCTCCAGCCCGAGGCACGCCGTGAAGTCCTCCTCGTTCCCGATCATCACGTCCACGTACTGCGCCAGACGGCGGTTCACCTCGCGGCACGCCTTCTGCCCCCCGAACGCCTTCCACAGCGACGGGCGGTAGTTCAGGTCATACGAGATCACCGTGCCGTGCTTGCGCGCCGCCGCCATCGCCTCCTCGATCACCAGCGGAGCCGTGGCCGAAAGCGCCGCGTAGATGCCGCCGGTGTGGAACCAGCGCGCCCCCAGCGTGCCGAAAATATGCTCCCAGTCGATGTCGCCGGGCTTGATCTGCGACGCCGCCGAATGCCCGCGGTCGCTCACGCCCAGCGCCCCGCGCACGCCGAACCCGCGCTCCGTGAAGTTCAGCCCCACGCGCGTCGCCGCGCCGATGCCGTCGAACGGGACCCACCGGATCAGCGACGTGTCCACGCCGCCCTGCATCACGAAATCCTCCACCAGCCGCCCGATGTCGTTCTCAGGGAACGCCGTCACCACCGCCGTCCGCAGCCCGAAACATTTCCGCAGGCCGCGCGCCACGTTGTACTCGCCGCCGCCCTCCCACACCGTGAACGACCGCGCGTTGCGCACCCGCATGTCGCCCGGGTCCAGCCGCAGCATGACCTCTCCCAGCGAAACCTCGTCGAACCGGCAGCTCGCCGCGTCTTTGATCGTCAACTTAGACATGTCAGACCTTTCTCGTCTCGGAAATCCAATAGGTGAAAAACCAGAATGCGCCCATTGTATACGCCCCCTCCCCCTCTGCAAAGCCAAAACACCGCCCATCCCATGCTTGAAGCGCCCCCTCCAGTATGCTACCTTCATTCAGAAAGCTGACCATCCAAAACCACGTACCCCCAAGGAGAAACCATGACAGCCAAGACCTCCCGCCGCGCTTTCCTCGGCACCTCCGCCGCCTTCTCAGCCTTCCCCTTCATCAGGGCCGCGGGCCAGACCTCCCCGAACGAAAAGGTCAACCTCGCCTGCTGCGGCATCGGCAACCGCGGCGGAGCCATCATCGAGGATCTCTACAAGACAGGCCTCTGCAACATCGTCGCCCTCTGCGACACCGACATCGGCGCCAAGCACACCGAGAAGCTCCTCAAAAAGTTCCCCGACGTCCCCCGTTTCCGCGATTTCCGCCAGATGCTCGACAAGATGGGCGGCCAGATCGACGCCCTCTCCGTCGGCACCCCCGACCACTCCCACTTCCCCATCTGCATGATGGCCATGGCCCTCGGCAAGCATGTCTACGTCGAGAAGCCCATGGCCCACACCTTCCAGCAGCTCGACCTCATGATGCAGGCCGAGAAGAAACACAAGGTCGCCTGCCAGATGGGCAATCAGGGCCACTCCGACGGCAACTATTTCCAGTTCAAGGCATGGACAGAGGCCGGCGTCATCCGTAACGTCAGCAAGGTCGTCGGCCACATGAACGGCACCCGCCGCTGGCACAAGTGGAACGGGCAGGTCCCCGGCATGCCCCCCGCCCAGCCCGTCCCCGAATCCCTCGACTGGGACACGTGGCTCGCGCAAGTCCCCTTCCACGACTACAACAAGGACTACATGAACGGCGACTGGCGCTGCTGGTACAACTTCGGCAACGGCGCGCTCGGCGACTGGGGCGCGCACATCCTCGACACCGCCCACGAGTTCCTCAAGCTCGGCCTCCCCACCGAGGTCGGGGCCGTCAAGCTCGAAGGCCACAACCCCTACGTCTTCCCGATGGCCTCCACCCTCTCCTTCAAATTCCCCGCGCGCGGCGAGGGCCTGCCCGCCTGCGAGATCCTCTGGTACGACGGCACCAAGAACTTCCCCGAGCTGCCCCCCGGCTACGGCAAATCCGTCGTCGCCGACGACATCCCGCCTCCCGGCGGCGGCTCCGTCGCCGTTGACAAGCTCTCGCCCGGCAAGATCATCTACTCCGACGAGCTGATCTTCAAGGGCGGCTCACACGGCAGCCAGCTCGCCATCGTCCCCGAGGCCAAGGCCAAGGACATGGCCTCCAAGCTCCCGCAGGTGCCCAAGAGCCCCTCAAACCACTTCAAGAACTTCCTCCTCGCCTGCAAAGGCCAGGAGACCTGCCGCTCCAACTTCGCGGTCGCCGCGCCCCTCTGCCAGACCATGGCCCTCGGCATCATCGCGCAGCGCCTCAACGCCACCTTCGCCTTCGACCCCGCCACGCGGCGCGTCACCGGCAACAAGGCCGCCGACGCCCTGCTCGCCGGGCCGCCCCCGCGCAAAGGCTGGGAACAATACTACAAGGTCTAGGCCTACAGCTCCACGCCTTCCTGCGCCGGCCAGCCGCGGTCGTACCCGTGCTTCACGCACACGATCCGGCTGACCGTGTCCGCAAGCTCGACCAGCTCCGGCGCGGCGTCGCGCCCCGTCATCACGACCGTGACGCCC
>Ga0208244_101059_pt1 | contig 17946 bp, 13 predicted proteins | sample SubbioCR12Aug_5A_FD_184828 | JGI IMG/M metagenome (GOLD analysis project Ga0208244, IMG submission 184828) | Serpentinite rock and fluid subsurface biosphere microbial communities from McLaughlin Reserve, California, USA - CR12Aug_5A (SPAdes) | ecosystem: Environmental > Terrestrial > Deep... | reverse complement strand
CCGCGCCCTCGAACAGGCCCGCAGTCAAAACAGCGTCGGGCCGCTGCTCACGCGCCTGTTCCAGGGCGCCATCCATGCGGGCAAACGCGTCCGCGCCGAAACGGCCATCAGCCGCAACCCGGCTTCGGTCTCCTCGCTGGCCGCCGGGCTGTGCCAACGCTCGGTACGCGACATCGGCTCGGCGCAAATTGTCGTCCTCGGCGCGGGAGAAATGGCCGAACTGGCGGCCGAAGCCCTGCGCAAACGCGGCGCGGAACAATTGACGGTCATCAACCGCTCGCCCGAACGCGCCCAAGCCCTGGCCGGGCGCTGGAATGCACAGGCGGGCGGGTTGGACGACCTGCCCGCCGCCCTGGCCCGCGCCGATATTTTGATTGCTTCGACAGGCGCGCCGCAGGCCGTCCTGGGCACAGAGATGGTTGCCGCCGCCATGTCCCGGCGTCCTGAACGCCCGCTGCTGCTGATTGATATTGCTTTACCCCGCGATATCGACCCGCAGGCAGCTGAAATCCCCCAGGTGCGTTTGCATGATTTGGATAGCCTGAACGCGCACCTGGAAAAATCACTGGCCGGGCGGATTGCCGAAATCCCGCGCGTCGAAACCATCCTGGCCGAAGAAATCGCCAGATTTATGGATTATTTCGGCGCGCTAGATGTGCTGCCGCTGATTAGCGACATGCGCCAGCAGGCCGAAGCCATCCGCCGCAGCGAAGTCGAAAAAACCCTGCGCCGCCTGCCAGAACTGGGCGAGACGGAACGCGAACACATCGAAACCCTGACCCTCTCGCTGGTCAAAAAACTGCTCGACAAACCCACCCGGCAGTTGCGCGCCGATGCGCCGGAGTATGCCGACGCCGCGCGCGCATTGTTTGGAATTTAGGATGATTGGGAAACTCTTACCCCGGCAAGACCAAAGGCGTGCCATTGAAAGGGTGTTTAACCACCTGCACCGGCCAGCCATAGACTTGCGAAAGCATCTCCCCGGTCAGGATGTCGGCGGGCGCGCCAATGGCCTTCAGTTCGCCGCTTTCCAGCAGGGCAATGCGGTCGGCATAGCGCGCGGCCAGGTTCAGGTCGTGCAGGGCCACCAGCACGGTCAACTCGCATTCACGGGCCAGTTTGTAGACCAGTTCCATCAGGGTCATCTGGTGCTGCAAGTCGAGGTGGCTGGTCGGCTCGTCGAGCAGCAGGATCGGGGTGCATTGCGCCAGGGCTCGCGCCAGCAGGACGCGCTGTTGTTCGCCGCCGGAAAGTTCGCCCATCAGGCGCCCGGCCAGGGGCAGGGCATCGACCTGTTCGAGCGAGGCGCGGGCAATGCGCTCGTCTTCAGCCGAGAGTTGGCCGAGAAAATTCAGGTAGGGGGTGCGCCCAAACAGGACTGTTTCGAGCGCGCTAAAGGCCGGGGGCATCTGGATTCCCTGCGGGACGACGGCAATTTGACGGGCGCGTTCGACGGGTCTGAACGCGCTCATTAAACGGTCAGACAGGCTTATCGTCCCATGCGAAACGGGCAGGATTCCGCTCAGGGCGCGAATGAGGGTCGATTTGCCGGAGCCGTTCGGCCCGACCAGCGCGAGAATCTCCCCTTTTTCCATTCCCAAACTGATGTTTTTCAGCACAGGCCGCCCGTGATAGGCGACGGTCAGGTTTTCGGCTTTGAGCATTACCAGTTGCCTCCCATTTTGGCGCGCCGCAAAATCCATAAAAAGAAGGGGGAACCTGCCAGCGCGGTGACAATGCCGAGCGGAAGTTCCTGCGGGGCGATGACGACCCGCGCCAGCACATCGGCCAGCAGCAGGGCCGCCCCGCCGGCGAGGATGCTGAGCGGAATCAGGCGGCGATAGTCGGCCCCCCACCAGAAACGCATGACGTGCGGGATGATGAGACCGACAAAGCCGATGATGCCCGCAAAAGCGACCGCCGCCGCGGTGGTCAGCGAGGCGGCCACAATGATGACCAGTTTGGCGCGGCGCGTATCGAGGCCGAGTTGGGCAGCCTGCTCGTCGCCAAACTGGAGCAGGTTGAGGGCATGTCCGCTCAAAATCAGCGCGGGCAGGCCGATTGCCAGGAAGGGAATCAACGCCAGGATGGCGTCCCAACCGCCCTGGCTGACCCCGCCCAGCAGCCAGCCGAGGGCGCGGCGCAGTTCGCCGCTGGAGCGCAGCATCAGGAAGGAGGTCAGGGCGGTGGCGAAGGACGAGAGCGCGACCCCGGCCAGGATGAGCGTGGTGGTCGGGACGCTACCGCCGACGCGGGCAAAACTATAGACCAGTAAGACGGTCAGCAACCCCGCCACAAACGCCGCCAGCGGGACGGCCATCAGTCCGGCCAGGGTATACGGCCACTGAACCGACATCGCCAGCACCGCGCCCAGCCCGGCCCCGGAAGCGACCCCGATTAAGTACGGGTCGGCCAGCGGGTTGCGGAACAATCCCTGGTAGGCCGCGCCGCTGCCCGAAAGCGCCGCCCCGACCAGCAAAATCAGTGCGGTGCGCGGCAGGCGGATATTCCAGAGAATGGTATTAAACGTACCGTTTGCGCCCGAACCCGAAAGCGCCGCCCACAGTTCAGCGGGCGGAATAAATACCGAGCCGATGGCGATGCTCAGGAGCAAGGCCAGGGCCAGGACGAGGAGGGTCAGGAGGTAAGGGCGCATGGAAAAATCATCAGGCCATAACGCAGAGTCGCCAGGGCGCAGAGCCGCAAAGAATTTTTAAGAAAAACCTTTGCGGCTTTGCTTCTCCGCGTCTCTGCGTTAAGGTGTTTTGGTAAAAGGCTACTCAAACAATTCCGGGCGCAGGATTTTCGCCAGGGTTTCAAGCCCATCGACCAGGCGCGGGCCGGGGCGGCTGGCCAGGTTGTCATCAAACGGGAATATGTTGCCATTCTGTACCGCAGCCAGGTTTTCCCAGCCGGGGCGCTGTCCGACCGATTCAACCGTCACGCCCCACATGGCGTCGCCCAGGATGATGAACATCGGGTCATCGGCCACGATTTGCTCGACACTTAACTGCGGGTAAGAGTCCAGTTCAGCGGCGATGTTGTAGCCCCCGGCGCGCTCAATCAGCAGGGTGATGAAAGTGCCCTTTCCGGCGGTCCAGGGCTGGGATGGGTTGCTGGCGTCGATTTCGTAGAAAACGCTGAAGCGCGAACTGAGCGGGGCGATTTTCTCGTCCACTGCGGCGACGCGCGCCTTAAGCGACTCGACCAGCGCCGCGGATTCGGCTTCGCGCCCGGTCAGTTGGGCCACAATGGCCAGGTTATCGTACATTTCTTCGAGGGTGGTCGGGTTTGCCAGGTAGAAAACCGTCAGGCCCAGGTCTTCGAGCGATTTAACCAGTTCGGTTGGGTTGATTTCAGCCGCCAGCACCAGGTCGGGCTGCAGGGCGACAATCGCCTCCAGGTTGTACTCGCCCATCGAGCCGCCAATATCGGGCAGGAACAGGGCCTCGGCGGGGTAGTCCGAGAACATATCGCGGCCCACCGTCTGCCCGCCCGCGCCAATGGCAAACAGGATTTCGGTATTCGAGGGCGCGAGTGAAACGACCTTTTGGGCCGGCTGGGCCAGGATGACCTGGCGGCCAAGCCCATCGGTCAATGAGATATTGTCCACGGGTTGGGCAGGCAGCACCAGCACGGGCGCTTCGGTCGCGGGAATCGCAGCCGGTTCGGGTGTGGCAATTACAGCAGGCGCGCAGGCGGCCAGCAAAAGGGTTAATGCCAATAAGGCAAAAGTCAGTTTACGAAACATGGGTGAATTCTCCTTGGAAGAATAGTCGTAGGGGCGACCCGTCAAGGTCAGCAAAGGTTGTCTTTGCAAGTTTTTTTGGCAAATGCGTCTGTATCAATACCGGGCGGGTCGCCCCTACAGGCTTCCCAGGTAAAGTACAAATCAAAATCCCCTGCCTTTTCAGGTCAGGGGAGGTCGGGAGGGCAAATCCGGGTAAAAATCGCCGTTCCCACCTCCTTTCGCGAGAGAGTGGTGCGCAAGACGAACAATGCGGGCGACCTGGCTCGTTCTTTGCAGAACTTACAGTTGCGCGACAGCGCCGGACTCACACCGGCTTCGCCGCATTTGTTCGCTATTCAGTTGTGTGGAGTTGATTGTATGCCCTGATAAGAGATACGTCAATAGAGTGGATAAGCGTTTAAGATTTCTGTGACAGTAGGCCATACCAGGAACAACGCCAAGCATAAAATTGCAGTAATGACCAGGCTCGGCAATAACACCACCATCAACGCGCGGGCGAGTACCATATTGTGCGCAGCCGCCAGGGCGCGCACGTTCAAGACCAGGCTATAAATCCCCAGCAAAGGCGAGATGCAATTAACAAATGGAATAATCGCGACAATCGTCGAGACAAGCGTCATAGGCGCCACATAGGCCCCCAGCGCATAAACTGTTCGCGAGAAAGTCCCGCTGCCGCCAAAAAGCAGGGCCAAGAAATGCTGAAAGACGCCGCTAATAAACAGGCCAAGCACACTGGAAACGCAGCCGAAAATCGCCATAATCCCTGCCAGGATTACCGTCACCAGGATGGAATCCATGCCCGCAAGAAAATCAAAAGCGCCGTATTCCGCTAAAACATCGCCAATTGTAGTTGATGCCGTCAGGCCGGATAGCAATCCGGTTATCAGGCCAACATAAGCCACCCACTCATAAGCGCGCCCCTGCCCGGCGTCCTTGTCTTCAAGCAAGGCAGAGTACGCACGCATATCCTGGTTGGTCAAGGCCGTCAGCCAGACCTCGTAAAATGCAAAAGACGGCCTTGCAACCGGCGCGGCAGCCAGGGCTGGCTCGAAAGCGGGAGTCTCCGAGATATTTTCCGGCTGGTAAGCGGGCTGGGGAGCCTGCTGGCGTTCGATTTCATCCCAATCGATGCCCGTCGAAGCGGAGGGTTCCTCCGGCTCATCATCCCAGACCATCGGCGGCTCGTCACTGACCGGGGCAACCGGGGCAGGTTCGTCCCAGTTAAAGGAGGCTGGCTCATCCGCCCCAAAAGCGGGAGCGGGCGGCTGTAAACGGGCGCGCAACACATCCAGCGCCTTCACGGCCTGCGAGTTGCCGGGGTTGGCCTTCAGGCACAACTCCAGCACATGCACGCGTTTTTCGAGCGTGTCAAGCGTCTCGGCATACCAGAACCAGGCCGAAACATCCTTCGGGTTGGCGCGCAGCAACGCTTCGAGTATCGCACGCGCCTCCAGTTTTTGGCCCTGCCTGACGAGCGCAATCGCATCCTGCAAAGTACCAGCCATGAAACCTCCAGCAGACCAGATCAATTTGCTACATTAAATCACGCAACTGCCGAGTTTTTAATAGCAAAATCATATTCCAGTACAAAAAGCCCGGCAAGCCTCGCGGCGCAAAAAGCAGGGTGGCGGATGTCCTGCCCTCGGGCGTGGTGCCGCACTCGAACCACAACTGCCCGGGCAGTTTTCCCCGCGCTTTGAGCAGGAGCGGACTACCCTCAGCCTGTGTGACCGTTTCCCAGCCGCTCACGCGCGGAAAGTTCAGGGACTCCAACATCTCCCGATGTTGGGAATATCCAACGTCAGGAGACGTTGGACTCCGTAAGACGCGATAATCAACCAGAAATCCCTCATGCTTCATGCGCACATGCTCCTGGCCCGAATCCAGCCAGATGCGCTCGATTTTCCGCGGGTCAAGGTCGGCCAGCGACTGGCGCACCGCATCGGCGTAGTCCAACGGCTCGATGTGCGGAAACAGGCGCCGGGCGGTTGGCTCCAGCACCAGGCTGTCGTTCTGGAGTCCTTCGACAAGCGGTAAAGCGTACGAGAACTCGACCGGAGTCAGTTTGTCAATCATCAGCGCCATCAGCAGCGGCGGAATGAAGGGCAGCAACAGGGTTTTGCGCTTTAGTCCGCGAATATGGGCGTATTCTTGCATCACTTCAATATAACTGCGTGATTTCTCGCAACCCAGTTCGACAATTTCGCCACGACATTCGGGCGTCGTCAGCGCCGCCAGCAAATACTCGATGATGTCGCTGGTAGCAATCGGCTGGGAGCGATGTTTGAGCCAGTTCGGCCCAACCATCAGCGGGAACTGCTCGGCAATAAAGCGAATCATCTCAAACGAGACACTGCCCGGCCCGGCAATCACCCCGGCGCGGAACTCGGTCACCGGCACGCCCGCTTCGCGCAGGGCCACGCCGCTTTCTATGCGTGAGAGCAGGTGCATGGCCAGTTTTTCGCGCGGATCGGCCAGCCCGCCAACGTAGATGATGTGCCCCACCCCGGCCTTTTTTGCCGCCGCGGCAAAATTACGCGCCGATTGCAGGTCGATACGGTGGTATCCATGCCCGGCGGCCATGCTGTGAATCAGGTAATAGGCCGCGCCGACGCCGCTCATAGCGTGATGCAGGCTTTCGGCGCGGGTCACATCCCCGGCCACCACCTCGACCTGACTGAACCAGGGACGCGCCCGCAGTTTATCGGGCTTGCGCGCCAGGCAGCGCACCCGGTAGCCCGCTTCGAGCAAGCGCGGAATCAGGCGGCTGGCGATATAGCCGGTCGCGCCGCTGACGAGGATGAGGGTGTGGGTGGGGGATGAGTTCAAGGGAGTTTTACCTGTAGAGGGCGATATTCGTTATTCGATACTCGATAATTCGATGCTCGAATAACGAATATCGAGTATCGTCACTGCCTGCTGATTTCTTCTGCCCGTGCTACCAGCCTGCGCAACATGCCATCAAAAATAAAGCGATGGGCGGGCCACATGGCGTACCAGTAGAGATAGCCAAACAGGCCGCGCGGGGCAAAATAGGCGGTCTGGACAAAGAGATTTTTGCCGTTTCCCTGCGGCGTAACCTGGAATTCAAGCCAGGCCTTGCCCGGGACTTTCATCTCGGCCCGCAGGCGCATACACTGACCGGGCGTGAACGACTCGACCCGCCAAAAGTCGAGCGACTCCCCGGCGCGGATGTCGTCCGGGTGGCGCCGTCCGCGCCGCAGGCCGACCCCGCCGACGGCTTTGTCCATCCAGCCGCGTATGGCCCAGGCCCAGTCCATGTACATCCAGCCGCGCTCGCCGCCGATTCCGCTAAACGCGCGGAAAATGGCCTCGGCGGGCAGGTCGGTCAGCGTCTGTCGTTTTTCGAGGAACATGCCTTCTTCCAGTTTGAACTGGTAGGGTTTTACATCCCCCGCACTGGTGACAAGCGCATCGCTCCAGGATGTCTCAACTTCGCCGTTCTCGATTTTGACCAGCGCATAACGGACAGCGGTCTGGAAGTCGAGCGGCTCAATGTGCGGAAAAAGTTTCTCGGCCAGGTCGTCATGTACGACGCTTTCGATGTGCAGGCCTTCAATTAATGGCAAGACCGTCCGGTACGAAACCGGCGTGACCATATGCACCCAATAAGCCGAAAGCCGCGGGGCATAAACCGGGGTCGGGATGAGCAGGCGTTTAAATCCGCGCTCTTGCGAGTAGCCCAGCAGCATATCGGCATAGGTCAGTTGGGTCGCGCCACCAATTTCGATGAGTTTACCAACGCTTTCGGGCATTTCAAGGGTCGAAACGAGATAACTGAGCGTATCGCGGATGGCAATCGGCTGGGCTTTGGAGAAAAACCAGCTCGGGCAAATAAAAACCGGCTGCAATTCGGCCAGGTAGCGCACCATCTCAAAAAGCGCGCTGCCCGAACCGACGATCATACCCGCCCGGAACTCGGTCACGGGCACGCGCCCCTGGCGCAGGATGTAGCCGGTCTCATGGCGCGAGCGCAGGTATAACGAGAGTTTGGCGGTCGGGTCGACCAGTTCGCCCAGGTAGATGATGCGTTCGATATTGGCATCGTCGGCGGCGCGGGCAAAGTTGCGGGCGGCGGTCATGTCGCGCTCGGCGGTGATTTTCCCGCCCTGGCGTCCGTGAATCAGGTAATAGGCGGTCGAAACACCTTCCAGCGCGGCGGGCAGGCTGGCGGGGTCGAGCGCGTCGGCCTGCACCACTTCCACCTTGCCCAGCCAGGGACGGCCCTGCAAACGCGAAGGGTCGCGGGCCAGCACGCGCACATCATATCCGGCTTCGAGCAGGCGCGGAATCAGGCGTCCGCCGATATAACCGGTTGGGCCGGTGACGAGAATCTTTTTGGCTTGGGTCATGGTGTTCTTCCGGTTTGGAGTGACATCAGGCAGGAATATATCACGATTGGGTGTAGAATCGCTTGCAGCCTACTCTCAACTTCCATCAAAGGTCGCAAAGTGAAACTACCAAAACTGCCGCGCAATGTCTGGGTCATGACAGCAACCTCCTTCCTGACCGACATCTCCTCCGAAATGATTGCCAACCTGATGCCGCTCTTCCTGAGCAATGTACTCGGGGTCGGCACCGCCCTGATTGGCCTGATAGACGGTCTCGCCGAAACAACCGCCAGCCTGATGAAACTGTATTCAGGCGCGCTTTCAGACAAGCTCGGCAAACGCAAATGGCTGGCCGTTGCCGGATACGGCCTTTCGACGGTTGCCAAACCCTTCCTGTATTTCGCCAGTTCGTGGGGATGGGTGCTGGGTGTGCGCTTCGCCGACCGGATAGGCAAAGGCATCCGCACCGCGCCGCGCGACGCCCTGCTGGCGGGCAGCATCGACGAAAAACAGCGCGGACTGGCCTTTGGCCTGCACCGCGCCGGGGATACGGCGGGCGCGTTTGTCGGCCTGGGAATTGCCGCCCTGGTCATCTACTTTACCCAACAGGGCACAACCCTGCTGACCCGCGAAACCTTCCAGATAATTGTGCTGATTTCTTTTATCCCCGCCCTGCTGGCGGTGATTTTACTCGCCTGGCTGGCGCATGATATTCAAACAGAGAAAAAGTCCGCCCTGCCGGCTTTCAGCCTGGCAGGGTTCGATGGACGCTTCAAACTCTTCCTGTTGGCCTCCATTCTGTTCACCCTGGGCAATTCGTCTGACGCCTTTATCATCCTGCGCGGTCAGGAACGCGGCCTGTCGCTCTTGCAAATCATGGGCATGCTGCTGACCTTCAACGCCGTCTACAGCCTGCTTTCCGGGCCGCTGGGCGCACTCTCAGACAAAATTGGGCGCCGCAAACTGATTTTTGGCGGCTGGCTGTTCTACGCCCTGGTCTATCTCGGATTTTCGCTGGCCCAGACCGGCGCGCACGTCTGGGCCTTGTTCGGGTTGTATGGCCTGTTCTACGCCCTGACCGAAGGCGCGGCCAAGGCCTTTGTCGCCGACCTGGTACCGGACGAAATGCGCGGACGCGCCTATGGCCTGTACCACGCCTCCCTGGCGCTGACCGCCTTCCCGGCTTCGCTCATCGCCGGGCTGCTCTGGCAGGGAGTTGGCGACTGGCCCGGCTTTGGCCCCGCCGCGCCTTTCCTGTTTGGGTCGCTCATGGCACTGGCGGCAGTCGCCGTATTTACAGTACAATCAAAGGCGCATGAAACTCAGCATTCATAACCTCGCCAATTTGCATGTCCTGTGGGTTTCGCTCGCCTTCCTGGTCGGGCTGTTGCTTGGCGCACAGCTACTCCTGCCGGTTTGGGGCTGGCTGGGGTTGGCTGCCCTCGGCCTGGCAGGCGGATTACTGCTGCGGCTGTTCAACAAAAACAGCGCGTTGCTCATTGCGGCCATTCCATTTTTCCTGTTCCTGGGCGCAGCACGCTACCAGTTTGCCCAACCCAACCTCACGCCCAACGACCTTGCCTATTACAACGACCTTCCCAAAACGGTCTGGGTTACCGGTTCGCTGACCGAACCGCCCGATGTGCACGACACCTACCAGAACCTGCGCGTCAAAGTTCACGCGGTCGACTTCGGCGACGGCGACATTCCCATCGAGGGCATGCTGCTGGTTCGCGTCCGCTACGCCGACTACATGGAATACGGGCAATTAATCCGCGCGCGCGGCGAAATCCAGACCCCGGCCGAGGGCGAAACCTTCTCCTATCGTGATTATCTCGAAATTCACGGCATCCACAGCACCATGAGCGTCACGCGGGTGACGCGCCTGCCCCAGGACGGCGAGAAAAACCCGATTTGGGAATTAATCTATCGCGTAAAAGTCAGCCTTTCTTATCGTATTTACCTGCTCTTCCCCGACCCCGAAGCCTCGCTCCTGCACGGCATCCTGCTCGGCGATGACGACGGCATGTCGGCCTCAGTGCAGCAAGCCTTCAAGAACACCGGCACGTCGCACATCATCGCCATTTCGGGGTTCAACATCGCCATCATTGCGGGCCTGTTCGTCTCCATTTTCAGCCGCCTGTTCGGGCAGCGCATCGGCGCGGCAGTCGCCATCATGGGCATCGGGGGCTACACCCTGCTGGTCGGGGCCGATGCCTCGGTTGTCCGCGCCGCCATCATGGGAACCATCTCCATCATCGCCCTGCTAATGGGGCGGCGCACCGCCGCGCTCAACATCCTGGCCCTGGTTGCGGCACTGATGGCCTTTGACAATCCCCTCATCCTGCGCGATGTCGGCTTCCAACTCTCCTTCGCCGCCACCCTCGGCCTGGTGCTCTACGCCCAGGAACTGGAAGAGTGGAGCGCGGCAAAACTGCGAAAATTCCTGCCCGCCAGCCAGGTCGAACGCATCATCGTCCCAATTTCCAGCTACTTCCTGATGACCCTGGCCGCCCAGGTGACAACCCTGCCGGTCATCGCCTATCACTTCGAGCGCATTTCGCTGGCCGCGTTCATCGTCAACCCGCTCATCCTGCCCGCCCAGCCGCCAGTCATGATTCTCGGCGGGCTGGCCGCCATCACCAGCCACATCTACATGCCGCTGGCGAAAGTTATCGCCGCAATTGCCTGGCCTTTCCCGGCCTATACCATTCGGGTGGTGGAATTTTTCGACCAGATGCCCAACGCATCCATCGGGATTGGGGAATTTAGCCTGCTCCTGCTGGTTGGATTTTACGCGCTGTTGTTCGCGCTCACCTTTGGCGGGCCACAGTTTCGACAAAGAGCCGCCAAAGCCCTCAGCCCCGCTACCCTGCTGGTGGTCTTATCCGTTATCGCTTTCCTGGCCTGGCGTCTGGCGCTTTCGGCCCCCGACGGACGCCTGCACCTGACTTTCATGGATGTTGGCTCCGGCAATGCCATCCTGATTCAAACCCCGGCTGGCCGGAACATCCTGGTTAATGGCGGGCCAAGCCACTCGCGCCTTTCAGACCAACTGGGCCGCCGGCTGCCGCCCTTCAACCGCGAGTTGGATTTCCTCGTCATTGCCTCGACCCAGGAAAACCAACTCAAAGCCCTGCCCAGCGTGCTCGACCGCTTCCCGCCCCGCACCGTGCTGTGGAGCGGCGATATCACCGCCTCCAACGCCGCCCGCCAGGTCAACCTGTGGCTAAGCGGGAACGGCATCGACACCCAGCGCGCCGAACTGGGCAGCCGGCTCGACCTAGGCGAAGGGGCCTTCCTGCAAGTGCTAGATGTCTCGGAGCGCGGCATGGTGCTGCTGGTCGAGTGGAAAACCTTCCGCGCGCTGCTGCCGATTGGGGTCAAGTTCGAAACCTATGAACGCCTGAAAAACGGACGCGAAATCGGCCCGGTCAGCGCCCTGCTGCTGGCCGAAAGCGGCTACGCCCCGGCCAACCCGCCCGAATGGCTGGTCAACCTTTCGCCCGCCATGTTCATCCTGCCAGTCGCCGGGGACGACCTCGACGGGCTGCCCTCCCTTGCGCTGGTCGATTTGCTGCGCGACCAGACCGTCCTGCGCACCGACCGCAACGGGTGGATTCGGCTTTCGACAGACGGCGACCAGCTTTGGGTGGAGGTCGAACGCAAGTAAATCCTGTAGAGGGTATAATTCGCTCAAATCACTAAAGGAGAGACAGAAATGGCCTATACTAACGTAAAAGTCCCGGAGGGTGGGGCAAAAATCAGCATCCAGAATGGCAAATTGAATGTTCCTGACAACCCGATTGTCCCGTTCGTCGAGGGAGACGGCACCGGGCGCGACATCTGGCGGGCTTCAGTGCGCGTCTTCGACGCGGCGGTCGAAAAAGCCTATGGCGGGAAGCGCAAAATTCACTGGATGGAAGTCTATGCCGGCGAAAAATCGTTCAAGATGCTCGAAAGTTGGCTGCCCGAAGAGACCAACGAAGCCTTCCGCGAGTTCATCGTGGGCATTAAAGGCCCGCTGACCACCCCGATTGGCGGCGGCATTCGTTCGCTGAACGTGGCCTTGCGCAAAAATCTCGACTTGTATGTCTGCCTGCGCCCGGTGCGCTACTACACCGGCGTTCCTTCGCCCGTGCGTCACCCGGAATATGTCGACATGGTCATCTTCCGCGAGAACACCGAGGATATTTATACCGGTATCGAGTTCCAGCACGGCAGCGAAGACAACAAGAAATTCAAGGCCCTGTTCAAGGAGGCCTTCCCCAAGGAATACGCCAAGATGCGCTTCCCCGACACGGCCGGGATTGGCTTCAAGCCCGTGTCGGTCGAGGGCACCGAACGTCTGGTGCGCGCCGCCATCCAGTGGTCGCTCGACAACAAGCGCAAGAGCGTCAACTTCGTGCATAAGGGCAACATTATGAAGTTCACCGAAGGCGCGTTCAAGGATTGGGGCTACACCCTGGCCAAGCGTGAATTCCGTGACCAGATTGTCACCGAACGCGAGTCGTGGATTTTGGGCAACAAAGAACACAAACCCAACCTGAGCGTCGAAGAAAACGCCCAGATGATTGACCCCGGCTTCGGGATGATGTCGCCCGACCAGCAGGCCGAAATCAAGGGCGAGGTCGAGGAAGCCCTGAAACTATGGGACACCCACGGCGACGGCAAGTGGAAAGGCAAACTGCTCATCAAAGACTCGATTGCCGATGTAACTCTGCAATTCGTCCTGATTCGCCCGCGCGATTACGATGTCATCGCCACCCTGAACCTGAACGGCGACTACCTTTCAGACGCGTTGGCAGCCCAGGTCGGCGGCATCGGGATTGCGCCCGGCGCGAACATCAACTACGAGACCGGCCACGCCATCTTCGAGGCCACCCACGGCACCGCGCCCAAATACGCCGACCTCGACAAGGTCAACCCCGGCTCGGTCATTTTGTCCGGCGAAATGATGTTGCGCTACATGGGCTGGAGCGAAGCCGCCGACCTGATTGTCAAAGGCATGGAAGGCGCAATCGGCGCCAAGACCGTCACCTACGACTTCGAGCGCCTGATGGAAGGGGCCACCCTGCTCAAGTGCTCCGAGTTCGGCGATGCGATTATCAAACACATGAAATAACAAATTGGCGCTTCGATACCTGTTGCTCCTGATTCCCCTTGTACTGGTCGCTGCATTCATGAGCGACGACTTTGCCCTGACCCTCATCTATTTGATGGTCGGGGCATTTGTCTTGGGGGCCTGGTGGAGCCGCAGGGCTTTGCGGCAAATCGAAGCCCGGCGCGAAATTAACAGCCACGCCTTCCTCGGTGAAACGGTCAAAATCTCGCTCAAAATCCACAACAACGGGCTGCTGCCCGCGCCCTGGGTCGGACTGCACGACAGCCTGCCGCTGGCCCTGGGCGGGATTAAACCCTTCCAACATGTGGCAGGCCTGGGGGTGCGCGAGGAAAGAAGCTTCGAGTACAGCATCGAAGCCCGCAAACGCGGATATTATTCCGTCGGCCCGCTGACCATTTCGACCGGCGACGTGTTCGGTATCGGCGAGCGACTCGAAAAAGTAGTCCCCCGGCAGTTCATCACGGTCTACCCCAAAATTGTGCCGCTCGCCAATGTCAACATCCCCTCACGCTCGCCGCAGGGAACCATGCGCCATCACCAGCCGCTCTTTGAAGACCCGACCCGCGTCTTTGGCAAGCGCGAGTACATCGCAGGCGATTCCCTGCGCCGGGTCGATTGGAAATCGACCGCCATGACCGGGCGTTTGCAGGTCAAATTATTCGAGCCTTCGATTTCTCTCGAAACGATGATTTTCCTCAACCTGAACGCCGATGACTTCAACTTCCATGGCCGCATCGACTCGGGCGAACTCGGCATTGTGATCGCCGCCTCGCTGGCAAGCTGGGTTATCGAAAGACGCCAGACAGCCGGGCTGCGCATCAATGGCCGCGACCCGCTGGCCGTAGACGGCCTGCCCCAACCCCTGCCGCCGCGCAAGGGAAAAGGCCACCTGATGCGCATGCTTGAAACCCTGGCGCGGGTCGAAATGACCCGCGAAACCTCGCTGGTGCCAATGCTCCAGCGTGAACGCTCGCTGCTGGCCTGGGGCACCTCGCTGCTTGTCATCACCGGGCAGGTTGAACAAGACCTGCTCAACGAACTGCACCAGGCGCGCCGCAACGGGCAAAACGCCCTGCTCATCCTGGCCGGAGCCGTTTCGCACGTCAAAGATATTCAAAAACGCGCCGCCTTCTTTGGGGTTCCAGTCATTCCCATTGCCAGGGAAAGCGACCTCGACATCTGGCGCAAATAGCCCATGAAACCATCCTTTTTCAGCCTCGAAGCGCGGATTAACGAAAACACTTTCCTGCTGGCCAGCCGCTTGCTGGCCGCGCTCATGCTGGCTTGCGTCGTCCAGACCTTCGTTTCCCTGCTCAACCAGATTTTCAGCGACTGGAATCCCTGGTACTTCAGCCTAGCCGCCTTCCTGACCTCCCTGGCCAGCCTGGCAAATTACAACCGCCTGAAAAAATTCGGCGCGCTGAGCCCCGCATGGTTCGCCAACCTGATTGCACTCTGGCTGGTCATCCTGACCCTCCTGCGCCTGATGGTCGGGCTGTCGCACGGGCTTGAAAACTTCCTGGCCGAACTCCCCCGCTGGGCCGAAAGCATCGATGTCGTCATCCCGCCCGACTTCGCCCTGGGGGTTGTGCTCCTGGTAATCACCTGGATGCTCTCCGACTATTTCGCCGACCTGTTCACCAAACTCGACCTCGACTTCATAAAATTGCAGAACGACCTGCCCGACGCGCTCGAACTCTCCCAGCCGCCGGCGCGCCAGCGCATCCTTGGCCTGATATTGAACATCGGCCTCATCCTGGTTTTCCTGACCGCCCTGATGCGCCTCGACTTGCGCGCCGCCCTCAACACCGAACTGGTCGTCCTGCAACTGCCCGTCCTGGCGGGCGGCGGGGCCAGCACCCTGCTGTACTTCATGTTCGGCCTGGCGCTTTTCAGCCTGACCCATTTCATGGACCTGCAAGCCCGCTGGGGGCTGAACGGCGTGCCGGTCAGCGGCAACCTGGCCGGGCGCTGGGCGCAATACAGCCTGGCATTTATGGCCGTCCTGGCCGTCGTGGTCAGTTTCCTGCCCACCAACTACAGCCTGGGTTTTATTTACGTCCTGGGCTACGGCCTTAACTTTGTCCTGCAGGTGTTTTTCTTCCTGATACAACTGGGTTACGCCGCGCTGGTCTTCCTCATCAACGCTGTTTTCGCCCTGTTCGACCAAGGCCCGCCGCTCGAAGAACAACCCATGCCCGAACCCGATTTGCCCCCATTCACCGGCTTCGGCGAACAGGAACTGGTCGAACCAACCGCTGCCGCCCCCTGGATGGAATACATCCGGCAGGCTTTCTTCTGGGTCGTTTTAATCGGAATTATCGTCTTCGCCGTGCGACAGGTCTTGCTCCAAAACCAGGAACTTGCCGCCGAGTTGCGCCGTTTTCGCCCCTTCGCCTTCCTGGCCGGACTGTGGGCCGGCCTACGCGGATTTTTCGTCAAAGCCAGCGCCGGGGTGCGCGAAGCCGTACAGGCCGGGGTGGAACGCCTGCGCCAGCGCAATTTAAGGCAAACCGTTAGGGGATGGATTAACCTGCGGCGGCTCGACCCGCGCCACAAGGTTTACTTCTACTACCAGGCCTTCCTGCGCCGCAGCGGCGAAAGCGGACTCCCCCGCAGCCTGTCGCAAACGCCGAACGAATATGCCCAACGCCTCGACAGTGCCCTCCCCGAAGCCGAACCCGATATCGACGCGCTGACCGCCGCCTTTATCGAAGCCCGCTACACCCGCATCGAAATCCCGCCCCAAAAAGCCAGCCTGGCCCAGCGCACCTGGCAGCGCCTGCGCAAAGCCCTGCGAAAGAAATAGAAAAGAGTAGCGCGAGAGATTATCTCGCGCTACTCTTTTCTCCGCGCACTCCACAGTAAAAATGAGCGGAAAATCTTTACCTGAAATCACATCCTTTAATGGTGGTGATGGGAATGACTCTCTCCGCCCGTCTCAGAGCCCAGGTAAGGGCGAATAGCGCCCAGGCGGTGGCTGTAGAGCGCCAATGAAATGGCGATCAGGGTCGTAATCGGCACCGCCGCCACCAGCCCCAATGAACCCACCAGGGTGCGCACAATCTCCTCCGCCACCATTTCAGCGTTCAACAGGAAACCAAAATTTCCCTGCCCGAGGGTGAACAACAGCAGGGTCGGCAGCGAAGCCCCGGCATAGGCCAGCACCAGGGTGTTGACCGTCGCCGCGACATGGTCCTGCCCGATGCGCATGGCCGTGCGAAACAGTTCCCAAAACTTGAAGGCCGGGTTTGCCCCGTACAGTTCAAAAACCGCCGAAGACTGGGTCGTCACCAGGTCGTCGAGCACTCCCAGCGCGCCGATGATTAATCCGCCCAGCAGCAGGCCGCGCAGGTTGATGGTCACGCCCGACATCTGGGCCAGGAAAAGCGCGTCCTCGCTGCCCGAACCGCTCAAGCGCGTCAGGGTGATAAAAAGCACCGCCAACAGGCCGGTAATCAGCAGCACAAAAATCATACTTAACACCGAAGCGTGGGTTTTCAAATTCCAGCCATAGGTCACGTAAAGCGAAACCCCCAGCAGGATGGCCGAACCAATCAGGCTGATGGTCACCGGGTCTTCACCCGCCAGGATGCGCGGAATGATATAGCCGATAATCACCAGCAGGCTGAAAGCCATCGCCAGCAGGGCGCGCAGGCCTTTCCAGCCACTAATCAGCACGATGGCCAGTACGAAAACCGCAAACAAGGCCAGCAGGGGGCCTGAACGCACAAAATCGACATAGAAAGCCGAAAGCACCCCGTCGGGCCGCCTGCCGAGGGTAATAAAAATCTCGTCGCCCGGCGCAAAAGGCGAAAGGTTGGGGCGCACCTGGCGTTTGCCGTAATCGACTTCCATCAGGATTCCCTTATATTCGCCTTCGAGCAGTTCGACCAACATCACCTGGTAAGGCTGGCGGGTCTCGCCCAGGTCGATTTCCCCTTCTTCTATAATCGAGGTGACGCGGGCGCGCAGGGTGTCGCTGCCGTAGGTTGCCGAAATCCCCTCAACCCGCGGCGGCTGGAAGAAATACGGAACCCCCCACAGGGCAAAAGCAACCGCCAGCGCAAGGATAAAAACAGCCAGGTAAACAAAAGAACGCGGGAGTTTTTCAGTCTTCATATCTGCAAGCAGCTACTCGTTTGTCTCCACCTGGTAAGGCTCAGACTCGATTTGGTCGTAAGACTGTCGCTGACGCGCAGGCTGTCCCTGGCGCTCACCGCTTCGGGCGCGAAACCCGCGCAGGATAATATTGGTCTCACGGGTGTGGGCGGCCAGGTCGACAAAGACCAACAGCAACTGGCCCAGCGCGGCGCTAATCATGCCGAGCAGGAAGGCCGCCGCGCCAAGAATCAGCCCGGCATACCCGGCATTAACCACCCTGAACATTTCATCGGAGGCTTCGAGCGACTGGTTGACGGCCAGGGTAACCTCATTGTTTTGCAAAAAACCATAAATTGCGCCCCCCAGCCCGACCAGCATCAGCAGGACGCCAAACAGGATGGTTGCCACTGCGGTAATACGGACGAAAATATACATAATGTCCTCCGTTCAATCCCCAAGCACGTCATCGACGGTGCTTTGCATTTCAGCCAGCACCCCCTCGACAGACAGGTCTAGTACGAAAAAAGTGTAAAAACCATCTCCAAGCACCCGCCGGGCCAGCCGCCAACCAGCCGACTGCGGGTAATTGCCCATTTGCGGCACCAACCCGGCAG
>Ga0208244_101058_pt1 | contig 17974 bp, 17 predicted proteins | sample SubbioCR12Aug_5A_FD_184828 | JGI IMG/M metagenome (GOLD analysis project Ga0208244, IMG submission 184828) | Serpentinite rock and fluid subsurface biosphere microbial communities from McLaughlin Reserve, California, USA - CR12Aug_5A (SPAdes) | ecosystem: Environmental > Terrestrial > Deep... | reverse complement strand
GCCGACGTTCAGCGCCGTCAGGATCGCCAGCGCCTGCAGCATCGCCACGCCGGCCAGCACGGCGCCGAATCGCCCGGCATCCATGAGGGGGCCGAACACCAGCGGCGACACCGCCAGCCCCGTATCCAGACCCGAATAGACGAAGCCATACACCCGGCCGAAGGCCTGCTGGCCGAAACGCGCCGTCGCGGCCTGGCGCACCAGCAGGTCGCGCGAGGGGCCGGCGATGCCGCCGAAGAAACCCATCACGCCCATCGCCAGCGAGACGCTCCATGCCGGCAGGGCGCCGCTGGCAATCAGCACGGCAACCAGTGCCGCTGCGCCCAGCGATGCGGCGATCAGTCGGTCGTGCGCCGCGCCGCGGATGACCAGCACGCCGCCCACCGCGATGCCGGCCGCCCCGCCGAGCAGAAAGAACGACAGCGTCGCCGCGGCCGCGGCCACCGGCAGGCCATACACGTTCTGCATGAGCGGCGTGGCGTAGTTCTGCAGCGCGCCGAAAGCGGTGGTGACGAGGAGGAAGAACAGGAAGCACATCCACACCGCGCCGGCGCCGAGAAAACCGAAGGTCGTCGCCGTCCCGCCGGGGCTGACTCTGGCGCCATCCTCTGTATTCATGGTATTCGCACCAGCCCCTTCCAGTTCCGTGGCATCGCGGCCGAGCCAGACCACCGCCCAGGCCAGCGCCCCGAGCGCCGCCGCGCCCAATGCCGCCGTGCGCCAACCCGCTGCCGCGGCAATGCCGGTGAGGAACACCGGTGCGATGGCCCAGCCGATGTTGCCCGACAGGCCATGCACTGCGAAGGCGTGGCCCAGGCGCGCAGTGCTCACCTTGCGGTTGAGCACCGTGAAGTCGGCCGGATGGAAGACGCTGTTGCCCAGGCCCGCCAACCCGCCGACGGCGAGCAGCATGGCGTAGCCGTTCGCCACGCTGAGCAGCAGCGCGGCGAGGACGAAGCAGGCGATGCCGGCCAGCAGCACGCGGCGCGGTCCGACGCGGTCGACGACGAAGCCCGACAGCGCCTGTCCGACGCCGGAGACGACAAAGAAGGCGGTCATCAGCGTGCCGGCCTGCGTGAAGTTCAGGCCGAATTCCGGCATCAGCCAGGGAAACAGCGGCGGCAGCAGCAGGTGGAAGAAGTGCGAAGTGGCGTGGGCGAAGCCGATCAGGCCGATGACGCGGATGTCGCTGCTGGAAGCAGTCGATGCCGTTTGATGCATCACAAAGCGATCAGACCTTGCGCACCGGGCCTGGATACTGCACCAGCAGCGGATCTGAAGTCAGCAGGGTAATGCTCTCGGCCATCGCCTGAGCGATCAGGATTCGGTCGAAGGGATCCTTGTGAAGGGGCGGCAGGCTATCGACAGCCACGGCGTGCTCGCCGGCAATAGGCAGCTCGCCGTAGCCGTTGTCAAGCAAGCCGCGCCGCAGGAGTCGAGGGTCGACACGGAAATCTTCGCGCCCAAGACCTTTCTTGATCGCGATTTCCCAGAGGCTGGCCACGCTGAACAGCAACTCGTTGCGCGGATCATTGATCAGCTTGCGCGCGGCGGACGGAAGACGCCGCGGCTGGCCGGCGGCCCACAGCAGCAGGTGCGTATCGATCAGCAGCTTCATTTGCCGGAGAAAAGACGCTCGATCCCGGCGGCGCCCATGTGATCGAAATCGTCCGGCACCTCAATTTCCCCGGCCATGAAACCAAGGCGCTTGCGCTCTCCTGTGGCCGTGGCATCAAGCGGCATCACTTTCACCAGCGGCTTGCCGGCCTTGGCAATGACGAACGACTCACCCTTCGCAGCCTGGTCGACCAAACGCGAGAGCTGTGTCTTCGCTTCGTGGATATTGACCGTGCGCATGGCGCCTCCTGTGGACTAAGTTCAGTTAGTCTAGTCCATGCCGGGCCGGGCGGCAAGCTCAAGTCTTCTCGAAGCCGATCGCACCCTTGGTACAGGTAACGCGGATGGTGTCCTTCGCCGCGAACTTGCCTTCGAGAATCTGCTTCGCCAGCGGGTTCTCGATGTATTGCTGGATGGCGCGCTTCAGCGGACGCGCGCCGAACACCGGATCGAAGCCGGCCTTGGCGAGTTCCGCCAGCGCGGCGTCCGTCACCTCGATCTTCATCTCCAGCTTCGCCAGACGCTTGTCGAGGTAGCCGAGCTGGATCTTGGCGATCGAGGCGATGTGCTTCTCGTCGAGCGCGTGGAACACCACCATCTCGTCGATGCGGTTGATGAACTCCGGCCGGAAATAGGTCTTCACTTCCGCCATCACCGCCAGCTTGATCACCTGGTAGTCGTCGCCCGACATCTGCTGGATCATCTGCGAGCCCAGGTTGGATGTCATGACGATCACGGTGTTCTTGAAATCCACCGTGCGGCCCTGGCCGTCGGTCATGCGGCCGTCGTCGAGCACCTGCAGCAGCACGTTGAAGACGTCCGGGTGGGCCTTCTCGACCTCGTCGAGGAGGATCACGCTGTAGGGCTTGCGCCGCACCGCTTCCGTCAGGTGGCCGCCCTCCTCGTAGCCGACATAGCCGGGCGGCGCGCCGATCAGGCGGGCGACGGAGTGCTTCTCCATGAACTCGCTCATGTCGATGCGGATGAGGTGCTCCTCGGAATCGAAGAGGAATTCCGCCAGCGCCTTGCACAGCTCGGTCTTGCCCACGCCGGTGGGGCCGAGGAAGAGGAAGGAGCCGTAGGGCCGGTTCTCCTCGGAGAGCCCGGCGCGCGAGCGGCGGATGGCATCCGACACCATGCGCACCGCCTCGTCCTGGCCGACGACGCGGCCATGCAGGCGTTCCTCCATTTTCAGCAGCTTGTCGCGTTCGCCCTGCATCATCTTGCTGACGGGAATGCCGGTGGCGCGCGAGACCACTTCGGCGATCTCTTCCGCGCCGACCTGCGTGCGCAGGAGTTTCTTCGCCGTGTCCTGGGGACTGACTTTCTCGGCGGCCTTCAACTGGGCCTCGAGCTGCGGCAGCTTGCCGTACTGCAGCTCCGCCACCTTGTCGAGCTTGCCCTCGCGCTGCAGCCGGGTGATCTCTGCGCGGATGCGGTCGATCTCCTCCTTGATGTGGGCCGTGCCCTGCACCTGCGCCTTCTCCGCCTTCCACACCTCGTCGAGGTCGGAATACTCCTTCTCCAGCTTTTTGATCTCGTCCTCGATCAGGCCGAGGCGCTTCTTCGAGGCTTCGTCTTTTTCCTTCTTCACTGCCTCGCGCTCGATCTTCAGCTGGATCAGGCGGCGGTCGAGCCGGTCCATGACTTCCGGCTTGGAGTCGATCTCCATCTTGATGCGCGCCCCGGCCTCGTCGATGAGATCGATGGCCTTGTCCGGCAGGAAGCGATCGGTGATGTAGCGGTGGGACAGTTCCGCCGCGGCGACGATGGCCGGGTCGGTGATCTCGACGCCGTGGTGCAGCTCGTATTTTTCCTGCAGGCCGCGCAGGATGGCGATGGTCGACTCGACGCTCGGCTCGTCCACCAGTACCTTCTGGAAGCGGCGCTCCAGCGCGGCGTCCTTCTCGACGTACTTGCGGTATTCATCCAGCGTGGTGGCGCCGACGCAGTGCAGCTCGCCGCGCGCCAGCGCCGGCTTGAGCATGTTGCCGGCGTCCATGGCGCCTTCCGCCTTGCCGGCGCCGACCATGGTGTGCAGCTCGTCGATGAAGACGATGATGCGGCCCTCGTCCTGGGCGATTTCCTTGAGCACGCTCTTCAGGCGCTCCTCGAACTCGCCGCGGTACTTGGCGCCGGCCAGGAGCGCGGCCATGTCGAGCGACAACACTCGCTTGCCCTTCAGGGTCTCCGGCACCTCCTCGTTGACGATGCGCTGGGCCAGGCCTTCGACGATGGCGGTCTTGCCCACGCCCGGCTCGCCGATCAGCACCGGGTTGTTCTTGGTGCGCCGCTGCAGGATCTGGATGGTGCGGCGGATCTCGTCGTCGCGGCCGATGACCGGGTCGAGCTTGCCCTGGCGGGCGCGCTCGGTCAGGTCCATCGTGTACTTCTTCAGCGCCTCGCGCTGCCCTTCCGCTTCCTGCGAGCCGACGCTCTCGCCGCCGCGCACCGCCTCGATGGCCGTCTCCAGCGCCTTCTTCTGCAGGCCGTGCTCCTTGAGCAGGCGGCCGGTCTCACCCCCGCTCTTGCCACCCTCGTCCGCCAAAGCCAGCAGGAACATCTCGGAAGCAATGAACTGGTCGCCGCGCTTCTGCGCGTTCTTGTCGGTCAGGTTGAGCAGGTTGGCCAGGTCGCGGCCGATCTGCACCTCGCCGGCGTGGCCTTCCACCTTTGGCAGGCGCGCCACGGCCTTCTCCGCCGCGCCCTTCAGCGCTGCGACATTGACGCCGGCACGGGCGAGCAGCGAGGCGCTGGCGCCGTCGTCCTGCCGCAACAGGGCCAGCAGCAGGTGCTGCGGCTCGATGAATTGCTGGTCAGCACCCACGGCGATGCTCTGGGCATCGGCCAGGGCCTGCTGGAATTTGGTGGTGAATTTGTCGAAGCGCATGATTTTCTTCCGGAAAACGGGTTCTTCCAACTAAATGGGGCTGGCACCGGGGTTTTCAAGCCGGTGCCTGATAGGCAATTTCAGCCAGGTCATGCACGGACACGGACTTGGAGCAGCGCTGTGGGAGCGGCGTCCTCGCCGCGATTACAGCCGCCAATTTCGCGGCGAGGACGCCGCTCCCACACGGTTGCCGAACATCGCCAATCAGCCGGCTTCCCTGACGGCAATATAGAATCCCCAGTCTCGGCACAGGACTTGCATAAAACGCGCACATGAAATCGACCCGTGATCTTGCCCGCGACACCGAGGGCGTCCGTCGCATGGCGATGCAGTCGATGTACGGCTTCCTCGACGAGATCTGCGAGGGGGCGCTGGTGGTCGACACCGAGGCCCGCGTCGTCTGGATGAGCGAGAAGTACGCGGCCAAGCTCGGCCTCAAGGGCGCCGCGGAAGCGCTCGGGCGCGATGTCGAGCAGGTCATCCCGTCGAGCCTGATGCGCGAGGTGCTGCGCACCGGCAAGCCGATCCTGCTCGACATCATGCAGATCGGCAGCGAATCCTTCGTCGTCACGCGCATCCCCATCAGGAACGAGGCGGGCGAAGTGATCGGCGCCATCGGCTTCGCTCTCTACGACCAGTTGCACTACCTGAAGCCGCTGTTCACCAAGTTCTCCCGGCTGGAGACCGCGCTGGCCAGCGCCGAGAAGAAGCTGGCCGAGGAACGGCGCGCCAAGTACACCTTCTCCAGCTTCGTCGGCGTCAGCCCGGCCTGCATCGAGGTCAAGCGCCAGGCGCGGCGCGCGGCGCAACTCGACGCGCCGGTGCTGCTGCTGGGCGAGACCGGCACCGGCAAGGAACTGCTGGCCCACGCCATTCACGCCAGCGGGCCGCGGGCGAAGCGGCCCTTCGTCAGCGTCAATGTCGCCGCCATCCCGGACACCCTGCTCGAGGCGGAATTCTTCGGCGCCGCGCCGGGCGCCTACACCGGCGCCGACCGGCGCGGCCGCGAGGGCAAGTTCAAGCTCGCCGACGGCGGCACGCTGTTCCTCGACGAGATCGGCGACATGCCGCTGCCGCTGCAGGTCAAGCTGCTGCGCGTGCTGCAGGAACGCGAATTCGAGCCGCTCGGCTCGGACAAGGTGGTGAAGACGGACGTCCGCATCATCGCCGCCACCAGCATCGACCTGGAGCAGCGCGTCGCCGCCGGGGGATTTCGCGCCGACCTCTACTACCGGCTCAACGTCCTCGCGCTGAAGGTGCCGGCGCTGCGCGAGCGGCTCGCCGACCTGGACATCCTGTGCGAAGCCATCCTGGAACAGATCGCCCGGCGCAGCGGCGCGGCGGTGCGGGAAATTTCGCCCGACGCGCTGGACCTGCTGCGCAGCCACGACTGGCCGGGCAATGTCCGCGAACTGAGCAACATCCTCGAGCGGGCGGCCATGATGTGCGACGACGTGCGCCTGGGCGTGGACGATTTTCTCCCCATCCTCCAGCCGCCAGCCGACGGCGCGGCCGCGGCCGAACCGCCGTGCCGCTACGACGACGCGCTTGCGGCTTTCGAACGCCGCGTCATCCGCGAAGCGCTGGCCTCCACCGGCGGCAAGGTGTCGCAGGCGGCCAAGCTGCTCGGCATGGGCCGCGCCACGCTGTACAAGAAACTCGTCGCCCTCGGCATCGCAACGAAGTGAGACGGCCGTCTCCGCTTGAAGACGGCAATTTCACTTTTTAATTCATAAGCCTGCAAGAAGTGGCCGGCTTTATGTCTCCGTCGGGAGACTTTTTCCCCCGCCTTTCCGCCCCTACTGCCCGCCGGAAATAAAATCCGTCCGCTTTTCAAGGGATTGCACGACTGGCATGGGCATTGCAATAAGGCTGCCGGAGGCCGTCGCCGACCGACGGCGCAAGCCGAGGACCAGCCAAGGTGGCTTTCGAGGAATCCCTGAACTATCCGGCGCGGCAACTGCGGTGTACGCGGTTTTCGCTGCGGGCCGAGCACCTCCTGAATGTCGCCAGCGTGGCGATGGCGCGCCGCTGGCCGCTGCTGGTCGCGCTGATCTATTTCGATTGCCTGGGCGGCATCCTGCTGGGACGCGGCGCTTACGGCTTCGGACAAATCCTCTGGCACCTCTTCGCCATCGCGCTGACCCTCCTGCTGGCCACGCTGGGCTGCCTGAAAGGCGGCCTGCTCTCCCTGCACGAGCGGCCTAGGCAGGCCGGGAGCGAGTTCGTCCGCTGCGCCGCATCGCTGGCCCTGCTGATCGGCGTCCTGGCATGCAACTGCGCCGTCACCCCCGCGCATCCGATGCCGCTGCACTGGCTGGTGCGCGGCCTGGCCATTGCCAGCTGCCTGGTGCTGACAATGGCCGTCGTCGCGCGCCTCGGACGCCTCGGCGACTGCCTGAGGAACCAGAAACTTTCCGCTTCATCCACCGGAAGATAGCCATGCCCATGCGCCGCCTGCTGACCGCCGCCCTGTCCCTCCTCCTCCTCGCCGCCCACGTCGCCGCCGCCGAACTCGTCGTCGGCCAGGTGGCGCCGCTCTCGGGCGTGCTGGCCGCCACCGGCGCGCAGATGGTGCTCGGCGCGAAAATCTGTTTCGAGCACGTCAACGCCACGGGCGGCATCCATGGCGCGAAGATCCGCCATGTCGTCAAGGACGACGCCTACAAGATCGACGAGACCATCCGCCTGACGCAGGAAGCCATCGAGCGCGACAAGGCGGTCGCCCTGATCGGCTTCGCCGGCACCGCCAACCTGACCGAGCTGCTCAGGCGCAACATCCTGCAGGAGGCCAACATCGCGCTGGTGGCGCCCTACACCGGCGGCGAGCCGCTGCGCAACCCCTTCAACCCGAGCATCTTCCACATCCGCGCCGGCTACGCCGACGAGGCCGAGCACATGATCGGCCATCTGGTCACCCTCGGCATCAGGGACATCGGCGTGTATTACCAGAACGACGGCTTCGGCAAGGCCGGCCTGGCCGGCGTCGAGGCCGCGCTGCAGCGGCGCGACCTCAAGCTGGTGGCCAGCGCCCCCTACGAGCGCAACAAGCTGGACGATTCGGTGGCGCAGGCGGTCGGCGCCTTCAAGACGGCGGGGGTGAGCGCCATCATCATGATCTCCATCAACCCGACCACGGCAGCCTTCGTCAAGGCCTTCCGCGCCGCCGGCGGCAACGCCCAGTTGTTCAACATCTCGGTGGTGGACCCGGCCGAGCTGGTCAAACTTGCCGGCGTGGAGAACATGCACGGCCTCGGCATCTCGCAGGTGGTGCCCTTCCCCTATTCGCCGACACTGCCGGTGATCCGCGAATTCCACAAGCTGTTCGCACGGTACGCGCCGAAGGACGCGGCGATTTCCTACACCAGCTTCGAGGAGTTCATCGGCGCCAAGGTGCTGGTGGAGGGCCTGCGCCGCGCCGGTCCCAGGCCGACGCCGGAGAAGGTGCTGCGCGCCCTCGAATCGCTCGGCCGCCACGACGTCGGCGGCTTCCAGGTCAATTTCTCGCGCGACAACCGCATCGGCTCGAAATACGTCGAGGTCACGGTGATCGGCCGCGATGGCAAGCTGCTGCGCTGATTTTTTCATTAAGGAGTGAACATCTTGTCCCAAGCCGCCGCCACGCCCCATCTCTCCCCGTCCGCCGGGCCGCAACGACTGTCGCCGGGCCGTCTCGACGGCAAGACCGTGCTCGTTACCGGTGCCGCCCGCGGCATCGGCGAGGCCATCGCGCGCAGGTGCGCGCGGGAAGGTGCCCAGGTCGCGCTGTGCGACCTCGACCGCCACGCCGCCCAGGCCGCCGCCGATGCCCTGCGCCAGGAAGGCGGCATCGCCGCCGGCTTCTCCGCCGATGTCGCCGACGGCGAGAGCGTGCGCGCCCTGGCCGATGTCGTGCGCCGCTATTTCGGCCGCATCGACGTCCTGGTGAACAACGCCGGCATCGTGCAGGACGCGCAACTGAAGAACATGCGCGACGAACAGTGGGAGCAGGTCATCTCCGTCAATCTCTCCGGCGTCTACCGCTGCACGCGCGCCGTGGTCGAGGGCATGCTGGAGCAGGGTTCCGGCTCGATCGTCAGCATCTCCTCCATCGTCGGCCTCTACGGCAACTTCGGCCAGACCAACTACGCCGCCGCCAAGGCCGGCGTCATCGGCATGACCCGCACCTGGGCGCGCGAGCTGGGCCGCAAGGGCATCCGCGCCAACGCCCTCTGCCCCGGCTTCATCGAGACGCCGATCCTCGCCGCCATGCCGCACAAGGTGCTTGACGAGATCGTCGGCCGCATCCCGGCCGGGCGCATGGGCCGGCCCGAGGAGATCGCCGCCGTGGCGGCCTTCCTCGCCTCCGACGAGGCCAGCTATGTCAACGGCGCGGTGATCGAGGTCTCCGGCGGTGCCACGCTCTGAGCGCCTGGGCCGGGGCAAGCTCGTCGGCGCCGCCGAGGCGGTGCGGCTGATCCGCGCCGGCGACACCGTCGCCACCGCCGGCTTCGTCGGCATCGGCTTCGCCGAGGGCATCGCCGTCGCCGTCGAGCAGCGCTTCCTGGAAGAGCCCGCCGTGCTGCACGGACTGACTTTGGTCTACGCCGCCGGCCAGGGCGACGGCGGCGAGCGCGGCCTCAACCACTTCGGCCACGAGGGGCTGGTGCGCCGCGTCATCGGCGGCCACTGGGGCCTGGTACCGAAGCTGCAAGCACTCGCCGTGGCCAACCGCATCGAGGCCTACAACCTGCCGCAGGGCGTCATCAGCCATCTCTTCCGCGACATCGCCGCCGGCAAGCCGGGGCATCTCTCTTCGATCGGCCTCGACACCTTCGTCGATCCGCGCCACGGCGGCGGCAGGCTCAACGCCAGGACGACGCAGGATCTGGTCGAGCTGATCCGGCTCGGCGGGCGCGACTACCTGTTCTACAAGGCCTTCCCCATCGATGTCGCCATCGTGCGCGGCACCACCGCCGATGCGGCCGGCAACATCACCATGGAGAAGGAGGCGCTGACCCTGGAGGCGCTGTCCATCGCCATGGCGGCGCACAATTCCGGCGGCCTCGTCATCGCGCAGGTCGAGCGCATCGCCGAGCGGCACAGCCTCAACCCGCGCCAGGTGAAGATCCCGGGCGTGCTGGTGGATGCGGTGGTGGTCGCGGAAAGACCCGAACACCACGCCCAGACGTTCGCCGGACACCACAACCCGGCCTATGCCGGCGAAATCCGCGTGCCGGCCGGGCAGCTTCCCGTCATGCCGATGTCGGCGCGCAAGATCATCGCCCGCCGCGCCGCCCTGGAACTGCGCGCCGGCCAGGTGGTGAACCTCGGCATCGGCATGCCCGAAGGCGTCGCCGATGTCGCCAACGAGGAAGGCCTGCTCGATGCCCTGACCCTGACGGCGGAGCCCGGCGTGATCGGCGGGGTGCCCGCCGGCGGCCTCGACTTCGGCGCCGCCAGCAATGCCGAGGCGGTCATCGACCAGCCCTACCAGTTCGACTTCTACGACGGCGGCGGACTCGACATCGCCTTTCTCGGCCTGGCGCAGGCCGACCGCCAGGGCAACCTCAATGTCAGCCGGTTCGGTTCCCGGCTGGCCGGCGCCGGCGGCTTCATCAACATCTCGCAGTCCGCCCGCAAGGTGGTCTTCGTCGGCACCTTCAGCGCCGGTCCGCAGGAAACGGTACTGCGCGACGGCCGCCTGCACATCCTGCGCGAGGGGAATGTCCGCAAGTTCGTAAACCGGGTCGAGCACCTCACCTTCAGCGGCGAAAACGCCCGGCGCCGCGGCCAGCCCGTGCTCTACGTCACCGAGCGCTGCGTCTTCCGCCTCGGCGCGCAGGGCCTGGAACTCGTCGAAATCGCGCCGGGCGTCGACCTCGAGCGCGACATCCTCGCCCGCATGGATTTCCGCCCGCTCATGCCGGCGGCGCCGAAGCTGATGGATGCCCGCCTGTTCCGGCCGGAACCGATGGGATTGTCGGCCGCGCGGCCGGTCAGGCCGACGCCAGCGGCGGAAACGCTCCTGCCGGTCACGGATTGACTCTCCATGTGTGTGGAGTTCAGGGGGGCCTCGCCCCCCTTTTTTTCACCTGTGCCGGCTTTCCAAGCCGCCCCGATCAGTGCATCATATTCCGACGGGTTGTGACCTTTAACCAGGAGGGAGAAATGAGCAACGACCAATTCACTGAAATGCACCGGAAGAACATCGACGCCGCCATGAAGCTGACGCAGATGTCGCTGGAGAACTCCAAGCGCATCATGGAACTTCAGGTGGAAACCGCGCGTGCCCTATTCGAAGGCAGCGTGAAGAATGCCCGCTCGCTGACCGAGGCCCAGGATCCGCAGAACGCCCTGGCCCTGCGCACCCAGTTCGCCCAGGAGACTTCCGCCAAGATGATGGAAGCCATGCGTCAGATGGCGGACATCACGGCCGAGGCGCAGGCCGAGTTCAACCGCATGCTCGGCCAGCAGATGGCCGGCACCAGCCAGGAAATGATGGAGAACTTCAGGAAGATGGCATCGGTGAGCGGCCTGCCCGGCAACAGCGGAGACGCCTTCGCCAACATGCAGAAGGCCTTCGGCACCGCCAAGGACGCCTTCGAGCAGATCGCCAAGGCCTCCACCGCCGCCTTCACCCTGCCCGGGACCGGCAAAGGCAAGAGCGTGAAGGTGGAGTAGGTCGGCCTTTAGGCCGACATGGACCGCCGATGTCGGGCTGAAGCCCGACCTACGGTACGGCCTACCGCCACTTCTCCGCCGCGCGGTCGTCCGACTCGCGCGCATCGACCCAGCGCCCGCCTTCCGCCGTCTCTTCCTTCTTCCAGAACGGCGCGCGCGTCTTCAGGTAGTCCATGATGAATTCGCAGGCGGCGAAGGCATCGCCGCGATGCGCGCTCGCCACGACCACCAGCACGATGTTGTCGCCCGGCTTCAGCGCACCGATGCGGTGGATCACCGTCGCGTCCATGACATCCCAGCGGCCGCGCGCCTGCTCGACGATTTCCGCCAGCGACTTCTCCGTCATGCCGGGATAGTGCTCCAGCGTCATGCGCGAAATGCCGGCACCGTCGTTCGCATCGCGCACCAGGCCGACGAAACTCGCCAGCGCGCCGATGTCGCTGCGCCCGCGCGCCATTGCGGAACACTCGGCGCCGAGATCGAAATCTTCGGCCTGGACGGACACTTTCACCCTATCCTCCCGTCACCGGCGGGAAGAAGGCCACCTCGTCGCCTTCCTTCACCGGCGCATCCATCGCCGCCATCTGCTGGTTCACCGCGATGCGCAGGTTCTTCGTCGTCGCCAGGGCCTGCCAGACACCGCCGCGCGCAACGAGATACGTACGCAGTTGGCCGACGCTGCCCACGCCCGCCGGCAAGGCGAGCTGCTCGGAAGACTGGCCGACCGCTTCGCGCAGACTGGCGAAATAGAGAATGTTCACGCTCACACAGACCTCATGTAGGTCGGGCTTCAGCCCGACAGCAGCCGCCCAAGTCGGCCTGAAGGCCGACCTACGGCACAAGTTCAGTATAACAACTCGGAAAACGGGATGAAGCGCACCGCATCGCCGCGCTTCACCGCCTGACCCGGCGGCGTATCCACCAGGCCGTCGGCCCAGGCGCAGGAAGTCAGCACGCCCGAGCTCTGGTTCGGGAACAACTCAAGCCCGCCCGCAGCGTTGATGCGCACGCGCAGGAACTCGCGCCGACGGTCGGGCTTCGGCCAGTCGAAGTCGGCGCGCATTGCCAGGACGCGCGGCGCGGTTACGCGCACCCCTTGCATGGCGAGAATAAAAGGCCGCACCAGCATGATGAAGGTGACGAAGCTCGACACCGGGTTGCCCGGCAATCCAATAAACGCCGCCTCATCTCCGAGCGGGCCCTGCCCGCGAGCCTCCGTCACCCCCTTCTCCCGGAAGGGGGCCGGGGGGATGGCCGTTGCCTGGTCAGTCGCCGTACCACGGCGACTGACTTTCCCGAAGGCCAGCGGCTTGCCCGGCTTGATGGCGATCTTCCACATATCGAGCGCCCCCTCCGCCTGCACCGCAGCCTTGACGTGATCCTCCTCGCCCACCGAAACGCCGCCGCTGGTGATGATGACGTCGCACGCCGCCGCTTCACGCAGCGCGGCGCGCGTCGCGTCCAGGTTGTCCGGCACGATGCCGAGGTCGCGCACCTCGCAGCCAAGCGCTTCGAGCAGCCCGCGCAGCGTGTAGCGGTTGGAGTTGTAGATGCCGCCGGGCTTGAGCGCCTCGCCCGGCAGGGACAGCTCGTCGCCGGTGAAGAACACCGCCACGCGCAGGCGGCGGAACACCGGCAGCGTCGCCAGCCCGACCGAGGCGGCCAGGCCGATGTCCTGCGGCGCGAGGCGCGTGCCGGCGGCAAGGATCTCGGCGCCGTTATGAATATCCTCGCCGGCGCGGCGGATGTTCTCGCCGGGGTGCGGCACGTGATTGAACTGCACGACGCCCTCGCCGGCATGCTCGCACAGCTCCTGCATCACCACGGCGTCGGCGCCAAAGGGCACCGGTGCGCCGGTGAAAATGCGCGCCGCCGTCCCGGGCACGAGCGGCGTGCCGACGCTGCCGGCGGGAATGCGCTGGGACACCGGCAGGCGCGCGCCCGCGGCCGGCACGTCGGCGATGCGCACGGCATAGCCGTCCATGGCCGAGTTGTCGAGCGGCGGCACCGTGATGCCGCTGGCCTGCGTGCGCGCCAGCGTGCGGCCGACGGCGGCGACGGTCTCCACCTCATCGACCTCTGCAACCGGTCTGGCGGCTGCGAGAAGTTGCGTGAGGGCTTCGTCGAAGGAGAGAAGGCTCATATTCGTCATTCCCGCGGAAGCGGGAATCCAGCCGGGTCCCCGCTTCCGCGGGGACGACAATCCAGATCAAGGTACTGCATGATGAACTTCACGATGCCGTCCGGATCGTTGATGTCCAGCAGCGGCAGCGTGGTATCCACCCTGGCATCGCTCGCCACTGCGACGATGTTCGGATGCTCGATATGAATCGGCGGCTTGCCGTGCGCGGGCCGGTACACCTCCAGCTTGGGAATCAGGTCGTTCGTCTTGTAGCCTTCCACCAGCGCCAGGTCGCAGGGCGACAGCATCCCGATCTGCTGCTCCAGCGTCGGTTCCGCTTCCCCGCGCAGCTCGTGCATCAGCACCCAGCGCTGGTCGGAAGTCAGCAGCACTTCCGAGCAGCCCGCCTCGCGGTGGCGCCAGGAATCCTTGCCCGGCCGGTCGATGTCGAAGCCGTGGTGGGCATGCTTGATGAGCGAGACCTTCAGGCCTGCCTTGACGAAGCGCGGAATCAACTGCTCGATCAGCGTCGTCTTGCCGCTGCCGGAATACCCGGCGAAACCGAATACCTTCATGTAACTCCTTCGATGTGCGGCACCGTCAGCACCGGCGCGAAGCCGCCGCCGGCCGTGCGGAAATTCGTCGTCTGCCCCTGATACAGGCGCGCAATCACCAACTGCACCCGGTCCCGGTAAACAAAGTTGCGCAGATCGAGCTTGAGGCCGATGCGCTCTCCCGCCACATCCACGACACGCTCGGAGGGCGGCACCAGCGCCTGGGACACGTAGCCGCCTGTCAGAATATCCTCGAACGTCCGCTTCGTCAGCTTGTCGCCGCGATAGGCCGCCTTGCTGCCGTAGCCGGCGGCCGGCTTGAAAAAAAGCTGCTTGCGCCCGGCCCACAGCGCATCCGCCCCATCCCGTCGCACCAGCTCCGTACGCGGGATGCCGGTGAGCAGCACTTCGCGCGTGGCGGCATCGACGCCAAGCCCTGTCAGCGCCGCCCCATCGGTGAGGAGCGCCAGGTTGCGCTTGTCGGCATAGGCGGCATGCGCGCGCGGATGCGGCGTCAGCACCACCGCGCCGGCAAGATACGCCTCGCGCAGCGCGGCATTCGCCGGCGCATCCAGTCCGAAGTCCGTCAGGCGATTGTAGACGAGATCGATGCGCTCGCCGCCCGCCCGCAGGACCCCGGCCTCGAAGCGCAGCTCGCCCGGATCGCAGATGACTGCCGCCATGCCGTGCCGCTCGAACAGCTTCTGGAACAGCAGGAATTCGGGATAGAGAAACTGCTCCTGCGGCCGTTCATCGACGATGGCGATGCGCTGCAGGGGTGCATCGCCCCCATTTGCGCCCCTTTCCGCGCGCCACTCCTCGAGGAACATATCGACATACTCCTGCTCGATGGTGGCGGCCGGATGCACCCCCGGCAGCACGGCGGAGACTTCCTCGCAGCAAGCCTTCTGCGCCTGGGCCAGTGCGGCATTGAGCAGGCCGCCGCCGGCATTGGTGTTGATCTCGATGAGCTGCGGTCCATTGGCGCTCAGATGAAAATCGTAGCCGAGAAAGACGCCGGCGGCCTTCGGCGTGAATTGCGCCGCCGGGGGCGCCCAGGCCAACACGCGCTCGTGCCAGGCCGGCAGCGCGACCACGCGCTCGATGGCGGCGATGATGTCCGCCATGCGCTGCAGGCAGGCGGCGCCGACGAACACCGCCGAATCCGAGAACAGGTTCGGGCGGCCGGCGTCGATCAGGGCGGCCAGATCCGCGCCGGATTCGCCGCCAGCCAGCGCGCGGACCAGCGCCACGCGATCGAGCGAGATGCACTGGCAATTGCGGTTGAGCTGCTCGGCGAGAATGCTGCATTCCCTGCTCACGCTGCCTCCAGGCTGAAAAAATCCAGCACCTCTTCCAGCACGCGCGTGCGCCGCATGGGCGGCAGCGAGCGCCAGACGCGCTTGCCGTAGGGCTTCGCGATCAGGCGCGGATCGCAGATCATCAGCACGCCGCGGTCGGTTTCGTCGCGGATGAGACGCCCGGCGCCCTGCTTGATGTTGATGACGGCGCGCGGCAACTGGTATTCCATGAAGGGGTTGCGGCCCTCCTTTTTCATGTGTTCGATGCGCGCCGCCAGCACCGGGTCGTCGGGCGGCGCGAAGGGCAGCTTGTCGATGATGACGAGCTGCAGGGCCTCGCCGCGCACGTCCACCCCTTCCCAAAAGCTCTGGCTGCCCACCAGGACGGCGTTGCCCAGGCGCCTGAAGCGCGCCAGCAGTTCGCTGCGCGAGCCCTCGCCCTGCAGCAGCAAGGGGTGATCAAAGCCCTCCGCCTCGAAGCGCGCCTTCAACAACTCGTGGATGCGGCGCATGGCGCGCAGGCTGGTGCACAGCACGAAGGCGCGGCCGCGGCTGGCGTGGATCACCGGCCAGGCCGCCTGGGCGACTGCGTCCGAATAGTCGCGGCTGTTCGGATCGGGCAGTTCCTGCGGCACGTAGAGCACCGCCTGGTTGGGGTAGTCGAAAGGGCTGCCCCAGCAGCCGGTGTCGGCGGCATTTTCTCCACCGTTCAAACCGAGTTCGCTGCAGTAGTGCGAGAAGTCGCTCTCCACCGCCAGCGTGGCCGAGGTGAAGATCCAGGCGCGGGGGTGGCCCTCCATCTGTTTTTTGAAGATGTCGGCGATGTGCAGCGGCGTGGCATTCAGCGACAGCGCCTGGTTGAACACCTCGACCCAGCGCACCAGGCCGGGCTCGTCGACGGCGCGCCAGCGCTTGAGCACCAGCATCAGTTCCTGCGCGCGGCGCCAGCAATGCTCCAGCCCTTCCGAACGTTCTGCCTGCGACTCCAGCAGCCTGCCGAAATGCGCCAGTTCGCCGGCGACCTTCTCCAGCGCCTCATGGAACACCGGCGCCAGTTGCGCCAGGGAAAAGCGCGCGTTCTCGCCGGGGATGGCCAGGCGCAGGTCGCGCGCCGCCTTCTCCAGCGTCCGCGCGCCCTCCGGCAACTCGGCGAAATCCTTCGCCGCCGCCAGGCCCTCCATGCGCGCGTCGCGCGCCAGGTCGAGCAACTGCGAGGTCGACACGTTCTCGCCGAAGAACAGGCTGGCCGTCTCCGGCAACTGGTGCGCCTCGTCGAAGATCACCGTGTTGCAGGCCGGCAGGAGCTCGGCCACGCCGGTGTCGCGCAGCATCACGTCGGCGAAGAACAGATGGTGGTTCACCACCACCACGTCGGCCGCCTGCGCCTCGCGCCGCGCCGCCATGACGAAGCACTCCTTGGCGTTGGGGCATTCCTGGCCGAGGCAGTTGTCGCGCGTCGAGGTCGCCGCCAGCCAGGCGGCGGAATCCTCCGGCACCGCGGCGCACTCGGCCCTGTCGCCGGTCGAGGTGGCCTTGGCGAAGCGGGCGATGGCGAGGATGTGGCCGGCCTCCTCGCGCGAGAGGAAGCGCCCTTCCTGCCGGGCGCGTTCCAGGTGGTAGTGGCAGACATAGTTGGCGCGGCCCTTGAGCAGCGCCACCGTCGCCGGCGCCTTCAGCGCATCGCGCACCATCGGCAGGTCGCGCTGGAAGAGCTGGTCCTGCAGGGTTTTGGTGCCGGTGGAGAGGATCACCTTGCCGCCGGCCAGCAGCGCCGGCGCCAGGTAGGCGAAGGTCTTGCCGGTGCCGGTGCCCGCCTCCGCCACCAGCACGCCGTGCGACTGGATGGCGGCGGCGATGCGCTGCGCCATCTCGATCTGCTGCGGGCGCACGCGATAGCCGGGAATGGCGCGGGCGAGCGCGCCGTCGGCGGCAAAAACGGAATCGATCTCCGGCATTTCCCCGGTCCGGCTACGGCACCCGCACGGCCGGCTTCAGGCCGAGCCGGCCGGCGCGGTTGGCAAAGCGTTTCCTGTCGAAACTGGCCAGTTCCGTGCACTGTCCGCAGCGGGCCAGATGCAGCGCATCGGCAAAGTCCAGGCCCTTGCGGTGCCATGCCGCCGCCTGCGCCACCGCGGCGGCCGACTCGGTGGTGACGTTGGGCAAGGACAACAGATGGTCGAAAACCTTGGCTACGGTCGGCGGGTCGCATTCGTAGCGGCCGATCAGCACCCAGGCCAGTTCCAGCGCCACCGTGACCGGCACGAACAGTGCCCGTTCCGAGGCGAGCAAGGCGGCGGCCCGGCGCTGCTCCGCCTCCTCGGACGGCTGGCCCGGCACGGCATAGTAACGGGCGAGGACGTTGGCATCGAGGGCGATCACAGTCCCTTCCCCTTGAAGCGGGCGAGAATCCGCCCGCCGTCCATGTCCTCGATCGGCACCGGGCCGGCCGGGTTGGGCACCAGGCCGATGCCGTCCTCGACGCGCGAGGCCTTGCCCTTGAGCGGACGCAGCAGCACGCCCCCCTCCGAGGCGACCACTTCCAGCCGGCTGCCGCCGACGATGCCCAGCTTGCGCCGGATGTCCGCCGGCAGCACCACCTGGCCTTTCACCGAAACCGTCACCGAAGACATGGCCGACCCCATACGCTATTGAACATGCGTCATTCTAGCACCTAGCGACTTACCATGTAAGGCGTCAGGCCGGACCGGAAGGCGCGCAACGACCGTGCAAACATGCTATAAACATAGTCGGAGAGTCGATTCCCGCCCGAAGGAAATGCCATGGGCCATGAGCGGTTCGATCGGCTGCCGCTGAAAAGCACCCAAGC
>Ga0208244_101057_pt1 | contig 17981 bp, 5 predicted proteins | sample SubbioCR12Aug_5A_FD_184828 | JGI IMG/M metagenome (GOLD analysis project Ga0208244, IMG submission 184828) | Serpentinite rock and fluid subsurface biosphere microbial communities from McLaughlin Reserve, California, USA - CR12Aug_5A (SPAdes) | ecosystem: Environmental > Terrestrial > Deep... | reverse complement strand
CCATAAAGTTCCTGTATAATCAACATAAAGTCCTACAGGGCCTCCAAGTTTTTCGGCTGAATTTCCGTTGCTGTTGGTTGTAAAGTCAGGCTGACCTAATACGCCATCTGCGAAACTTCCGGTAGGGATCTGTGCAGCGTTATCAAATCGCAAAACGCGTTTATTTCCAAAATCCCCAACCCAAAGTCTGCCTTGCTGATCTATATGAACACCTATTGGGTTGTTAAACTTACCTGCTGTAAGTCCGCTGCTGTTGGATGTGAAATCAACCTGTCCAAGGACTGCCTCTGCTGCAGCACCTGAATTTAATGCAACATCCGACGCCCAGCGAAGTACTCGATGATTGGATCGGTCAGCAACAAAAACTTTCCCTGTAAACGGATCAACTGCAACGCCATTAGGACCGTTCAGTTTTGTGTCACTCAAACCTGAAGTGCCGGAAGCAAAATCAGCTTGCCCTAATACACTGACGCCCATTGGATTATTTCCAATCAAAAGTGAATTGAAAAAATTTATTTCATACCTTAGAACCCTATGATTGTTGTAATCAGCGACCCATATATTCCCACGGGCTTCATCTACGTACATGGCGCGTGGTGTGTTATAGTTTGATGCAGATACCGGACTACCAGCACTACCGGTGTTGAAATCAGGCTGACCCCAGATATAGTCAGCCGGTGCTCCATTGGGCAAGAATGCAGCTTGCTCAAAAACAACAATCCGGTGGCTGTTTTCTTGTATCACATATAAACGACCTGAGTTATCTCCTGCAACAAATCTGAGATTCGTAAATCCACTCTGTGTAACTGCGGATACATCAGAATTAAAGTCTGTCTGGCCAAGAACTCCATCAGCAGGGGCTCCATTGGACAGATTGCGTGCATTGTCAAACCTCAAAACCCGGCGGTTGGCTGCATCACTCACCCACAAACGACCAGCGATGTCAACATAAACATCATTTGGATTCTTCATGCCTGTCTGTGTAGTAGCGCTTACTGCCAGTCCGAAATCGGCTTGACCCAGCACTGCATTGGCTGCTGAACCATTGGGCAAAGCAGCAGCGTTTGCATAAAATACTACACGATGGTTACTCCAGTCGCTTACCCATAAAGTTCCTGTATAATCAACATAAAGTCCTACAGGGCCTCCAAGTTTTTCGGCTGAATTTCCGTTGCTGTTGGTTGTAAAGTCAGGCTGACCTAATACGCCATCTGCCAAACTTCCGGTAGGGATCAGTGCAGCGTTATCAAATCGCAAAACGCGTTTATTTCCAAAATCTCCAACCCAAAGTCTGCCTTGCTGATCTATATGAACACCTATAGGGTTGTTAAACTTACCAGCTGTAAGTCCGCTGCTATTGGATGTGAAATCAACCTGTCCAAGGACTGCCTCTGCTGCAGCACCTGAATTTAAAGCATCATCCGACGCCCAACGAAGCACACGATGGTTGGATCGGTCAGCAACAAAAACCTTCCCTGTAAACGGATCAACTGCAACGCCATTAGGGCCGTTCAGTTTTGTGTCACTCAAACCTGAAGTGCCGGAAGCAAAATCAGTTTGTCCTAATACACTGATTGCATCAGGTGAATTTGGAATTTGTGCGCTAACCGTAAAAGCCGGAATTCCAAAAATGATTACTAACAAAACCGTAAAAATTTTTCTTAACATAACTGTTTCTTTTTAATAAGTGAATAATAAGCTCTTAATCCGTCAGTTTAAAAAAAGGTGGTTTTTCACCTTTACTTTTTAAGACCGAATCATTTGTAAAATTATTATCAAACAAAAAAGAAGGAATAGAACATATGTCTAAATCTATTACAATTATGTTCAATGGCCTATTATTCAGTAATCTGGCCTGAATATTCACCTGGTGTTACTCCAAACTGTTGTTTAAAACACCGGATAAAATATGTGGTGTCGTTGAAACCTGTTCTAAACGCAATTTCACTGACAGTTGCTTTCTCCTGACTCAAAAAAATGGCTGCTTTCTTTAATCGAAATGAACGGAGGTATTCACTTGCTGAGACACCGGCTATTTCTTTGAGCTTTATATGTAATTGCGAGCGGGAAATAAGCAATTCGTCAACCAGACTCGTCACATTGAAGTTTTCATTGGTGAAGTTCAGTTCAAGAATCGTATTAATTTTAGCCATAAAATCCTCATCATATCCGGTAAGTAATAAGTTATCAGGTATAACAGATGGATTAATTTTAAATTTATCCCTGATTATTCTTCTGGATTTAAGCAAATTATCTACTCTGGCTATTAATTCATCAAAATCAAACGGCTTTAACAGATAGTCATCAGCTCCGGTTTCAAGGCCTTCAACTTTGTGTTGAGAAAGAGATCTTGCAGTAAGAAGGATAACTGGGATATGTGAAGTCCGGTTGTCCTTCTTAATTTGCGCAAGCATTTGCAGGCCATCCATTTTCGGCATTAGTACGTCTGAAATAATCAAATCAGGTAAATATGTGATTGCTTTGTTTAAACCAGTTTCTCCATTATCTGCTTCATAAACAGTGAAATCTTGTATCAAACAGGTTTTTATGTATTCCCGAAGTTCATCATTATCTTCAACAACTAAAAGTTTTGGTTTTTGGTTCTCTTTGGTTTTTGATACACTATAGTTTTTTTGAGGTAGGTGCTCTTTAAAAAAATGACCACTTAGGTTAACATCATTAGCAGCAGGTAGTTGAAGCAGTATTTCTTCGTTTTCTAAATGCTTGTTTCCAATTGGAAGAAATAATCTGAAACTACTTCCTTTTTCAGTATTGTTCTCAACTGTAAGATTCCCATGATGTAGTTCGGCCATTTTCTTCGCAATAGTAAGTCCAATTCCTGTTCCACTTAATCCGGATTTTTGTGCTTCCTCAGTTTGAAAAAAGCGATCAAAAACATAGGGTAATTTATCTGAAGGAATGCCGGTACCAGTATCTTTTACTTCAATGCACACAGCTGACATTTCATTTAAAACGCTTCGGCTCAGTATTATTTCGATCTTCTCATTGTTACTTGTAAATTTGAAAGCGTTTGAAAGGAGATTATTCACTATTTTTTTTAGTTTCTCTATATCAACCCAAATTTCAGGCAATTCATCCTTTACCGAAATTGAAAAATCAATATTTCGGCTTGCAGCCTGATCATTGTAAGCCGACTTAATTTCCTTTAAGATAATTAGGATATCATGAGGAAAAGCCCGAAGCTTAAGTCTTTGATTTTCAATTTTATGAAAATCGAGAAGCTGGTTTACCAGCTCAAGCAGGTTAAGTTGGTTTCTTTGAATCAGATTCAACTGATTATTTAAATGTTCATCAGTGTCACCATATTTTTTTATTAGGCGTGCCAGAGGACTTATCATTAAGGTCAGCGGCGTCCGGATTTCATGTGAAATATTGGTAAAGAAATTAAGTTTTTGTTGGTCTGCCAGGTGCAATTTTTCGCTGATCTCTTTGATATCGTCTTTTTGTTTGCTTATTTTATTGTTTTGATCAATAAGTCTTTCCTTGATTTTCAAAAGTTCCTTATTCTGGTTTTCAACAACAATTTTTTCATTTTGTAATTCGTGTGTTCTTTCATAAACCTCTTTCTCAAGCGCTCTTCTTCTTTTTATGTGAATGCTATTCTTTCTGATATAAAATGCAACCAACAATGTAATAAAGCTTAAAGCAAACAGAAATCTGGCCAATTCCGTTTTCCACCATGGCGGAGTCACGATAATTACAAGCTTCGCACCTGACTCATCCCATATGCTATCTTCACTACTTGCCATAATATGAAGTACATAGCTGCCTGGATCAAGATTTGTGAATGTAACTTGCCGTTGATCTCCAATGAAATTCCATTTTTCATCAAAGCCTTCAAGTTTATAGGCATATTTATTTTTAACCGGATTCTGATAATTTAAGGCGATAAATTCCAGACTTATAATATTCTCGCTATGTTTTAAACGAATTGAATCCACAAAAGCAATGTCAGTTTTTATCGGACTTTGTTCTCTGCCAGGAATAATCTCCTTATTCATTACTGAAAGTTTTGTAAAGTATAACGGAGGAATGATTGTGCTTTCCTTAATAAGTGAAGGATTAATTAAATCAATTCCATAAACACCACCAAAAATTATTTCACCTGAGCTAAGCTTTGCATAGGCCTCACTTAAGTATTCTTTTACCAAAAGACCTTCATCTGTCTGGTATGAGGAGATTCTTTTTGTCTTTGGATCAAATCTTGACAAACCTTTACTGGAAGCAATCCAGATGATTTTCGAATCATCTTCAACTATTGAAGCGATCGAATTACTGATCAAACCATTCTCCTCTGTTAAACTTATAAACTCTTTTTTATTAGGATTATACCTGATGGCACCTTGGCCGCGAGTACCTATCCAAATATTGTTTTCACTGTCAATCGTTAAGCTTTTAATCTCTGCACCATGAAGTTGATTTATTTTTTCTTCGAAAATGCTTTCCAGTTTTGGTTGTCCAAAAAGATCTGTTATTGCGTATAACCCTTTGATACTGCCGATCCATAGTGTTTCAAGCTGTGGATCATATTGAATGCTTAAGATATTGTTGATCTGTTTTCTTTCTTTATTTGTCAAAAAATTTATTTTTTCAAAAGTCAGCTTGTCAGGATTAAAAAGATTCAATCCGCCGTTGAGTGTTCCAACCCAAATATTTCCTTTATCATCCTCTGCAAAGCTCCAAACGTCATTTTGACTTAGCTGATTTGGTTTTCCCTGTTCATGGATAAACTGTCTCAGACTTTTTTCACCAGAACGTATCATGCTCATGCCGTTTCCGTACGTTCCGATAAATATGTTACCCTTGCTGTCTTCAAAAATTGCTTTTACAGCTTTGCCTGCACCTAAAGAGAATTTCACATTCAAGGAACTATCCGCCATGTCGTCTAAAATACCAAACCCGCTTCCATCTGTCCCAATCCACAGCCTGCCGGTTCTATCCTGCAAAACAGCCATTACCATTGCATTGCTAAATGACTTCATCGATGCACCTAATTTTTTGAATTTATTCTTTTGCAGATGTGCAGCATTCACACCTCCTTTATTCGTGCCAATCCACATTGAACCAAATTTGTCTTTATACAAGCAAAAAATTGTATTTGAACTTAGTCCCGAGGAATTTGATGCCAATTTAACCGATTGCGAAACGCTATTATTCTCAAAATCGTAAATATGGAGCCCATCACCATCAGTTCCGACCCAAAGGCGGCCATTATTATCACTTTCGAGGGCTCTTATATTCAAATTATCAAAAAGATCTGTAGCTTTCACAACGATTATGGAATTTTCCTCTTCTTTTACTTGATAAAGGCCAGACGCATTTGTTCCGATCCAAATTATTCCATTTAAATCCTCATGAATAACGTTGCTCTTGATTTCAGAGACCACATTGAAATTACCTGATAAATGATTTAGATCAGAATCATTATTTAAATCAATCATTATCAATCCATTACTACTGCTTACCCATAGCCGGTTATGACTGTCAAGAAGAAGACTTGTGATATCTCTTGGATTCAATTCTGTCAATTCGCTTGATATTGGAACCAAATATGAACCTTCTTTTGGTTTGACAAACAGACCATGATCCTTTGTTCCCACATACAAATCGCCATTGAAGCCCTTTTCAATTCTCCAAACACTCATTTGGCTTTTCGAAACACTGTCGTTTAGTATATTGATTCTATTTAGCTTACCAGTTTTTCGGTTATAAAAAAACAGCCCGCTCTCCCAAACACCAATATACAAGTTACCATTTTCATCTTCATTAATTGCTGTAATCATTTTACCCGTCAAAGAGAATTCAGCTGTTGACAGATAACTTAAATCTTTGATATTAGTGCCATCAAAACGCACCAACCCCTCGCGTGTGCCGAACCAAACAAAACCAAATTTGTCCTGATGAATAGCAAAAACTGTGCTGCTGGGTAATCCCTGATAAATACTTATTGATGAAAAAGAAATTTTGGAGAGTTGTGTATTATCAGGAAAAACATCAGCTGCTGTAAGTAAGCCAACAAGACTAAAAACTAGTATCCTGACAGTATTTATATTATTGATTTTCATCTTTTTGCATCTTATTCCTGTCGAAATATCAAACAAATATCATTTAATTCTAATGCTTTCAAGTCAAGTATTCAGTTTCATCACCAATGATGTAGCATATATCTTTTATGTCAAAATTCAAAAATATTTATCAATATCCGATGATAAATTCAGTCAGATTTTGTTCGGTGGACAATCCAATTTTCTTTCTCAACCTGTAACGCTTTTCTTCTACTCCCCGAATAGAAATATTCAGCAGTGGGGCAATCTCCTTTGAGGAGAGATTCATCCTGAGATAAGCACACAGCCTGAAGTCGGAAGTTGTAAGGTCAGGATATTCCTGTTTCAAACGCTTAAAGAAGTTTTCGTGGGCCTGATCAAAAAGATGCTCAAACATCTCCCAGTCATGCTCGCTGTTCAAACTGCTTTCGATGAGCTTATTGATACGATTAAAATATTTTGAGGGCAAACGGTTGCCCAATTCTTCTTTTTGAGACTCAAACTCCTTTCTGATGTCGATCAGCAGTTCATTTTTCCGGATCATGGCCATGGTATTTTTAGCCAACTCCATATTTTTTGATGTTATTTCGTCAAGAAGTCTTTCATTATTAAGTTTCATCAATTCTGACTCGGCTTGTTTGCTTCTTACTTTAATCTGTTCGTTTTCTTCCCGCAGCTGTTGTTCCTGCTTTTTCCATTGTAATCTTCGATAGTAGTTCAACAAAAGAATTGCAAACAAAATCAATAATAGAAAATACAACCCAAAAGCATAATAAGTCAGATACCATGGAGGTCGTATACGAAATGCGAAATTTGTTATTTCAGTCTCAAATCCTTTTGCAGTAAGACTTTTAAGCTTAAAAACATAGTTTCCTGGAGGTAACCGGAAATATTCTGCACCTGTGTTTGTGCTCCATTCCGACCAACCTTCATCCATGCCTTCGAGCATGTATTGAAAATACTTTTTTCTGCCAACGGTTTCATGCGAGGCAAAAGCAATAGAAATATTGTTAAACCTGTAGGAAAGCTGCTTTTTATCTGATTCAAAGCTTTTATGAAATATCTTTTGCAAATTCTTAAGTTTCCAGAATTGCAATTCCTTTATTCTTGGCGCATTTCTTGAGTTGCCCAACTTGTTCAGATTATAGATGTTTAAAATTGCGAAACCATCATCCAAACAAATCAGATGGAGACTATCATTAAGCAGTGCAATGTTTTCGTAATCTTCAATAAGATTAAGATCAAACATTTCCGGAATAATTCTATAGAGGAACACAGCTTTTCCAAACCTAATCTCAAACATGCCTATTTCATTTGGCTTTATGAGCCAATGCTTATTCTGTCCGAGTGAAATCACTGTGCGGGCATTGGCAAAGCTTTCGAGTTGGGTATTGAGTTCCTCCCATATTTCAAAACGCCCTGAAAGCGCATTCCACTGGTAAAAGCCTTTATCTGAAGGAACTACGATTCTGCCATCGATCTTAAAAACTTTGTTTGTTTTAAATGCTATTCCATCGTCAGCTCCCAGACTTCTGAAATGGACTGCTGAATCAATTTCAGGAGACGGCTGAAGCAGGTAAAGTCCTGTGATACTGTGTCCAATAAACAAATTGCCAAGATGATCCGACTCTAAATAGCGGGCCGGTGCATTGAAACCTTTCACAGTATGACTTTTCTGCCATATGTCGCTTTTCTTCTCAAAAACAACAATTTCGTTATAAGAACTTTGCAGTATTCTGTTTTTATCACCTGCCTGAATGGGAACAAAATTGTAGCCCCCGTTTACATCGCTCACCCGGATCAATTTGTGATCTTTTATGACAAATGTGCCATCATTAAGACCGCAGTATAATTTTTCGTCAACTACTTTCAAAAACCAAACCTGACCCTGAGAATCATCAAGCAGTTTCCTGTCAGTAAACTTGCCTTTTTCGTTGATGTGATAGTAGTAAATACCTTGATTTGTACCGACATACAAATCATTTTCAAACATTGCAGCCGTATAAACACTTCCGGCTTCCATAAATAAATCACGGTATGTTTCGATGGGTGAATGAAACCAAACAAAGTCGAAACCTTTGTCAAGTCCAATCCATAGGTTATTTTCATCATCTTCCTCAAGCGCAAGTACTGTATTGTTTTGAAGCCAGTTGCTACTATGCATATGATGAAGCAATTTACCTTCAATATTTAACACGAACAATCCTTTTAAAATTGTTCCGAAAACAAGTTTGTCACCAAGTAAAAGCCCGTTGTTGATTTTAAATTGTTTTAAAAGCGAAGTTGCTTCAGTTTCCCACTCCTTAAAACTGAGGCCATCAAAACGATACAACCCAAGAGAGGATGTTCCGATAACTATTTCATTTTCTTTCAGATATAAAATGGTCTTAACTTCAGTATCTTCGAAAATTTCACTGCCTGGAATGAATCTAAATGCTTCATTTATAATCTCGTGTAAACCACCGTTAATTTCCTGTACAAACAGTCTTTCACCGCTTTTCAGCAGAAAAAGTACAGGTCCGGGCAAATCAAGTTTTGTCACTGTTTTCTGGTCGTAAACAAAAATATTTCCGAAACTCTGAAAATAAATTTTCTCTCCCAGATTTACTATTTTCCAAATTTCATCATTCTGAAATGCGCCACTGTCAACGAGCGAAACGAGCGATTGATATTCCCATAAGCCATTATTGCGTTCTTCCCAAAAACCAAATTCTTTGAATGATCCGGTATAAACCCTTTCTCCAATGCAGCTTACTGATCTGATGATTGTTCTTTCTGGTAACTCAAAAAGGCGTGTTCTTGAGCCATCAAAAACAAGAAGTCCTGCATTATTGGCAATAAAAACACGCCCTGAGGAATCCTTACTTATATCCCAATTCTGATTTCCTCCACCATAATCGATACTTTTATAATGAAAAACAGTAAACTGATTTTCAGCAGCTCTTCCATCAAGTCCTGAAAACAAGATGAATTGCATCAACCAAATTAACCACCATCCGGATTTTTTCATGCTTCAATCGAAAAGTTCTGTTATACCCGCTTCAATTCTATAATTAGTTTGTAAAAATAGGAAAAACGCTTAACTATTTGTCATCTATTTTTTATCGAAAAGGGGTAAATGCCATTCTGATTGACCTTTTGGTCACTGCTGACAGAAAATTTCCGCTTTAAGACTTTAGTCTGATAATTTTAAACTTCAGCAGCAAAACCTTTAATCCATTCCAATGTCATGCTGTTCTTACTTTTGGTCTATTTTTGTTCAACAAATTACTTCAATGGGCTATAAAAATATTTCACTAAAAATGCCAACATCCTTCAGTGATGGGGAACTAAGGAAAAAAATTGCAAATCAGTTGCATATCAGAAATTTCAGTTTTCAAATTGAAAATAAAAGTCTTGATGCACGAAACAAATCAAATATCCATTGGTTGCTGACCATTGCAGTGCATTCAGATGAAATAAAAGGTGGCGGAGCGCTTCCTTACGAGCCTTTGATGATACCGGTCAAAGATAGAAATGAAAGTGCACTGGTTGTCGGCAATGGCCCTGCTGGCTTTTTTTGTGCATTTGTGCTTCAGCGGGCAGGTTTTGAAGTCACAATGATCGACCGTGGCTTTGAGGTTGAAAAACGGGATCGCTCAATTGAATTGTTTGAAAAGGAAGGCATTTTCAATCCTTTAGGCAATTACGCTTTTGGCGAAGGTGGTGCAGGCACTTTCTCTGACGGCAAACTTACTTCTCGCTCAAAACACATTTCAAAGGAAAGGCAATTTATACTCGATTCATACATCGCCGCCGGTGCTCCGCGCGAAATCGCCTACATGGCTCATCCACATCTCGGAACTGACAACCTCAAGCGCATTGTAAAAAAACTAAGACAACAGTTTATTGAGGCCGGAGGAAAAATGCTGTTTGAAACAATGATGACCGACATCAGCGTAAAAAATGGTCAGGTCGTTGAGGTTATTACCAACAAAGGAAATTTCAATCCTGACAGAGTTTTCATTGCTCCAGGCCATTCAGCCTATGATACTTATCGCATGCTGATGCAAAATGGCGTTTTATTCAGAACCAAAAATTTTGCTTTGGGCAGCCGAATGGAGCACAGACAGGAAATTATTAACATAGCACAATGGGGAAAACCTGCTTTGCCCGGTGTGAAAGCAGCCGAATACAGGCTAACATCCAATGCTGATAACAAACATCAGGTTTATTCTTTTTGCATGTGTCCGGGCGGAATGGTTGTGCCTGCTGCTGCATTCGAAAAAACAAATATCGTAAACGGCATGAGCTACTATCTGCGCGACGGACGATTTGCCAACGCTGCTTGTGTCGCTGGCATTCATCCTGATTCGTTGGCAGGAAAAGTTGTTTCACCTTCAGAAGCACTCGATCTGGTAGAACAACTCGAAAAAAGTTTTTTTGATTTTACTGGCAACTATGTAGCGCCGGCATGCAATATATCCGATTTCCTGGAAAGTAAAATAAAAAACAAAAAATTGGAAAGTAGTTTTCCGCTTGGCTTGCAGATCGCTCCACTTTGGGAAATGCTGCCGGCACATGTTACTTCTGCAATGAGAGCCGGACTTTTAGATTTCGGCCAAAAAATGAGAAACTTTGAAACAGGCATTTTGCTTGGCCTCGAAAGCAAAACATCCTCTCCTGTTCAGGTTTTGAGAGACGATGATGCACGTTGTACCGGATTCTCAAATCTTTACATGCTTGGCGAAGGCAGTGGTTACGCAGGAGGTATCATATCAAGTGCAGCAGATGGCGTGAAGGTTGCAATGAAATGTATTCTGGCTCAATAAATTTCAACATTTTTTTTCAGGAAGCAGGATTAAATATCAATCAAATTTTCTTTGATTTTACTTGATTTTTGGGTTGTATAAGCTTAACTTTGGTATGTTCTATTCAGAACCTGCCAATTTTTACAGCCATGAAAAAAAACAAATTGAGATTAATCAGTCTTTTTACTTTTATCTTGATGTTTTTGCTGGTAAAAAGTTTCTATGCTCAGCAAAACAAGCTTCCATCAGTGAATCTAAAAACGCCCGATGGAAAGTCAATTGATTCACGCACTATTTCGGGGAACGGAAAACCATTGCTGATGGTTTTTTGGAAAACTACCGAGCCACGTTCATGCGAAAATCTGAAATCACTCCATGAAGTTTTCAAAGATTCACTGATGCCAAAAAATATTAAAATGGTCGCTATCTGTGTGGATGAAACAGGTTCAAGCAGTCATATAAAACCATATCTGGCCGGACAAGCAATCGACATCGATGTTTACATAGATACAAATGGCGATTTCAGAAGGGCTATGGGTGTGTCTGCTCCTTACACAATTATCTTTGATCACAAAATGAGCGTTTTTTGTCAGCACCGAGGCTATTGCACTGGTAATCAGGAGCTGGTTTGTCAGGAAATCAATAAGTGTTTGGACTTGCTTCCAAAAGAAATCCGCTGATTTTTAATCCAAAGAGATTATTAACGGCATTTCCTTCAAGCTTACAGCCAATACTTTTCGGACTGACTATTTCACCTTACAATTGACTCTCTTCGATCATTAATAATCGTTCCTGGTCGTTTTCTCATTTTTTAGTTATTTTTCTTTACAAAAATAGATTTCTGTGTTATTTTTATACCATTAAAATCTGTTGGTTTTTAGGATCATGGAAAACAATATAGAAAATCCAGATCTTGGCGAAAGTTTAACAGATAGGCATTCCTCAATTTTTAGAATTGAGAATTTTAGAGTGGCTGACTGCTCTCGCTTAAACGCTGTTCACTCCCACTGCGTCAAGAATTTTTATGCATCCATGTCTGCTGAAATAACCAATTATTTTCTGCCAATTTTAGACCATTCAAAAAAGATTCGCTCGGAATCTCCTATTCCCTTGCCAAATAATTGATTAAAACATATTCAAACCAAAAAACAAATATTATGAAATCAAAATTACTATTCCTTTTTCTGATCTTATTCTGTGCCAACCAGATTTTGGCGCAACAAACCATACAGAGCACGGCTTCAGGCGGCTCATGGACAAACCCAACTACCTGGGTTGGAGGCACAATTCCCGGAGTCAATGATTTTGTTGTTTTGAATGGAGAAGTATCAGTCCCCGGTCAGGCTACATGTGCCGGATTGACAATCGCTGCCTCTGGTAAACTTATCAACTCCAATACAACAACAACCATGACTGTCAATGGAAATCTGGTGAATCAAGGTCAGATTCAACGAACCGGCTGGCTGTTTTATGTAAACGTTTCAGGAAATATCCAAAATTTTGGAGTCTGGGACCCACACTATACCACACTTACTGGTACTGGAATTCAAAATATTTCTTGCGGAGCGAATAATTATTTACATTCATTCACTAATATTTCCGTTCAAAACCAGGGTCTTTCCATTGTTGCCCTTACCCCTATTTATCTAAGCAGCCCATTTTTACTTAATAGCGCAAATTTCAATCTTCAGGGGCATGCCTTGCATCTCCTTGGAAACGGACGTTTCGAGAACGGAAACGTGACCGGAACTGCGAACATTTTCTTCTCAAACGATGCCTATCTTGGCAACTATAATCATAACCTTACACTTACCGGTGACAGTATAAAACTGAACAACAAAGCACGTTTGGGTGATATAGCACTGAATGGAACAGTGGTTGTTGAGGACAGTGTTACCAATCTGCAAACCACGACAAATGTCAATATTTCTGGCAACATTGTAAACAAAGGTAAAATTCAACGTACAGGATGGCTTTTTACACTTAATATCTCGGGAGACATCTATAATTACGGTGAATGGATACCACATCTCACAAAATTAACCGGCACCAATGTGCAAAATATTTCCTGCGGTGAAGGCAACTATCTGAATCCTTTCAATAATATTTCTATACTGAATGCAAGTTTACAGGTAAAGGCATTAACGCCGATTTATCTGAAAAGCCCATTTCTTTTAAATGGGTCAAGTTTCAATCTGCAGGGAAATGCGCTTCACTTGCATGGAAATGGCCGTTTTGAAAACGGGAATGTTTTTGAGACAAACAATATTTATTTTTTAAATGATGCCTATCTTGGCAACTATAATCATAACCTTACACTTACCGGTGACAGTATAAAACTGAACAACAAAGCACGTTTGGGTGATATAGCACTGAATGGAACAGTGGTTGTTGAGGACAGTGTTACCAATCTGCAAACCACGACAAATGTCAATATTTCTGGCAACATTGTAAACAAAGGTAAAATTCAACGTACAGGATGGCTTTTTACACTTAATATCTCGGGAGACATCTATAATTACGGTGAATGGATACCACATCTCACAAAATTAACCGGCACCAATGTGCAAAATATTTCCTGCGGTGAAGGCAACTATCTGAATCCTTTCAATAATATTTCTATACTGAATGCAAGTTTACAGGTAAATGCCCTCACTCCACTTTATCTGAAAAGTCCATTTCTATTGAATGAGTCAAGTTTCAATCTGCAGGAAAATGCGCTTCACTTGCATGGAAATGGCCGCTTTGAAAACGGTTCAGTCACCGAGACAGCGAATGTCTTTTTTGAAAATGAAGCATATCTTGGTAGTTATAATCACAATATCAGGCTGGTTGGCGATAGCATCAGACTGAACAATAAAAGCAGATTAGGTGATATTTCAATGGTAGGTTCTGTAATAGTCGTGGACAGCGTAATAAATATAAACACTACCACAAGCTTTAATTTAACAGGTAATCTAATCAACCGTGGAAAGATTCAACGCACAGGCTGGACATTCAATCTTTTCATAAGCGGCGACATTCACAATTATGGCATTTGGGAGCCTCATACAACCAATTTCACCGGGTCTTCAATTCAAAACATCTATTTAGGGGAAGAAAAATATCTTAACTCCTCTACAAATCAAGTTGTTCAGGATTCAAACCTTGTAGTTATTGCACATACCCCAGTCTATTTGAGTAGTCCGTTTTTACTCGGCAGGGCAACATTCAATTTGCAGGAAAATCCTCTCATTGTCCGGGGAAACGGGCGATTCCAAAATGGAAAAGTTATCGAAACAAGAGATCTGTTTTTCAGAAACAATGCACAATTGGGCTCATATAATCACAATCTGCAAATTGAAGGTGATAGTATCAGAATCAACAATCTGGGCAAATTCGGAGACATTACCTTGAAAGGACATCTTCAAATTGTTGATACAATGATGAATATTAATACGACTTCCACGGTCAATCTTGAAGGAAATATTTTTAATAAAGGAGTTATTCAAAGAACTGGATGGACCTTTAATTTGAACATTGATGGAGACACCTACAATGAAGGAGAATGGAAAACTCATAATACCAATCTGAGCGGAAATCTTCAAAATCTTGGAAGTTGGGAGGTTACCAATCTGACATTTTATGGCAACAGGCACAGAACATTAAAACTGATTGGAGGTGAAACGGGAAATATCTTGTTTCGCGATTCACTTAATCTGACAGGTGTTAATACTGTTCCAAAACTGGCAAGGGTGTTATCTGATCCTGCTGGTTTGACAATTGTAAACCCTGGAGCCTCACTTGAATTAACAAACAAGACTGCTCCCACTGAATTGTTGAATTATGGAAAGGTATTCTGGTCACATTTTGTGGAAAACAATGCTGTTTCAACAAATTTTAATTTCTATAAATCAACAATAAGAAACAGAATTGGAACTGCTGTGAATTCATATACAATGGAAGTTTTCGAGCACTCAATGCCACCGGGCGTAACCAACAGTATGGAAATGTATTGGCGTCTGCTTAATTCTCCCAGAGACTATTATGACACCCTGGTTAACATGACGCTCACATACAATCCATCCTTGCTAAACGATAATCTGCAGGATAGTTTGAAGCTTTTCGTATCCACCACAGGTGGCCTGACCTGGAGGAGAATCATGAATGGTGTGACGCACTCGCCGGCTCAAAACAAATTCACCATCAACAATGCACCATCAGCTGGCATGTTTGTGCTCGCATCCTCTGAACTTGGCATCACAGAAGTTCTTCCTGCTTTATTCAGCATTGATGCTAACAGTGGAGGAAATTATGGTCAGGTTTCCACACTTATTCACGGACAAGCATTAAGAAATGATGCTTTGGTCAAACTATTTAATCCTTTATCTGGAATTACTGTTGAAGCAGATACTGTCATTCTGTTGGAAGATACCGGCGAATTGCTCAATGCTTTGTTCAGTTTCACTGGTCAGGCGCCCGGCATAATGAATTTAATCGTTGAATTGCCCGGAGATACGATAATGACTTTGCAACAGGCATTTACACTTGAAACTGTTGTCCCCGCCAATCCAAATATTTTCCTTTCCGGAAGACAGACTGTCCTGATCAATCGCTGGCAAACATACACAATTACCTATTCAAACATTGGAAATGTTGACGCTTTCGCTGTCCCGGTCTGGTTAACAATTTCCGAAAGACCAGGCCTGGAAATTGATTTCGTCGATTTCGAAATTGAAAATTCTGACTATGCGTATGAAAACGGATATGGCGCTTTGGTTGATACAATGGCTGTCTATTTTGTTACAGACAGTGCTTTCAGCGATTTCTCCGGAGTGAGGGTATATCCTTTATATATTCCACACATCCCGGCAAGTTCTGTTAGTTCGGTGCGATTCAAAATAAAGACACCTGTGCCTGTGAAAATTCAGGTTGCCATGCAAAGTCCGCTGATTATGAGTGTGCCTGGAAATCTGAAAAATGAGCAATCAGAACTCTATCCCGGCATGTTAAACCCCGAAGACATAAAACCTTTCAATGTTGCAATGGCTCAATGCATGATTGCAATTCTTGGCGAAGGGGTTATTGACGCCACAACGGGAGCGATACCTGTGGTTGGCTGCATCGTACAGATCGGAAAAAATGCTTTCAGAACATACAATTCAGTCCAGCAAAATGAAAAGAAATCGTGGGGAAGCTGGATCAAAGACTGGGCAGTAACTTTCGTGGATTGCGGCATAAACCTGTCTGGTGTTGGTGCTGTTGTAAAAGCCGTTGGAGTCTTAGCCGTAAATCTGAGTGGTTATGCCGATGCAATGGCTGAATGCAAAGCTAAACACAACAAAGAAATTGACGTGAATGCAGTTGCTTCGATTGATCCAAATGAAAAAGTTGGCCCCGCGGGAATCGGGTTGAATAATTATATCGGTTATCCCGACATGATGTCGTACACAATTTTCTTCGAAAACCTTCCCGCTGCAACAGCTCCTGCTCAAACGGTCACCGTCACCGACACACTTGATCTTTCAAAATATGACATCAGCACTTTCCGTTTTGGCGCCATCGGATTTGATACTTTGGTTTTCCAACCCAATACCCCGGAAAATCATTTTACCATGTACAATGATCGCAGGCCCGCCAAGGACATCATTCTCGAAATGAAAGGCAGTCTTGACGTTAATTCCGGCATCATTGAATGGTGCTTCACCTCACTCGATCCGGTAAGTCTTGAACTTACTGAAGATCCTTTTGGCGGATTCCTGCCACCAAATATCACTTCACCTGAGGGCGAGGGATTTGTCGAATTCAGTATTAGACCGAGGCCAAACTTAACGCATAATACAGTTATAAGCAATGAAGCTAAAATTGTTTTTGATGTCAATGCACCTATAATTACTAATCTCTATCAGAACAAGCTTGATTTGGTGCCTCCGACAGCTGTGATTGATAATCATGAGTTTATCAATGACACAACAGTATTGCTCTCATGGAACAATGCTTCCGATGACGGTAGTGGCATCAGAGATTTTGTGTTATTTTTTGCTGTAAATGATGGCTATTACAAACCATATCTTTTGAGCAACAACGAAACTTCAACACTGTTTTATGGGAAAGTTGACAGCACTTACAGTTTTTATATTATGGGAACTGACAAGGTTGGAAACGTGCAGCCACACGCTACTTCTCCTAATCTGACAATTGTTTTTGAAGCTTTCGGACTGGATGAAAAAGGTAAAATAAGTGAAGTGTTTGTGTATCCAAATCCTGTCGAAAACCTGCTTAAAGTCAGAGCAAACAGAAACACAGGAAGAAATGTCAAAATTGAAATAATTGACCTTTATGGAAAAATTGTCATGAAACACACTTCTTCCGGCGAAATGAATGAGATAGATGTAAGCCTTTTACCATCCGGCATTTATTTCGTGAGGGTTAACTATAAGGAAGTTACAGGAACTTACAAAATCATAAAAAAGTAAACCTGATTGATGTTTGCTTACTGATTTAACAGCATTGTTTTTATGATGCTGTTAAATCAGTTTATCAAATTTTCGAAGGAAGCAAACTATAATACTGATTGCCAGCAGTTTGAAAATTAAAAAACAATTTCTAACCTTCTGGTGTAGCAATATGTATAAACAGGAAATTGAACTCAAGGGTGAATATGTATTCGAATTTTTCGATAATGTGAGATTAGAATATATATTTCGGTGCGCTGCACCTTTCTTGACTTTCAATTGGCCTTTTGTTACAAATATTTCGCGGCTCTGCCGCTAACGCTCACGAGTGAAATGGGATTTTCGCTTTGAAGAAAACTGAAAAAGGTGCAGCGCACCGGTTATATTTATAGCTTAGATAATGTATTAAACACAGAAGGTGCAGCGTACCGTAATATTTTAGCTAAATTTTTTTTTGATGTCCAGAGGTTCTTTTTGTTGAATCTGAATCCATTATCTCTTTGTGCAACTCTGTGCTTCTTTGTGCCATAGCTATTACACAGAGCGCCACAAAGAAGGCGCAAAGTATCACAAAGAATACCCTTGTTCGGATTATTTTGCAACTAGCTAGATAAGAAGCAGTAACAATCTTCACCGAACGAGGAATCGAAGGACAGCAGTCTCCAAAATTTTCAATCCAAAGCACAATGCTA
>Ga0208244_101056_pt1 | contig 17986 bp, 16 predicted proteins | sample SubbioCR12Aug_5A_FD_184828 | JGI IMG/M metagenome (GOLD analysis project Ga0208244, IMG submission 184828) | Serpentinite rock and fluid subsurface biosphere microbial communities from McLaughlin Reserve, California, USA - CR12Aug_5A (SPAdes) | ecosystem: Environmental > Terrestrial > Deep... | reverse complement strand
CAGCTTTTAGCCTTTGTTGCTTAATCTTCTTTTTCATGAACACCTCCTTAAATATGAAATGGGTGTTCATGATATAACGGGCTGTGGCTATTCGATTGTCAAAGAACGTTTTTCCACGATGTCCTGAGCATTAAATTTGTCCACGATGTCGTGAACGTTATCAATTACTCATTGCAAATTGCAAATTGAAAATTGATCATTTAGCAATGGGAATGGAATGCCATCAATCAAAGAAAATTATCTCAAGGTGATGGAACGGGCAGAAAGGGCGGCCCATAAGGCTGGAAGAAATCCGGGTGAGATTAAACTGGTGGCGGTCTCCAAAACAGTAGAGGTTGCCAGAATCAAAGAGGCCATTGAAGCTGGCGTTTCCATTTTTGGTGAAAATTATGTGCAGGAGGCACAGAAGAAGATCGAGGAGATTGGTCGTCCCGTGTCCTGGCATTTTATCGGGCACCTTCAGTCGAATAAGGCGAAGTATGCCGTCAGCCTCTTTGATATGATACACTCTCTTGATAGCATTCCTTTGGCTGAAGAATTGAACCGGAGGGTAGAAAAAGAGGGTCAAACAGTAAAGGTGATGATCGAAGTCAACCTTTCAGGAGAGACGACCAAATTCGGAACGGAAGAGGCTAAGGCATTCGATATTGCCCGAAGAGTTGTCAATCTCAGCCATCTATCCTTGGTGGGATTGATGACCATGCCGCCCTATTTTGATGATCCGCGACTGAGCCGGCCTTATTATATCCGGCTGAGAGAGTTGAAGGAGAAGATGGTAAGGGAAGGCATTCCATTGAGAGAGCTCTCAATGGGAATGTCGAATGACTTTGAAGTGGCCATTGAAGAAGGGGCAACCTATGTGAGGGTGGGAACAGCGATCTTTGGAGAAAGAAAAAAATGATAGAGGGTTGAGGAGCCTCCCGCAAAGCGGGACTAAAGGAGCGGGGACTCATATCCCCTTGAGGACCGACCTTTGGTCTCGAGGCTAGAGGCAAAATCGCCTAATGCCTCAAGCTTGCCCCGTGGAATAGTGAGTTGAGAAGCATAGGATGAGTGGTTGGTGAGTAAAAGACTCCCCTGAGGCATGGTAACAGTAAGTCCTTTATTCCACAGGGCGAGCGCTCCTCAAGCCCCGAAGGGGCGGTCCTTAAGCACAGCGGTCCTTTGCTTCTTGCGGCGAAGCGGTCGGCCAGGAGTTCCATTAAATGAGGCTTAGCATAATGAATAGAAAGATAGTTATGGCAATCTTCTTCATCCTACTCCTGGCCTTTGGTTGCGGTCAGAAGGCGCCTCCGGTGCCCTGGTCATCGGTTGTTCCCAAACGGATTGTTGACCTTGAGGCAAAGCCGAGGGAAGAGCGGGTCCTTCTGGAATGGACCTTTCCAAAAGAGAATACGGATAAATCTGTCCTGACGGATTTGTCGGAGTTTAAGATTCTCCGCTCCGAAGGAGATTTGGTCGGAGATCAGTGCAGGGGTTGCGGAGAGAAGACAAAGGTGGTCTTCGAGGCGAAGCTGGACAGAAAAGGAGAGGATAAAGGGAAAAGGATGTCCCTGCTCTTTGAGGATCTGGAGGCAAGAAAAGTCTATGTTTATCAGGTGGTGACATTAAACCGGAGAGGGCACCCCGGTTCCCCATCTAATCCTGTCACGGTCTACTGGGATTACCCCCCCCACACGACAAGAACGGTTCGAGCAGAGCGGGGAGATAAGAGAGTGGATATCGATTGGGAACCTGTGCTGGGTGCGACAGGCTATAATATCTACAGGAAAGGAGAGGGAGAAGAATTTCCTTTCCAATCGCTCAACAGGGAGATCCTGAAAGTGACCCAATATTCTGATCTGGGTGTGGAGAATGAGAAGAGATACATCTATTCGGTCAGGGCGGTGAAACGAATCGTCAGGACCGATGTTGAGGGAAAGGGTTCTTTAAGCCTTCCCATCACACCCACCGACCTGATTCCTCCAGGGTCTCCTCTCGGCCTGGTGGCCGTTCCTCTTAAGAATGGGATGGAGCTTAACTGGAGAAAGAACAGGGAACCCGATCTATTAGGCTATCATGTTTATCGGAGGAGAACAGGGGAGAAGGAGTTTAAGAGACTCAATCCAACTCCCCTGACAAAAGAGACCTACCTTGATACAAACGTCCAGATCGGGCAGGATTATGAATATGCCATCACAGCCGTGGATAACTCTCCCCGGAAGAACGAGAGCCCTTTTTCCGAAGAGGTGAGTGTGAAGTATCTGTACTAAAGTTCGGAGTTCAGAGTTCGTAGCTCGGAGTTAAAGACTGAAAACCTCCCAAATGTGACAGTTTAAAATCCCCGAACTCCGAACTAATTTACTCCGAACTGTTTAGGAGGTTCGATGCACTACTTTGAATATAAAAAAGGTGAACTTTATTGCGAAAGGGTTCCGGTCAGCCGGATTGCCCAACAGGTTGGAACGCCCTTCTATCTATACAGTTACAGAACCCTGGTGAGGCATTTTAAGGTTTTCAATGAAGCCTTCGAAGGGATTCCCCACCTTGTCTGTTATTCGATGAAAGCCAACTCAAACCTGGCGCTCATCCGGCTCTTTGTTAACCTCGGCGGAGGGGTTGACGTTGTCTCCGGAGGAGAGCTCTACCGGGCTCTTAAGGCTGGCGCAGACCCGCAGAAGATCGTTTTTTCAGGAGTGGGAAAGAAGGAGGATGAAATTGAGTATGCCCTCAAGGCCAGCATCCTCATGTTCAATGTCGAATCCTCCATGGAACTCCGGACGATCAATGAAGTGGCCGGCAGGATGAATAGGAAAGCACCCATTTCGATCCGTGTCAATCCTGATATCGATGCCAGAACCCACCCCTATATCACAACAGGGATGAAGCAGAATAAATTCGGGATCGACATCCTTCGGGCGCCGATGGCTTATCGTCTTGCCTCTGAATTGCCGAACCTGAAGGTCATGGGGATTGACTGCCATCTGGGATCACAGTTGGTGGATGTGGAGCCATTCGTGGAGGCGCTGAAGAAGCTGAAAAGCCTGGTTGACGATTTGAGAAGGGAAGGAATGGAGATTCGCTACCTGGACTTGGGGGGCGGGTTGGGCATCACCTACAACGATGAAGAGCCTCCTCATCCCTATGAATACGCCTCTAACATCCTTGAGGAGATTCGAAGTTTCAATTGCACCCTCATCCTGGAACCGGGCAGGGTGATCGTTGGAAATGCCGGCATTCTGGTCTCGAGAGTGCTCTACACCAAGGAGAATGAGGAGAAACGTTTCATCATTGTGGATGCGGCAATGAACGATCTGGTTCGTCCCAGTTATTATGGCTCCTTTCATCAGATCCTTCCGGTGCGGGAGGAGGCCAGAGAAGAGATTGTGGCCGATGTAGTTGGCCCTATCTGCGAGTCGGCCGATTTCCTGGCCAAGGGAAGGAAGATGCCAAGGCCTAATCCCGGCGAGTTGATCACCGTGATGAGCGCGGGCGCCTATGGATTTTCCATGGCCACAAACTATAATTCCAGGCCCCGTGTGGCAGAAGTCCTCGTCCGGGATGACGAGATCCATGTGATCCGGAAAAGAGAGGAGTATGAGGATCTCGTCAGAGGAGAAGAGATTCCGGAGTTCCTTCGGGATAATTCCAAATTTCAAAGTTCAAATGTCAAATGAATGTCAAATGTCAAAATCAAATGTCAAATCAAGTCTAAACCTTAATGTTGCAAAAAAAGTGAGGCAAGTGTGCTTACAAACCTTTACAATTGCGGATTATTTTATCTTTTATGGGGAACATACGATGTAACATGAGGTGGCCTTTGGGTTTTGCTTGAAAACAGCGTAGCCAAACGTTTAAAGGTGCCGCTGTAAAGGTTTTCCAGCACACCCGCCTCCCTTTTTATGGAATTTTTACGCAACTGCGAGGTAAACTTTAAAGTTCAAATAAGAGATATTTTGGCATTTAGGAATTTGTCATTGATTTGACATTTGAACTTTGATATTTGAACTTGGTTCGAACCGGAGGTTCGATGAAAATTCCTTTCATGAAGATGAGCGGGAGTGGAAACGACTTTATCCTCATCGACCATCGAAAGCCTTTCATCGATGGCGATCGCATGAAGGAGTTTGCCCGAAAGGTCTGCGAGAGAAGAATCTCCGTGGGTGCGGATGGCCTCATTTTCATTGAAAACTCTAAGAAGGCCGATTTTAGGTGGCGGTTTTTCAATGCCGATGGAAGCGAGGCGGAGATGTGCGGAAACGGAGGACGGTGTGTCGCCCGCTTTGCAAACTTGAAAGGAATCACAGGCCCAGCATTAACTTTTGAAACCCTCGCCGGAATCCTTTCTGCCCGGGTAGATGGGAAGAGAGTCAAACTGGAGATGACCAAGCCCCACAGTCTTAAACTCGATGAATCCCTTCTCATCGATGGAAAACAGGAGACCCTTTCAAGCATCAATACAGGCGTTCCCCATGCCGTCAAGTTTGTGGAAGATATTGAAGCCATCGATGTTGTCCGATCAGGAAGGTCCATACGAAACCATCCCCATTTTGCTCCAGGAGGCACGAATGCAAACTTTGTGAGGCTGGAGAAGAATTCTCAATTATCCATACGGACCTATGAGCGGGGGGTGGAGGATGAGACCTTAGCCTGCGGTACAGGGACCGTGGCCTCTGCCCTGATTGCTGCATTCAAAGGAATGGTGAAATCTCCGGTCTCTGTCAAGACCCGCGGAGGCGAGGTTTTAACGGTTCACTTCGAGATCGATGGCCAAGAGGTGAAGAGGGTCTTTTTTGAAGGGGAGGTTCACATCATCTATGAAGCAGAGATGTGGGAGGAGGCTTACCAATGAAAGAGAGCGTAAAAGCAATTGTCGTCGGAGCGGCGGGCAAGATGGGGAGCCGGGTCATTCACATCATCAGGGAAACGCCTTCGATTGAACTTTATCGGGCATTTGAGAGACCGGATCATCCGTCCATCGGAAGGGATATCGGGGAGGTGATCGGTTTAGGAAAGTTGGGTATCCCTCTGATCGGAGGGTTGAAAAAGGAGGGAGGAGACGTCATCATCAACTTCAGCAGCCCCTCCGCCTCCCTGGAAAGTTTGGAATATGCAAGAGAGACCGGACTTGCGATTGTCATCGGGACCACCGGTTTTAATCCGGACCAGTTGGAGAAGATCAGAGGGCTTTCAAAAAGCATCCGTTGTGTCCTTGCTCCCAATATGAGTGTGGGGATGAACCTGATGTTCCGAGTTGTTCAGGATGTTGCCCGGGTCTTGGGTCCGGAATACGATATCGAAATTCTCGAAGCCCATCATCGTCTGAAGAAAGATTCGCCCAGCGGGACAGCGGTCAAATTGGGGGAATTGATTGCCAATGCCATTGGGCGCAGTCTCGATCAGGTGGGAGTCTATGGACGCAAGGGGATGATAGGAGAAAGGACAAAAGAAGAGATCGGAATGCAGGTCGTCCGGGCAGGAGATATCGTAGGAGAGCATACCGTCCTCTTCGGAGGGATCGGTGAACGGCTGGAGATCACGCACCGGGCTCACAGCCGGGATAACTTTGCACGGGGAGCAGTGAAGGCCGCCCTCTGGGTTGTCAATCAGCCCAATGGCCTATATGATATGCAGGATGTATTGGGGGTGAAGAAATAAGAGAAATTCTAAATTCGAAGCACGAAATCCGGGCGAAGCATCCAGCAGGACCAATTCGAAACAATCTCAAATGTTCAAATTTTCCCGCCAGGGCGGAATTCCAAAAAAAAAGTTTAAAGAATTTGGATTTTGAAAATTCGAATTTGTTTCGGATTTCGAATTTTATTTGTCAGCTATTTTGAAGGAGGATAGTAAAGATGAAGATCGTCAGGTACCAAGCTGGAACAATCATTAAGTGGGGTGTCATCGAAGAGGGTATGATTCGTGAGATGGAAGGAGATCCCTTCGGACATTTCCATCTTTCGTCGAAGGCAAAGAAGCCTGAGGAGATAAAACTGCTTGCGCCCTGCCTTCCTTCGAAGATCGTCGCTTTAGGGTTGAATTATCGAGACCATGCCGAAGAGGTTAAGTTGCCGATCCCGGATAAACCTCTCCTCTTTATGAAACCTTCGACTTCGGTCATCGGCCCAAGCGATGGGATTGTCTATCCGAAGATGTCGAGGAGGGTGGACTATGAAGCCGAGTTGGCCGTGGTGATCGGAAAAGAGGCAAAGTCTGTGCCTGAAGAAAAGGCAGGTGATTACATCCTCGGATACACCTGCTTGAATGATGTGACAGCCAGGGACCTACAACCGAAGGATGGTCAGTGGACGCTGTCGAAGGGTTTTGACACCTTTGCGCCCATCGGCCCCTGGATCGTGACGGATATCGATCCCCACCAATTGGAGATAGCCACCTATCTCAACGGTGAGAGACGCCAGCATTCCAATACGAAGAATCTCATCTTCGGCCCCCGTCAATTGGTGAGCTTCATTTCCCAGGTGATGACCCTCCTGCCTGGGGATGTGATCGCTACGGGGACGCCTTCAGGAATAGGGCGGATGGTTGTCGGCGACAAGGTGGATGTGGTCATTGAGGGGATCGGTACCCTGACCAATACAGTTGTCGCAGGAGAGTAAGGGGGAGTTAAAAAGATGAACAGAAAAAAATCGATTGGATACTATCGCCGGGCATTGGAATTGATTCCAGGGGGAGTCAATAGCCCGGTCCGGGCTTTTAAAGCCATTGGCATTCCCCCTGTTTTTATTGATCGGGCCAGAGGGGCCAAGATTTGGGATGTGGATGGGAATGAGTATGTTGACTATGTAGGGTCATGGGGGCCGATGATCATGGGCCATGCCCACCCGAGGATTGTGAGCGCGCTGAAAAAGGCAGCCCCGAGAGGAACCAGTTTTGGAGCTCCGACTCCCCTGGAAGTTGAGCTTGCCATCAGGGTGAGAAAAGCCTTCCCTTCTATGGAAACTCTAAGAATGGTCAGCTCCGGCACAGAAGCGGTGATGAGCGCTATTCGAGTGGCAAGGGGATATACGGGAAGAAACAAGATTCTCAAATTCGAAGGGTGTTATCATGGTCACGGGGACAGTCTGCTCGTTAAGGCAGGCTCCGGCGCTACAACCTTTGGCATCCCTGATAGCCTTGGAGTCCCGGAGGATCTGGCAAAACATACCTTAAACGCCCCTTACAACGATTTGGAAAGAGTTAAGGCTCTGGTGAATCAGTATCCGGAGCAGATTGCCTGTATCATCGTGGAGCCCATTGCCGGCAATATGGGGGTGGTCCTCCCGGAGAAGGGGTTTTTAGAAGGATTGAGAGGGATATGCGACGAGAGAAGGATCCTTCTCGTTTTTGATGAGGTAATTTCCGGTTTTCGGGCAGCCTACGGCGGCGCTCAGGAGCTCTATGGGATTAAAGCGGACCTCACCTGTCTCGGGAAGATCATTGGAGGAGGGCTTCCGGTGGGCGCTTATGGTGGCAAAGAGAAGATCATGGAAAGGGTGGCTCCTCTTGGAGGCGTCTATCAGGCAGGGACGCTCTCCGGAAACCCTCTTGCCATGGCTGCAGGGATCGAGGCCCTTGAGATCCTAAAATCAAAAAAGATCTATCAAGACCTGGAGAAAAAGACCACTTATCTAACAGAAAGAATCTCTGAAAGCGCTGAAGAACAGGGGATTCCTGTCTCCATCAATCGGGCCACCGGGATGCTCACCGTCTTCTTTACGGAAAGCCCCGTGAGAGATTATGCTTCAGCAAAGACGAGCGATACCAAACGGTTCGCCAAGTTTTTTATCGAGATGTTAGAGCAGGGGATCTATCTTCCTCCCTCCCAGTTTGAGGCCTGGTTTATCTCATTGGTCCATACACAAAAGGATCTGGACAAAACAGCAGAAGCCTGCGATACGGCTTTCAGGAAGATTTGAGGTTTTTACAGCGTTCATCCAAACTATATCACCGATCGCCCTACCTGTCCGCCGAAGCCCTGGCGAAAGTGGGAGCCTGTCGAAGGAAGAATGGTCAATTTGGGCAACAGCCTAAACTGTAATCTTCTTGTTGAGTAATCACTTCTTACAAAACGGATTGAATGGAATCGTGCTATGAAAAATATTCTTATCATCGGATCAGCAGGTCAGATTGGATCTGAATTAACCCCCGAACTTCGCAAACGGTATGGCAATTCCAAGGTCGTCGCAGGGATTCATAAAACCAAACCTCCACGGGAATTGTTTGAGTCAGGTCCCGTGGAAAGGGTTGACGTCACCGATAAAGAACAACTCTTTCCGGTCATCAAGAAATACAAGATTGACACGATCTACAACCTGGCCGCACTCCTTTCGGTCGTCGGAGAGGCCAATCCCCTGGAAGCCTGGCATGTTGGAATGAATGGCCTCCTAAACGTCTTGGAGGTTTCCCGTGAATATCGTTGTGCGGTTTTTACACCAAGTTCCATAGGGGCTTTCGGACTTTCCACTCCCTTAGACAATACTCCCCAGGATACCATCCAGAGACCTCAAACGATGTATGGGGTTACAAAAGTGGCGGGTGAGCTCTTGAGCGATTATTATTTTAAACGATTTGATGTGGATACTCGAAGCGTGCGCTATCCGGGAATTATCTCAAATGTGACACCCCCAGGGGGTGGAACAACGGATTACGCAGTCGAAATCTTTTATGCAGCAGTGAAAGAGAAGAAGTTCACCTGCCCCATAAGTTCAAAAACATTTCTGGACATGATGTATATGCCTGATGCCCTTGAAGCAGCGATCCAGCTCATGGAGGTAGATCCCTCCAGATTGAAACACCGTAACTCGTTCAACGTTACAGCGATGAGTTTTTGTCCTGAAATGATCGCAGCGGAAATTAGAAGGCATATCCCTGACTTCGAGATGAATTACAAAATCGATCCAATTAAGCAAAGCATCGCTGAATCATGGCCAAATAAAATGGACGATTCCTGTGCGCGAGAAGAGTGGAATTGGAATCCGAAATATGACCTGCCGATGATGGCTGAAGATATGTTGAGGGTCATCAAAAAAAAGTGCCAAGGGGGAAAGTAATGCTATGGTTGGGAAAATTCTAGAAAAGATCTCAGACGAGCTTGAGGATATTCGAAAAACTGGCCTGTATAAGGAAGAACGCATCATCCTGACCCCCCAATCCTCTTATATCAAGGTCAAGCAGGGGCGAGTGATTAATTTCTGTGCGAACAACTATTTGGGCTTAGCCAATGATGCAAGGCTCATCAAGGCAGCCCAGGAAGGCCTGGAGCGGTATGGATTTGGGATGGCAAGTGTCCGTTTCATCTGTGGGACCCTCGATATCCACAAAGAACTCGAATCAAAGATCGCCAAATATCTTGGGATGGAGGATGCCATTCTTTATTCTTCCTGTTTCGATGCCAATGGGGGACTTTTCGAAACGCTTTTGGGTGAAGAAGACGCTATCATTTCCGATGTCCTTAATCATGCTTCCGTCATCGACGGGATAAGGCTCTGTAAAGCCAGAAGGTATCGATATCAGAACAACGATATGAATGACTTGGAGGGTCAACTTCAGCAGGCCGAGAAAGACGGTGCCAGAATAAAAATAATTGCCACGGATGGTGTTTTCTCCATGGATGGGATCATCGCCAATCTTAAAGATATTTGTGATCTCGCTCAAAAATATGAAGCGTGGGTCATGGTGGACGATTCCCATGCCACAGGCTTTGTCGGAAAAACGGGAAGGGGTTCTCATGAATATCATGGAGTCTTGGGGCGAGTCGATATCATTACGTCAACACTCGGAAAGGCAATGGGGGGAGCTTCGGGAGGATTTACGGCGGCCCGAAAGGAAATCGTGGAGTTATTACGCCAGCGGAGTCGTCCGTATCTATTCAGCAATAGCCTTGCTCCGGTCATCGTCTATACCAGTTTGAAGGTACTGGAGATACTGAGCACGAGCACAGAATTGCGAGACCGTCTCGAAGAGAATTGTGTTTTGTTCCGGAAAGAAATAGAGAAGGGTGGGTTTAAAACGGTGGGCGCTGGCCATCCCATCATTCCGATCATGCTGGGAGATGCTAAGTTGGCTGCAGACATGTCACGGGATATGCTGGACGAAGGGGTTTATGTCATTGGCTTCAGCTACCCTGTTGTTCCTAAAGGGCAGGCGAGAATTAGGACCCAAATGAGCGCTGCTCACACGAAGGACGATATCCTCAAAGCAATTCAGGCATTCAGAAAAGTGGGACGGAAGCACAATGTGATTAGCAGACAGTGATGCTTCGAAGCCCTCCCTAAACATTTTTTCCCCTTCCGTATATTCCTTAACCTCCTGCTGAAAGACTGTGCCGTCATTAGCCATCCGCCCTTCGACACGCTCAGGACGAACGGCTAACGGATTGATTTTGAACATGGCGTATTCCGTTCGTGGTGAGGTTCTCGAACCATAAACGGAATTACGACACAGTCTCCTGAGACGGAAGGATAGAAAAGAAAGTGCTGTGAATGGCTTCCAACGCCTTTTGCAGATTCTTGTTGCGCACGAGGAAGTAGAGAGCCACTTCAGAAGGGCCGAACGAGATCATTTCAATGTTGACACTTCTTTTTGCGACAGCCGTGAAACATCGTCCGGCGATGCCCTTTCGGCGAAGAAGACCCTCACCCACAATTCCCACAAGGGCTACGTCCTGGACTTTCTCCAGTCGCCTGTAAGGTCTCGGGCGCAAACCTTTAAGGGCATGGTATCCTTTGTCGATATCCTTTCCGGCCAGCAGAAGGCTGATGCAGGTCTGGGAGGTAACGACTGACTTAATATTGATGCCGCTCTCTGTAAGAGTGCTGGAGACCCTGGCCAGAACACCGGGGCGTGCACCCACTCCGGAACCGTGGATTTTAAGGATGGCAATGTCCGTGTCATGTGCCACGCTCTTGATTAAACTTCTGGCCTTTGGACTCCGGAATGTGATCAGGCTTCCGGGTGCATCCGGGTTCGTGGTGTCCTTAACAGCAATATTGAGCTTCATTTTTCTCTTTCTCAAGGGCTCAATGGTCCGTGGGTGAAGGATCTTGGCCCCGAAATAGGAGAGCTCAGCCGCTTCGTCGTAAGAAAGGAAAGGGATGAGTTGAGCCTCGGGAATGAACTTGGGATCTGCGCTCATGTAGCCAGGTACATCCTTCCAGACTTCCAGGATTTCTGCATCCATGGCTGCGGCCACCACAGCTGCGGAGTAGTCGCTTCCACCCCGTCCAAAGGTGGTAATGTCTCCCCTTTCACTCACCCCGAAAAAACCGGGCACAAAGACAATCATCCCTTTTTTGAGCAAAGGGAGCAGATTCTTTTGAAGGTTTCGAGCGGTGATCTGTAAATTGGCCGTGGCATCCCCGAATTTCCCATCTGTGATGAGTCCGATCTTGTGAGGCATGCGGTAGGTGGCCTGAAGACCAATAGAGCGGAGAGCACTGGCAAGCAAATCCGCTGAAAGGCGTTCCCCAAAGCTACTGACCACATCCGCTATCTTCGGAGTGATCTCCTTGGTGAAATTCAGGCCGTAATAAAGACGTTCAAGTTGATCCAGATGGTCGTTCAGATCCCGGGTGTATTTCTGGTAGAACTTCCCCTTGGGGATGATGTGCCGGGCCACGAGGATGTGTTTGTTCTTTAGGCGGCGGATGATGGAAGGAATTGCAGCGTCGTTCCGGAGAGCCTCAGTCATGCCATCAATAAGCATGTCTGTGATTCCGCTCAGAGCAGAGATGACGATGGGATGTCCCGGCCCCCGTTCGGCAATCAGGGCAAGAATATCCTGGATGGCCCCTTTGCCTTTTAAAGAACCGCCGCCAATCTTGATGACTTTCATCTTGTTCTCTCCTGTTGCCTGATGGTCGCGCTCTTGTTCGGAATACTATACTCGAACACCTATCATCGTGCAAGATTTTTTGCAATAAACCTCTTCATTGACCAACCTGTCGTAATTGAGTAGAATACTATTAACTTCGAAAAGAATTGCTGTCTGATTTACGGACAGATGAAAACCTCCGACTATGTCCTCTCATCCATTAAATACTCCGATGAAAGATGAACGGATCCGAGTCCTGAACGAGAAGTTTCATTTCTCCGGTTTTCGAAAGTGGCAGGAGGAGATCATCGATACCCTCCTGAAAAAGCGCGATGCGGTTGTGGTCATGCCCACAGGAAGCGGCAAATCGCTCTGTTACCAGTTGCCGGCGCTGCTCCTGGATGGGGTGACGCTGGTCATCTCACCCCTGATCGCATTGATGAAAGATCAGGTGGATGGACTGGTACAGAATCAAATCCCTGCCACGTTCATCAACAGCGCCTTGACCCCTTCCGAGCAATGGCAGAGACTGAGGGAGATCCAGCAGGGCAGACATAAGCTGGTCTATATTGCTCCTGAGCGGTTTCGGAATTCCGGATTCATGGAGGGGATTCAATCCTGTCGTGTTTCGCTCTTTGCCGTTGATGAGGCGCACTGCGTCTCCGAGTGGGGGCACGATTTTCGTCCGGATTACCTCCGTCTCAAGGGGGTGACTGAAAGATTGGGACATCCGCCTGTGGCCGCCCTGACAGCCACGGCCACTCCTGATGTCCGCCGGGATATCATCACCCAGCTGGGTCTCCGGCAGCCGGTCACCTTCGTTGCCGGTTTTGACCGACCCAATCTCCGGTTTCAGGTCAAAAGCGTGCAGGGTGAGGAGGATAAGATCGATGCCATTTTAACCCTGCTCAGAAAGGGAGCACAGAGGGGAATCATCTATGCCGCCACTCGCAAGAATGTAGAAACAGTAACCCAGGCGTTGATGTTCAAGGGCTACAAAGCAGGAGGTTATCACGCGGGTATGGAGATGGAGGCCCGCAAGTCTGTCCAGGACCGTTTTATGGAGGGAACCCTGCCGGTGGTGGTGGCGACAAACGCCTTTGGCATGGGCATTGATAAGGCGGACCTCCGTTTTGTCATTCATCATGACATTCCAGGCTCTATCGAGGCCTATTACCAGGAGGTTGGCCGTGGTGGGCGTGACGGAAAGCCTGCGACCTGCCTTCTTCTTTTCAATTACGCCGACACGTTCACCCAGGAATTTTTTATCGACGGAAGTTATCCGGCCCGCGACATGATCGAAAGGATGTACCAGGTCATATGCGATATCGGCACGGATGAAATTGAGATGACACAGAAGGCCCTGGCCGGGCGCCTTGGCCATACAAAATCGAATGAGATGGCTGTCTTTTCGTGTCTGAAGATTCTGGAGAAGGCAGGCTACATTGAGCGCGGGTCAGAAGGGGAGCACCAGGCCAGGGTGACACTGCGCGCTGAGCCTGAAGAACTTCAGCGACAGGTTGAGGGAAAGGGTGGATCCCAGAAGGAAATGGTCAATTATTGTCTGGATGTCCTGGAGGGATCGAAAGACAAGACCCTTCTTGTGGACCTGGATGTGATGGCCGAGCATCTGAACCTTTCACCGGAGCAGTTGAGGCGGCATTTCTCTGCGCTCCATCAAGCAGGGGCAATGGAATATCGCCCACCGTTTAGAGGCCGGGGTCTGAAAATACTGTCACGTGTTCCCGTATCCCAACTGCATATCAATTTCCAGGAGATTGAACGCCGGAGCCTTTTTGAACGGAAGAAGCTGAAGAAGATGGTCGATTACGCCTATACCGACCAGTGCTTGAGACGGTTTATTCTCGAATACTTCGGCGAACGGATTACCAGGGACAATTGTGATAACTGCTCAAGCTGTATCGATGAGGGCGAGACTCACATGGTCAGGACTTTTATTAGAAAAGAAAGGATTGTTAAGGAGAAGCCTCCGCCAAAATTTCAGGAGAAATTTTCAGAAAATTCGGACCTGCCCTGCCATGAAGATCTATTTGTTGCCTTGAAGGAGATGCGGTTCAAGCTCGCTCAGGCATCCAACCTTCCTGCTTTCGTCATCTTCCATGACCGGGTACTAAGGGCCATCAGCCAGCGGCTGCCACGAACTACCGCTGAATTACTCAGCATCAAAGGCTGCGGGGAATATAAGGTGTCTGCTTACGGGGATCAGACACTTGAAGTGGTGAGAGCTTATCTGAAAAGACATCCTGAAGCAAGACCCTCAAGTGAACCTTTGAACAAACATACCGGAACCATGGCAAAACGGCCCGTCCTTAAGAACCCTTCTGGAGGAAGCACGGTTGAGATCACGTGGATGCTGTGGGAGAAGGGAGGGACTCTAAAAGAGATCGCCCAAAAGCGGGGCCTTACCCCATCGACGATTTCCGAACATCTTGTGCAGCTTATAGGCGAAAGCCGGTCCATCGACCTTAACCGCATCCTTTCAAAGGAACGAATCGGTCTCATTGAAGAAGCGATTGTCCATGCCGGAAGCGAACGATTGGCCCCGATCAGGGCACTGCTTCCCCAGGAAGTCACCTATGATGAAATCCGACTGGTCTTGGGGCAATATATTCAAAAGGCAAAAGGCGAAAATAAAAAGAGATAGAAAAGGAAGGGATGATGGTCTCGTAAAAAGTCGCCATCACCCTTCGACAGACTCAGGGTGAACGGTCTAACCTATTGATATTCCGTTCGTGCTGAGCTTGTCGAAGCATGAACGGAATATGAAAAACGACTTTTTACGAGACCATCATATTTAAAAAAGTTTATTGAAGGAGGGTTTCTATGGTGAATGACGAATTAAGAAAAAAGACTCAAGAGACAGCCAATCGGCTGTTCGGTAAAGGGATCAAGATGGATCCCCCTTATCTGACCTGGAAGGAATTTGACAGAGACCTTGCCAACGATTTATCCCTGTTTATCACCGGCAATCTTTATTCCAGGACGGTGTTAGGCCTTCCTGAAAGGCAGATGGCTGCGTGTGCGATGCTGGCAGCGCTGCGCGCTACGGATGAGTTGAAACTCCACGTCAATGCGGCGTTGAATGTTGGCTGTGACCCGAGAAAGATCGCTGAGATCTTTTTCCAGTTGGCCACCTATGCAGGAATGCCAGCTGTGAACGAGGCGCTCCATGTTTTCAGGGATGTCCTGAAAGAAAGAGGGGAGTGGCCTATCAAATAGAAGATGCCTACAGCAAATGGTTGGGTTAGGCCCAATGCTGTTCATTTAAGCCGTTCGTCCTGAGGCTCTCGAAGGATGAACGGCTTAGCGACGCACCCTTCGACAAGCTCAGGTCGCTTCGACTCGCAACCGAGGTGAACGGTGACGGCCTAACTGAACAGTATTAGGGTTAGGCCTGATCTCCGCTTTTGGAAAATTATTGTTGGTTGTTGAGACCCTTAACCCTATGAAATTACCCGCAGTCCCGGCCCCTCTTTTTTTCTGTTGCTCTTTTATAAGAGATGTTATATTTTTATAAATAACAATTTTACCCAAGGCCGTAACCCGGACATGCGATTAACTCAAGAACAGCAACAAAGGATTGAAGAAGTCGGCAGGAAGCACCATTTAAAATTCATTCTGCTTCACGGCTCCTATGCGACCGACAAAGTGAAAGAGGGGAGTGATTTAGACATCGCCCTTCTCGGAGAAAAACAGGTTGAATTTGAGGAATTGTTAGACATATACAGCGATTTGGCGGAAATCTTTGGAAATCATCCTCAGCGCGAATTGGACATCAAATCACTGCATAAGGCCGATCCCCTTTTTTGCTATCAGGTTGTCAAGGACAGCCAGCTGCTTTATGGGGATAGGACAGATTTCAATGAATTTAAAGCTTATGCTTTTTCTAATTATTTTGATAGTCAAGACATATTCCACTTGGAAAATAAATTAATTCAAAAGTTTCAAACTTATCTGAACCAAAAATATGGCCATTGATATTCATTTTATTCGCAGAAAGATTAAACTGATTCAGGAGGACCTGTCGGAATTGGATGGCCTTGCCCATTATTCGTTTGACGAAATCACCAAAGACCATATTAAGTATTTGGCTGTAGAACGATTATTGGAAAAGATCATCATGCGGGCCATTGATATTAATCAACACATCATTGCTGAACTCGGAAGAGGGGATGAGCGGGTGAGGGGGTATGAGGATACCTTTTACGTCCTCTCTCAATTTGGAGTTTATAGCGAGGAATTCGCCAAGAAGATTGCTCCCAGTGCCGGTTTAAGAAACCGCCTGGTTCATGAGTACAATAATACAAGGCAAGATATTATTTACAAATCAGTGAGCGAAGCTATTGCGCAGTACGCAAAATACTGTGATTCCATTTTGAAATTTATCGAAAAGTAGAGAACCCCACACGACATCATAGAGTCTGATATTGGCCCCGGTAGTAGGGATTTGACTCCCTTTTGACAAAGTTGTGTTGAATGTTGAGACCTGACCCTCAGGCTTTCCTGTTGGTTTGGGCAACAGCCCCTCAACTTTTGACAAAGTTTCGTTGATTGCTGAGACCCTTTGCTCTTGCGAATGAGGAAGAGAAAATTTTAGAATTTATGTGTATTTTGAGGCGAAGCAATCGCCCCCAGTAAATGGGGGCGCTACTACAGATACGGAGATATTACCAATTGATTAACATTTACATTGCGAGGCATGGGGAGACGACGTGGAATGCGGAGGGGAGGATTCAGGGCTGGAGTGATCCAGAACTGAGCCCCCTTGGTTATTCCCAGAGCCTGGCCCTGCTCGAACATCTCAAAGCCCGACCCCTCAGAGCCATATACAGCAGTGATCTCCAGAGGGCCTATCTCACTGCCCAGCCGATTGCAAAGCATCTTGGCCTTCCCATTCTAAGGAAGACCGAACTCAAAGAGATCGGCTTCGGGATTTTGGAGGGGAAGAACCTCTTTCATTTTGATGAGGAACTAAAGAATCAATGGAATCGGTTTAAGGACGATCGTTTTTCCTACCGAATTCCCGGAGCAGAGAATTATGCGGATGTAGCCAATCGGTTAAAGCCTTTTATGGAGAGAATTTTACAGCAACATGAAGAGGAAGAGATCTTGATTGTCGGCCACAGGGTCGTCAACCGGTTATTGATCGGGATGTTTCTGGGATTCCCTCTGGAGAGGACCCTCAAGATCGAACAGACCAATGATTGTCTCTATTTGATCGAAAGAAATGGCGAAACAAGGGTTTCTCATTACATCGACGGAAAGATTAAAGAAGGACTTCTTCTCGTGGGCAAAGAGATAAGTTTATGACGAAAGACGACAGACGATGGACGAGGGATGAAGGACGAAGGACATAACTGGAAAATCCGCTGTGTGATTTATGATTGTGATGGGGTCCTTTTCGACTCTTTTGAGGCGAACACCAAATTATATAATGATTTATGCACGAAGGTGGGAAGAGACCTGCTGAGAAAAGAAGAGATGGAGTATGTCCACACCCATACGGTTTATGAGGCCATCCATTTCATCTTCGGCAAAGGAGACGAGCTGGAGAAAAAGGCCCTGGAGGCCCTTAAGCAGATCGATCTGAGAAATTACATCGTCTATCTGAAGATGGAGCCTCACCTCTTTGAGACCTTAAATAGATTGAAAGGAAATGGTTTTCTTAGGGCCATCAATACCAACCGCACGACATCGATGAAGTATATTATGGATCGGTTTGACCTATGGCCTTTCTTCGATATGGTCGTCACCGCCCTCGACGTGAAACATCCCAAACCCCATCCCGAATCGATAGAGAAAATCCTCGAAAACCTTAACTTAGGTAAAAGAGAAGTTGTTTTTATTGGGGACTCAGAAGTGGATCAGCAAACCGCCCGTTCATCAGGCGTCCCGTTTATCGCTTATAAAAACGGAGCCATCGAAGCCGATTTCCATATTGATGATCACCTAGGAGTATTCAACTTCCTTCATATTTCCAACTAACGGCCCATATTCGTAGGGTATCCTCGAAACATGAAAATCCCCCTCAATCCCCCTTTTACAAACTGATCGTGTCCCATAAGTTGGGGGGCTGGACACAAGGGGAGAACTGTGTTATAGATAGGCCGTGCGGATATGCGGCCAGGAGTTTAGCGACGAAATTTGTGACCGAATCCGGGCTACCATTGAATC
>Ga0208244_101055_pt1 | contig 17988 bp, 18 predicted proteins | sample SubbioCR12Aug_5A_FD_184828 | JGI IMG/M metagenome (GOLD analysis project Ga0208244, IMG submission 184828) | Serpentinite rock and fluid subsurface biosphere microbial communities from McLaughlin Reserve, California, USA - CR12Aug_5A (SPAdes) | ecosystem: Environmental > Terrestrial > Deep... | reverse complement strand
ACGGAGCCGGTTCGGCCGGTGCGGTGATCCACCGGCCGGCGACGGCGGTCGCGATCGCACACGACCCGCACCCGCCCGGCCTCTTCGTCAAACAAAACCTTCTTGATCACTTGCCCCTCAAGCCCCAAAATCTTCGCCGGGATGACCGCCCCCATATGCCGTACCTGCTCGCGTCGTTAGAAAACCGTGTAGATACAGCATTTCAGGGGTGCCGGTCATCCCATTTCTTCCGTAGGATTTACCGGAAGAGCCGCTTTTCGATCAGCTCGGCCTGCTGGCATGCGCAGGCCTCGAGCGCGCTGCGGGTGGCGGGCTTGAGATGCGGCAGCAGCAGCATCCACGGCGCCTGCCAGGCGTGATAGTCGCGCACCAGCCGGGTGTGCGCCGCATCCATGCCGGCGGTGGCGATGAACAGTGGCGGGAAGGCTTCGGCGTCGAGCACGCGCCCGCGCAATTCGTCGCCCCCCTTGAGCGTGTGCAGCCCCAGCCCGTCGCCGTCGTCGGAGCGGCGAAACCATTGCGCCACGCCGCTGGCGAGACTGTTCACATAACGCGTCAGAGTCACCCCGGCGGGCTCGGCCGGATCGGCGATGGCCGCGCTGCGGAATTGTTCCTGCGCGGCCATGCCGGCGCGCCAGTCGAGCGGCGGCCGGGTATCGGTTTCGCTGTCGGCGCGCACGCTGTGCAGCAGCGCCAGCGGCTGGTCGTTGCGGTCGAGCAGCCACAGCTCGAACGGGTCGCGGAACCTGAACGGCACGTCGCGATGCACGCGGAGCAAGTGCTCGTACACCACCGCGCCCATCTCCTCCAGCCGCCGGAAATCGTCGGACGGATACAGCGGCCCGCGCTTGAGTCCCTTTTCCGCCGACCAGTGGCCGTAGCGGATGTCGGAGATCTGCGCCCGCTTGCCGGCGCGTCCGAGGCCGTCGAGCAGGGCGTCGTTGGCCACATAGATATCCCATTCGATGCCGTCGGTCGTCACCGCTTCGGCCGAGGCGAAACGAATCGTGTGCACCACCCCGCGAAACGGGTTGAGCAGGCGCTGGGCGAAGCATTCGATCCGCATGGGAACTGAACCCTACTTCAGCGGTTGGCGCGACCGGATCATGGCTGCTTGCGATCGAGCGGATCGTCGCTGGGGGCCGCGCTCATCCAGGCAAACAGCGCCGAGCGCATCGCTTCTTCCACCGACATGTCGATCGGCTGCACCCAGTCGCGCGGCACAAATACCGTGTAGCCGCCGATCATGTAGCCCATCGGCAGATAAACCGCGACGCGGTCGCCCTGCAGGAAGCCGGCGGGCAGGTCGCCGACGCTCTGGCGGGTGACCAGGCCCACCACTTCAAGCGCCTGTCCAGGCAGCTTGAGCGCCACCACCGTTTGCTGGGCGGTCTGGTTGCGCTGGGGCGAGAAATAATCGGCGAAGCTCTTGAGCGAAGAATAAATGCTCTTCACCACCGGCAGATTGGTGAAGGGCAGCTCCACCAGCGACAGCAGCTTGCCCATGCCGCGCTGCGACATCAGCATGCCGAGCAGGATGATGCCGGTAATGCCCAGCAGCAGGCCCATGCCCGGCACATAAAGCCTGCCGATGAAGGGCCGGATCAGCTGCATCGCCACTGACTCGCTCCAGCTCAGGAAGATATAGAGCAGGTAAACCGTCAGCCCGAGCGGCAGGGCGGTGATCAGGCCGCGAAAAAAATACTGGGAAAGGTTCTTGGTCAATTTTGGACCCCGCGACTGTGTCTGGAAATATTTTTCATGCTGTATCGTTAGCATAACAGCGGCGCGTTGCTAGAATTACCGCTCATTATCCATATCCGGAGGACTCCCCATGAAAGCCCCTGCTTTGATTGCCCTTGCCCTGCCCGTCATGCTTGCCGCTTGCGCCAGTGGCCCCAGCGCCGAAGAACAGGCCGCCATGGCGGCCGATGCGCGCAAGGCCAGCGGTGCGCTGATCCAGAAACTCGGCGGCGAGCTGAAAGCTGCGATCAATGAAAAAGGCCCGGATGGTGCGATCGGCGTGTGCAAGGAGCGCGCGCCGCAGATCGCCGCCGACATGTCGAAGCAGTTCAACTTCGATGTCAAGCGCGTCAGCCCGAAAAACCGCAGCCCGGCCGGCGTGCCCGACGCATGGGAAGCCGAAGCCCAGGCCGGGCTGGAAAAGCGTCTGGCCGCCGGCGAAAAGCCGGAAACGCTCGACACCTGGCAGATCGTGGCCACGCCCGGCGGCAAACAGTTCCGCTATGCCAAGGCGCTGCCGATGCAGCCCGTGTGCCTGACCTGTCACGGCGGCCCGGCTGATATTCCCGAAGGCGTGAAGGCGCGGCTCGCTGCCGAATACCCGCTGGACAAGGCCACCGGCTATGCACCCGGCATGGTGCGCGGCATCGTCTCGATCAAGCGTTCACTGTAAGTCATGTAAAACATTCCGCGGGAAGGCTTCAGTCTCGCGCAGCGCTGCCGATTACGCTACAGATGCGCCCAGGTTTGTCGTGGAGGAATGAAGCGTGCTGAATCGTCTTGTCGGAATGTTGTCGGGTAACAAGAAGACCGCAGCCACGCCGCCGCCACGCGCAGTGCCGGCGGCAGCGCCGGTGGCGGCAGCACCGGCGCCCAAGCCGGCCGCCAAGGCAGGCTCGGTGATGCGGCGCGAGGCCATGTTGGGCCGCGACCAGAAAGTGGCCGCCTATACCTTCATGCTGCGCCGCGCGCTGGACGACCAGCGCGACTCGAATCTGCCCGATGTGCAGCGCCTCTACGACGATACCCTGCTCGGCAACCTTCAGCGCATGGAAGTTGCGCGCCTGCTGGGCCAACGGCTGGCATTCGTGCCGATCGCGCCGGCCAGCCTGGATCTTCCGATCGTCGACGGCTGGCCCGCGGCCGGCACGGTGTGGCTCCTGAATATCGTCGCCCAGCCTGCCATCGACGAGCTCCTGCTGGCCCGCCTGGCTGAACTGAAGTCGCGCGGGTTCAGCTTTGCCTTGCATGCCGACGAAGTGGCGCGGGCCGAGCGGCAGGCGCTGCTGCAGCTCGCGGATTATGTGCTGATGGACGTCAACAGCGAGGATATTCCCGCCATCACCGCGCAAATCGCCGCGGTGTCAAAAGTGGCGGCGGGCAAGCGTTTTGTGGCGACCGGCGTGCAGACGCTGGAAGCCTTCCACATGTGCCACAAGCTGCAGTTTGCCTTGTTCACGGGGCCCTTCATCACCCGCCGGGAAACCCTCGACAATCCCACCATGGGGCCGTCGCGCGCCAAGGTGCTGGACCTGATGAACCGGGTGCGCACCGGCGCCGAGCAGCCCGAACTGGCGATGCAGTTTCGCCACGACCCGGCGCTGTCGGTACGCCTGCTGCGCTACGTCAATTCCCCCGGCATGGGCTTGATGAACAAGATCGGCGGCATCGAGCAGGCCCTGATGGTGATGGGACAGGACAAGCTCTATCGCTGGCTCACGCTGATCCTGTTTACCGGCGGCAAGTCGCAGGAGCTCGATCGGGCCGTGCTGGAAAACGCCCTGGTGCGCGGCCGTATGGCCGAACAGCTGGCCGGGCGCGCGCTGTTCGCCAAGGCGCGCGACGAAATTTTCGTCGCCGGCCTGTTTTCGCTGCTCGACGTGGTGATGGGCATGCCGATGGAGCAGGTGCTGAAGCAGATCAGCCTGCCCGCCGAAATCACCGAGGCCATTACCGCGCAGCGCGGACCTTACGCGCCCTACCTGGCGCTGGCGATTGCCTGCGAGCAGGACGACCAGAGCAGCATCGAAGCCCTGGCCAGGCAGATCGGTCGGGAGGTGGACGACATCAATGCCGTGCACATGGACGCGCTGCTGTGGGCGCAGCAACTGTCCGACGACGTATGAATCTGAAAACCTCACCACAGAGACACGGAGACACAGAGAAAGGCAGGAAACCAATAGTTTGTCGATCAATTCGTCTTCACCCCGCAGGCGAGCGCACTGACACATGCAAGGCGTTGTTTTTTCCTCTTGCACTCTGTGTCTCTGTGGTGCAACTGCGGTTTTAAGGATGAATTGAGCATGACAACCGCTTCCGCCAGCGCCGCCGCATGGTGTGTCTACCTGCTGCGCTGCGCCGACGGCTCGCTCTACACCGGCATCACCACCGATATTATTCGCCGCGTCGCCGAACACAACGGCGACGGCCCGCTGGGCGCGCGCTACACCCGAACCCGTCGGCCGGTGCAGCTGGTTCATGTCGAGCCGGCAGCCAGCCGTGCGGCGGCCACGCGGCGCGAGGCGGCGATCAAGCAACTGGATCGCGCGCGCAAGCTGGCGCTGTGCGCCGCCACGCCCTAATCCGCCTTATCCGTTGTCGTCGTTCAGCCGCGCCTGCAGTTGCGGCATGACAGCCTCGGCGGCGCGCCGGCCGGCGTCGATGGCGACGCTGGCGCGGTGAAACTCCATCAATCCCAGCTCCGCGAGCAGCGGCGCCACCACCACGTCCGGCGGGTCGCCTGCCAGCCGGCTGCGCGTGATCCGCACCTGCATGATGTTGATGCTGCTGGCCACCACATCGAGCATGGCGGGAATCCGGGGCCCCGCTTCGTGGTTGATGCCGAGTTGCGACATGCCGGACTGGATGCGCACCCTCACCGCGTCGGCCAGGCTTTCGGGCTCGGCCGGGGCGCGCTTGCGCGGCGTTTTGGCGGGTTTGGGCTTGAGGTGATGGCCGAGACGGTCGGTGTTCAGGTCCACTGCAATCACGATATCGGCGCCCATCGCGCGGCATAAGGACACCGGCACCGGATTGACCAGGCCGCCGTCGACCAGCCAGCGGCCATCATGCTGTACCGGAGAGAACAGCCCGGGCAGCGCGATCGAGGCGCGCACCGCGTCCGTTACCCGGCCCTCGCGCAGCCATACTTCGCGGCCGCGCTGCAGGTCGGTGGCGACGGCGCCGAACGGAAGCGCCAGTTCACGGATGTCGCGGTCGACAAAATGGCTGCGGAAAAACCCGATCAGCTTCTCGCCCTTGATCAGCCCGCCATTGAGCGAAAAATCGAGGAAGCTCACCACGGTCTGCAGGCGCAGGCTGCGCACCCACGCTTCCAGCGGGTCGAGTTCGCCGCCCACATAGGCGGCCCCCACCAAGGCGCCGATCGAGGTGCCGCAGACGATGTCCGGTTCGATGCCGGCGTCCTGCAGGGCGCGGATGACGCCAATGTGCGCCCAGCCGCGTGCCGAGCCGCCGCCGAGGGCGAGGCCGATGCGGGTGCTGCCGGGTTGGGTGGAGGACGGGTTCATTCGTCGGCCTAATCGGCTTCGCGTTCGAGACCGCAGCAGTGTACCTGTTCGCCTTCGGATGGCTGGCTGAGGATGGCGCCGGTGATCGGGTTGGGGCGAAACACCGTGCAACCCTTGAGGCCGAGCGCATGCGCCTGGCGGTAGAGGTCCGCGAAGCGCGCGAACGGGTAATCGGCGGCGACGTTGATGGTCTTGGAAATGGCGTTGTCGACAAAGGGCTGCAGCGCGGCCTGCATCAGCAGATGGGCATCCGGGTCGATCTGACGTGCTTCGATGAAGGCGGGCGGCAAGCCATGGTCCCGCTGTCGCCACAATTGGCAGGCGTAATCGAGTACGCGGTGGGTGCGATAGCCACCGTCGGTTCCCAGCACGCGGCGTTCGGCCTCGGCGGCGAACACCGGCTCGATGCCGCTGGAAATATTGTTGGCGAGCAGGCTGATGGTGCCGGCCGGGGCGATGGCCAGAAGATGACTGTTGCGGATGCCGTGCGTAGCGATGGCGTCGCGAATGCCGGCCGGCAGGCGGCGGGCGAAGCCGCTCGCCAGAAACGCCTCGCGGTCGAGACCGGGGAACGTCCCTTTCTCGCGGGCAAGCGCGATCGACGCAGGGTAGGCCGCATCGCGGATGGTTTGCATGGCGCGCGTGGCCAGCGTGCGCGCGGCTTCGCCGTCATAACGCAGCCCGAGCAGCACCAGCGCGTCGGCCAGCCCGGTGATGCCGAGCCCGATGCGCCGCGTGCGCCGGGCCTGTTCGGCCTGCGCCGGCAGCGGATAGCGCGAGACATCGATGACGTTGTCGAGAAAGCGCACCGCGAGTTGCGCCGCGTCGGCCAGCGCATCCAGATCGAGGCGGGCATCGGCGGCGAAAGGCGAGGCCACGAAGGCGGCGAGGTTGAGCGAGCCGAGATCGCAGGCACCGTAGGGCGGCAGGGGAATTTCGCCGCAGGGATTGGTGGCGGTCAGCGTTTCACGGTCGGCCAGCGTGTTGTCGCGGTTGATGGTGTCGACGAACAGCACCCCGGGCTCGGCGGTGTCGTAGGCCGCGCGCAGGATACGCTGCCACAGCTCGCGTGCTTTCAGCGTGCGCGCGTCGGCGAGGCCGGGAAACGCCAGCGGCCAGTCGCGGTCGTCTGCCACCGCCGCCATGAAGGCGTCGCTCACCAGCACCGACAGGTTGAAATGCCGCAGCACCGCGGCATCGCGCTTGGCGTCGACGAAAATTTCGATATCGGGATGGTCGCAGCGCAGCGTCGCCATCATCGCGCCGCGCCGCGCGCCGGTCGACAGCAGGGTGGCGCACATGGCGTCCCAGATGCGCATGAAGGACACCGGGCCAGAGGCAATGCTGCCGGTGGTGGCAGCCACCATGCCGGCCGGGCGCAGGGTGGAAAAATCGTAGCCCACGCCGCCGCCCTGCTGCATGGTGAGCGCGCCTTCCTTCAGTGCCTCGAAAATGCTCGTCAGGTCGTCGGCGATCTCGCCCATGACGAAGCAGTTGAACAGCGTCACCCGGTGCCCGGTGCCGGCGCCGGCGAGAATGCGCCCGCCGGGCAGGAAGCGGAAGCCGTCGAGCAGGCGGTAAAAGCGTCCGGCCCACTGCTCGTGCTCCCCGCTTTCGGCCGCTGCGATTGCATTCGCTACCCGCCGCCAGCTGGCGCCGATGTCGGCCTCGCCCGGCGCGCGGTAGCGGGTCGCCCAGACATGGCGGGAGATTTCCATGCTGAAGAGGTCGGCTGACGTCATGGCGCGGCGATATGGGCAAAGAGATGAGGCATCATTCGTTTATAGCCCTTTACCGTCGCCCCGTTTTCATGATGAATTCGTCCCACCCCTACTCCGCACTGCCCCCCGACTGCGCGCTCGATGCGCTCGACACGACCGGCCTCAAGGCCGACGGCCGCCTGCTGGCGCTGAACAGCTACGAGAACCGCGTCTATCAGATGGGCGTGGAGGACGCGGCACCGGTGGTGGTCAAGTTCTACCGCCCCGAACGCTGGAGCGACGCCGCCATCCTCGAAGAGCACGCGTTCACCATTGAGCTGGCCGCACGCGAGATCCCGGTGGTCGCCCCGCTGGAGCTCAATGGCGCCACCCTCCACACGCACGCTGGTTTCCGCTTCGCCGTCTACCCCAAGCAGGGCGGGCGCATGCCCGAATTCGAGCGTCCCGACACCCTGCGCCGGATGGGGCGTTTTCTCGGCCGCATCCATGCGGTGGGCGCGCAGGCAGATTTTGCGCATCGACCGACGCTCGACATCGAGACCTTCGGCACCGCCTCGCGCGACTTTCTGCGCGACGGCAACTGGCTGCCGCCTGACCTGGTCGCCGCGTGGGACAGCGTGGTCGAGTATGCGCTCGCCGGCGTCGCGCATTGCTACGAACGCGCCGGCAAGGTGCGCGCCATCCGCCTGCACGGCGACTGCCACGCCGGCAACGTGCTGTGGACCGACGCCGGCCCGCATTTCGTCGACTTCGACGACAGCCGCATGGGGCCGGCGGTGCAGGACCTGTGGATGCTGCTGTCCGGCGAGCGCGACGAGCAGCAGGCGCAGATGACCGAGATCCTGACCGGCTACGAGGACTTCATGGAATTCGACCCGCGCGAACTCCATCTGGTCGAGGCACTCAGAACCCTGAGGCTGATCCACTACGCCGCCTGGCTTGCCCGCCGCTGGGACGACCCGGCTTTCCCCGCCGCGTTTCCGTGGTTCAATACGCAGCAGTATTGGCAGGCGCGCATTCTCGAACTGCGCGAGCAGATTGCGCTGATGGACGAAGCGCCGCTGGTGGCTTGAAAGAAGATATTTATCCGCGAAGGACGCGAAGAAACGCGAAGAAAAGCATTGGGGGTTCCCTTCGCGTTTCTTCGCGTCCTTCGCGGATAACAGGAGTTAAAGAATGTGCGGCATAGCAGGTGAATTCAGGTTCGACAACAAGACGCCCGACGCAGCGGCGATGGATCGCATGCTGGCGAAGCTGGCGCGGCGCGGACCCGATGCCGAGGGCCAGCACGCCGACGGCCCGGTGCGGCTGGGCCACCGGCGGCTGGCGATCATCGACCTGTCGGAGCACTCGAAGCAGCCGATGCTCGACGCCGCGACCGGCACCGCGCTGGTGTTCAACGGCACCATCTACAATTACCCGGAACTGCGCGCCGAGCTGATCGGGCGTGGCCATGTTTTCCACTCCGACGGCGACACCGAAGTCATCCTGCGGGCGTTTCTGGAATGGGGCGAAGCCTGCGTCGAGCGCCTGCACGGCATGTTCGCGTTCGCCGTCTGGAACCGCGAGACGCTGTTCCTGGCGCGCGACCGTCTCGGCATCAAACCGCTGTATTACAGCCAAAACCTCGGCTGCTTCCGTTTCGCTTCGACACCGCAGGTGCTGCAGGCGGCGGGCGGCGTCGACACCAGCCTCGACGCGGTGGCGCTGCATCATCTGTTCACCCTGCATGCGGTGGTGCCGGCGCCGCGCACGATTTATAACGGTATTCGCAAGCTCGCACCCGGCACCACCATGACCGTGAATGCACGCGGCGAGCTTAACCACAAGAAATACTGGTCACTCAAGGCGCAGCGCCCGGCCGTGCCGAAGACCGAGGCCGAATGGACCAAGGCCATCCACGAGAGCCTGAGGCAGGCGGTGAAGAAGCGTATCGAGATCGCCGACGTCAAGGTCGGCGTGCTGCTCTCCGGCGGGCTCGATTCGAGCTTGCTGGTGGCGCTCTTGGCCGAACAGGGTGTGCCCGACCTGATGACGTTCTCGGTGGGCTTCGAGGACCAGCCGGAAGAACGCGGCAACGAGTTCGAATACTCCGACCCGGTGGCGGCGATGTACGGCACGCGCCATCACAAGTACCTGATCCCCAATTCGGAGGTGCTGCGCCGCCTGCCCGAGGCGGTGGACCAGATGTCCGAGCCGATGTTCGCGCAGGACGCAGTGGCCTTCTATCTGCTGGCCGAGCAGGTCAGCAAGACGGTGAAGGTGGTACAGAGCGGGCAGGGCGCGGACGAGGTGTTCGGCGGCTATTTCTGGTATCCGCGCATGGCGGCGGAAACCTCGGGCAGCCCGCTGGCGCGCTTCCGCAACCATTATTTCGACCGCGACCACGACGAGTTTCTCGACATGGCCATGCCGGCGTATCACGGCCCCGACTACACGGCGGAAATGATCGCGGGTCATCTGGCGGAACCTTTTGCCGACGAATTCATCGATCAGGTGTTGCGCATGGACACGACCCTGCTGATCACCGACGATCCGGTGAAGCGGGTCGACAACATGACCATGGCGTGGGGGCTGGAGGCGCGCGTGCCTTTCCTCGACCACCAGCTGGTCGAACTGGCGGCGTCGATGCCGCCCGGACTGAAGCTGGCATCCGGCGGCAAGCACGTGCTGAAAAGTATCGCGCGCGGGCGGGTGCCGGACGCGGTGATCGACCGCAAGAAGGGTTACTTTCCGGTGCCGGCACTCAAATTCGTACGCGGAGATTTTTTGAACTTCATGCAGGACATTTTGAATTCCCAGGCCTGCCGTGAGCGCGGCCTGTACCACCGTGCCTACGTAAATAAACTGCTGGACGCGCCGGAGCAGCACCACACCCGCATCCAGGGCAGCAAGCTGTGGCATCTGGCCCTACTGGAATACTGGTTGCAAAAACATGCTTGATCAGTTTGGTCGTAGAGAAAAATCAATGCCCGTCATTGCGAGCGAAGCGAAGCAATCCAGAATGTTTGCTAAAACAAGGCGCCCTGGATCGCCACGTCGCTGCGCTCCTCGCGATGACGGGATTTTTCAGTGCGTTTTCCTGCGTGCCCGCGTGCGGGGGAGGATGGTTTGGGCATTTCTGCTGCTGGCCGTGCTGGCGACGTTTCCTGCCCACGCCCAGACCGGTTTCGACGACTGGCTCGCCGCTTTCCGCCAGGAGGCGGCGGCGCAGGGCATTTCTGCCGCCACGCTCGATGCCGCGCTGACCGGCATCCAGCCGGTCGAACGCGTGGTCCAGCTCGACCGCCGCCAGCCCGAATTCCTGCAGACCTTTTCCGATTACCTGAGGGTGCGCGTCACCGCGAACCGGGTCGTGCGCGGCCAGGCTCTGATGGCCGAACACGCCGCGCTGCTCGATGCGGTCGAACAGCAGTACGGGGTTCCGAAAGCCGTACTGGTGTCGTTCTGGGGGCTGGAAACCAACTACGGCGCAACTCTCGGCAACCACAACGTCCCGGCCAGCCTCGCCACGCTCGCCTTCGACGGTCGCCGCAGCGCGTTCTTCCGCGGGCAGCTGCTCGACGCGCTGCGCATCATCGACGCCGGGCACGTCAGCGCGATCGACATGAAGGGCTCGTGGGCGGGCGCGATGGGGCACATGCAGTTCATGCCGTCGACCTTTCGCGCCTATGCGCTGGACGGCGACGGCGATGCCCGCATCGACCTGTGGCAATCGATTCCCGACGCCATGCATTCGGGCGCGAACTACCTCAAGCGCGCAGGCTGGCGCACAGGCGAGCCGGTGGCTATCGAGGTGCGGCCGCCGCAAAACTTCGACTGGCGCCGCGCGAGCATTGCCAACCGCCAGCCGGTGGCGCAATGGGCGGCGCTCGGCGTGAAGCCGGTGGACGGCAGCCCGCTGCCGGCCGTCGCCGGCCGCTCGGCAATCGTGCTGCCGCAGGGCTGGCAGGGGCCGGCTTTCATGGTGTTCGACAACTTCGATGTGGTGATGCGCTGGAACCGCTCGGTGAATTACGCGCTGGCGGTGGCGCAGCTGGCGAAACAGATCGCGGGCGGCGACGGCCTGGCCTTGCTGTCGGGAGAAGCGGGTGCGCTGGGCACGGCGCAACTGCAAACGCTGCAAAAGGCATTGAACGAATTGGGCTTTAACGCCGGCGAGGCGGACGGCCTGCTCGGCCCGCGCACGCAAACCGCCATCCGGCAATATCAGGCCATGCACCGGCTGCCGGTCGACGGCTACCCCGCGCCGAGCCTGCTGGCGCACGTCGAGCAAACCCACGCCGCCGCCGCGGCAGCGGGCACCCTCATCCTGGCGCCCGCGCCCACCTTTGCCGATCCGGCTGCTTATTCAGGGGAATGACGTGAGCGATGCGCGCAATGTGTTGGGTGGTCTGTTGCAGGTGTGCAGCGTGGCGCCGATGACCGGTTTCGTGCGTGACGGCGTCTGTCACACCGGGCCGCAGGACATCGGCCGCCACACCGTGTGCGCGCAGATGACCGACGCTTTCCTCGACTATTCGCTGCAGCGCGGCAACGACCTCGTCACCCCGGTGCCGGAATACGATTTTCCGGGCCTCAAAGCGGGCGACCGCTGGTGCGTGTGCGCTGCGCGCTGGCTGGACGCGGCCGAGGCCGGCGTGGCGCCGCCGGTGGTGCTCGACGCCACCCACGCGCGCGCGCTGCAGGTCATCGCGCTGGCCGATCTGCATTACCACGCCCTGCAGACCGCATGAGCCTGCAATGCTGGAAATGCGGCGCCAGCCTGGCCGGCATGTTGCTGCCGCTGTCGCGCCGCGAAACCTGCCCCAGCTGCCGCGCCGATCTGCATGCGTGCAGAATGTGCCGCCACTATGATGCGCACCGCGCCGGCCAGTGCCGCGAAATGGCGGCCGAACGCGTCACCGACAAGGTGCGCGCCAACGATTGCGGCTGGTTCGTGCCGCGCCCGCAAGCCTACAAGGGCGGCGGCGCGGCGATGGCGCAGGCCAGTCGCGGCGCGCTCGACGCGCTGTTTGCGAATCAGCCCGGCAGCGGCGAAGCCTCCAAAGCCGCCAAGCCTTCCCTGCTTGACGACCTGTTCAAGAAATAGCAGGCCGGCGCAGCTGCCGCAGCGCCTGCCATTCATACAGCAGCAGCCCCGCGCCGATGAATGCAATGCCGGCCCAGCCGCTGGCCGGGATGCGCTCGGCGTTGAGCGTCTGCCCCAGCAGCAGCGCCGTCACCGGGGTGACCAGGGTGATCAGCGCGATGCGCCCGGCGTCGAGATGCTTGATCATGTAGTAGTACAGCGTGAACCCCACCACCGACCCCAGCACGCCGAGATAGACGATGGCGGCGCCGGCGCGCGCGCTGATGTCGGGCGGCACCCGCGCGGCGTCGGCGACCCCCCAGGCCAGCACGAACAGCGGCACCGCCACGCCGAGCGAGCCGGTGGTGATGGCGAGCGAGGAAATGCGCAGGTTCAGCCGCTTGATCCACACCAACCCGAGTGCCTGCACGGCCATGCCGGCCACCACGGCGGCCGTGCCGAGCGTGGCGTGGCTGTCGCCCGGCCACGGCTGGCCGAATATCACCCACAGGCCGATCAGCGCAATCCCAAGGCCAGCTATACGTAGCGGCGTGAGCGTGCGCTCAGCGAGCCACAGCACGGCAAACACGCCGGTGATCAGCGGCGACAAGCCGAAGATGACCGAAATGAGGCCGGACGGAATGTGCAGCGCCCCCCAGTAGGTGAAGAGCATCGACACGAACAGCGTGGCGCCGCTGAGTGCATACAGCTGGCGCGCCGCCGGGCTGAAGGGAAAGCGCGTGCCGGTGAGCCGCAGCAGCAGCAGGCAGATCGCCAGCCCGATCAGCATCCGCACCATCGCCGCGAAGCTGAAGCTGGCGCCCTGCGCGCTCCACTGGATGGCGAGCGGCGTGGTCGACCAGATCACGATCACGCCCACATAGGCGGCGGGGACGGACATCGGGTGCTGCCGGTCAGCGCATGTAGTCGCCCGCCCGTTCGGGCTGGTAAGTGACCTCGACGATGCGCGCACGCACGGTCTGTCCGTTGGGCGCCGTCCACTCGATCTGCTGGCCGACAGTGAGGCCGAGCACGGCGATGCCGGCGGCGGTCGTCACCGAAAGCTGGTCCGGGCGGCCGCTGAAATCGCGCGGATACACCAGGGTTATGTCCATCTCCTTGCCGGCGGGCTCGACCACGAAGCGGATGCGCGAATTCATCGTCACCACATCGGCAGGCATCTGCTCGGAGGGCAGGATCTGCGCGCGATCGAGTTCCTCGCGCAGCGCATCCGCACCGGGCTGGTCGTCCGGCAGACTGGCCAACATGGCTTCGAGGCGCTCCAGGTCGCGTTCGGATACGGTGATGATGGGACGGGTCGTGATTTCCATGGCGGACTCCTGCAACAAGCACAAAAATGAAAACCGCCCGGGCCGAAGCCCGGGCGGTACACATAAAACTATAGCACCGAAGGTGAGGTCTGGACAGCCTGCGGCTAGGCGGCCGAGGCCAGGCTGTCCAGACTTTCAGCCGCGATTTCGCGCACGTCGGCATCGTCGTCGCCCAGACGTGCATCGAGCCATGATTTGGCCTGCGCGTCGCCGGTGAGCCCGAGGGTGTGGCAGGCGTCCGCCCGCACCCGCGCGTCGGCGTGCTGCGACAGTTCGCCGAGCCGCGGCAGCAGGGCGCGCAGGGCGTCGCTGCCGGCGAAGTTCTCCAGCAGCACGCCGGCGCCCAGCCGCACGTTGAGGCTGGCGTCGACGTTGCCGACGATGGGCAGCACCGCGGCCAGCAGGGCAGGGTCGGCCTCGATCAGTGCCTGCGCGCGCGGCAACTGGCCCTCCTTCAGCAGCAGATGAAAGTAATCGGCCATGCCGGCCTCGCTGCCGGCCTTGGCCGCCCAGTCGGCCAGCTCGGCCTTGCTGCGCACGCCGGCCAATTCGACGCCGCCGAGGCGCAGCCATGGCACCGAGCGCACCCCCAGGGTTTGCCCCACCTCGGGGCGCTGCTCCAGATTGACGATCTCCAGCCGCCCGACGGTGCCCTGCTTCACCAGGTCGGCGAGCGCGGACAGCATCGCCGGGCAGTGCGGGCAGTGGGTGGAAATCAGCAGCAGGGCGTCGGGCGCGGGCATGGAATTTAGCGGGATAATGGCGTGCATGGAATTTACCATTCTCCCCGTCACCCCGTATCAACAAAACTGCTCGCTGGTGTGGAACGCCGATGGCCGCGCCGCGCTGATCGATCCCGGCGGCGAGGCGGAACGCCTGCTGGCGGAAGTCGCTGCGCGCGGGCTGACGCTGGAAAAAATCCTGCTCACCCACGGCCATCTCGACCACGTCGGCGCGGCGGTCGAATTGCGCGATGCGCTCGGCATTCCCCTCGTCGGTCCGCAGCGCGAGGAGCAGTTCTGGCTCGACCTGTTGCCGCACCAGGCCGAGCTGTTCGGCTTTCCGCCGGCGGTGGCGTTCATCCCCGACCAGTGGCTGGAGGACGGCGACCGGGTCGAGGTGGGTTCGATCCATTTCGACGTGCTGCATTGCCCCGGCCACACCCCCGGCCATGTGGTGTTTTTTCAGCCGGAGACGCGACTCGCCTTTGTCGGCGATGTGCTGTTCAAGGGCTCGATCGGCCGCACCGACTTTCCGCGCGGCGACCATGCGGCGCTCCTGGCCGCCATCCGCGACAAGCTGTTCCCGCTCGGCGACGACGTGCGCTTCGTGCCGGGCCACGGCGCGATGTCGACGTTCGGACACGAACGTCGCGAGAACCCCTTCGTCGGCATAGGGGCGGACTGAGACGCGACCAAAAACAACACAAGGAGTCTGACGTGAATCCCTTCCGCTTTCCGCAATGCCTGTTCGCCGCCGCGCTGCTGGCCGCCAGTGCGCAGGCACAGAATCTCGACGCGATCGTCATGCCGCCGCCCGAGGCCCCCGCTGTCACCCAGGCGGCGCTGGGTGTGCTGGCCGCGGTGAACAAGCGGGTGCCGCAGATCGATACCGCGGGCCTCGTCGCGCAGTTGAAGGCACAGCCGAAAACCGTGGTGATCGACGTGCGCACCGCGGCCGAGCTGGAGATGATGGGCGGTTACATCGACGCGCCGCGCTTTTTCAACCTCACGCGCGGCTGGCTGGAATTCCAGATCGAGACCGCCGTGCCGGACAAGAACACGCCCATCGTCGTCTACTGCGGCGTCAGCCAGCGCAGTCCGCTGGCCGCCGACACGCTGATCAAGCTCGGCTACAAGAACGTGAAGAACTACCGCGACGGCTACTTCAACTGGCAGCGCGCCGGCCTCCCCACTCTGAAACTCGACAAGGCGCCGGGCACCTACGCGAACTCCGGCCACAACAACAACCTGTCGTTCGTCATCACCGACGACGGCGTGCTGGTGGTGAACGCCGGCGACAACGACCTGCTGGCGCAAAGCCTGCACGAGGAAATCAGGAAGCGCACCACGCAGCCGGTGAAATACGTGGTGCTGGAAAACAGCCAGGGCCACGCCATGCTCGGCTCCAATTACTGGAAGGAACAGGGCGCCACCATCATCGCCCACCGCGACACAGCGAAGCAGATGGAGGCGACCGGCTACGACGTGCTGGCGGGCATGCGCAGCCGCGCGCGCGACAAGGCGTTCAAGACCGAGTTCGTCATGCCCGACCAGCTCTACGACGACAAACTCGAGCTGAAAATGGGCTCGTGGAATCTGCAGATCCTGCACCTCGGCCCCTCGCACAGCCACGGCGACACCATGGTGTGGCTGCCCGAGAAGAAACTGGTGATCGCCGGCGACACCGCCTTCCACATCCGCATGCTGCCGATTTTCGAGGACACCGATACCGCCAAATGGATCGAGACCTGGGACAAATTCGAGGCGCTGGGCGCCGGGATCGTCATCCCCGGCCACGGCGGGCCGACCGACATGGCCACCGTGCGCACGTGGACGCGCGACTACCTGATGCACCTGCGCGCGAAAGTCGCCGAAGTCGTCAAGGCCGGCGGCTCGCTCGACGATGCCTACAAGGTCGACCAGTCGGCCTATATGCACCTGCACACCGCCGATGAACTCGCGCGCAGCAATGCCGGGCGGGTTTTTCGGGCGATGGAGTTTGAACCTAAATTCCTCACCACAGAGGCACGGAGAAAGACAAGAAATCAATAAGTTGCCCACATTTTCCCCCTCACCCGACAGGTGACCGGGCATCGCGACGCAAGTCTTTGTTTTTGGCGATGTCACTGTTGGCTGTTGAAGTCATGTCTTGCCCCCTCTGGTGAAGACCCCTCCCACAGGGGTGAGCTGTTGTGGGAGGGCCGCCCCCGGCCCGAAGCCGTGGAGTTTGCAGCGGTGCGAAATTCGGGGCGAGGGCGCCCCTCCCACAATGCCAGCCCGCGTTGCCGGGGACTTTGCGAGGAACAACACTTAACGGTGATTGAGCCTTGTTTTTTTCCTCTGTGTCTCTGTGTCTCTGTGCCTCTGTGGTTCAAATGCGGTTTTCAGGTTGAATAGGGATTAGCGCGGGGCGGACTTCAGCGGCGTGATGGCGTCGACCAGTGCGCCGGCGGCGTCCGCAGTGGCGCGACCGCGATCGCGGCGCGGGTTGTACTCGACGATTTCCATCGCCACGAAGACCGGGTCGCCGCGCAGTTGCGACAAGGCAGCAGTGAGTTCGGCGCGGCGCAGGCCGCCCGGCACCGGCGTGCCCACGCCCGGCTCGTCTTCCGGGTCGAGCGCATCCAGGTCCACGCTCACACCGAATCCGGCGGTGCCCTGCCGCACGATGGCGAGCGCCTCGTCGAATACTTCGGCCAGTCCGCACCGGCGGATTTCAGCCATGTCGAACACCCGCACGCCCAGCCGGTGCAGCAGCGCGGCCTCGCCCGCCTCGAAACTGCGCACGCCGATCAGGCACACGTGCTCGGGGCGCAGCTTGGCTGCGGATCCCGCGATCGCGGTGAGCGCCGCGTCGCCGTGGCCGAGCAGGGCAGCCAGCGGCATGCCGTGAATCTGCCCGCTCGGCGTGGTGGCAAAGGTGTGGCTGTCCATGTGGGCGTCGATCCAGATCAGGCCGACGTGGCCGCGAGCGGCGAGCGCACGGTGCACCCCGCTCCAGGTGCCGATCGCGCAGGAATGGTCGCCGCCCACCACCAGCGGAAAATGCCCCGCCAGCAAAACGGATTCCACTTCGGCAGCCAGACGCGCGCCGAGGGCCGCCACCGCATGCAGCGGCGTGTCCTGCGCGTCGCGCGGCACGCGCAGGATCGCGTCCCACGCCACATGCTGCTGCGGCGTATCGTGAAACACCCGGTAATGGCGTAGCGCGTCCGGTCCCTCGGCGGTAGCCGGGTCGGGCGCGCCAGCGCCGCTGGCGGCGCCGATGACGACGATGCTGCGTGAAGAGGCGGCGGATTTCATCCTGTCGGGCATTGAAACAACAGGGGACAGACCACGGTTTGTCTCATTCACCAAACAATCCCCCCGTTTCTGGCTCCACCTCTCGACGTGGCCTTCCCGAATTATTAGGGTCACGAATTATTAGCAATTATTAGGGTCAGGTCTAGAAGCGATGAGGGTCATCACGAATTATTAGGGTCAGGTCTAGAAGCGATGCACAATGCTATGACTCCACGAATTATTAGGGTCAGGTCTAGAAGCGATGCACAATGCTATGACTCTAGACCTGACCCTATTTCCGTATTCTAGACCTGACCCTATTTCCGTATTCCCCGCGGCGCGGTCGGGGCAAACAACAGGGGACAGACCACAACAACAGGGGACAGACCACGGTTTGTCTCATTCACCAAACAATCCCCCCATTTCTGGCTCCACCTCTCGACGTGGCCTTCCCGAATTATGCCTCTTTTGAATTTCGAGTGGGTAATGGTGCGTGACGCTGGCAGCCCGAGGCCGGGGGTCAAGGGCGGGCTGCGGGGGTATCGCAGCCCGGCGAAGCGCACCCTTGACGCCCGGAATCGGGCGATA